>Ga0187872_10000165_pt1 | contig 81536 bp, 70 predicted proteins | sample June2016WEW_16_4_FD_132973 | JGI IMG/M metagenome (GOLD analysis project Ga0187872, IMG submission 132973) | Peatland microbial communities from SPRUCE experiment site at the Marcell Experimental Forest, Minnesota, USA - June2016WEW_16_40 | ecosystem: Environmental > Terrestrial > Soil >... | reverse complement strand
GCAGAATCGGCCTTGCAGAAGTCGAATCTCCGCGTCCGTTGCCAAGTGCTTTGTGAGATCGCGTGCCCGGCTACGTCGCCCACCTTGCAGGAAATCCGCTACTTGCACCACGGGCTGCTAAGGAAAGAATGGCTGCCGCTAGCACACTCCTGTGCATACACCGGGATCCACCCCAACTGAACGTGTTGAAGGAAAAGGGATACGCGCTGATCACGGCAACTCATGGAAGCCATGGTTTGCGGCTGTTGATGTCGCAGTCAGTGGACGCAGTTATTCTCGAGTACCACCTGGGCCTCCTGGATGGCGCCGCCGTTGCGGAAGAGATCAAGAAGGTCAGGCCGCGGCTTCCGATTGTCATGCTTGCCGAGAGCTTGGAGTTGCCCCAGGACGCCCTGAAATCAGTGGATGCGCTCGTGACCAAGTCCGACGGGCCTCCCTTCCTGTTAGCCACCGTTCACTCCGTACTGCAAACAAAACTTGGTCACCAAAACGACGGAGCTTGTGCAGAACGGGCAATGCCTCCATTGAGAGAGATCATCTCCAACCCTGCAAAACGCCAGATCCTGGTAGTCGACGACGACCCGAGTGTCCGTGAGAGCGTTGCAACCTCGCTGATGTCGGCTGGATACGATGTCGTCGTAGCGGAAGATGGATTCCGCGCGCTCTCCCGGTTGAGAAACACGCTGCCAGACGTAGTACTCTCCGACCTCGATATGCCAGGCATGTCAGGTTTTGAGCTGCTCTCGGTGGTTCGCCGTCGTTTTCCCCAAATATCAACCGTTGCAATGAGTGGCGCCTACATAGGCGAAGAGCTCCCCTTTGGCGTGATCGCGGATGGCTTTTTCGCCAAAGGTAGCCAACCCAAGAATCTGTTTAGGACCATTCAAGGATTGCTTCGTACGGCTCCAGCACGAAGCAGTGAGCATTATCGAGATCGTGCTCCGGTCTGGATCTCGCGCAATGGCAACGATTCGCAGGGAATGCCTTACGTGATGCTGACGTGTGCGGAGTGCCTGCGGGCTTTCCCCATGAACCTGATCGAGGGAAACGTCAGGGACATTCTTGAAGTACCGTGCCGTTTTTGCCTCTGCATGAACCGCTACTTTATCCAACCACCGGCTCAGTGTGGGCGTGAAGCGTTCGCGTAAGCTCCGCTCGGTTCCTCGGCGTTTAAGCTGGTTTGAGCGTCCTGCCGCACTCCAGGCAACATGTTTCATAGCGCGGCGTGATGAGTCCACAAAAGGGGCACATCCGCTGGGACGCGAAATCGCCGACATGTGCTTCCATTCCAATCGACTTCCTCAGTGAAGCAGCTATGAAAGCACGCAGGCTACGAACACGGACAACGATCCGATGCAAGACACTATCCATAGTCACATCGCGTTTCTCTGAATCGCTGCCCAACCAGGCGCACAACCAAGTGGTCGCAAAGAGCTAAAAGTGCTCGTTTGGTGGACGAATACATCCGTCGCAGCCACTCCCCACACGGATATGAGGAGCACAACAGGCGCGGGCCGAAAGCGGCCCGCGCACATCGTTAACTGTGAATGGCCGAGCTACAGCGTGATGCTGAGCGTAAGGTTCACGCCTGGATAGTTCGCGTTACACAGGTAGTACACACCGTCAATTTCGATCACATAAACGTCCTGCGTGTACAGCCAATTGCTCGGCCAGACAGACTCGAACCCGAACCAATAGCCGCCGTATTGGAAGCGGTGATTGCGGTAATCGCCTTCGCTGACGCGAAAGCTATGTTCGCGTCCGAAATTGGCCTTGAAGCGGTCGGCAGGAATGCGGCCACCAGCAGCGTGCTGCTCGTTCTGCTCGGACTTGCCCTGTTGCTGCGCGTTTTTCTCTTCTGGCTTGCTGTTCTTCTCTTCCCGAACATTGTTCTCTTCTGGCTTGACGTTTTTCTCCTGCTGAGCGTTTTTCTCCTCTGGCTTTACGGATTTTTCTGGTTGCGCCTTCTTCTCTTTTTCCTGCGCAGGCTTGTCCTTGTTCTCTTCCTGTTGTTCGTGCTGTTCCTGTTGTGCGTATGCCGGAATACCAACTCCGAGGGACAAAGAGAGAACTGCTGTGCTGATAGCTCCAACGAGTTTCATAAAGTGTTGCCTCCGTTATCGAATAGCTATTTGATTGTTGACGTACTGCACGCGTCCTGTGATTCACTGACCGGCCTACCGATCGCGTCGCCAGACCCGAGATGTTCTCAACCTTTTCCGACGTGAATATTGGAAAGTGAATGGAAGAGCCCAAAAACATTGAGGATCCACAGAACCACGGCGATGACCACAACACCGTTCAAGATTGACTTGATGGATGACTGCATGGGGATGAAGCGATTCACCAGCCACAAGAGAACACCCACCACGATGAGAACTTCCAGGAGTTGAATTAACGGCATAGTCTTTGACCTTCCTTGTTTCGCGAGCTAAGTTTCGCGGGCTAACGTCCCTCATCCGCCTGGGATGTGGCCCTGATTTCGATTGTCGGGAACCTTTAGAGTCGAATCGTGTTCGCCGCAAGGTTTGGCGGCACACGCGGATGAAGAACGCTGATTGGCTCGTAGTCGCTTGGTCGTTGACCTGTTCGGGCCACCGACGACCAGCTTAAGAATGAGAACTACGACTCAAACGTCGCGGCTCGCACCCACAGTCAGTACAAGAAAAATGACAGGTCCGGGGTTGTGCGTCTGAGCAAGATAGCTCACATGTGAATAATGGTGGCGATCAGGGGTAAGATCGAATCCCGAACACCTCAGCGTGCATGATGAGGATTCGTCCTGCGGGCGTCCCGAGAAGGTAACCCCCGGCAATTCTGTGCAAATTGCTCGTTTTTCGGACAGATGCATGAGTTGCGGCGGTCAGTCGACACTCAGACAGTTCCGAGGAGGACGACATAAAGTGAGCAATTCAGACCAGCTATTGCTCTCCGGCTGAGCGATCATGATTCCAGAGACGAGCATTTCTTTTCTCTCTTTCAGGTCCTCTGAACTAAGTCAGCCATCTGGAGTTCTCTCTTCTTAGCTCCGCAGCTTCGAAAGGAACAATTCGTGAAAAAGACAATGTCAGTGCTGTTGATGGGCTTCATAGGCCTGGCTGGAACGTGTGCGTGGGCCGGTTCGGCTCGTGAGGACTCAGTCGCACGCCTGGACTCCTCCGTCGATGTTCTGCACGCCATCATGGCGACCCCAGACAAAGGCATCCCGGAAGAAGTGTTGAGCAATGCAAAGTGCATCCTCGTCGTACCAAACTTGATCAAAGGTGGATTCATCTTTGGTGGCAAGCACGGACGCGGCGTGGCGACTTGCCGTACCGCCGAAGGCTGGAGCGCACCCGCGTTCGTGTCGGTAGGCGGTGGAAGTTGGGGATTGCAGATCGGAGATGAAGGCGTGGACCTGGTCATGCTGGTCATGAACGACCAGGGCCTCCAACATCTGCTCTCCAGCAAGTTCGAACTCACCGGTGAAGGATCGGTTGCAGCGGGCCCGGTAGGCCGTCATGCATCCGCAGGAACGGACTGGAAGATGAACACCGAAATGCTGACCTACTCGCGCTCCAAGGGCGTGTTCGCCGGCCTGACCCTGGAAGGGGCGGTCGTGGAGCAGGATAACGACTCCACTCGCGCGATTTACGGCAAGCACATGATGTTTCGCAACATCCTTTCTGGGAAAGCGGTGACTCCGCGAAGCGCCGATCCATTCCTGAAAGCCGTGTCCGAGGCAGGTCAACAGGCCAAGATTGCCGAAGCAAGAGAAGACAACAAGTAATTGCATCAGGAAGATGGCAGTGACTTTAGTGGCTGACCGGAACTGCATCCTGGCTCCGGTCAGCGCAACAAAAAAGTATAGGCAACAGTTTGTTATCACCGATGTGGCCGTATCTTCCAGAAGGCGGACAACATGAAAGCTAGTTTCCAGAAATATCTTGGGGTGCAAGTAGCCTGCCTCAGTCTTTGGCCGATTTTGGCATTTGCTCAGTCCTCTGATCTCGCGCAAAACCTGGCGGATTGCAAGGCTGGTTCTGATACCTGCGATCGCTCCAGGTTGAGCCAATCGGAAGCGACGGGCGTAGCTCTTGCTGTGCACGGGCGAAACCTTGCGAACTGCCGGAACGGCTACAACTCTTGTGATCGCTCAAAACTCTCTGAACCGGAGACCATTGCGTTGGCCGTGGCCGATCACCAGCGCAATGTCACGGACTGCAACGACGGCATGTTGTCCTGCGACCGGTCCAAACTGACCCCGCTTGAAGCCCGCGAGATGGCTGCAGCGCAGCACCAGCGCAACATCACCGACTGCAAGGATGGATGGCGCGCCTGCGATCGCTCCACACTGACTGCCGCGGAAAACGAGGAAGTGAACGTCGCCAGGCGCCAGATCAATGCATCAGACTGTGAGGGTGGCTCCGCGCCGTGTGATCAGGTTCAGTTAACTCCTTCGCAATCCAGGAACGCAACCGATGCGGACCACCGGCGCAATGCGCAGAATTGCGAGAACGGCTGGGACGCGTGCGACCACTCCAAACTCACTCCGTCCGAAGCCAGGCAAACAGTTTCCTCAGAACACCAGCGCAACCTGGCGGCTTGTAAAGACGGGCAGGAAACTTGTGACTATACAAAACTGACGGTCCCCGAAGCCAAGATGCTGGCCGACGCCGAGCACAAACGCAACTACGCGGCCTGTCTGCGGGGCTATGGCTACTGTGACCCCATTCGACTCACGGCGGATGAGACTCGTTCTATCCACCCTGAAGTCCGTTAATTCGCACCACGTTCACAGCAAAGCCCCTCGGCGATTTGAGACTATGATTCAACGACAGTGTCCGGAGTGTAGTAGCGAATTAGTGCGAGCCAGACGTCCCACTACTCAGCATGTGCCAGGGATCGCAGCACTTTCCTCTCCCGGTTGGCGCTGCAGCGTTTGCGGACGCGAGTTCACGGCGGAGCAGATCCGTGAAAGCAAACGCACAAAATCGACTGCCCCCGCGCAGCGTGGATTCGCGTGAGTTCTGAGGCGGCGACTCCTCGGGCATTTCGGCCGGGGTCCCAGCTGGTTCTCGCCACTTGTACAGAAGGCGCCGACGCACACCCAGTTCTTGCGACAGCGCCACAATGCTTGTCGCAGCTCTTCAGCCGCTCCAACTGCCATGCGCCTCTGCGTATTGCTGATTGAGTCACTTCCATCGACGGGAGAACTATTCAGTCGAAAAACCCGTACAATAAAGCATGGGTTCTGAAGAACAACTCGATTTGGGAATAATGGAACGCGTGGGGAAGCAGGGCGCCTTGCTGCTAAGGCTGTACGAGGCAGAACTTGCCAGCGACCCTACCAGTCACGCTGCCGCATCTTCGCGTAGCAACCTGATGGCCCTGCGTCACACGATTGCGCAGTTGTACGGAGATGACGGATCTTCATTCCTGGACCGCCAAAAGCAGATTGAATAGTCTTTCGGCACAGAGATAAGTATGGAATACGTTGCCTTCCTGCACGGACCCCTTTACGTTGCAGTATGTCGCCGGACACGATAACATTAGGATCACGATGCGCTACGTACACCCGGGAGGCTGCCCGTCCACAAGCTATTGGCGCGGCTGGCGGATTGGCAGCGGACGGAGGAGCGCATCGGGTGCAAGAAGTCGGTGCAAAATCCGGTGCAGTTGGAAATGCCCTCACAGGACGAACTTGCTAAGCTATTGATTACAAGTAATTTACGAAGCGCGGAAGTGGTGGAATTGGCAGACACACCATCTTGAGGGGGTGGCGCCGAAAGGCATGCGGGTTCAAGTCCCGCCTTCCGCACCATATTCTGTTCGCCGGAAGTTCATCAGTAAGACGCTCCGACCGGACAACTGAGGAATCCATTCCCGGGCAGGTGCAAGCCCGGAAAAACTGAATCTATGGCATATCTCGTCACCGCAATTCACATTCTGGTTTGCTTCTTCATCATCGTGGTCGTGCTCTTGCAGAGCGGCAAAAGCGGCGACATTTCCGCCGCGTTCGGCGGACAAGGCAGCCAGACGGCGTTCGGTCCGCGCGGCGCGGCCAGCGCACTTTCCAGAGCTACCACCTGGTCGGCCGTAGCGTTCATGATCACTTCCATCACGCTGTCGATCTACGCTTCCAAGCGGCCCGGCCCGACTTCGGTGCTGTCGGGAATAAAGTCGCAACCGGTCAAGACCCAGCCCGCCCCGGCGCAGCAGCCGGCGACCCCTCCTGGTCAGCAGAAATAGGAAATCCCTTTCACCAGGAGCAAGAGCGGCGCACCAACTCCTTCCGGAGCATCGGGGAGGCCCGGAAGTCGCCTTCGGTAGTTTGGCTGCCGGCGCTTCGCTGTTTTTCCGTCTTCTTTTCTCTTTACTTTCTCGTCCTGCAGCCTCTCAAGTTCCCCTTGTAATCTTTTCTTCTTCTTCGTTTTCTTTCTGTGATCTGGAAGTGATCACTCCCAACAACGGGCGCCAGCCCCGAGCTATCCGGGGTAGCTTGCCTGAAGCGCCCTGAACGGGTGTCCCTCTGCCCCTCACTCACGTGGGGAGGTTGCGGGGGCCTCGAGTTTCCTAGGACTGGCGCAGCATCACACCCGGTACCTACGATGTCCACAATAATCAACAGGGATTTCTCAGTTAAGGTTGTTCGTCACACAGGGCGAAAAAAATCTGTGGAAAACCGGGGCGCCTGGGTTGGCCCTGCATTGGTCGCAGGAACTTCGGGGGCGGTCGTGGTAAGGCCGGGTTGTGGCTCGGACGGACTGCGCTGTCGAGCTTGCCCCTCGCTTCGCCCGGGGCTTCGGCAAGACCGGACAGCCCCTTTCGACATCGCTCAGGGCAGGCTTGGGCGGCTGTCATCACTGCCCACACAGCTGTTTCCGCAAACCGAGCCGTTTCCCAATACCGGCGCCGAATTGTAATCCCGGACCCAGGATGCTACCATCCGCTTGAGGCGTTTCTATTCAGGAGGTACTCACATGTCGGATCGTGACAGCAATAGTTTCGTGTGGTTTCTTGCGGGATTGGGCTTGGGAGCGCTGGTAGGCGTGCTGTATGCGCCGCGCTCGGGCAACGAAACCCGTGAGGCGTTGCGCCAGCGCGCCGAGGAAGGCCGCGACTACGTCCGCAACCGGGCGCGCGAGGCGAGGGATCAGGCCTCAGAGTGGGCAGACCGTGGCCGCGAAGTGCTCGGCCAGCAAAAGGAACAGTTCCGCGCCGCTTACGAAGCCGGCCGCCAGGCGTACCAGGAGCACACGGCCGAGACGGGCACATCTAAGAATCTGTAAGACCGCAGAGCGCCGGCTCATCCCTCCCGGGCGCGGCGTCGAACTGACAGAGGGGAGGTACGCTTATGGACAAGCTGAATCTGTTCATCCTCCTGACCGGGATTGCCGTTATGCTGCAGGCCGGCATTTTGCTGGCCATGTATGTGGCTATGCGCAAGACCAGCGCGCGCATGGAAGCGCTGGCCACGGAAGTAAAGTCCAAGGTGCTGCCCACCGTCGAACAGGCCCAGACGATGCTGACCGATCTTCGTCCCCGGCTGCAGGTGATCGCCGCCAACCTGGAGGAAACCACTTCCGCCGTGCGCGGCCAGGTACAGCGTGTGGATGCGACGGTCAACGATGTGGTGGACCGCGCCCGGTTGCAGGTCATCCGCGCCGACGAACTGCTCAGCCGCACCCTGGACCGCGTGGAACAGACTTCCGACATGGTGCACAAAACCGTGATCTCGCCGGTGCGCCAGCTTTCCGGGTTGATGCAGGGGATCACGGTGGCGCTGGAATTCCTGCTTAGCGGCCGCGGACGAAAGAATGGCGATCGGCGCGAAGAACGGCGGCCCGTGCCGCAGGACGAGATGTTTATCTAGGGCACTGTTGAACGATGATTGTTGATTGTTGATTCTAATTGCCGGGTCGGCTGCTCCCTGTTCTCTAACATGTTGTACGCCGTGACTTCCCTTCTCGCGAGGCGATACCCTTATGCTGCATGTTAGCCGGGCGCGTCTTTTTACTAATCTTCTGCCAGTGATTCTGGTTTTTTCGTCCGCTGTACTTCTGGCGCAGAACAAGGTTGTCTGGAGCGATCAAGAGAAGCCGATCGTTGAACAACTCGGCGGCTTGCGCAAGCTCGACGATGCGGTGCGCGACCGCACGACCAAGGATCTAGCGCTGCAGATCCGCACACTGCCCGCAGTTCCGAACAAGTTGCGGCTGGCGGGTCTGGCGACCGAGGGTGATTTCGGCCGCGACACGCTGCAGGAAGTCACCACCACGCTGGCGACGGCGCTGCAGGAACAGCCTCCGGCGGGAAAACCGGGCAAGCCCGATTCGCTTTACCTGGAACTTGCTTCCCTCGTGCGCTACGAGCATAGGCAGGCGACGTCAGATAATCCGCAGTTTGCCGAAGCCATGGCGCAACTGGAAGCTGAAGATGCCGCGCGGCAGAACGCCGACTTCACGCTGGCCGATCTCGCGGGGAAGACATGGCATTTCGCGGACCTGCGCGGCAAGGTTGTGCTGGTAAACTTCTGGGCGACGTGGTGTCCGCCGTGCCGCAAGGAAATGCCGGACCTCGAGGCCTTGTATGAGAAATACAAAGATCAGGGCTTGGTTGTGCTGGCGATTTCTGACGAGGAAGCCGCCAAGGTGGCTCCGTTTATTACCGAACGAAAAATCGGCTATCCTGTTTTGCTTGATCCCGGGAGAAAGGTGAACGAACTCTTCCGGGTTGACGGGATTCCCAAGAGCTTTGTTTACGATCGTGACGGCAAGCTGGTCGCCCAGTCCATTGACATGCGCACCAGAAGTCAGTTTCTGGGAATGCTGGCCCAGGCGGGGCTGCAATAGAGGGCGTGCAAGAACGTGAGAAACGGAGCGTTCTGCTAGAGTGTAAATCGTCGAGACTCTATGAGAAAACTTGTCGCCATTTTCTTCATCGCTATCCTCTGCCTTGGCTGCTCAGCTGCAGCGAGTACGCAGACGGGCAACGCTAACGCCCAGGCCCGGGCTGCCAGGAAGATGGAAAAGAAACAGCTGAAAGCCCAGAGGAAATACGCGAAGGCGCAACGAAAAGCGCAACGCAAGATGGAGAAGTACGACCGGAAACACACCCACGATCCGAACCGGCCACGGTGAAACCAGTGCAGTGCGTTGAAAATGGCGACCGTTATGTCGCGTGAGTGTTCCGCGTGGGGATAGAGAGGAAAGGAAAAGCCTTTAACCGCAAAGCGCGCAAAGGGACATCCGCAAAGATCGCGAAGAGAAGCCGGAAAGCGCAAACCATAAAGGACGATCTGCTTGACGCACTACACTAGGTGTTTGGGGCACCGCCCGCTGTTGCCAGAGCTGCCGAATTTCAGCCTCTTACGCGATCCAACCCCCGCCGACCACAACATCTCCGTCGTAGAAAACTGCGGCCTGGCCCGGAGTGATGGCGCGCTGCGGCTGGTCGAAAGTGATGCGGACTTCGTCGTTGCCTGATGGTTCCATCGTGGCCGGGGCAGGCTCGTGGCGATGGCGAATCTTGACGGTGACGCGCATGGGCGCGACGAGACCGGCGACCGAGATTAGATTCACGCGGCGGGCTCGCAGAGTGTGCGAATAGAGATCCTTGTCGCCGCCGACGACCACCTGCTTGTTCTCGCCGCTGATCTGGATGACATAGAGCGGCGATCCGGTGGCCACGCCGAGTCCCTTGCGCTGGCCCACGGTGAAGTTGTGGATGCCCGGGTGCTCGCCAAGAACCTGGCCGTCGGCTGTCACCAGCTCCCCCGATGTGTCGGGCAACGACTCGCCGTGCTCGGTGAGGTAAGCGTCAATGAAGCGCTTGTAATCGCCGCCGGGGACGAAGCAGATTTCCTGCGAGTCCGGCTTCTCGGCCAGCGTCAATCCGTGCTGGCGGGCGAGTGCGCGCACTTCGGGTTTGGTCAGGTCGCCGAGCGGGAACAACGTGCGGCTGAGCTGGTCTTGAGTCAGGCCAAACAGAAAGTATGTTTGATCCTTGCTCAGGTCGGCGGGACGCTTGAGCAGCCAGCGGCCCCGGGCTTGGTCGTAGGCCACGCGGGCGTAGTGGCCGGTGGCGATGCGCTCGGCTCCAATCTGCTGAGCCACAATGAGTAACTGATCAAACTTCAAGTGATTGTTGCACAGGCTGCAAGGGATGGGCGTGCGTCCGGAAAGATACTCTTCGACAAACGGGCGCACCACGTCGCGCTCGAAGCGCTCCTCGTGATTGACGACGTAGTAAGGGATGCCGATCTTCTGAGCGACACGGCGGGCGTCGTAAACATCGTCGAGCGAGCAGCAGCGCCCCTGCACCGACTCAGGCATGCCCTCGTGCCCGGCCAGACGGCGCTGGTTCCAGAGCTGCATGGTCAGGCCGATGACGTTGTGGCCCTCGGCGCGCAGCATGGCCGCGACGGTGGAGGAATCCACACCGCCCGACATGGCCACGGCGATGGTGTTGATAGACATCAGTTTCCAGTTTCCAGTTTCCAGTTGTTAGCTTCTCGCCTTTGGCTCGTCAGGTGTACCTCAGGGGCTAAAGCCCCGTTTCATTAACGCATCGTTTACGCGGCCCTGAAGGGCCGCTCTTCCACGGCACCGCAGGCGTTTGGTGGTCCGGGCTCCTCAGCGGCTGAAGGCGCAATGATTTCCCTACCCTTACGGCGCGGCTAAAGCCGCGCCCTTTCAAATCACCGCAGTTCCTTTTTTGTACAGCGGCGACAGTTCGCGCAAGCGCGCGATCGTTTCCGGCACGAGCGCCAGCGCAAAATCAATGTCGTCCGCGGTCGTCTGCTTCCCCAGGCTGAAACGAATGCTGGCGCGAGCCTGATCCGGGCGCAGGCCCATGGCCAACAGCACATGCGACGGCTCAATCGCGCCGGAGGAACACGCGGCACCGGTCGAAATCGCCAGCCCCTTCAAATCGAGGGCAATCACGATTGCCTCGCCGTCGATGTGGTCAAAGTGAAGGTTGGTTGTGCTGGGCACGCGCGGCCCTCCTCGGCCGTTCACGCCGGCTTCGTCAACCTGGGCAAGGATTCCCTGCTCCAGGCGATCGCGCAACGCGGCCATTTTCCTGTCGTCGCCGCGATCCAGCGCTGCTTTCGCGAGTTCGGCGGCCTTTCCCAAAGCAACGATTCCCGGAACGTTCTCCGTGCCCGCCCGGCGCGAGCGCTCGTGACGGCCACCGTAAAACAGCGGCCGGATGCGAGTTCCCTTCCTCACATAAAGCGCTCCGACGCCCTGCGGCGCGTGCATCTTGTGGCCGGAAATCGAGAGCGCATGGCAACCTATGCGTGCCACCTCGGTTGCGACTTTGCCGGCCGCCTGCACCGCGTCCGTATGAAACAAAACGCCGGCTTCGGCGGCGATTCTTCCAATTTCCTCAACTGGCTGGAGAACTCCGGTCTCGTTGTTGGCCATCATGATGGAGATCAGTTTTGTGTCCGGGCGCAGCGCGCGGCGCACGCCGCCGGGATCAACCAGGCCACGGCCATCCACCGGCAAATAGGTAACCTCACAGCCGGTCTCGTCCAGATGCCTGCAGGCATGCAGAACCGCGTGGTGCTCAATGCTCGACGTGATCACGTGATCGCCGCCCTTCGCCAGGCCGGAGATGGCAAGATTGTCAGCCTCGGTGCCGCCGCTGGTGAAAACGATCTCGGAAGCGCGGCAGCCGAGCAACTCGGCCACCGACTCGCGCGCGCTTTCGACCGCGGCCCGGGTCTCCTGTCCGTGATGGTGAATGGAGGAGGCGTTGCCGAAACGCTCGGCAAAATAGGGGCGCATGGCCTCAAACACTTCGGGCAGAAGCGGAGTGGTGGCGTTATTGTCGAGGTAAACGCGATGCATACAGAACCCGCTCTTATTTTACGCTGAGGGTTACGTTCTCAGCGACGCTGTCGAGCTTCGCTCGACCGGACAGCCGAGGGCGGCTGTCCCCACATGGTCATTGCCGCGGCTGCCACATCTTACCGCTGCTCAATTGGCACATAGCGGGCGGGGTATTCCGGGCCGAGATAATCGGCACGCGGGCGGATCAGCCGGTTGTCGTCGAGCTGCTCGATCACGTGGGCGGCCCAGCCGCTGATGCGGGAGACGGCAAAGATGGGCGTAAACAGGTCCACGTCAATGCCCAGAGTGTGATAGGTAGAGGCGGAATAAAAATCCACGTTGGCGTTCAGTTTTTTTTCTGCCTTCACGAATTCTTCGATCTTGTGCGACATCTCGTACCACTTGGCCTGGCCGCTGGAGTGACCGAGATCGCGCGACATGGCGCGCAGGTGCGTAGCCCGGGGATCTTCGGTGCGGTAGACGCGATGGCCGAAGCCGGGAACTTTCTTCTTCTGCGCCAGCATGCCTTTCACGTACTCGACCGGGTCGGTACCGCCGCGGTCAATCGCCTCCAAAATGCGGAAAACGGCTTCGTTGGCGCCGCCGTGCAGCGGTCCTTTCAACGCGCCAATCGCCGAGGTAACGGCGGAATGCATGTCGGACATAGTCGCGGCCGTGACGCGCGCGGCAAAAGTCGAGGCGTTGAGTTCGTGGTCGGCGTGAAGAATCAGAGCGATGTCAAGCGCGCGCTCGGCGGTCGGCGAGGGCCGCTCGCCACTGAGCAGGAGCAGAAAATTCGCGGCGTGGGAGAGCGAGCCATCGGGCTCGACCACGGGCTTCCCCTTGCGCATGCGGTCGTAGGCCGCAACCATCATGGCGATCTGCGAGGTCAGGCGGATGGCTTTGGCGACGTTGGCGTCGTGATCGTTTTTCTTGTCGTCAGGATCGTAGAAAGATAAAGCCGAGACCGCCGTGCGCAGCACATCCATGGGCAGAGCGGTGCGGGGCGCGTTGCCGAGCAGCGTGAGGATGGAGGGGTGCAGGTGGCGCTCGGCCGCCAAGCGCTCGCGCAGTTTCTTCAGTTCGGACCGTGCGGGCAGCTTTCCGAACCAGAGCAGATGGCAAGTCTCCTCAAAATTGGAGTGGTCGGCCAGTTCGTGGATGTCGATGCCGCGATAGGCGAGAACGCCACGATCTCCGTCGATGTAGCAGATCCTGGAAGTGGTGGCAACGACGCCCTCGAGTCCTTTCGGGGCATGAGTTGTAGTCACGCTGGACATTCGTCTCTCGATTCGTTGGATGCTTGTTGCCGGACCGCGCGAGGAGGGACGCGGGAAGCGCAACTTCTTGGTTATACCTGAAACGAAGACGAGTTTCCAAGCGCGCAGAGTGAGCCGGTGGCTCAGCTAGACTGCGCCGTCGAGCTTCCCCCTCGGCTTCACTCGGGGCTTCGGCAAACCCGGACAGCCGAGGGCGGCTGTCCCCACACAGTTGTTTCCGCAACCCGAAACGCGAGGAGCTCCGGGCTTTTGCTCCGGCTCCCAACCCCAGCGTATAGTGGGAAGTTCGCCCAGACCTGTGACCCAGACCTGTGACGTTGTTCGCGATCGCCCGTCATATTCTCCATGGAGGATCCCTAAGAATGAAACGACATTTTGCCGTTCTGCTTGCCCTTGTCTTCGTGTTCTCGACCATGGCCCCGGCCGACGAGGGGATGTGGCTTTACAACGCGCCCCCGAAGGACCGGATCAAGGCCAAGTACGGTTTCGAACTCACGCAAGAGTGGCTCGACCACGTGCGGCTGTCTTCGGTGCGATTCAACAACGGCGGTTCGGGCTCGTTTGTTTCGGCCGACGGCTTGACCTTCACCAACCACCACGTGGGCGCTGGTTGCGTGCAGCAGCTTTCGACCGAGGGTCGCGACTACATCAAGACCGGTTTCTACGCCAGGACTCAGGCCGAAGAAGCCAAGTGCCCTAACCTCGAGTTGAATGAGTTGGTGGGCATTGAGGATGTCACCGACAAGATCAACGCGGGCGTGAAGACGGAAATGTCGGCCGCGGAAGCGGGTCAGGCCCAGCGCGCCGCCATGTCGCAGGTTGAGAAGGATTGCGCCACTGCGACCGGATTGCGCTGCGACGTGGTTACGTTCTACTCCGGCCAGGTCTACAACCTCTACAAGTACAAGAAGTACACCGACGTGCGGCTGGTATTCGCGCCGGAGTTTGACATCGCATTTTTCGGCGGCGATCCCGACAACTTCACCTATCCCCGCTACGACCTCGACATTACTTTCTTCCGCGTCTATGAAGACGGCAAGCCGGCGCACCTTGACCACTACCTGCAATGGTCGCGCACCGGCGTAAAAGACGGCGACTTGATTTTCGTGTCCGGCCATCCTGGAAGCACGGGGCGCCTGCTGACCATGGCCCAAATCGAGTTTCTGCGCGATGTGCAGTATCCCATGGTGTTGAAACTGTTCGAGCGCCGCGTCGCCTTGCTCCAGGATTTCAGCAAGCAATCGGAAGAAAACGCGCGCATCGCCAAGGAAGATATCTTCGGGCTGCAGAACTCGCAGAAGGCCATCACCGGCTACCAGTCGGGCCTGCTCGACAAAGCGATCATGGAGGCCAAGGCTGCCGATGAAGCCAAGCTGCACGCCGCTTTCAAGGCCGATCCCAAGAATGGCGGCGCGGCCGATCCCTGGGAAGCGATTGCGCAGGCGATCAAGGTGCAGCAGTCGATCTATCCCGACCTGACCTTTCTGGAGCGCCTGCGCGGATTCAACTCTCGCCTGGCCCAGACGGCGCGGGTTCTGGTGCGTGCAGCAGCGGAAAAACCAAAGCCGAATGCAGAGCGCATGCGCGAGTTCCGCGACTCTGGCTTGCCATCGCTGGAGCAGCAGTTGTTTTCGACGGAACCGATCTACAAGAACCTGGAAACCGTGCAACTGAGCGACTCCCTCAGCGAAATGCAGGACTCGCTCGGCAAGGACAATCCCGACGTGCAAAAAGCGCTGCAGGGTAAGGCTCCTGCCAACGCCGCAAAAGATATGATCGGCAACACCAAGCTGGATGACGTTGCCGTGCGCAAACAGCTGTATGAAGGCGGGCAGGCGGCGATTGATGCCAGCACGGATCCTCTCATCGTAGCCATGCGGGCCATTGACCCCTCGGCTCGAGCCGCCCGCAAGCAGTACGAGGATAAGGTGGAATCCGTGGTTCGCGTGAACGGCACGCTGATCGCGAAAGCGCGCTTCACCCAGAGCGGATTCACCCAGCCTCCCGACGCGACCTTTACGCTTCGCCTGAGCTACGGCGCGGTGAAGGGGTACCAGGAGAACGGTAAGGTGATTCCGTTTGCCACCAACATGGGTGGCGCTTACGAACACGCAGCCGAGCACAACAACCAGACGCCCTACAACCTGCCGGACAGCTGGATGAAATCAAAAACCAAGCTCGACCTCAAGACTGCGCTGAACTTTGTCTCAATGGCCGACATCATTGGCGGCAACTCCGGATCGCCGACCGTGAACCAGAAAGGCGAGGTGGTGGGCATTATTTTCGATGGCAACATCGAGTCGCTGCCCTGGAACTTCGCCTACAGCGATGGGCAAGGGCGAGCAGTTTCCGTGGATTCGCGCGGCATCCAGCAGGCGCTGCGCAACATCTACGGAGCCACGGCACTGGCCGACGAACTGCTGGGGACGAAAGCGGAAAAGTAAGCTCAGCAGTTTGGGTCTTTAAGGTCTTGGGTCGTGGGTCTTGGGTCTTAGGCTGGAGTCCAAGTGTTGCGATGGCTTCTGGCTCTGGACCCCAGGACCTAACACCTAAGACCTTTTCCGCGTCAGGCCGGCCAGATCGAGAGTGCGGTCTTGCTCAGGATCTGCTGCTGAACACCCTCGCTAAGCGGAAGGGCGCGGAATTCGTCCAGATTCTTCTTGACGTCGGGGACGCCGGGGCCCGGCCAGTCTGTGCCGAAGAGAGTTTTCGAGGCGATTTCCTCCAGGCGCGGAAAGTACTGAAGCAGAGTTTTGGGCGGAATGCCGCTGATATCGAGATATACATTGGGGTGGCGCCGGACGAGAAAAAATGCGGTCTGCATCCACAGCGGCCGGCCGCCGTGGGCCAGCAGGATTTTGAGCTTGGGAAAATCGACGGCCACGTCGTCTACGTAGATCGGATCGCCGTATTTATTTCGTGCGCCAGGAAAAACTGACGTTCCGGTGTGAAACATCACAGGAATTCCGTTGGCCTCGGCGGCGCGATAAATGATTTCCAATTCCTTTGCCCCGCTGAGATAGTCGTTGGGATAGAGCAACTGGTGCGGCGGATGAATCTTGATCATTTTCAGTCCCAGCCGCAGAATCTGTTCTACGTCGGCGAGCACGTTCGTGGTGTGCCGGGGATGCAGGCTGCCGCAGGAGAGCAAACGTCCGGGATCTTCCTGCACGTAGTCGGCGACGAACTGGTTGACTCCGCTGGTAAAGCCGATGACCTCCGGGGCCACGTAATTGATGAGCATGGCGCGGTCAATGCCGCTCGCGTCGAGAAATTTCAGGAACGCCTTTGGCGAACGGCAGAACTCGACGATCTGGTCGAAGTTCGCCCGCTTTCTTTTCATGAGCTCCAGCGCGTGGGGCTTGAACATTTCCATCGGCTGGATGTGGATGTGACAGTCCGTGATCATCAGGAGTCAGGGGTCGGTGTGAGCTGCGCGCCAGCAGCATATCAGAAGGGCGGTTCATTACTGTAGACGAAAAAAGCAGGTTCCTCGCTGCGCTCGGAATGACATCGGAGGGACTATACGCTGCCGGCAGCCAGCACAGCGCGCTTGGTGAACACGCGGATCATTTCCCGGCGGTATTCCGGGGTCAGCGCGGAGGTGGTGAGCGGCTTGGCGGTTCTTGCCGCAAGATCGGCGACGGCCTCCGCGAGCGCTTCATCCACGACTTTTCCCGCGAGTAACTCGGGCGCGCCCTCGACCAGCAGCGGCGCGGGATTCACCGCGGTAATGCCGATGCGGGCATCGGCGACGTGGCCGGCGCCGTTGCCATTCGAAGATCGCTTCATCACGACCGCGACGCCGGCCAGCGGGTAGTCAATCGATCCGCGAACTCGCAGCTTGCGGTAGACGCCGCGATAATCGGCCGACGACTCCGGCAGAAATACGCGGGTGACAATCTCGTTCGGCGCGAGCTTGCGATAGGTATCGCCGAGTCCAGTGTAGAAGTCGCTCAGCGGCAACCGGCGCACTCCAGCAGCGCTTGCGATTTCAATTTCCGCATTCAGGCAGAGGAGCGCGGGGGGAGTATCGGCAGAGAAAGCGGCCCAGCATTTCGAGCCACCGGGAGCGACGTGGCAGAGATCGCCGTCCTTTTTGATGCAGAATCCGCATCCCTTGCGCCAGGTGAGCGACTGGTTGTACCACAGGCAGCGGGTGTCGAGGCAGATGTTGCCGCCGATCGTGCCCATGTTGCGCAGAACAGGAGGCGCGACGGTTGCTGCCGCTTCCGCGAGCACGGGATAGTGATGCCGCAGGAATTCCGAGCGTTCAATCGCGCGCAGCGTGGTCAGAGCGCCGATCTCCACGCCGCCTTGCGGATCTGGCTTGATGCCTCGCAGTTCGCCGATTCCGCGCAGATCCAGAACGAACTCCGGCTCAAAAAGCTTCTGCCGCATGGAGGGAATCAGGTCGGTGCCGCCGGCGATGATGCGCACCGGGACGTGGAGCGGCGGACGCCCTCGTCCGCCAGACAGATTCTGCGAAGAGCTTGCCCGCGCAAACCACGCGCGGGCCGGACGGCCGGGGGCGGCCGTCCTCACATGGTCTGTGCCAGCATCAGAGCTGTACTTGGCCAGGAGCTCCACGGCTTCATCCATAGTGCGCGGACGCAGGAGTTTGAATTGCGGCAGGCTCACTCTTTTCCTCCGGCGGGAACTCCGCGACGAGAGGGATCGAGCGCATGCCGCTCTGGGCCCCTGCCTTCGAAACAGAGCGAGCCTCCATGCTCGCGGAAGCGCGTGGGCGAAGTTGGATCAACACCCTCCGTCAGATTCAGCGCCTTGGCGTTCTTTTTCGTGCGAAGCGCGGCGAGAACTCTTTCCGGCGTAAACGGAGACTCGTGCAACCGCACACCGACGGCATCGTAGATCGCGTTGGCAATCGCGGGAATCGTGGCCGCCAGCGATCCCTCACTGCACTCTTTCGCGCCAAACGGGCCTTCGGGGTCGATGCTCTCAACGATGATCGGTTCGACCGCCGGCGATTCCACCGCCGACGGGCTGCGGTATTCGAGCAGGCCGGGATTCATCAGCATGCCATCCTTCCAGATCATTTCTTCGGTCAACGCCTGGCCCATGCCCATCCAAACCGAACCGATGATCTGGCCCTCGACCGCGACGGGATTGAGGGCGCGGCCACAGTCGTGCGCGGCCCAGACTTTGTGCACGGTGACTTCGCCGGTGTCTTCGTCGACGCTCACTTCGGCCACCTGAGCAGAGTAGGAGTAGGCCGGCGACGGTCCGACGCCCGCGCCCTTGTGTCTGCCCCCGCGGGCTTCCTGCGGAGGAGCGTAAGAACCCGTGCCGATGAGCGCGCCGTGAAAATCAATGGCCGCGACTACGGCCTCTTCGAAGGTCATCCAGTCTTTGGGGCCTTCCTCTCTGCGCTTCTGCTGCAGGGACCCGCGCAGAATCTGGCCCTCGACGCGGCCGGAGACGGACGGTTGAGTGTCGACAATGCTGCGAGGCCCCGCCTCGCCGGACGGCCGAGGGCGGCCGTCCCCACATGGCTCTTGCGAGTCGCCCGCGCCCACATCGGCGGCCGTCCCCACATGGCCATTCTTCCTGACAACCGTGTCATCGCGGAAAATCAGATCTTCCATTTCACAGTTCATCTTCTTCGCGGCGGCAGCGGCGATGAGCTTCTTCACTTCTTCTGCCGCGCGCAACGTGGCGTTACCTGCCATGAAGGTCACGCGGCTGGAGTAGGAACCGATGTCAATCGGCGTGAGGTCAGTGTCGGCGGCGACCACCCGCACGCGCGAGAGCGAGCACCCCAGCGCCTCGGCGGCGATCTGCGCGGTCATGGTGTCCGATCCCTGGCCGATCTCCGACGCGCCGGTGTAGACGACCACGCCGCCATCGCGGTCAATCTTGATGTTGACGGTCGAGTGCGGCATGTCGGAGCGGATGATCGAATTGGCCGCGCCGCTTACGTAATGGCTGCAGGCGATGCCGAGGCCGCGTCCCTTGGGCAGTTTGCCGCGGCGCTCGTTCCAGCCGGAGCGTTCGACCGTCTTCGCGATGCACTCGGGCAATCCGTAACTCTGCACCCGCAGGCCGTTGACCGTGATGCAGGGCGGCTTGAGCAGATTGCGGCGGCGAATCTCGGCCGGGTCCAGGCCAATCGTCGCGGCCAGTTCATCCAGTTGTGACTCGAAGGCGAAGCGCACGTTCACCGTGCCGTGGCCGCGCATCGCGCCGCAGGCGGGCTTGTTGGTGAGCACGCGATATCCGTCGTACTGAATGTTGGGGATATCGTAGAGCGCGCCCAGCAGCGCTCCAGAGTAGAGAATTGTGACCACGCCGTAGGAGCAGTACGCGCCGCCATCCTGCACCACGCGCGCCTTCACAGCGGTGATGCGGCCGTCGCGCTTTACGCCGGTCTTCAGATCAATGATGGTGCGGGGACGGCCGCGATGCGCCCAGAAAACTTCTTCCCGCGTGTAGGTAATTTTGACCGGAGCTTTGGCCTTGCGGGCGGCGATGGCAGCGATGATCTCGAGCGGAATGACTTCGCTCTTGCCGCCGAAACCTCCGCCGACCAGCGGCTTGATCACGCGTATCTGCGACATCGGCATTTCCAGCACCAGCGACAGCTTGTGCTGCAGGTAGTACGGCACCTGCGTCGAAGACCAGACCGTAAGGCGCCCGAGTTTTCCGGTGTGCGGATCGAGTTCGAACGACGCCAGCGTGGAATGCGGTTCCATGGCCGCGTGCGTAACTTCATTCGAAATGAAGCGCGCCTCGGCCACGCAATCCGCTTCGGCAAAGCCTTTTTCCGGATCGCCGAAGACATGGTGGTAATCCTTCTCGACGTTGCCCGGCTTGCTGTCGTGGATGAGATCCGCCTGCGCCTTCATGGATGCTTCGGGATCGAAATAGGCCGGCAGAACTTCGTATTCAACATCAACCAGTTCGAGAGCTTTCTCGGCAAGGCTTTCCGAGACGGCAACGACGCAGGCGACGTTATCGCCGACGTAGCGCACCTTGTCGAGCGCAAGCGCGTACTCGTCATGGCCCACGGGGAGAATGCCGTAGGGATTGGGAGCGTCGGTGCCGACTACAACGGCGACGACGCCCTCGAGTTGCTCGGCGCGGCTCGGGTCAATGCGCTTGATGCGCGCATGCGGATAGGGCGAATGCAGAATCTTGCCCACCAGCATGCCGGGTAGACTCAGGTCGTCGGTGTATTTACCCGCGCCGGTTGTCTTCCAAACCGCGTCGACCATGGCGGTGGGTTTGCCGATGATGGAAAAGTCAGTCATGGCACTGCTCATGTGGGGACGGCCGCCCTCGCCCGTCCGGTCGAGCGAAGCTCGACAGCGTTCCCTTCTGCTCCTCCGCAATCGCTGCCCGGATTGCCTCATACATCTGGTTATAGCCGGTACAGCGGCAGAGATTGCTGCTCAGTGCGGCTCGAACTTCGCTCTCCGATGGATTGGGATTCTCCGCCAGCAGTGACTTCACGGTCATAATGAAACCGGGCGTGCAGTATCCGCACTGCGCGCCGCCCCAATCGCCGTAAGCTTTTTGAATCGCCGCCAGACTGCCGTGCTCGCTCACGCCCTCAATGGTTGTAATCTCCTGGCCTTCGCAGCTCGCCGCGAGCAGAGTGCATGACATCATGGCCGCGCCATCCACCAGCACGGTGCAGGCCCCGCAGGAAGAATCGTCGCAGCCGCGCTTGGAGCCGGTGAGGTCCAAGTCCTGGCGCAGGACGTCGAGCAGCAGGGCGTTGGGCTCGATGGCAAGCTCTTGCGCGCGGCCGTTGATGCGGAGTTCGATGAGCTCTTTCTTCATTGGCAGCTCTCAGCTGTCAGCTTTCAGCCATCAGCTCCACTTTTCTTTCCAAAACCCCTACGTTCAACCTCAGCGGCTAAAGCCGCGATTTAATTGGCCGCTTAACGGCACGGCTGAAGCCGTGCCCTACCCGGTGCTCCCTATCATCACTCGTTACGGCGCGGCTTAAAGCCGCGCCCCTTCAAATCGAGAACCCCGGCCTGTCTGCTGCGTCCGTTGAAGGATTCTGGCTTTACAAATTGATCGCCGACTTGCGCACTTCTCCAATGCTGGCCAGCGGATCGCGCGCGCCGGTTTTCTCGACGATCCACTTCTTCTCACTGGCGATAATGTCGAGCAGCAGTTTCTTGTCTTCCGCCGAGGGCATGCACTCTTTCACGTGCTGCTCATAGGTGTGGTCATCGAGCGGTTCGCCAGTCTGGGCGTGGAATTTCTGCCCGGCCCAGCGTCCGATGGCGCGGTTGAACTTGATGTGCGGCGCGTAGAGCCTCGGTTCGCCCGGCTTGAGCGACCCGTTGAAACGCTCGATCAGGCCCGCAACTTCGTCGCGATACAGATTTCGGTTGTAATCATTCAGGTCGTCGAGATCGGGCGCCAGTTCATTCTTCGGCTCGTCGTAACGGCCCTTGATGCCCCAAACGAACGCCCAGTGCGCCGATGAGGAGTGATCGGTGCCGAACAAGTCGTAGGAACTGGAAATCCACTTGTTAAGATATTTCTGCATCAGCCGCGCGGGAATCACACCGGCTTCCACGATGCGCCGCAGCCCGTCGTTGCCTGTGCCCATGTGGAAAGCCTCTTCGCGCAGCATGTACGACATGGAGCGGCCCAGCGGGGCGAAGGCCGAATACTTCAGCATCTGCAACTGAAATTTTCCGTCGCGGTCGACGAAGTCGGTGTAGGTGAAAAAGTCCATCCAGTTGTCCACATCGACATTGAAGGCGCCCAGCAGTCGCTTGTTCTCGAAGGCGCGCCGTTCCAGCATTTTCTGCGCTTCGACCTTGCCCGAGTAACCGAAGTGGTCCATGAGCAGGGCGCACATCTGCCAGCCGTGGCGCATCTCTTCGATCATGACGCGGGTAAGGGCGCGGCGGTCCCAGTCGGTGGGGGCCATCTCGAACAGGTTGCGCTGCTGCTCGACGCTGGCGAATTCGGTGTCGCCCTGGTAGACGATCATGTTCATCAGCGCGTCGCGCATCTGCTGGGTGGGAATCTGGCGCAGGTTCTCCCACTTGCGGCGGCCTTTGTAGGAACCGAATTCGATCTCTTCGGTATCAATCGCGCCGTAAAGCGTGTCAAAGTGAAAGGCCTCGATGTCGTCGGTGTTGACGCCGATTTCTTTGCGCCAATCGTTGAACAAACCGATCCAGTCGCTGAAGGTTCCGATTTTGGCTACTTTTCCGGGCATGAAACCTCTATTTCTTCGTTTCAAACCCCAGGGGCTAAAGCCCCTATCGGGCTCGATCTGAGCGGCACGGCTGAAGCCGTGCCCTTCCACAATCCCCGTGCTCTTCCAAGACAAGTCCCCAAGCTATTTGGCTTTGAACACCGCCGGCCGCTTCTCAACGTACGCGGCCAGGCCTTCCTTCGCGTCTTCGCTCTGGAACAGCAGCTGCTGGTTCTCGCGTTCCACCGCCAGCGCCGACTCCAGCGGAATCTCCCAGCCGGTCTGCACGGCGCGCTTGATGCGGCCCACGGCCTTGGCTGCTTTGTTGGGCGGACAGAACTCTTTGGCGTACTCCATGATGTTTTCCATGAAGCCGTCGCGCTCGTAAATGTCGTTGACGATACCCAATTCCTGCGCCTCTTCGAACGAGAAGGTGTTGCCCGTGACCATCAGTTCAATGGCCTTGCTCTTGCCCACCAGGCGCGAGAGCCGTTGCGTACCGCCCGTTCCCGGCAGTACGCCCAGGTTCACTTCGGGCAGGCCGATCTTGCCGCAGTCTTTGCGCGCGATGCGGATGTCGGCGGCCATGGCGATCTCGAGTCCGCCGCCGACGCAATGGCCGTTGATGGCCGCGATCACGAGCTTGGGAGTGTGCTCCAGGCGCAGCAGCATTTCGTTGGCGTGCAGGCAGAAGTAGTACTTGAAGGTGGGGTCGACGCTCGACAGCATCTTGATGTTCGCGCCCGCAGAGAAGAACTTGTCGCCCGCGCCCGTCAGAACGATGACGTAGACGTCGTTCGCCATGCGCGCCTTGAGGATGGCGTCGTCGAGCTGGCGGTTCATCTCATAGGTATAGGTATTGGCGGGCGGATCGCACATCTCAATTACGGCGACGCCGCCGTCGGTGCGGTAGTTAATTAATTGCTTCGCCGTTTCGCCGGTTACCGGCTGCATTGTGGTGGCCATGTCGGATGACTCCTTCTAGATTCTCAGAATTGGTGGATCTCAGGGGCTAAAAGTGTGTGCGTGAGAACTCGTCTTCCGCCCCTTCGGGGCTTGGTCATTTCCCGCTTTGACCCATGGCTTACGCCATGGGCTGCACTCTGGCGCCGCTTCGCGGCTAAGAACTCCATGGTCTGCTCCACCACGGAGCGAGATTTTGGGTTCTCACGCACACACTAAAAGCCCCGAATTCTTTTGTGCTCCTCGGCGGCGCGGCTGGAAGCCGCGCCCTTTCAAATCTCTTTCGGCTCTAAAGCCGTACGCTTGCCAAAGCTCGCGGCGGCCGGCTTACCGGTCCCTGCGGGCCTTCGCGTCCGCCATCACACCGCGTAAAAAAATGTCGCTCATCTCACCGGCCAGCGACGCCGCGTCGGCATCCACGCGCGGGTTGTGCCAGGTATAGATCCAATTCATCATGCCGAACAGGCTGAGCACGGCAATGCGCGTGGAAAACTGCAATCCCTGTTCGCGTTTCAAGTCGTCGAGCAAGCCTACGCAGATGCGGTAGTACTCGCGCTTGATCGCAGCCACTTCTGAAGCGAAGCCATTTTTCAGCACTTCAGCTTCGTGCGAGAGCACCTTCATGGCGGCCTGGTTGGCCAGGAAATACTCGAGGTGGTTGAGGATGAAGATGCGTACGCGATGTTCGGGGTCGGCGACGCCTTCCAGCCGCGACTTCAGACGTTCCACGATGGTCGAGAAAGTGTGCTTCTGAATCAGGAAGAGCAGCCGCTCTTTGGATTCGAAGTAGTAATACAGGCCGGCCAGCGACATGCCGCTGGCCCGCGAGAGATCGCGCATCGAGGCGCCTTCGTATCCCTTCCTGCAGAAGACTTCCGTGGCGTGAGTGAGGATCTCGGCCAAGCGCCGGTCATAACGTGTAGCCGGCGCGGGTACGGCGTGCTGGCGCCGTGCGGAAATCAGTGTGGCTGTGGAAGGGTTCCCCATAACCCCAGCGGCGTTCGCGTAATTCGAACGTTCGTTCGAATACAGTATAGTGCAATGTGATCCTGATCACAAGCGACTTGCAACTAGCTTGATTTCGTAGCCTTGCCCGCCGCTTCGTATGCCATGGAGAGCCAGCCGAGAGCATCGTGCAGATCGCCGTCAGCCGAGAGTTCGAAGGTGAACCAGCGCGCGTTCTGCATCTGGGTGGAACCAATGCGCGCATCCTTCTCGAGACGCCGGCGGACGGAGGCCGCCGCAGACTCCAGTTTGAAGGCAAGCGAGTTTGCCGTCTCCATGCCGCGGGTGCGGGGCAACAGGGCGAAGATGCGGTCATTGTGGTAAAGAGCCGTGAACCCGAAGAAGCCTCGCGTCTTGATCTGCGGCCAGCCGCCAGCTTCGCCGGCCAGCGCGGCCGACCAGGCCTTCATCTGCTCGGAGATGGCGGGCAGCTTCGGTGGCGACGATCTTTTCTGTTTCACCGCGAGCCAGCCTTAGTTCCTGACATCCGCCAGCAGGCGCTCGATCTCCGACTTCAGGTCCGCCGTCAGCGGGAGGAATGGCAGGCGCGCCGGGCCGCCGTAGTAGCCGTTGAAATCCATGCCGTACTTCACGCCGGGGACGCCGAGATCGCTCACAACCCGCTGCGCGGCCTTGGCGATACGCTCTTGCTTCAATCGGGCGAGGTTGGCGTCGCCCTCTTTCCACGCGGCATAGATCTCGTAGCACGCGGTTGGCGACGGGCAGGCGAAGGCCAGAATTGCACCCACCGCGCCGGCATCGAGCGATGGCTGCAGTTTCTGCGCCGCGCCTACGAGCACTTGGAAGCCGATCTCTTTCTGCCGCGTCTTCATCTTGCCCACAACCGTAACCGCCGACGAAGAAGGTTTGGCGTCCGCAGATCCTGATAATGCTCCCACCGGAACCAGTTCCCCGCCCTCGGATGTTGTTCCGGCGCTTGCGGCGGCGAGCATGCGCGGGGTGACCCCATCGAAGGTTTCGGTAACCGTGGCGCTGCGTTTGATGTGGCGCGCGCCTTCGACCATCTGGCGGACTTTTTCCACGTCGCCGCTCGATTCCTTGATGCCGATCAGGTTCGGATGCTCAGCCAGTTCGATCACCACTTCGGCTGGAATGTCGTATCCGGTGGCCTGCGGAAAGTTGTAAATGATGACCGGCAGCGGCGAGCGGTCGGCGACGGTGCGGTAAAACGCCAGGATGTTGGCCGGCGCCATTTGCTTCTTGTAGTAGTGCGGCGTGCGCACCATGGCTACGTCGTAGCCGAGTTCGGCGGCGTATTCGGTGAGGCGCAAGGTCTCGATCGCCGACTCGATGCCCGTGCCCGCCACCAGAACCTTATTGGGCGCAGCGGCCTGGCGCGCGGATTTGAGCACATCGCGCCGTTCCTGGTCGGAGAGCAGGATCGCCTCGCCGGTCGAGCCGAGCACGACGATCCCCGCTACCGGCGTGCGCGAATAGCGCTCGACATTCGCTTCGAGCTTCTTGAAGTACACGTTGCCGTCGGGATAGAACGGGGTGGTGATGGGAGGGAGAATACCGTGTAGAAGCATGGGAAACCTCAGCTTCTAGCTTAACAGTTCCGTCACTTCGGCTGTCATCCTGAGCGCAGCGAAGGACCTGCGCAATTTGCCTACGGCGAGGTGCTGCCGGCAGAGCGCAGGGGTCCTTCGCTTCGCTCAGGATGACAAAGTGCGCGTACCCTGCCTCTCCGCATGCAACTGCTGCAGCGCCTTCACGTTCACTTCCCCGCGCTGCAAGGCGGCGATGCCCTCGGCTGCGGCGCGGGCGGCGGCCAGCGTGGTGATCGTCGGAATGCGCGCGGTGACGGCGGCGCGGCGGATCGCCTTTTCATCGAACCACGGTTCCTGGCCCGTCGGCGTGTTGATGACCAGCTGAATGCGCTGGCCTTTGATGAAGTCCACCACGTTGGGACGGCCCTCTTTTACCTTGTACACGCGCTCCACGTTCATGCCGGCGGCTTCGATCACTTGGGCAGTGCCGTCGGTTGCCACCAGCTTGAATCCCATGTCCACGAACTTGCGCGCGACCGGGGCAACGTGCCGCTTGTCGCTGTCGGTCACGCTGAGAAAGACGGCCCCTTGCGTGGGCAGCTTCTGTCCGGCGGCGATTTGCGCTTTGGCAAAGGCTTCGCCGAAGTTATCGGCCACGCCCATGACCTCCCCGGTGGACTTCATCTCCGGCCCGAGCACCGTGTCAATGCCGGGAAACTTGTTCCACGGAAACACGGGTGATTTCACGTAGTAGCAGCTTCCCGTGTCGAGATCGGCGCGGCGCTCAACGTATTCCGGGAGAAACTCTCGCAGCTTGCGCCCGGTCATGAGGCGCGCCGCGATCTTCGCCAGGGGAATGCCCGTCGCTTTCGAAACAAAAGGTACGGTGCGCGACGCGCGCGGGTTCACTTCCAGCACGTAGACTTTGCCGCCGCTTCCATCGGTGGGGTGCCCCACTTCTCCCTGCTGTCGGGAGAAGTGGGAATCTGAGTCGCTGCGGAGTTCCGCTCCGCCTGGACGGGCGAGCGCGCCCGTCCCCACATGACCATCTTCAGAACGCGGAATGGCGAACTGAATGTTCATCAGCCCGACGACCTTCAGCGCGCGCGCCAGCTTGAAGGTGTAATCGCGCATGCGCTCGAGCAGGTGCTGGGGAATATCCACTGCCGGCAGCACGCACGACGAATCGCCGGAGTGAATGCCCGCCTCTTCGATGTGCTGCATGATGCCGCCGATGACGACGTCTTCTCCATCGGCGAGCGCGTCCACGTCCACTTCGATCGCATCTTCGAGGAAGTGATCGATCAGCACCGGACGATCGTGGGAATACTCGACCGCTTCTTTCATGTACCGGACGACCGATTCTTCATCGTACGCGATCACCATGGCGCGCCCGCCGAGCACATAGGAAGGCCGCACCAGCACGGGATAACCGATCTGCTTCGCGCCCTCGACCGCTTCCTCGATTGACGTCGCCATTACGCCCGGCGCCTGCGGAATCTGCAACTCTTCCAGCAGCTTGTTGAACTGTTTGCGGTCTTCGGCCAGATCAATTGACTCGGGCGAGGTGCCGATGATGTTCACGCCCGCGGCCTTCAGGGGCAGCGCCAGGTTGAGCGGGGTCTGCCCGCCGAACTGCACGATCACGCCTACCGGCGCGCCTTTTGCGGTCTCGTGCTGGTAGATCGCCCAGACGTCCTCGAACGTCAGCGGCTCGAAGTAGAGCCGGTCGCTGGTGTCGTAGTCGGTCGAGACAGTTTCGGGATTGCAGTTGATCATGATCGTCTCGTAACCGTCTTCGTGCAAGGCAAACGAGGCATGGCAGCAGCAGTAATCAAACTCAATTCCTTGCCCGATGCGGTTGGGGCCGCTGCCCAGGATGATGACTTTTTTCTTGTCGGTTGGCGTGGCCTCGTCTTCATCTTCGTAGGTCGAGTAAAGATAGGGCGTGTAGCTCTCGAACTCTGCGGCGCAGGTATCCACGCGCTTGTAGACAGGCAAGACACCGTGCTTCTTGCGGAGGAAGCGAACTTTCTCCTGACCTTCGAGCCGCCAGGCCGCGGCCAGGCGGCCGTCGGAAAATCCCATGCGCTTCGATTCGCGCAGCACCTCGGTGGGAATCGATTCCATCGGATGCTTTTCCAGCTCAAGCTGCTGGTCGTTGATTTCTTTCAGTTGGTACAGGAACCACGGATCCATCGAGGTCATTTTCGCGATCTGCTTGACCGTGTGTCCCTGGCGCAGCGCGTATTGCACGTAGGCCAGCCGCTCCGGATGCGGCGTGACCAATCTCTGCGTGAGAATCTTGGGCTCGATCTTCTCTCCACCCACGCGCTTGCCGGTGTCGAGCGAGCGGATGCCCTTCATCAGCGCTTCCTTGAAGGTGCGGCCGAAGGCCATTACTTCCCCGACCGATTTCATTTGCGGGCCGAGCGTGTCATCGGCGCCGGGGAACTTTTCGAACTGCCATTTCGGAATCTTGACGACCACGTAGTCGAGGGTTGGCTCGAAACACGCCGGGGTCTTGCGCGTGATGTCGTTAGGAATTTCGTCCAGCGTATAGCCGACGGCGAGTTTGGCTGCGATTTTTGCGATGGGGAACCCGGTGGCTTTTGAGGCCAGCGCCGAGGAGCGCGAGACGCGCGGGTTCATCTCGATCACCACCATGCGCCCGGTTTCCGGATTCACCGCGAACTGAATGTTCGACCCGCCGGTATCCACGCCGATTTCGCGAATCACCGCGATCGCGGCGTCGCGCATGGCCTGATACTCGCGGTCGGTAAGGGTCTGGGCGGGCGCGACCGTGATCGAGTCGCCGGTGTGCACTCCCATGGGATCGAAGTTCTCAATCGAGCAGATGATGATGACGTTGTCTTTGGTGTCGCGCATCACCTCGAGCTCGAATTCCTTCCAGCCCAGGACCGACTCCTCGATCAACGCCTCGTGCACGGGAGAAAGGTCGAGCCCGCGGCCCAGTACTTCCATCAATTCCTCGCGGTTGTAGGCGAGGCCGCCGCCGGTGCCGCCCAGGGTGAACGAAGGACGAACGATGACGGGAAAGCCGATCTTGCCCGCGAATTCCACCCCGTCTTTTGTGTTGTTGACCAGCGCGGATTTAGGAACGTCGAGGCCGATGCGCTGCATGGCGTCTTTGAAGACGAGACGGTCTTCGGCTTTTTTGATGGCCTCGACCTTGGCACCGATCAGGCTGACATCGTATTTCTCCAGCACGCCGCCATCGGAAAGCTCGATGGCCAGATTGAGCGCGGTCTGCCCGCCGACCGTGGGCAGCACGGCAAATCCAGCGCCCGGCGCCATTTCCCGCTCGATGCGGATGATCGCTTCCAGATATTCCAGGGTGAGCGGCTCGATGTAAGTGCGGTCGGCAAACTCCGGGTCGGTCATGATGGTGGCCGGATTGGAATTGGCCAGCACCACTTCGAAGCCTTCGGACTTGAGCGCCTTGCAGGCCTGCGTGCCGGAGTAATCGAACTCCGCCGACTGCCCGATGACGATCGGCCCGGAGCCGAGGATCAGAATCTTCGAGATGTCAGTGCGGCGTGGCATTTATGATGCGATCTTTCCTGATCTATTTTGAGGCGGAGTTGTTTCAGCCGAAATGGCAGGCTTGCTTTGAAAGGGCGCGGCTTCAGCCGCGCCGTTAAGGGCCAAAGAAACTCCGGGCTTTAGCCCCTGGGGTACCGAGTCTAGTTCAAACCCGGGGAACGCCGACGAATACGGGAAATCTTCCGCGCGCTCGGACAAATGCTTGCGGACTGGATTCTCGCGGACGTATGAGATGTGCCGCAAATAGTCCTCCGCATCACGAATTCGATGATCCGAGAATCCCTTCTGCCAAACTTCCATATTCGATCCGAGCTCTTTCTTTGCCCGGTATGAGAAACCGCCCTTGAGGAATTGGACAGCCTTTTCCAGGCTGGTGAGGGGGGTCAAGATTACGTGAATGTGGTCGGGCATGATAACGAACTCGTGCAGGAAGTACGCATTGCCGCGGTAATGGTAAAGCGTGTCGATCAGGAGGCGAGCCCACGGCTCCCTGCCAAACAGAGAACGACGACCCCACGTGGAGGAGGTGACCATGTACGTTTGTCCCGTGTTCGTGGCGTGTTCTCTTGTGGGTCTCACTGCATACCTCAGCGGCTAAAGCCGCTTCTCCTTCCGGCATCCGAACGGCGCGCCTGAAGGCGCGCCCTTTCAAAGCATTTTCCCAGCCGCATCGGCCGCCAAACAAAACGCAAGGTCCCCTCGACTCTGAGATCGTCCGCTTCGCGGACGATCATCTCCGCGCGGGATGACAGAGCAGTTGCGAGACGTACGAAGGCGCATCACCCTTTCCACTCCTCCATCATCTTCGTGAATTCCTTGAACAGATAATGCGAATCATGCGGGCCGGGGGCGGCTTCCGGGTGGTATTGCACGCTGAACAGCGGCAGGTTGCGATGGCGCAGGCCTTCCAGCGTCTGATCGTTCAAATCCACGTGCGTCAGTTCGACTTCGCTGTCGGGCAGCGAATCGGGATCGACGGCGAAATTATGGTTGTGAGCGGTGATCTCGATCTTGCCCGTCTTTAGCTGCTTGACCGGATGATTGCCGCCGTGATGCCCGAACTTCAGCTTGAAGGTCTTGCCGCCCAGGGCAATCCCGGTGAGCTGATGGCCCAAGCAAATCCCGAAGATCGGCTGGCGTCCCATGAGCCGGCGAATCGAATCGACCGCGTAGGTGCACGGCTCAGGATCGCCGGGACCGTTCGAGAGAAAAACTCCGTCGGGCTTGAGGGCGAGAACGTCTTCGGCCAGAGTCTGCGCCGGAACCACCGTGACTTTGCAGCCTTCGCCGCGCAGCTTGCGCAGAATGTTCTGCTTGATGCCGAAGTCGTACGCCACCACATGAAATCGCGGCGGCTCGTCCTTCACTCCAACCACCGCCACCGGTTCGTGCGAGCGCTCACCGAGCTCCCATACGTACGATCGCTTGGTGCTGACTTCTTTGGCCAGGTCGGTGCCGTCCATTTTCGGAATCGAGCGCGACTTGGCGACCAGTTTCTCGGGATCGGTTTCGATTGTCGAAACCACGCCGCGCATCACGCCGTGGTCGCGCAGATGCCGCACCAGAGCGCGCGTATCAATATCCGACAGCACCGGCACCTTGAATTGCTCCAGATACTCTTCGGCGACCTGCTGCGAGCGCCAGTTGGAGCTCACTTTCGAGAACTCGCGCACGATCAGGCCCTCGATCCAGGGACGCGTGGCTTCATTGTCTTCCTGGTTGGTACCGTAGTTTCCGATTTCCGGATTGGTCAGAACGACGATCTGCCCGGAGTAGGACGGGTCGGTGAAAATTTCCTGGTAGCCGGTGATGGAAGTATTAAAAACGACTTCGCCGTAGCATTCGCCTTTGGCGCCGTAGCCTTTGCCTCGGAAGACGCGGCCGTCTTCCAGCGCAAGGATAGCCTGCATTCTCGCTCCCGAGAGTGGATTTTGAGGATTTTATCAGGGAATGGAGCAGGGGCGAAACCCAAAGCCTGTGGATATTGATAGAAATTTCAGCACATTGCGAGCGGGAAAGCAGATTCCTCGCTGCGCCCGGAATGACAAGGTTCCCGTCTACCGCACGCGCCCCAGCTTATCCATCGGCCAATAGCCGAATACTGCCTTGCCGTAGATGAAGCTCTGGTTCACCGGGCCGAAATCGCGGCTGTCGTTCGACATGGAACGATGGTCGCCGAGCACGAAGTAGCAATTCGCTGGCACCACAGTCTCGGGATAGGAACGCGCATCGGTATAGGCTGCGGGAACGTAGTCTTCGTCCAGGGCCTCGTCGTTCACGTAGACCTGACCGCCGTCAATGCGGATACGGTCGCCCGCTGTCCCAATTACCCGCTTGATATAGCTCTTGGAGGGATCGCGCGGGTAGCGGAATACCACAATATCCCCGCGCTCAATCGGTTCCAGCCGGTACACAAACTTGTTGACGAAGATTCGTTCCTGGTCGTCGAGCGAGGGCATCATGCTCGTGCCCTCTACCTTTACCGGTTGATAAATGAAAATGATGATGAAGGCGGAAATCGCCAGCGAAATGATCAGGTCGCGCACCCAGACTCCAAAGCCGGTCCGGACATGCGGGGCTGCGCCCAACAAGTCTGCCTCGGCGGGCGCACCTGCCAAGGGCCTGGCCGACACAGCTGCCGAATTTTGGCTTCTAACTGGTTCTGGCATGCGTTCCCTATTGTATACAGAACCAGTCCCAAGATCAGAGGTTGTATCTGCGATGGGGGAACTCACCAGGACATCGGCAACGAACTTTCAGCCCAATCTGCCGGCAGGTTACAATACTCTCACTCGGGGAACCTATGACGCGCCTGACATCTCTGCCGCACAAGATTGTCTACCGTAGCCTGACCCTGGCCTTCCTCTTCCTGGTGACTCTGAGCGTGTCGGCACAATGGGCCGCGCCGCAGGAAGAAAGCGGCGTTCCGGCTTACAACGCCGCGCCTCCTCCGAAAGGAACGAAGCTCCCGTCGATTCTGACCAAGGCCGATCTATGGGGTGCCGACGCCCAGTACGCCTTCCAGACCCACGCCTACGACCTGGCGGCGAAGATTCCGACCGTGCTCCATCAGCAGCCGTGCTACTGCTATTGCGACCGCATGGGCCACAACAGCTTGCGCAGCTGCTTTGAGAACACGCACGGGGCGCAGTGTGACATCTGCCTGAAGGAGCTTTACTACTCCTACCAGCAGCACAGGAAGGGCAAATCAGCGGCGCAAATTCGGGCCGGCATCATCAAAGGCGAATGGAGGCAGATTGACCTGCAGTCCGCCGCGGCCATCAACTAGGCCCCCGGTGTTTGCCCTCTACCCACCCTTTGAGTGATACTTTACTGCTCGGCTATAAAGCACGCACTCCAAGGAGCGCCTTATTCCCAAGAGCACAGGAAGAGTCTTGCACATGGCTCAGAAACCTACCGCGAAGAAATCCGTGGCGGAAGACCCTCGTTACACGCAGGCCCTGCAGAGTTATGAAGCGGGCCTGCGCGCCATGCAGGAGCACAAGTTCGACAAGGCGAAGCCTCATTTCCAGAAGGTCGTGGCCGGACCCAGCAAGGAACTGGCCGACCGCGCCGGCGTTCACCTCAACACCTGCAACCAGCACCTGGAGCGCACCACGGTCACGCAGTTCAAGACTCCGGAAGAGCACTTTGACTATGCCGTCTCGCTGATGAACCTGGGCGACTATGTCAGCGCCAGAGAACATCTGGAAAAGTTGCTGAAGCAGAACCCGAAGGCGGACTATGTCGTGTACGGCATGGCGGCACTGGACTGCCTCACGGGCCACGTTGAGGACTCCCTCAAACGTCTGGATGAAGCTTTGCGTCTGAATCCTCAGCTGCGGTTCCAGGCCCGCAACGATTCCGACTTCCAGAATCTGGCTGAGGATCCCCGGTTCACGGAGTTGTTATATCCGGATCCCGGCGCCGAACTGGACTCCGACAGCGACTTCAACGCAGACGAATCCGTGTAGCCGGCACGAGGACGGGCGCAATGAAAACCAAGACGGCTGCGACCCTGCCCTCGGAGAAAACCGTGGCCGAGCGCGGCCTGCGCGTCGTCGCCATCGGCGGCGGCACCGGGCTTTCCACGCTGCTCAAGGGACTCAAGCGTTTTGCTCTATCCCCGGCCGAGACTTCTGCCGCGCGGCCGGACTCGCCGCTCATCCGCGATCTTTGTGCCGTGGTCACGGTCAGCGACGACGGCGGCTCCAGCGGCCGCTTGCGCAAAGAACTCAACATGCTTCCGCCGGGCGACATCCGCAACTGCATTGTCGCCCTCAGCGAGGACGAGGCTCTCCTGTCCAAGCTCTTCCGCCACCGCTTCGACAAGGGCTCTGGACTCGAGGGCCACAGCTTCGGCAATCTTTTTCTGGCGGCGCTCACTTCGCTGACTTCCGATTTTTCCGAGGCGGTGCGCCTGTCTTCCGAGATTCTGCTCACCCGCGGGCACATTTATCCCGCGACCACTTCCAACATTGAACTGGAAGCGCTGATGGAAGACGGCACGCGGGTTCGCGGCGAGACCAAAATCACAGCCAGCAAGGGACGGATCCAGGAACTGTTTCTCGTCCCGCCCGACGTGGAACCGATGCCGCAGACGCTGGGAGCCATCGCCCATGCCGACATGATCACCATCGGTCCCGGTTCGCTTTTCACCAGCCTCGTCCCCAATCTGCTGGTGCGGGGCATTGCCCAGGCGATTGTCGAGTCGCCCGCCACCAAGGTGTTCATTTGCAACCTGATGACTCAAGCAAATGAGAGCCTGGGCCTGACCGCGGCTGATCATCTCCGCGCACTGGACAGCCATGCGCAGAAACAAATTTTCGACTACGCGCTCCTCAACCGCACCCCCGCGTCAGACGAACTCAAGGCTAAGTATGCCAGTGAAGGCGCCTGCCAGATCGTGAATGACCTTGACGCAATCGAAGCGCTGGGGGTGATCCCGGTGCTGGGAGATTATCTGGAGGAAGCCGGCGTGGCTCGCCACAACACCACCCGCGTCGCCCGCGACCTGATGGAAATCGGGGCCCAGCACTTGCATCGCGGCCAGTCGTCATAGCCGGTGGAGCGTGTGGGGACAGCCGCCCTCGGCTGTCCGGTCGAGCGAAGCTCGACACAGCTCTTGCCTTCTGTCTTGTCATTCTGAGCGATTACACTTGTCACTCCGGGAATTTGCTTTGCGCGGCTCGCGTTTGTAGCCCACATCTGTTTCCTGTATCGTCAGATTTGACTCGAAGCCCTACCGTCTTCGAAGCCACGCCATCATGCGATCTTCCCTGCTCCTCTTTTGGTTATTACTTGCATCGGCTTACTGCGTCGCGCAAGCCGCTCCTGAGCGTGGGGGCAATGAAGTCCAGATCTGGGCGGGCGGTGGGCACTCCGTGCCGGGAGGCACGAAAAACACCGGCGCCTTCAATGCCGGCCTGCGCTACGGATGGATTCTCACCGGCCCCCACCTTCCCGGCTTGCTTCGCGGGCGCTTCGAATATGCGGTTGACGCCGTCCCCGTCTTCTTTATCTTCCAGCCAGCCAACACCGCCTACGGCGTGGGCTTTGACCCACTCGGCCTCAAATGGAATTTCGAGCGCCACGGCCGCCTGTCACCTTACCTTGAACTCTGCGGCGGCACGGTCTTCACCGACCACAACATCCCCACCGGCACCAACACGGTGAACTTCATGGACCAGGCCGCGCTGGGCACACACATTCTCGGCGCGAAATACAACTGGAGCCTGGAACTGCGCTACATGCACATCTCGAACGCCGGCCTGGCCACGCCGAATCCAGGGATCAACACGGTGCAGGTTCGGCTGGGAATTGGGAGGTTCTTCGGAGGCGCCGCTAAGACGAATCCGCTTCTCTCCGTGTCCTCTGTGCCTCTGTGGTGAATCGCCTTTGCTTTCAGCTTGCCGGGTAATCTCTCAGTCTGCTGGCACCATGCACTGCGCTGTCGAGCTTCGCTCGACCGGACAGCCGGGGGCGGCTGTCCCCACACAGTTGTTTCCGCAAACTGAAGCATCACCTCTTAACGCCCCATCCTTGCTTCCCTACCCTGCCCCAGCTATTCTTCTCGGTTATGTCTACCCTCGTCGAATGTGTTCCGAACTTTTCCGAAGGCCGTGATAAATCAAAAGTTGACGCCATTATTGAGGCCATGAAGATGCCTGGCGTCTACCTGCTCGACCGCGAAAGCGACGCCGACCACAACCGCTCAGTGATCACCCTGGTGGGTGAGCGGGAAGCCATTCAGGAAGCCGCCATCCGCGGGGTCGGCAAGGCCGCCGAATTGATTGACCTCAACGCTCACACCGGAGCCCATCCCCGCATGGGCGCCGCTGACGTCGTCCCCTTCATCCCGATCGACGGCGTCACCATTGAGGACTGCGTCGCTATGGCCCGCCATGTTGGCGAAGAAATCTGGAAGCGCTTCAAGATTCCCGTCTATCTTTACGAAGCCGCCGCCACCACGCCGGAGCGCCAGAATCTGGAGAACATCCGGCGCGGGCAATTCGAAGGCATCCGCGCCGAGATCGCGACCAATCCTGCCCGCCGCCCGGATTTTGGCGAGCCCCGCGTGCATCCGACAGCGGGCGCAACCGTCGTGGGCGCGCGCAAGTTTCTCATCGCTTACAACGTCTTCCTCAACACGCCCGACGTTGAGATTGCGAAAAAAGTCGCCAAGGCCGTGCGTTTCTCCGCAGGCGGCCTGCGCTTTGTGAAGGGCGCCGGATTCCTGGTGCGCGGCCTGGCCCAGGTTTCCATGAACCTGACCGACTTTGAGCAGACTCCCGTGCACCGCGCCTTCGAACTGGTGAAGGGCGAAGCGGCGCGCTATGGCGTCATGCCCGTGTCGAGCGAGATCGTGGGCCTGATCCCCAAGAAAGCTCTGGAGCAAGCCGCCGAGTGGTTTCTGCAGGTGGAAAACTTCAATTCGTCGCTGATTCTGGAGAACCGCCTCGCCGCTGTCATGAGCGGCAAGATGGCGGTTGGCGGCCTGCGCGCCGGCATTGAGCCGTTCGTGGAGCAGCTCGCCGCACCCACGGCCACTCCCGGAGGCGGCAGCGCATCGGCCGCCGCGGCCGCCATGGCGGCAGGCCTGGCCACGATGGTCGCCTCCCTGTCACGGGGCAAGAAGGCCTACGTGCAATACGAATCGCAGCTGAGCTCAGCCATCGCGCGGTTGGCTGCGCTGCGCGAAGAAATGAAGGCCGCGGTCGACGCTGACGCCGAGTCCTACAACTCCGTGATGAAGGCATACAAGCGAGCTAAGGCTACCGCCGAGGAAGCCTCCGCCGAGGCCATGATCGAAGCGGCGTTGAAGGAAGCGACGTCCGTTCCTCTGCGCGTTGCCGAAAAAGCGCACGAGATTGCGCAGATTGCGCAATCGCTTGCTCCCATCACCAATCCCAACATGAAGTCTGACTTGGCGACTGCCGTGGCCCTGACGCGCGCTGCTATTGCGGGCGCTTTGGCCAACGTGGAGATCAACCTGGATTCGCTGAAAGATCAGGCCTTTGCGGCTAGCGTACGCCAAAGGACTGCAGCTCTGATGTAGACGGCATCACTCGTCCCAGCCGGCGCAAACCGGCGCGGGCAGCCGCTTCCCACACAAAAACCGCTTCAACTCGCGAGTGGAAACATCGGCCGACGGGTTCATATAAGGCGGGCGACGGAAGTTCGCCCGCTGCGTTGAGGGACTCTGCCATGAAGAGAATCGCTGCCTTATCTCTGCCCGTTTCGCTGCTTGCCGCTGCCGCGCTACTGCTCAGCCTGAGCAGTTGCGGAAGCAATTCGTCTGGCGGTGGCACCACTCCGCCGCCGTCAAAAATCCAGCACGTGATCGTCATCTTTCAGGAAAATCGTACGCCCGACAATCTTTTTCACGACCCGGTGCTGATCGCCAACGGAGCCGACATTGCCAGCAGTGGCACCAACTCGCAGGGGCAAACAGTCCAACTGGCGCCCACTTCGCTGGGAGTCGATTACGACCTGAGTCATGCCCACTCGGCATTCGTCCTCATGTATGACGGAGGAAAGATGGACGGGGCCGATCGGGTCCCAATCTCCTGCTCCAAAGGTGCAACCAACTGCCCGCCGCCCAACGCCCAGTTCCTATACGTTCAGGTTTCCGATGTCGCGCCCTACTTTCAGATGGCCGAGCAGTATACCTTTGGCGACCGCATGTTTCAGACCAATCAGGGCCCCAGCTTTCCCGCCCACCAGTTCATCATTTCGGGCACATCGGCGCCCTCGGCAACCAGCAACTTGTTTGTCGCGGAGAATGGGCAAGGCGTTACCAACGCCGGCAACAACACGGGTTGCCTATCTCCGCCCGCAGAGTTTGTTTACCTGATCGATCCCTACGGCGCTGAGTCGAGCGTGATGTACCCCTGCTTCGAGCATCCCACGCTCATCGACGAGCTCGATACTAAGGGCATCAGCTGGCGCTACTACACGCCTTCGGCAGGTTCTCTGTGGACCGCCCCCAACGCAATTCAGCACCTCTGCGGTCCCAACGCCACCGCCTGCACCAGTTCGGACTGGGTAAACAACGTGGTCCTCTACACCACCCAGAATCCCGCTCCCATCCTCACCGACATCGCCCACAGCCAGTTGCCCGCCGTGAGTTGGGTCATCCCTGCCGGCGCAAATTCGGATCACGCCGGGTCCACAGCGACCACGGGCGGGCCCTCCTGGGTCGCCTCTATTGTGAACGCGCTCGGCAACAGTTCCTACTGGTCCAACACCGCCATCCTGATTGCCTGGGACGACTGGGGAGGATGGTACGATCACGTTCCTCCGCCGAAAGTGATTGACGACGGGACAAGTTGGGGATCAGGCTATGTTTACGGGTTCCGCGTGCCTTTGATGGTGATCTCCCCGTACGCCAAGGCGGGCTATATTTCGCACGTAAATCACGATTTCGGAAGCATTCTGAATTTCATCGAGAAAACGTTTGGCCTGTCGTCGCTGGGCTACGCCGATGCCTACGCCGATGATCTTTCTGACTGCTTCGACTACAACCAGACGCCCATCGTTTTCCAGACCATCAATGCACCGGTCGGTGCGGATTTCTTTATGCATGATCGGCGCCCGCCCACCGATCCGGACAATGACTAGGGCTGTGAAGAAGGAGACGGTCGGGGGTGCGGGCAATCCTTCCCCGACTCCAACCCGTCAACGGGTCAGGTACTTTTGTTCAAAGTGCCCGGCTGCAAGTAAAATAGAATAAATCGATCTATCAACAAGGCCGGATCGCGCATCCAACTGAAAGTGTGCGACCTTTAGCCTTCTGAATCCAGAGGAGTTATGAAACTGTTCAAGATTTGCGTGGCTTCCCTTCTGCTGGTCAGCATGGCCTATGCCATGCCCCTCAACTCGTCTGCTCGTTCCTGCATCCCCGCCGAACTGATGCAGCTGATCTCGGTGGACTACCGCGCGCTGAAGGATTCGCCAACCGCCCTGGCGCTGAAGAAGCAGCTGATGCCCGACAACATCAAGCAATTCGAAGCTGCCCTCAAGGGCATCGGCATCGACCCCGACAAAGATGTAGACACGCTGGCGTTCGCTTCGTTCCGCAGCGGCAAACAAGGGGTCAAGAACATTGGTGCCGCCAGCGGCTCCTTCGACATGAAGGTTGTGCTCAAGAAGATGAAACTGCAGAAGTTCGTCCCCAAGAAGTACGGCTCTTCGGATGTTTATCCGATGGACGGCGGCTTCGTCATGACTTTCCTCGATAACAACACGCTGCTGTTTGGCGAATCGACGGCCCTTCATGCCGCGCTGGATACGCGCGATGGCAAAATCCTGAGCCTCGACACCAACGGCGACATGGCCGACATGATGCCTGATGTTGACTCGGCGCCGGTCTGGAGCATCCTCGACCAGCAAGGAACCCAGAATGTGATGCGCTCCGCCCTGGGCGACGCGTCCCGGATCGCCGATTACGAAACCCTCAAGAAGCGGCTGCTGGGCTCGCGCTATACCATGAACTTTTCCAGCGGCGTGAATTTTGATCTGACGGTCCTCACTTCCGACTCCGTCACCGCCTCTACCTTGTCGTCGCTGGTCAAGGCCGGGATCCTCTACAAGAAGATGAATGCCACGGCTGCCGAAAAAGTTGCCATAGACAACACGACGGCTGATTCCGACGGCTCTAACTTGCAATTGCACTTTAAGTCTACCGATCAACAGTTTGAGTCGCTGATGCATTCCGACCTGTTCGCGGCAGTCTCGCATTAAAGACTGACTGGCGGCGAAATTCGGGCACCGAGACGTCCTGCTTCGGTGCCTCTCTCATTTCCGGACGCCACAGATTTCGGTTGCGTCCTGCCCCGGCTCTGCTGTATGAGGAAGGCTATGTCTACGGCCGGGCGCATGGCCTCCGTTCTCCTGTACTTTTCTCTCTTGCCGCTGGGTTGCTCGTGATTCCGCTCGTGACTACCGCTGGTGTTGCCCTCTTGACGGTCCTCAACATCCTCGCCTGGAAGAAGGCCTGGTGGTCGTTTTGGCGGCGCGTTCTCCACTCCGTCTTTGCGCTGGCAGCTTTGGCTTTCGTTGCCTACCTGAACTACTGGAATCTACTGGGATTTCGCTACTGACGACAGCGCGTTTCATCCCGTTCTACCGCCAATTCAGGAAATACGCTGGCCTTGCTTCGGGACCCTAGGGCAACCGTGAAAGAGCGGCGCTTCAGCGCCGCGTAGGGAGTGATCCGAGAATCATGGGCTTCAGCCCTGGTGGATCCGGGCCTAAAGGCCCTACCTTTGGGGGAACGCGGACGCGGCCCTGAAGGGCCGCTCTTCCACGCTGGTCCCCAACATGATCGCGAGAACAAAAACAATCGTCCCTCTCGGTTGAGGGAGCCAATAGAGCAAAACACGCCGATTCTCGAACTGCGCTATTTCGGTTTTCGCGCAGCCCGCTTCTGCCGGACCCAGCCTTCCTTCACCACTTGCCGCGCCCGGCCAATAGCGAGCGAGTCCTGGGGAACATCGTCCGTAATGCAGGACGCCGCCCCGACGTAGGCGCCCTTGCCCACGCGCACCGGCGCCACCAGCGTGCTGTCGCTGCCGATGAAGACGCCGTCGTCAATCACGGTTTTGTGCTTGTGGAAGCCGTCGTAGTTGCAGGTGATCGTGCCCGCGCCAATGTTGACGCCAGCGCCAATCTCCGCGTCGCCCAGATAGGTCAGGTGATTCGCCTTCGATCCCTTGCCCAGCTTGATCTTCTTGGTCTCGACAAAATTCCCCACGTGCGCGCCTTCGCCAATCTCGCTCCCCGGACGCAGGTGCGAATACGGGCCAATCACTGCGCCGGCGCTCACCCGCGATTCCTCCATCACACATCCCGTACGGATGATCACGCCATCGCCAATTTTCGAATCGCGAATCACCGAGTAAGAACGCACGCGGCAGGCCGTGCCGATTCGCGTTTTCCCCAGCAGCTGCACGTAGGGCTCGACGATTGTGTCGGGAGCAATCTCCACCTCGGCGTCAATCACGCAGGTCGCCGGATAAAAGATGGTCACTCCGTCCGCCATCAATTGCCGGCACTTCGACATCCGCATGAAGTGGTCAATATCGGCCAGTTCCTCCCGGGTATTTCCGCCGAGCACCTCGCGGGCATTTGCCGTTTTGAAGGCCACCACGCGCTGCCGCGCCTTCGACAGCACCGCGGCCATGTCCGTCAGGTAATACTCGGCATGCGCGTTCTCGGTCGAAAGTTTTCCGACGCTGGCATAAAGTTCCTTCACCGCAAAAACATAGAAGCCGGAATTAATCTCGCGAACCTTTTTCTGTGCCGCGCTCGCCGATTTTTCTTCGACAATCGCTTCCACTTCGGCGCTGCGGGCGCTCTTTCGCAGCACCCGGCCATATCCGGTTGGATCTTCCAGGTCGGCGCTGAGCAGCGTCATGGCCGCTTCCTCTTCCAGGTGGAAATTGCGCAGGTGTCCGATCGTCTCCGGCGTAATCATGGGAGCATCGCCCGAAAGCACGATCACATGGTCATAGCCGCCCAGATCCTCGCGCGCCACCATGAGGGCGTGCCCAGTGCCCCGTTGTTCGGCCTGCAGTACAAAGTTCACGCCCGTGTGTTCGATCGCCGCCCGCACCCGGTCAGCCTCATGGCCGATGATCGCGTAAACGTCGTGGGCGGGAACAACCCGCACCGCCGCCCCGATCACGTGCTCCAGCAGCGGTTTCCCGCCTGCTTCGTGCAACACCTTTGGGAGTTGCGACTTGAGTCTTGTCCCCTTGCCCGCGGCCATGATGGCCACCGCAATGCGCGGGCTGGGAGGAGTTGGCCAGCCGGAAACTGCCGCCGAGGAGGCGCGCTCCTCGGAAGCAGCGGCCGGAAGAGAAGGACTGCCTTTTGATTTCTTCATTTGCCCTCAATATACCGCGCCCCGGAAGGGATAGCTATTTCCAGACTCGTAGCTTAGAATCTTGCCCCGGCGGTTCGCCAGGCGGCTGGACGTTCGCCGCCATTCAGGAGAGGACAGCATGCCAAAATACGTGATTGAACGCGACATCCCCAACGTCGGCAATGTAACCCCGGAGCAGGTCATTGCCATCTCACAGAAATCCTGCAGCGTGCTGAACAGCCTGGGACCGAAGATCCAGTGGCTGCACAGCTACGTTACCCAGGATAAGATCTACTGCGTCTATATCGCGCCCAATGAGGAGATGGTGCGGGAGCATGCCCGGCAAGGCGGCTTCCCGGCCAACCGCATCTCCGAGGTCAAGCTGGTGATCGATCCGACCTCGGGCGAGGCTTAGCCGCCGTTAAAGCCCCAGGCCTCCGTCCACGGCCAAAATCTGGCCGGTAATGAACTGCGGCGCCGTGGCGAAAAACAAGACCGCTTCGGCGATCTCGTCCGCGCGCCCGTTGCGCCGCATGGGAGTCTGTTTCGCCATCCGCCGCATGAAAGCCGCCGCAGATTTCTCTTTCAGGTCGATCATCCCCGGGGCTACCGCATTCACTGCAATCTCCGGCGCCAGCGCCTTCGCCATCACTTTTGTGAGCATGTGCAGGGCCGCCTTCGACGAGCAATAGTGCGCATGCGTCGCCCACGGCCTGAGCCCGCCCAGCGACCCCATGTTGATGATCTTGGCTTCAATTGGCCCCTTGCCACGTTTTCGCCGCATCCATTTCAGCGCCTCGCGCGACACCAGAAACGGCCCGCGCGTGTTGGAAGCGAAAATTGCGTCCCACTGCCGCAGCGTCAGTTTTTCGAATTCAGCCGTCTCGTAGTTCGCGGCGTTGTTTACCAGGATATCGATCCGGCCCAGTTCGCGCCCCGCTTCTTTCATCATGCTGCGCACGCTGGCCTCGTCGGTCACGTCGCAGCGCAGAGCGAACGCCCGCACACCCAGTCCCGACAGGTCCACAACCGTTTCCCTCGCCTCGCGCGCCGAGTGATTGAAGGTGATGGCAACATCGGCACCGGCTCGGGCCAGCGCCAGCGCCGACGCCCGTCCCAACCGCCGCGCTGCCCCTGTGATCAGCGCAGTCTTGCCGCGAAGAGGTTTTGCCTGAAGCTGCTGCATGCAGGGATTCTACCGCCTCGCCGTCTTTTCGGCGCCATAAGCCTCCAGGATGGGGTTGGTCAAGCCGCCCAAGGTTGAGCCCGCGGGTTGCGGGTTTCCCATTTCGGATACTGGGACTCAACGCGGGCTCTCACCGGCTGGTAAGCCTCGATCGCTCGCGCTAGAATCTCTTCGCATGCCCGAGTCCCGCAGTGTTGTCGTCTATTCGCGCAAGGGTTGCCATCTCTGCGAAGTCGTCAAGGAAAGCCTGTCCAAACTCTCGCGCCGCGGCGGCTTCATCTGGCGTGAGATCGATGTGGATACCGACGCCGAACTCCGCCGCCAGTTCAACGACGAGGTTCCCGTCGTCTTCATTGACGGCCGCAAAGCTTTCAAATACCGCATGGACGAGAAGGAGTTCCTCCGCCGGCTGGACAGCCCGTCCTAACTGCCTCCCTTATTGCGCTTTCCTCGTACGTTTTTCCGCTACAATCTCTCCCTGCATGTTGCGCAGCCAACTTTACGCTGATCCTCACCACCTGTTTCTGCACGACCTTGTGCTCGACTCCTGCCGCCGCCACGCGCAGAAGACTGCTCTGGTAGACGCTTCCTCCGGCCGCCGTCTGACTTACGCCGAATATGGAGACACAGTCGAATCCGTGGCCCGCGGCCTAATCGCCGCCGGCGTCCGGCCCGGCGACGTGGTCGCGATTTTCCTCGCCAACTCCTGGGAATTCTGCACCGCCTATCACGCCACCACCCTCGCCGGCGCCATTCCCACACTCTTGAACCCGACTTTCCGCGAGCGCGAAGTCCGATATCAACTGGAAAACTCCGGAGCAGTTCTTCTGATCAGCGATGGCGCCAACCTGGAAGGCATCAACCTCGCGGGCGTCCCCAACCTTCGCCGCGTCTACACCACGCGCCAGAGCGTTGCCGGCGCCGAACTGTTCGCTGCGTTGTTGAATCCCGCGGCCGCCTCGTATCCCAGGCCCGATCAATCTTCGGAGGAGAGCCTGGCCGCGCTCCCTTACTCCAGCGGCACAACCGGCCTGCCCAAAGGAGTCATGCTCTCGCATTTCAATCTCGTAGCCAACGTCTACCAGCTTCTCGGCCCGAACGCGTCCAGGCTCAACTCGGCCGACAACGTTCTCTGCTGCCTGCCGCTCTATCACATCTACGGACTGAACGTGGTTCTCAACCCCGTGCTGATCCTGGGCGCCACGCTTGTACTGGTGCCGCGCTTCCAGCCGCAGCCATTCATCAAACTCTTGACCGACGAGGCGATTACCATGATGCCGCTGGTCCCGCCCGCGATTAACGCACTCTGCCAGGCGGCCGAAGCGGGCGAGTTCCCTCGCGATCACAAAGTCCACTGGATCAAGTCGGGGGCCGCACCTCTCGCGCCGGAACTCGCCCGTCGCTTCACCGCTCTCACCAACATCCTCGTGTGCCAGGGATACGGCATGACCGAGGCCTCTCCCGTCACTCACGTCGGCTTCCTCGAGCCAAAACTCTACCGTCCTGACTCCATCGGCCATCCTCTGGCTCAAACCGATTGCCGCGTGCTTTCGCAGACGGAAATTGATCCTGCGGAACCTCCGGAGAGTCTCACCGAAGCCGCACCCGGCCAGCCCGGCGAACTGGTCATGCGTGGACCGCAGATCATGCTGGGTTACTGGAAGGAACCGCAAGCTACCGCGTCCGTTTTGCGCGACGGATGGTACTGGTCGGGCGACATCGTCACTCGCGATGGCGAAGGCTTCTACCGCGTCGTGGACCGCCGCAAAGAGATGATCAAATACAAAGGGTTTGCCGTGGCTCCGGCGGAAGTCGAAGCCGTCTTGCTCGAGCATCCGGCGGTGAAGGAATGTGGCGTGGTCGGCCGCGCCGACGCCTCAGCCGGAGAAATCCCCGTTGCCTTTGTCGCCTTGCGCGATGGATTTGTGGATGGCAAAAAGCTGGAAGATGAACTTTGCGCCTTCGTCGCCGACCGCCTCACGCATTACAAGCAGCCGCGCGAAGTGCACTTCGTCAGCGCCGTTCCCAAGACCGCCTCAGGAAAGATCCTGCGCCGCGAGTTGAGGAAGGCCATGAGTTGACCGGAGCCTTGGATTCTTTGGAGGAGCCGGCGCGGCGGTAATCGAAGATGTGACGCGCGGAGGACTTTTCCCAGGCTCCTCGCGCTTCAACAATCGGTAACCATTCCGTGAGGAGCGGCCTCGGAAGGCAACGCGAACTACGGCGCAGCCGCGCCCTTGTCCGGGAGTTTCCGGCTGACCAGGAAATTCCACATGATCTCGTTGGCATTGAGGTCCTGGCTCGTCTTCCCGACCGTGTTCTCCGCTTCATATTGCTCGCCGCCGGGCCAGGTGTTTCCCGCGCCCTTCACGCTGTAGATCACGACCTGAGCGTTCTGCTGGCAGCCGGTGTAGGTATCGACTTTGATCTCCATGCCGCCCTTCGCTGGCGCCGGTAATTTGCTGTGCTCCGGCTTCTCCGCGCAGCGATCAATTTTCGCCCACGCCTTGGCGCTGTTTTCCACAGAGAGCGTGGACAGGCTCAGATTGTGCTCGGTTCCGCCGCCGTATGGAACCACCGGGTCCGACGTGCCATTGATCATCACCAGGGGCACCGGACGAGAAGGCAGACAAATCATCGTTTTCGGCATGGCCGCACCCACCGCAGTGATCGCCGCAATTCGGTCGCTCAGAGCGCACCCCAGGCGCAAACTCATAAAGCCGCCCTCGGACAAGCCCGCCGCATAGATGCGCGAAGTATCCACCGAAAACTTCGACTCCAGCTGGTCCAGCATCTGGTTGACGAAACCGACGTCGTCTGCCGGGGCAGGCCCTCTTTCCTGGCTCGGCTCACGACTTGGGGACTGCTGGCCGCCGCCCGGATACCCTCCACCACCGCCTCCACCGGGATATCCGCCTCCACCACCGCCTCCGCCGCCGGGATAGCCGCCTCCGCCGTAACGTCGATGTCCACCCGGGCCCATGCCCATCGGTGAGCGCTCCTGCGGGTGCACACCCACATTCCACCTTCCATGCAGCGCGAGAGGATAGACCGCAATCACCCCATCCTTATCCGCCAATTGGTCGAACCGTGTGAGCCGCTCTATATCGTCGGCATCCTGGTTCATTCCATGCAGCAGGATCATCACCGGATAGTGCTGCTGCGGGTCGTAGCCTTTCGGCAACCGAACCATGAACGTGCGGTCCACGTCATCCACGGTGACCTTTTCCTTCGTTTCTTGCGCCCAGAGTCTCGGAGCGACGAATAGCAGCACGACGCAGCCAGCCGCAGCCGACGCGAGACGCGTTCCCTGCAGTCTTCCAGATTTCATTGTTCTCTCCAGAATGATGACCCGCAAGAACCCAAGCAACTCCAGTTGCTTGGAAGCATCCGCTCCCGCCCGAGTTGGCCGTAAGGGAACTTTCCTGGGTGGGAATTTTGACTCTTCACTCCCCCGTCAGAAACTTGTACTGAGCTTCCGTCAGCGGGACCACGCTCAGTCTTCCCTGCCGCACCAAGGGCGACTCCGCAAACAGTTGATTCGCCTTCGCCTCAGCCAGGGTTACGGGTTTTGAGTTAGCCTTGCCCAGCTTGATCTTCACTTGCGGATTCCGCGCGTCCGACGCATCCACCGACACGACCGTCGCCGTTCCCACGGCGCTCTTCTCATCTCCGGTGTGGTAAATCACCAGCCGCTCGCCCGGCTTCATTGCCCGCAGATGTTTCAGCGCGACCGGATTCGAGACACCATCCCAAACGGTCGTCTTCTCCCGCTGCAAGTCGGCAAAGGAATAGGTCGAGGGTTCGGTTTTCAGCAGATAGTCCATAACTGTTGGATTTTCGATTGCGGATTTTAGATTTTAGATTGCAGATTTAAGAAACGGACTTTGCAACCAGCAATTTTGAAATCTGCCTTCCAAAATCTAAGACCTGCAATCCGGCTCGCGGGATCTAGTTCGGCTTATTATCCTTCTGATCGGGAGGCGGAGCATTCTGTTTCGGCGGAGGGTTCGATTCCCGGGGATGATCGTCATACACCGAATACTGCCCCTGCGGCCGCTTCAGCTTGATGGTGATGCTGACTTCGTGCTGATTGATATCGAAATCGTCGCCGTAAGTCTGAAATCCCGAGGCCAGCACCTGCACTCGCAATTTGCCGTAAGGAATGCCGTCGAAGCTTGCCTTGCCTTCAGAATTGGTCTTCAACTCCAGGTCGCCTCTCTCCTGCTTGCCGTGCGAACTCACCGCATGCATGATCACGGAGGCATTGCGCACGGGCTTGCCGTTCTCCCCCTTGAGCACAAGAAAACTCATCACGGCAGTCGGTTCGTCGTCGGCATCCTTCTGGCCCACGGCATGACTCGCCACCGCGAGCACGGCTACCATTACCCCAGAAATTATGACCCTCTGCTTCATGCGCACTATTTTATTCCTAAAGCGTGGCACGCGTCAGCCGAACCGCTGCGCTTTCCACCGCCGGCCTGGTGACTTGTCTTCAGGGAAGCTTTCTAAGGCCCCCACAACGACCTTGTTACACTTAGCCCATGAAGCAAGAGATGTTCTCAGCCCTCGTCCTCTCCGCACGGGTAACGGTGTTGTTGGCGATCGGTGTCTCCTGGTGTTTTGCCGGCGATCCACTGCACTCGGCTAGCCACCAGAAGCAGGAAACGCAGCCCTCAACTCCCGCTGCTGATTCAACCTCCGCTCCGAAAGGTGAGGGATGCAAGCTGCATCCGTATACGGGAGCCACGCCACTTAGCGACGTGCAGAATTATGTCCCCGGCGAGGAAGACCTCCGCGGAGGCATGACGTGCACCTTCAGCATCAAGGCCAACCTTCTGCCTCTTACGTTTCATTTTGCCGGCCAGGCAGACAACAGCTTTGGCAGCCTCGACATCACCGAGGGAACCAGCAGCCAGGTGATTCAAACCATCGAAAACACCACCGATCCAGGTTTAATTATGCCGGCCACTGCGAAGGACGTGCTGAGAGCCGTCGATGCCAATTTCGATGGCTATCAGGATCTGCAACTATTGAGCAATTGCGGGGCGACAGGGAATTGTTCGTACGATTTTTATCTCTATGATCCGAAGACAAAGCAATTCGTTCATAACGATTTCTTGACCACTCTTACAACCCCATCGTTTGATGCGGCAAAGAAACAAGTCACGACCCACTCCAATAGCAGCGCTTCCGATTGGTCTACGGAAACTTATCAGTTCCGCGATGGCCAGTACACGCTGATCTATCGACAGGAATCAGCCTGGGATAGGGATCGTCACGTCGTAACCGTCAACACCTATGAACTCAGGAACGGCAAGATGGAATTAACGGAATCTGAATCAAGCCCGGAATAGCCGGTAGTGGCTAAATTAACAGCTCGGAAAATTCAGGATCGAAATTCAGCCACTACCCAGCCGAACAGCCGAGGGGAACTTTTGTTGAGTGTCATGCGTTCCTCAATTACGCTGTGTTGTTGCTGGCGGGAGGCCCCCTTGCAGCTCGCGATCGAGAATGTCAGCAAACGCTACGGTACGGGAAACTGGGCGCTGCGCAATTTCAGACTGCGATCAGGCCCAGGAGTCCTCGGCCTGCTCGGTCCCAACGGCGCCGGCAAGACTACGCTCATGAGTATCCTCGCCACAATTACGCGAGCCACGGAAGGCCGCGTGATGTGGAACGACAGCGACCTCGCCAGCCATCCGGACGCTCTGCGCTCGACTCTCGGCTATCTGCCTCAGGACTTCGGCGTATATCCAAATCTGAACGCGCTCGAGTTTCTCGAATATCTTGCTGCTGTCAAAGGTCTGGACGCGGCTTTATCCCGGAGGCGCATCGACGAACTTCTGAATCTGGTCAATCTCAGCGACGTCCGCAAACGCCCTCTGGGGAGCTATTCCGGAGGGATGAAGCAGCGCGTGGGCATCGCGCAGGCTCTGCTCAACGACCCGCAGTTACTTGTCGTGGACGAGCCGACGGCCGGCCTCGATCCCGAAGAACGCGTCCGTTTCCGCAATCTTCTCTCCGAACTCTCCGGCGAACGCATCGTAATTCTGTCCACCCACATCGTCTCCGATGTCGAGGCCACCGCCACCGACATTGCACTCATCTCGCAAGGCTCGCTGGTCGCGCACTCGTCACCCGAGGCGCTTTTACGAAAAGTCGAAGGCAAAGTGTGGGAGTGGGTCTTGCCCAGCGCCGAGTTGAACGCCGCCCGGCAGCGCTATCTGATCAGCAATACCAGCCGCCGCAGCGACGGCGTCCACGCCCGTGTACTGGATGATTCCCCGCCCAGCGGCGCCCAGGCAGTGACGGCTAACCTGGAGGACGCCTACCTCTACTGCCTTTCGCGGCACCGGGCGGGGGTGAGTGCATGAACTCAGCCCGCGTCCTCTATCACATGGTTCGCGCCGACTTTCTGGAGCGCGTCCGCCGCTACAGTTTTCTGGTCACCCTGGCTTTCGCCATCTATATCGGCTACGCGGCCTATTCCGGAATCATTGTCGTGCGCCTGGGCGAATACCGCGGCATCTACAATTCAGCCTGGTTAGGAAGCCTGATGGGACTGGTCGGCAGCATGTTCCTCAGCCTGGTGGGCTTCTACATCGTGAAGAATTCCATTCAGCGCGACCGCGACACGCGCGTCGGCAGCGTGCTGGCCGCGACCCCGATGACCAAAGCTTTCTACAGCCTCGCCAAAACAACCAGCAATTTTGTCGTGCTTGCCTCCATGGTCGGTGTCATGGCCGCGGCGGCGCTCGTGATGCAGTTCCTCGGCGCCGAAGACCCGCACATTCAACTGTGGGCGCTGCTCTCGCCACTGTTGTGCGTGGCGCTGCCTGCCATGGCCTTCACATCTGCACTGGCCGTGTTCTTTGAGACCGTGCCCCTTTTGCGCTCCGGCGTGGGCAACGTTATCTATTTCTTCGTCTGGACCGCGCTCCTCGTAGCCCCGGGCACCCAGACTTTCGACAAGAAAAAAAACGAGCCGGTTCCCGCGATCGCTTATCTCGCTGATTTTAGCGGCATCGTTTCGACCCTCGGCCAAATGCAGACGGCAGTTCACAGCATCGATCCCGAATCCGGCAACAGCGCCTCCCTCACCATCGGCGACACCCAAGGGCCGCCCCTGAAGCGCTTTGTCTGGACGGGCCTCGAATGGACACCCGCTCTCATCTTCGGCCGCATCGTGTGGACCTCGTCGGCGATCTTTTTCGCCCTCATCGCGTCCTTCTTCTTTCACCGCTTTGATCCTGCCCGTGTGGGGGGACCGGGAGCGTCGAAGGCACCGCCGGTTGCCGCACCGGAGCTCGATACGCAGCAACCGCTGATCGCGGTCGCGCAAACTTCCGCCGCCTCGCTCTTGCCGCTAACGGCCACGAGCCGCACGAATCCCTTTTTCCGGCTCGTCGGCGCCGAACTCCGGCTGATGCTGAAGGGGAACCGCTGGTGGTGGTACCTGGTAGCCGCAGGACTATCCATCGCCTGCCTTTTTGCGCCCTTGGATGCGGCTCGCGGCGGAGTGCTCATCGCGGCTTGGCTGTGGCCGATCCTCGTGTGGTCCCCGATGGGATCGCGCGAAGCTCGTCACTCCACCGAATCTCTCATCTTTTCCTCCGCTCACACTTTGTCCCGGCAGTTTCCCGCCGTTTGGTGCGCCGGGGTTCTCGTTGCAGTCCTCACCGGAGGTGGAGTCGGTCTGCGCTTGCTTTTCGCCGGTGCCGGACACAGCCTCGCCGCCTGGCTTGCTGCAGCCCTGTTCATTCCCAGCCTCGCCCTCGCACTCGGCATTTGGAGCGGCAGCAGCAAGGCCTTCGAAGCCATCTACACCGTCTGGTGGTACGTGGGCCCAGCTCACCACACTCCCGGCCTCGACTTCATGGGCACAACTCCGGCCTCCAGTTCGCCCGCCACCTACGCCGTAGCCGCAGCAGTGCTCGTCGGCGCGTCCTATTGGCGCCGCCGCTCCCGCCTTGGTTACGCCTGAAGGGTTACCCTGTGCCCCCTGTGGTGAAAAGGCCTTGCAAAACGCCGCCTCCCCCTTCGCGCTATACTGGTGCGTTTCCACAGTGCTGCCAATTTGCCGATTCTTGATTTCTCCCACGAAAGGACGCACCTATGGCTTCTTCCGCCGTTGACTTTGCCCGCAGTAATCAGCAGCGTTTCCTCAGCGAACTGAAAGATCTCCTCCGTATCCCCAGCATCAGCACGCTCGACGAGCACAAGCCCGACATCCAGAAGGCTGCCGACTTCGTAGCCAACGAACTGCGCCGCATCGGCATGGAAAATGTCGAGATCATCCCCACCAAGGGACATCCCCTCATTTACGCCGATTGGCTGCACGCGCACGGCAAGCCGACGGTTCTCTGCTACGCCCACTATGACGTGCAGCCCGCCGATCCGCTCGACGAGTGGCATTCCCCGCCCTTTGAGCCCACCGAGCGCAACAACAACATCTACGCCCGCGGCGCCGTGGACGACAAAGGCCAGCTCTGGCTGGAAGTCAAAGCCCTCGAAGCCCTCATGCAGGCCGGCGGCGGCAAGTTGCCGATCAACGTCAAGGTCCTGTTCGAAGGAGAAGAGGAAGTCGGCGGCGAATCCATCGCCGAATACATCCGCAAGCAGAAAGCCAGGCTGAAAGCCGACTTCGCGCTGGTCTGCGACACCGAACTCTTCGCGCCCGATCTGCCCACGCTCTGCGTCGGCCTGCGCGGCCTGGTTTACACCGAAATCGAAGCCTTCGGCGCCAAGACCGATCTGCACTCCGGCATGTACGGCGGCGCCGCTCCCAATCCTTTCTTCGCACTGATCGAAATGATCAGCAAGATGAAAGACGCGAAGGGCAAAGTCCTGATTCCCGGCTTCTACAAAGACGTGAAAGCCCCGACCGCCGCCGAACTCAAAGCCTGGAAGCGGCTGCCCTTCAACGAAGAGCACTATCGCAAGACCGAAGTCGGATCGAAGGTCCTCACCGGAGAGCCCGGTTATTCCGTTCTCTATCGCACCTGGGCGCGGCCCACGCTCGAAGTCCACGGCATGCCCGGAGGCTTCACCGCTGACGGCGCCAAGACGGTCATACCGGCAAAGGCGAAGGCCAAGGTCTCCCTGCGCCTTGTCCCCAACCAGGACCCCGACGACATCCTGAAAAAATACACCGCCTTCGTGAAGAAGATCACGCCCAAGGGCATCGAAACCAAAATCAAAGTCTGGAGCAAAGGCCCCGCCGCAGTCGTCGGCACCGATAACAAATACATCAAGGCCGCGACCGAATCGTTGCACGATGTGTTCAAGAAAGACACGGTCTTCATTCGCTCGGGTGGTTCGATCCCCATCGTCACCGACTTTCAGGATGTGCTGAAGATTCCCAGCGTGATGATGGGCTTCGGCCTGCCTGACGACAACCTTCACGCCCCCAACGAGAAGTTCCACATCCCGAACTTCTACCGCGGGATCGAGACGATTTGCCTGTTCTTCGAGAAGCTGGGAGAGTAGCCGGAATCGGCAGCGCACCTGTGTGGCGCGGGTCTCTGGCCCGCGCTTTTTCTTATTGCCCAGCCCATTCCTGAAACTCACAATAGCAAACAATCGAAAGCCCCCAGCCCGATATTCGCAATAAAACATAACTATTGACAATCAGTCGTAAAGCGCCTAGGCTTTGCTCCGCCGGGCTCCCCGGACTCCGGCAGCAAGCTTTTCGCCGCCAGTGTCCGGTTTCGACACGTGTCCTCCAAGGGAAACAGAGATTGGAATAGCAACAAAACGAAGCATCCCAGGATTCCGCGCGACTCGCAGGATCCGAAACCGCAATCCAGAAATTGACCCAAAAACCTTAAGGAGGCTTTCCATGATTGATAGCTTTCACGGCAGTACGAAACACAAGCTGATTCGTACTGTGCTTGTGTTCCTGTCCATCTGTTTCGTGCTTTCTTATTGCGCGCAGGCCCAGGTGTACTACTACGTTGCCAAGAACGGCAGCGACTCGAATAGCGGCAGCGCCAGCGCTCCCTGGCTCACCATCGGCCACGCGGCTTCGGTGGCGCAGGCCGGCAGCACCGTTTATGTGGGCGCTGGAACTTACAACGAGAGCGTGACCTTCGCCAACTCGGGAACCTCCTCGGCTCCCATCGTCTTCAACGGCCAGGGCGTGGCCATCGTGGATGGCACGGGCGTAGCCTGCTGCACGTCGCCCACCTTCGCCCAGAGCAACGGCTTCATCGGCACCAACACACAAGGACTGTTCAACATCGGAGCCGCCGCCGGCGTGAACTACCTGACCATCGAAGGGTTCACCATCCAAAACTACAAGGTTTCGAGCGCCTCGAAGGTACCCGTCGGAGTCCTGATTGTCGGCAGCGGGACCGGCATCAACTTCCTCAATAACACCGTTAAGAACATCCAAACCACGGCTGGAAAGAACGGCAACGCCTACGGTATCGGCGTTTTCGGCATCAGCGCCACTCCGCTCAGCGTGACCGTCAGCGGCAACACGGTCACCGGATGCCTGACCGGGGAAAGCGAAACCACCACCTATAACGGCAACGTCCAAAACTTTGTCGTCTCCAACAACACCATTTACGACAATGACAACATTGGCATGGATGCCATCGGCTTTGAGGGAGTCGGCCCCACCGGCTACGATCAGGCCAAGAACGGAGACGTCTACGGCAACCTCATCTACAACAACAGCGCCTACAAAAACCCCGGGGAAGGCGATTCCTACGATCAGGATGGCCTGTACTGCGACGGCTGCACGGAGGTGACATTCGAGCGCAACACGCTTTACGGCAACGACCTGAATATCGAGGCCGCCAGCGAAACTTCGGGCGAAGTTTCCAGCAACGTCATCATCCGCAATAACCTTGTCTATGCCGCAAATTCGTGCGGGATTTCCGTGGGCGGCTATGCCAAGTCCGGAACCGGCGGAAGCACCAACATCACCATCGTGAATAACAGCCTGTACGATAACGACACGCAGAAGACCGGCAGTGGCGAGTTTCAGATCCAGTACCGCGCCACCGGCATTGTGTTCGAGAACAACATTGTCTATACCGGCGCCGAGGGTTTGTTCATCTACGGTTACGTATCGGGCAGCGGAGTAACCGCCAACTACAACGACTACTACACCACCAGCAAGACGACAACGTTCGAGTTGAACGCGAAAAGCTACACCACGTTCGCCTCCTACCAGTCAGGGACTGGACAGGATAAGAATTCTGTCTTCGCGAATCCCGGCTACCTCACTGTACCCACTTGCAAGTCAACCACATCGAAGAGCCCTCCGACTCCGATCACGACTTGCACGCCAACGCCGAATTTCGACATCCCGACGACTTCCCCGGCCGAGAACACCGGCAACGCCAGTCTGGGTTCGGCCGATTTCGGCACGGTGGACTTCAACGGCAACCCCCGCGTCAATTCCAGCGGACAGATCAACATGGGAGCCTATGAACAATGACCAGTAGGTTCCACCCGGGGCACGCAATCTTAGCGTGCCCCGTTCGTTTTTTCTCCTTGCGTCTTCCCTGCCTCGTCTGTCTGCTGCTGGCCAGCCTGGCTTATGGCCAGACTGAGCCGCCGGCTGCATCTCCCGCTGCCGCGGCACAAGCGGAAAAAGTCGCGCCCGGCGCGACCGACAAGGCCCCCGCCGTACAAGTTGGCCCCGACGACCCGGTGATTACGGTGAATGGTTTCTGCCCAGACTCGTCCGGTCAGGGCAGCGCCTGCAAAACCGTGATCACTCGCGCACAATTTGAGAAACTCACCGAAGCGCTGCAGCCGGGCATGTCGCTGCCCCTTCGCCTGAAGGTGGCTAATTCCTATGCGCAGATGATGAGAATGGCCGCCGCCGCCGAAAAACGCGGCCTCGACAAGACGCCCGCGTTCGAGGAAGAAATGCGCTACGCGCGCCTGCAACTGCTCTCGCAGGACCTCGCCCGCGTCTTGCAGGAGGAAGCCAACCGCGTCACCGACGCCGATATCGCAGACTATTACCGAAAGAACGAGTCTTCCTTCGAGCAGGCCACACTGGCGCGGATTTTTGTCCCTCACGCAAAACAAATGGCGGTAGCACACCCGGACCATAAGTCTCCGAGTTCCCCAAGTGCCCAGCCTGCAGCCGAGACCACGGCTGATGCGAAGGCGAGCGCACCGCAGCCGGACCAAGCGCAGGAAAAGGCGTCCGAGGAAGCGATGACACAACTCGCTGCCGATCTCCGCGCCCGGGCGGCTAACGGCGACGATCCGGACCAGTTGCAAGTCGAGGCCTACACGGCGGCTGGAATACCGGGGATCACCCCCAACACGAAAATGGAAAAGGTGCGCCGTTCCACGCTGCCTCCTCGGCATGAAATGGTCATGGATATGAATCCGGGCGAAGTTTCGGAAGTATTCTCCGATCCCGGCGGCGCCCACTTCATCTACAAAATGATCAGCAAAGAGACCTTAACCCTGGAAGATGCAAAAACAGAAATCCGCACCACAATTTCTGCTCAACGCTATCGCGACAGCATGAAACCCTTTCAGGGCGACGTCGTCTTCAGCGACGCCTACTTTAACCCGCCTGGACAATCGACCACGCCGCCGCAGCGAAATCCCAAAGACCGGAAGAAGACGCCGCCTGCAGAGCACGACTGAATCATCATCCTGGACGAAACTGTGGCGTTCGCCAAGCGAACGCCGCGCCGCAGCCACGAGTCGGTGTGTTTGGAGTGCAGTGCTGGCTTGATTCAACTAACGGGGGACTATGCCCAGGGACACCCGCAAGCAGCGTCCTGGAAGCGCAGACAAGGGCTGGCCAAACAGTGGCGAGCCGGCTACGCCATCCAGTGTGATGTAATTCCGGTTGTTCAGAAGATTCTCGACGTGGAGGCCGGTGTCGAGGTACAGCTGCCGGGTAGACCTCGCGGATAACTTGGGGATTGCGAACAAGTGCTGTCCATACAGCGCCAGGGAATGGAATGCGGGACCAGTTCCACTGTTCCGCGGCCTTCCACCTCGATCGGTGTACAGGCCGTTTTCTGCCGGGTCCAGCCCGCTGGTGATGTTCAACGGAACGGCGCTGCGCATGGATTGCAGCAGCGTCAGCGACGTAGTCTTTATCTTGAAATGCGCAATGAGGGTGACATTATGCGGTGAGACATTGCTAGACGGTCCCCATTCATCGCGCAGGTCATTCTGCTGCGCGGGGTACGAGAAAGGTCCGTCGGTGTTATCGCGCGCATGGATCCATTCGTAATGCGCGGTGAAGCTTTGACCCTTGATTTCATATCCCACCCGAACATGGACCTTGTCTTTGCGGGAAGCACGATTCGACGACAAAAGGTCGGTCCAGCCTACTGGAGCGGTGAGGCGCTGCGAGCCCAGCAAGTGTGTGCCCACGGTCCACGTATACTCCAAGCCCGGTCTGATGTGCGCAAATGCACGTTCGATGGAAGCTTTAGAGACCCACTCGCGAGCGGGCGCCAAATCCCCTGCGGTTTGCGACACGATGGGAGACTGCGGAAGGAGCGCGGCTGACTCGACTTCGTATAAAGACACATTTGTCGCCAGCAACTGCTCTAAGTGATGGCCGTCATTCGCGATTTGCTGGACGAAAACATAAGGCGGCCAATTCTGCACGAACAGCCCACTCCCGGCCCGCAGCACGAAACTGTGAACTACTGTAGCCGCGGAAAGGCGGGGGGAGTAAAGAACGCCACCCCCAGTCTGACAGTCAGCCCTCAGACCGGCGCGCAAGGAAAAGCTGGCCGAGCGCACCAACTCCCCCTCCACGAAAGGCGCAGCGTTATAGGAAACGTAATGAACCGGGCCTCCTCCCCCTTTGGTGAGGAACCAGGTGCCGGTTGGAGCGCCTGTGTTGGCGCTGGCAACGTAGTCTTCGAGATCGTCAAATTGAATCCGCCCGAATGGATTAGGGATTATGAATTGCCCCTCGCCCGCTCGCGTAGCAGTAACCCCAATGCTTAAGAGATGGCCGCCTGGATTCAGTTCGAGCACGTTCTTGAACGTCCAGCGCGTGCTTGCTCCGGTCTCTTGATCTATATCCGCGCCTCCTGCCACAAACGCGCCCTGCACGCTCACACCCAGGCTGCTGCTGTTCGCATTTAGAATTCTGTCTGACCAACTTCCCAGCACGCCCCCGCGATAGACATAGCTGCTGCCCAATTTTGTCAATGTTGCCCGAAACTCCCGAGCCGTAAGCCCCTTGCTCATTCCAGCATCTGGCAAGGTCAGTCCGGAGACGTCCATATTGGAAAGACCGGTTCGAAAAATATGCCAGGAAGTGTTCACCCGGAGGGTGTCGCTTCCCAGGTAGTTGGCGCTGAGGGTGGCGGACCGATTAAAGATTGTAGCGGGTGCCGCGTCAACCGGAGTAATCTGCGATCCTTGAACGGACGGAACGACGGCTTGGATTGGTATCTGATCGTTCTCCAAATCGAAGTCCCCATTCACCGAAAAAGCAAGGGGCAGATATGGAACTGGGCTCGTCAGCATCGCGTTGCCCATATCCGCGGTTGAATCAAGATGCGGGCCGAGGGCGCTGCCAGTCCCGGGGCCAAAGGAAAGACCGCCTACCTGGAAGTCGAGCTTCCGTTCAGCGTTCCTGGTAATGATGTCGATGTGGGTGTTGCTCCCGTCGGAGTATTCGGCAGAGAACGGATCCGCATTGACGATTATTCTTTCAATGGTACCGGCCGGCGGCAATGTGTCGGTGGGCAGGCCGTCCACATAAACTCGATCGGATCCTGGCTGCGCTCCTGCCAGCTGTTCTGCATAGTTCACCCAATCGTGGGCATCTCCAGGAATACTCCTAAGTTCGGTGGCATTGAGAGAAACAGAAGTGAGCGCTGGTCGCGGGGGCGCGTCCCCGGATACGGAGACGGTTTGCCTGACCGAAGCAAGCCGCAGTTGCAGCACAAGCACCAGGCTCCGCCCCACCGCGTGTTCCAGAGTGGCGAAGCCTGGAGATGAAACGGCGATGCTGCAGTTCCCGGGGAACGTCTCGCGGCTGAAGCTGAATTCGCCGTGGCTATCTGTCCGATGAACCTCAGTCTGGTCGCCGCAGTGCAGCGAAATGACCGCACCTGCAAGCCGACGTTGCTGAGGGTCCGCGACGGTGCCAGTGAGCGTTTCTGCCGTGCAATTGCTGACCGCAACCAGCAAGGCAAAAACCGCAGCGAGCCCAGAGTGCCTTGAGGACCCCGAAAAAACCGGGGTCCTCCCGTTCATTGCACGCAGCCGCCGCTGGTTGCGTCAAACCCGCCCGCATATCCTTCGCACTTACACCAGGTGTTGTACTGCTGGATGTCCGTCGGACACTGCGGGCTTTGGGGGCTGGAGAAGCAGTCGTTGAAAATGTTCGCGGGGGGTGTTCCGCAGCTTCCTCCGCTGCTGCTTTTCATGGCCATTCCGGCGCCAAGCGCGGCGGCAGCTGCCCCGCCACCGAGCAATGCAATGGCGGCGGCGTGACTGTTTGTCGCGGCGGGTGCGCCGTCAAACGGCACCGGGTGACAATCCTGATAGCCGCCGAGCGTTACGGCGCACACGCGGAACTGTTGCTGGGTCCACAATCTCTGGTGTGGCTTAGGCGTGCCATACAGCAATCCGTTCAGCCCAAGGTGCATGCCGAGCGGCGGAAAACCGTAGCCCGGGGCAAGTTCAAAATGGACGGGGCCATCGGTTCCACTAATTCCAGTGGGTCGATTGTCAAATGGACCGCCGCATTGGTTTTGTGAGATATCTTTTTCCAGCGCGGCCCAGTCCGGATTCTTGCTGCCAGGCACTATGGGTATGTTAACCCCACCCCCGTGACATAAATCGAATGCATAAGGCTGTCCGGGCACCGGCGCGGGGACCTTCTTAGGCACGACGAATTTTAGCGTTGACGGCGGCTGCGGAGGAGCCGTGTTGGCAGCTGCCTGTGGGTTAGGAGTCGCAGGAGGAATGGGCTGTGCCACCGAAGCTAGTACAGCCACGAAGACGAAAGAAACGACCAGAACGAAAATACCTAGATTCTTCATGAATGTTCCCTCGAAGTTGCGCATACCGAGCGTACCGATCTCAAGCTTGGCGCTTGTTTTCTCGGCAGTCGTAAGATTTTAAGATTTGTTGATCGGTAACCCCACAATAGCAATATCGTCCATGCGTTCTCACCACCTTACAGTCTCCAGCACACACGAAAGTAACGACGCCATCCGGCCTTCCTGGCGGTCGAAGCGCCACAACCTCACCGGAAGAGAGTTGCCCGCCCCGTGCAGCAGACGGCGAGAAATTGACGCTTGGCATATACCTGCCCACTTGCTGCAAAGAACTGCACGCTCGGCCGCCAACTCCTCAGCAAGTTCTCGGTAAGTCAATGAATCGGCGTTGTTTAAGGGAGGTTAAAACTGCCTCTCCGTGGGCTGGGAAATGCGGTTTGTGGAATGGAAGTGGGCCGGCTTGGCCTCCTAACCCGACCGGTTATGTCCTCAAAGTGGTTCCGTGCGATCCTCCGACCGATGGCCAAGGGATTGATCCCTTCTCTGGCCTTGTGCGGCATATTCTTCGCTCAAGAAGCACCGCAGGCCGACGGTGGCTCGCCTCCTCCTGGTGCATCGCTCAGTCCGGAGCGTGTCGCCAGAGCGCTTCTGCCGGATACCCCGTACCAACATCGATTCTGGGATAAGGAGAATCTGACCCTGTTTGCAACCACTGCCGCCCTAAACACCGCAGATTTCGTGGTGACTCGCTCCATCCTGCAGAACGGCGGTAGAGAACTGGATCCCGCGGCGCGTCTTTTCGGCCGCAGCACGGCTGGGCTTGCCGTCAACTTCGCCGGTGAGACGGTTCGTGTCATCGGGATCAGTTACTTCTTCCACAAGACTGGGCACCACAAACTCGAGCGCATCGCTTCCATGATCAACATTGGCGTCTCGGCTGGAGCGGTAACTTACGACTTCGCGCAGTAATCGAGCAGACCCGGATCCGCCTTTGGTTGGCGTGATATCTCCATTGCAACCACCATTGGAATGCGCTAGCCTTATCCTGCTCTCGCGGTTCTCCCACCTCGTCTTTCCTCGTCCAGAAACCGGCCCTCTGCTGCAATGTCTGTGCAACCCAACGCGGTCGCCCGTAAGGCCACACCATATATGGTGTTATATTGCTTGACCCCGGCCCGTTTTCACCGTTACAGTAGCTTCAATCTGTGCTCGCCCTGTCCAGCCTGGGGTGAAGATGTCGCTGAGAAACAGCAGGAGGGTAGTGGTCGGCGCAGGCGTTTGGCTGCCGCAGGAACCTGGTTGGTAAACAGGCCAAGTCCGGCTCCATCGCATGGACTCGATATCTCGCGTTTCGCCAAGAACGCGAAGCATCGGGCATCCCATGCAGGTATTGACGGACTGGCAACTGACCACTGGCCGTTAAGGAGTCCACGTTGCTCAAACTGAAGAAGCTTCAGATTCTGGGGTTCAAATCGTTCTGCGACCGCACCGAGCTCAAGTTCCACGGGGACGGCATTGCGGCCATTATCGGCCCCAACGGCTGCGGCAAGTCCAATATCGCCGACGCCATTTCCTGGGTGCTGGGCGAACAGTCGGCCAAAACCTTGCGCGGTTCGCGCATGGAAGACGTCATTTTCGCCGGCACGCACGACCGCAAGCCGACCGGCATGGCCGAAGTTACGCTTACGCTGATCGACCCTGAGCTCTACGCCGGATCTGACGCCGAGGCCGCACCCGAAATTGACATCCAGGACGACATGCCCGAGTCGGAGGAACCTCACCTCACCGACAACTGGGATGAAGCCGCCATCCGCGCCCGCTCTGCCCGGGAAACCGAGAGTGCCATGGAGGACGCCCAGCCCGGCAGGCTGGAAGAAGTGGAGATCCCCCGTTCGAAGATCAATACCATTTCGGTGGCCTTCCCCGACGACGAACCTGCATTCGCCCTGCCCGCGCACAACGTCACGCCGCCGGCGACTGCGGCGTCTCTGGGAACCCCCGCGCCACACGTGGTCCTCAAGATTCGCCGCCGCAAGTTCAGCCAGCAACAGTTCCATCGCGGAGAGATTCATGTCACGCGCCGCCTGTTCCGTTCCGGCGACAGCGAATATCTGCTCAACGGCAAGCTCTGCCGCCTGCGCGACATTCAGGAACTGTTTATGGGAACCGGCCTTGGGCCCGAGTCCTATGCCCTGATCGAGCAAGGGCGCATCGGCCAGATTCTCAGCAGCCGTCCCACCGACCGCCGCGCCATTCTCGAAGAGGCTGCCGGAATTACCAAGTACAAGACCAAGAAGCGTCTTGCCGAAGCCCGCCTCGAAGACGCCAAGTTGAACCTGGCCCGCGTGAACGACATTTTTGACGAAGTCACGCGCCAGATGAATTCGCTCAAACGCCAGGCCTCCAAGGCCGAGCGCTACGCCCGGCTGCGTGAGGAAATGCGCGCCAAGCTGCGCCTGGTTCTGGCGAGTAAGTTCACTGCCGTCGAGCAGGAGAGCGCTGAACTCGACTCCCAGCTGAACGCCCTCGCCGAGGAATTGCAGCACCGCACCGCCGAGGTGCAGCAACTCGAGTCCGAGCACTCCGAACGCACCCAGCGCGGCTATGCCATTGAAACCGAGTTGCGCGAGAACCGCGACCGCATCAGCCAGATCGCCATCGAGATCGACCGCGCCCACGCGCGCCGCCGTCACAACCAGGAGCGCTGCGCCGAGTTGCTGGTGCGATCGGCCTCGGCCGAAGCCGAGTTAGCCCAGGCTCGCCATCGTCTCACCGCGCTCGAAGCGGAACGCGAATCGAATCGCCAGATCCTCGAATCGGCCGCGGCCGCCGTCGCCGCGGCTCAGTGCGATCTTGGACTCTGCCAGCAGGAAGCCGCGGCTGCAGCCGTGAGTCTGGCCGAAATCGAGCGCCGGCAGGAAGAATCGCGGGTCGCTATCTTCGACACGGTTGCCTCCGCGTCGCGTCTGCGCAACCAGCTTGCGCAAGCCGAAGAACGCCTGGCCGGAGCCGACCGCGACGCTCGCCGCCTTGAAGCCGAAATCACCAACGCCAACCTTCAGATTGAGGCCTTTGGCGGCCAGCGTGGCCAGTTCGCCCTCGAATTCGAAACCATCAGCCAGCGCGTCAGCGGCATCAGCGAAGAAATCGGCCAGCTTCGCCGCCTGATCGAATCGAAGAAGCTCGAGGAAACCAGGGCCAAGACCCATCTCGACGTTCTCCGCGCCGAACACGCGACCGCACTCGGCAAGAAGGGTTCGCTCGAGGCCGTGATCGCCGAGCACGGATATTCCACCGAGTCCGTCCGCCGCCTCTTTCAATCCGGCGTAATGCAGGGAGGCCGCGCGCCCGTGGGCGTCCTTGCCGACTTCCTCGAAGTCGAGCCCAGATTCGAGCGCGTCGTCGAAGACTTCCTGCGCGACGAGCTGAATTACGTCGTGGTCAAGTCCTGGGATGCCGCCGACGAAGGCTTGCGCATGCTGCGCACCGACGTTGACGGCCGGGCAACCTTCCTCGTCCATCCCGAGGATGCGCAAGCGAAGTTCTCCTTCGTCCTCGACGAGGCCGCGCACTGCGCTCCGCCCGCGGCGCAGATTGTTCCCCTCAAGCACACCATTCGCGTGCTCAACGGCTTCGGCAAGTCGCTGGAAGTGATTCTGCCCAAGCTGCGCGACGGCTACATCGTGCCCGAATCCGGCGTGGCCCGCGAGTTGGCTCTCGAAAACCCTGACGCCTTCTTCCTCTCCCAGTCCGGCGAGTGCTTCCACAACGTGACCGTCACCGGCGGCAAACAGCGCGCCGAAGGCCCGCTTTCCATGAAGCGCGAGCTGCGGGAAGTCCTGCGCCAGCTCGAAGATCTCGAGCGCGCCCTGCGCGATGAACAGATGCGCGTGCTCACCCTCGGCCGTGAGATCAAAGATCTGACTTCCCTGCTCGACCGCCTGGAGGGGGAGAAGCGCGAAGCCGACCACCAGGCCATGACCTCCGGCCACATGCTGCAGCAGCTGGAGGCGGAGATGTCGCGCGTAGGCGAGCGTCTCAGCGTCTCTCAGCTCGAACTGCGCCGTCTGTCCGCGGAGCGCGCCGAGCAGGAGAACATCGTCGTCGCCCGGCAATCAGAAATTGCCGCCTTCGAAGAGCAGCGCGTCCAGTTGGAGCAGCAGATCGCGGCGGCGCAGGAGTCGCTCGCAGCGCTGCGTCAACGCCGCGAGGAAGCCGCGCAGACTGCCTCGCAGCATGCCGCCCGCGTCGCGACTCTCGAAGAACGCCGCCGCTCGGCCGCTGCCGTTCTCGATCGCATCGAATCTCTTTTCGTCGAAATGGATGAGCGCGTCCATACTTTGACCTCGCAAATCGAAGCCGCTGCCGCCGAGAAGCTGCAGCGTGAAGCCGAGAACCAGCAACTCGCCGAGCAAGCCGCCGACCTCGACGCCGAGCGCAACGCCGCCCAGGCGCGCGAAGGCCTGCTGCAATTCGAAACCGAACAACTCCGCGCCCGCCTGGCTGAAATTGACGAACTGCTGCGCTCGAGCCGCCTGCTTCTCGACCAGGCTCGCGACCGCCGCGGCGAACTTTCAGCCGCTGCCGCCAGGCTTCAATCCGACGCCCAGTACATGTCCGAGACCTGCCTGAACGAGCTTGGCATCGAGCGCGCCGCGTTGCTGGCCGATCCAACTCTGATCACCGTCACCGGCGACCAACTCGCCGCCGAAGATCAGGCTTACCGCGACATGCGGGCCAAGCTCGAAGCCATGGGCCCGGTCAACATGATGGCTCTCGATGAATACAAGGAGACCGCCGAGCGCCACGCCTTCCTCGACACCCAGCGCAAGGACCTGATCACTTCGATCGAAAACACCACCGCTACCATCCGCGAGATCGATCAGATCTCACGCCAGAAATTCGAAGAGGCGTTCGCCAGGATCAACGAGAATTTCCAGGCGACGTTCAAGAAATTGTTCGGCGGCGGCCACGCCCTGATGAAACTCACCGACGAGGAGAACAGCGCCGAGAGCGGCATTGACGTCATTGCCTCGCCGCCCGGCAAGCGCCTGCAAAACGTGCTGTTGCTCTCCGGCGGCGAAAAGGCCCTGACCGCTCTGGCATTACTGGTCGGCATCTTCCAGTACACGCCCAGCCCATTCTGCATTCTCGACGAGGTGGACGCTCCGCTCGACGAAGCCAACATTGGCCGCTTCACCGATCTGGTTCAGGAAATGGCCGTGCAGACCCAGTTCGTGCTCATCACCCACAGCAAGAAAACCATGGGCATCGCGCCCGTGCTGTATGGTGTGACCATGCAGGAGCCCGGCGTCTCCAAGCTCGTTTCGGTGCGTTTCGGAACCCAGTAGGAGGTCTGGAAAGTTATTTTTGTGATCAAGGCCCGCGTACCTAAGGGCTTTCCCTTCTGGCGTCGGCCTTGCCCGAATCCATCCCCGTTATCCACCGCCATCCTCAGCTTTTCCACAAGCCGGATCGGCTATAACCCTTATCTGGCGCGGGTTCTCGGGCCCTACGTGGCTGTCAATCTCTTTCCATTCAACGGATTTGAAGCCCCGCTGGCTGATCGTGATTACAATCGTTGACAAAATTTTCTGACCAGTTAGAATACGCCTCGCTCCCTACTCATAGATTTCCATCATGACCCCTGGCCTTCTCGATCCCGTGCTGTTACAAACTGACTTCCCTGACCTCCGGCTTCACGCCAGCGGCAAGGTGCGGGATGTCTATGCCATCGGCGACCAGCAGCTGCTTTTCGTCGCCACCGACCGCATTTCTGCTTTCGACTACATTCTGGCCACCGGCATTCCGCACAAGGGATGCGTGCTGAGCCAGATCTCGTTGTTCTGGTTTGACTTCCTCGCCGACATCGTCCCCAACCACCTGATCACCGCCGACGTGGGCCAGTACCCCCCGGCCGTCCGCAAATACGCCGACCAATTACGCGGACGTTCCATGCTGGTCGAGCGCGCCGAGATGTTCCCGGTCGAGTGCGTAGTGCGCGGCTATGTCTCCGGTTCAGCCTGGAAAGAATACAAAGCCACGGGCCAAGTGTGCGGCATCAGGCTGCCGGCGAATTTGAAGGAATCCGACGCTCTGCCGGAGCCTATCTTTACCCCCGCGACCAAGGCCGCGACCGGCCACGACGAGAATATTTCCTTCGCCGCCATGTGCCAGATCGTGGGCACCGAAACCGCCAGCCATCTGCGCGATCTCACGCTGCGCGTGTACAAGAAAGCCGCCGCTTATGCCCGCCAGCGCGGCATCATCATCGCCGACACTAAGTTTGAGTTTGGACGCACCGCCAAGGGCATCACCCTCGCCGATGAAGTCCTTACCCCGGATTCTTCCCGCTTCTGGCCTGCCGACAAGTATTCGCCGGGCCGGTCGCAGGAATCGTACGACAAGCAGTATGTTCGCGATTACCTTGAGCAGATTCGCTGGAACAAGCAGCCCCCCGCGCCGGCCCTCCCCCCCGACGTGGCGCGCCACACCAGCGAAAAGTACCTTGAGGCCTACTTCCAGCTTACGGGGCACAGGCTGGATGTGTGACCCAATGTCTGATACCATGTCCCACCGCGGGAGCGGTCCATGACTCCGGCGGACTGGATCATTTGCGCGTTAGTGCTGGTGAACGTTGTGACCGCGGCCATGCAGGGTTTTTTTTCTGAAGCCCTCACCATCGCTGGATTGGTCGTCGGTTACCTGGTGGCTGCATGGCAGTACCGCAGCCTCGCGGATCGGCTGGAATCGTATTTGAAGAACCCTTGGTTGGCTGAGGTTCTCGGCTTTCTGGTCATCTTTTTTGCCATCGTGCTCCTGTTCGGCGCCGCCGCCAGGATCGCCCGCTGGTTGATGAAAGAAGCCGGACTCAGCGGGCTGGACCGTTTTTTCGGCGGACTCTTGGGGCTGCTGAAGGGCGGCTTGATGGTAGCGGTGATCCTGATGGGCTTGACGGCTTTTGCGCCGACTAGCAAGTTCCTGGCGAGTTCACAACTGGCGCCTTACTTCCTGGTTGTGGGCCGGGCCGCCATTTGGGCGGCGCCGGCGGAACTGCGCGCCCGTTTCTATCAGGGTCTCGATCTACTCCATAGCGCCCCGCAGAAGTTGAACGGCACCCCGGCTGCGCCTACGAAGAGATAGCGCTGGCGCTCGAAAAATTTCATAGGAAGAGAGATTCATTGTGAAAGACCAATTAGAAGCACTCATCCTGCAAATGTACAAGAGCAACATCCTTTATTCCGAAGGGGTACGGGAGTTCAAGAAACGTTTCATCCTCACCGTGCTGGAGGAAAACAAGGGCAACCAGTGCCGCGCCGCCCGCGAACTGGGCATGCACCGCAACACCCTCAGCCGCACCATCAATGAACTCAAAATTGACGCCCGCCAGCTCCGCGAAGGCGTCAAGCGCCCGCCCCGCAGCGCCCGCCCCGTCACTCTGGAAAAGAAAATCGTCCGCTAACCGATTCCTCCTGGCTCAGCCGCGAAGCGGCGAAAGAATGCAGCCCACGGCGCCAGCCGTGGGTAGGCAACGCAAGAGTCGGCAAACCCTGGAGGGGCGAAAGAAAGACTGCGATACGGTGTCAGTGAAAGTCCCTATTCGGTTGCGACCTGGGACTCATTTACTCGACCGGGCCGACTCACCAAAAACCAAAGGCAGCCCTCGCGGGCTGCCTCTCTTCTTAGGTCCGATCGGATGCGTTAGTTCGACGCTGCCGGCTTGTGATGCACCGGAGGCTTCGGCGCCACCTTCGGCTTCGGCAGCATGCCCTTTTCCATCGTCATCATGAAGGGGTTCGGTGTGTAAGAAGCCGGATTCCCCTGGAAATCCAAGCTGGCTCCTGCTTTTGGAATCAGTTTAACGGGAATCTTGTCGTCGAAGGTGAGAGTGATGTCGGCCTTCTTGGCGTCAATGTCGTCCAGGCTTCCGGCAATGTCAAACCCATCCGCCGTCGCCTTGATGACCGTGCCGTTCATCTGCACAGGCTTCCCTTTGATCGCATTCCACACCGTGTCCTGGTCTTCCTGGTTGCCGTTGGAAAGGATGAACTCCCACTGCGCGAAGTCCATCTTGTCGGGAGGCGTCGCCAGCACCATCCTGTGGGCCTCATCTGCAGGAGTCAGGGGCGGTTTGATGGGAACCTGGGCGGCACCGGCCTTCGCTGCTGCCAGGGTTTCCGGCCACCCTTCTTCATCCTGGCGATACTTCATGTACTGGCCGTGGGCATATTTCTCAATCTGCGCCTGCGCCGTCGGCGGAGCTACTGCCGCCGCTCTCGCCGCGAACCAGATTCCGTTCTGATAGTCCGGAGGCGTCTGACTCAGATACGCCAGCGCCAGGGGATACACCACGCTGAAATCCGCGGGGTTCCCGTCCACCGCGATCCGCAGCGACTTGGTCGCACAGGCATAATCTTTGTCCTGCAGACACTTGATCCCGATGCCCGCATTGAAGATCCCGGTCATCTGATCCTTCATCTTCGCGAAGTCATCTTCCTTGGTTCCCTCGGGCTTGTTCCATTTGGGCAGGCAATCCAGTCCCTGCTGTCCGTACTTCTTGCCATCCGTCAGCAGCTGCGCCCCGTTGGGATCTCCGCCTTGCGCGAGCACGCGGTCGAAGTAGGCCAGCAGCGCCAGCGCCCGAACTTGGCACGGATCGGCCGTCACCAGCTTGGTGGCCGTTTCTATCGTCTTCTTGATGTTGTTGGTCTGCTGGTAAGTGCCCATCAGAATTTCCAGCGCCTGGTTCTTCATGATGCTGTTGGGATACTGGGTGACGAACGCCTCCAGTGCGCTGATCTTGGCGTTGGGATCGCTCTGCTGAATCGCGTTGACGTATGCGTTGTACTCGGCCGGATCCTTGATCACCGGCGCCGCAGCGGGCTGTGCCGGCTTTTCGGCCTGCTGTGCCGGCTGCGCGGATGGTTGAGCCGCTTGGGACGGGGCTGCCGCTTGTCCCTGCGCCGGTTGCGCGGCCTGTTGTGCCGGCTGCGCGGATGACTGAGCCGGTTGGGATGGGGCTGCCGGTTGCGCTGGTGCCGGCTGCGCCGGCTGTTGACCCGGTTGGGACTGCGTAGCCGGTTGGCCCTGTGCTGGCTGCGCAGTATCCTGTGCTCCCGCCACCACTGCAACCCCAAGCACAACCGCAAGCAGAATCTTTTTCATCAGAATGGCTCCTTGGACATTCGGGAAATGGCTCTTTTTGGGAAACGTTTTCTTTTTCAACCTTCGTTACTACTGCATTCCGCCTGGACCGCTTTGCGTTCGGATCCTGCTCTGGAATGCCGGGCTTTCCTGACAGGTGGCCCAGGGGATCAGGGCGACCTGCTGCAACGCGAAACGCGGCTGACCCTTTTTCCCGGTTGGCCGGATTATAAGTACCTATTCTCCCGAAGGCAAGCTACTTCCCAATCATCCTTCCCTTTATTGGTAAGATGCGTCTAGCAGATGCGGCGGATGTTCCCTGTCCGTCCGGCTGCCACCGATGCGACTCCGGGAGAGCCCTTTCCTATGGACACCGCGCAACCTCTAGTCGGACAAGTCGCTGTCATCACCGGGGCAGGCCGCGGTATTGGCGCCGCCATCGCCCGCCAGCTGGCCCAACTCGGCGCCACCACTGTGCTCTGCGGCCGCACCCAGGCCACCCTCGACGCTACCGCCGTGACCATTCTCAACTCCGGCGGAAAAGCCGAAGTAATCCCCTGCGACGTCACCATCCTGCACCAACTCGAATACGTCGCCGCCCGCGTGAACAGCACATTCGGCCGCCTCGACATCCTGGTCAACAATGCCGGCATCGGCGGCTTCCAGGAGCCGCTGCATAATCTCCTGCCCGACGACTGGGATCGCATCCTCAACACCAACCTGCGCGGCGTCTATTACGCCATCCGGGCTCTCGCCCCGCTCATGATTCGGGCTTATTCCGGACACATCATCAACATTTCTTCCCTCGCCGGAAAAAACGCCCTGCCCAACGGCGCCGCCTACGCTGCTTCCAAGTGGGGATTGAACGGGCTCAGCTATTCCGTGGCGGAAGAACTGCGCGGCCACAATATTCGTGTATCCGTGATTTGCCCCGGCTCGACCGAAACCGAGCTCGGCCCGCACGCCGGCAAGGATCCCAAGAAAATGCTTCAGCCCGAGGACATCGCTCACGCTGTCGCCATGCTGGTGACGCAAGCCCCGCAGTCCTTTGTCAGCGAGATTCTGATCCGGCCAACCCAGAAGCCGTAAGAAATTGCTGAATTTTGATTGTTGATTGTTGAATGAAAACCCAAACCTCACAGACTCAGGTTTCATTCAACAATCAAAAATCAACAATTCTTCCCCCTGGCTGAAGTCTGAGGTCCGAAGTCTGAGGTCCGCTTTTCTATTTCTTAAACAGATTCTCGAACGCTGCTCGCGCATCGTTCGGGCGCAGGCTGGCCGGTGTTGACGTCTCCTTTTCCCGCGTAACACGAATCTCGTACGACGCGCAGTCATTCCGCGCGTCCTTCTTGGCGACCCGCTCTTTCACCGGCTGCATGCACTCCAATCGGCTGCCCGGATCGAAATACATGCACTGCTTGCAGGAATGCAGTTCGAACCCGCATTTCGGACAACTCCCGAGCGTCGCCGTTCCATCGAGCACGGTTCCGCACTGCGCGCACCGCGACACCGTCCGCGTCCCCGGCAAATTCACCGGCTTCGGTCCAAGGGCGTGGTCCCAACGCGGCGGGCCGCTGGTGCGCTCCGGGGGCGGTTTCCGCGTTCCTTCCCCGCGCGGCTCTTGATTCTTCGATTCCCGGTCGCGGTCCTGATAACCAGGCTGACGATATTTCGCCACACGCCCTCCCAACGGCCAGTATTGTCTCCCCGATGCCGCCTCCGCGGCAAGTGCCCGCGGCGTGGGCGGAAGAAAACCTCCAGCCACGGATCAACACGGATTTGCGCGCATCAAAATGCCGGTCCTGTCTTAGTTGTTTCTTGATCCGTGGAAATCCGTGCGAATCCGCGGCCAATGGTTGACATGAACTCGCTACAATACATCCATGATCCACGAAATCCTCCCCGTCGGCCCGCTGCACTGCAACTGCTCCATCATCGGCGACGAGGCCACCCGCGAAGCCATGGTCATTGATCCGGGCGACGACATCAACGACATCCTCGCCCTCATCCGCAAGCACAATCTCCAGGTCAAGCAGATCGTCATCACTCACGCTCACATTGACCACGTCGGCGGAGCCATGAAACTCCGCGCCGCCACCGGCGCGCCCATCCTGCTCAACCAGAACGATTACGTCCTGCTCAAAATGCTCGACATCCAGGCGCTCTGGTGCGGAATGCCCGCGCCCGGCAAAGTTGAAATTGATCGCAGCATCTCGACCGGGGACGCCGTCGCTGCCGGATCGCACACCGCCCAGATCCTGCACACACCCGGCCACACCGAAGGCAGCATCTGCCTGTATTTCGCTCCAGAGAAGAAACTGATCGCCGGCGACACGCTGTTCGCCGGCTCCATCGGCCGCACCGACCTTCCCGGCGGCTCCATGCAGAAGATCATGCGCTCCCTGCACGACACCGTGCTGGCCTTGCCCGATGAAACCGTAGTCATCCCCGGCCACGGCGAGCTGACCACGATTGGCGAAGAGCGCGAGAGCAATCCGTTTTTGGTGAAACGCTGATACCACGCAAATCTCCCCGCAAGTCTTCAGCTAGCCGCGGAAGGGCGAGCGACGCAGTGATAAGCTACTCCGTAAGAAAGGCTTCTGAGATGATCGTGCGCCTTCGAATCGCTCTGGTTTTCCCACTCGCGTTGTGTCTCGTATTTCTCGCAGGGTCGCCCAGATCCGCGCAGACCGAGGCAAAGAAAGCCGGGAAGCGGAGAGCCGATGCGCCACCAACGCTACGAGTAGATCCCCTCTTGATCGCGGAGGCGAATGAAGTATGGAAGTTAATCGGCTCCCCGAATAATCCTGTCTGGCCTGGTTGGGACGCCTCCGCAACGCCACTGCTGTTCTACTTGCCGGGAGAGCAAGACGTCCTCATCAATCACCCCCAGCCGCCGCAAGGATTCCTTCCCTACGACGGCCCCGTTCAGTTTCCAGGCTGGCGCATCTACGTCAAGAACGGGCCGACGCTGATCGCCTTGGACGGCCAGAACACTTCCACGGATGTGGAGGGAGTGCGAACGCTTGTGGTAGCCGATACCCTCTCCAACTTGCGGGAACACGTCTTCGGCTTGTTGGCGGATCCGAGACCCGCGCAAGACAAGTTCCAGACCTTGAGATATTCGGACCTGGCGACAGATCCTTATGATCAGCTCGCCGTGGTAGTCCACGAGGCGTTTCACGTCTATCAGGACAAGATGGCGCCTGACAAGGGCGTAGACGACATGCTGCTGTTGTATTACCCCGTCCTCTCAGTCCAGAACAACATAGGTTTTGCCCTGGAAGGTTCGGCTTTGGCCGACGCGCTACGCGCCACGGACGTCGCCGCGTTTCGGCATGCGGCCTTACGTTGGCTGGCGCTGCGCAAGGACCGCCGCTCCGCCCTGTCGCCGAAGGCAGTGGAATACGAGGATGGGGTCGAATTCACCGAAGGACTGGCGAAGTATGCCGAGTATCGTCTGTTCCAAGTGTTAGAAGGGCAACGGCCGGGGCTTCCCATGTCGTGGGCGCAAGGGTTCACCGGCTACGCTGACCTCGCGCCACAGCGCGAGCTGCTCATCGAGAGGTTGGTTCAGAACATGAGCGGCGCAGTCAACGTCAATAACGACCCCTACGGGACCGCTCCGCTCCGAATGAGGCTGTATTACTCGGGCATGGCGATGGGCGTTTTGCTCGACAGGCTCTCGCCCGGATGGCATAGCCGGATTTTCGCGCCGGAGCCCTCGTTGACCTCAGTCTTGGAGGAGGCGCTGAAACCCTCAGCTGCGGGTCTGGAGCAGGCGCTCGCGGAAGCGAAGAGTGGAACCGACTACGCCGAGCTCGTGAGGAACAAGACCAAACTGGCAGACGACGGCAAGGCGCGCGCCGAAGCCGTGGTCAAAGAAATCGAAACTGGGCCGGGCATCGGCTTGATCGTGGATTACTCGCAGCTCGTGGCCCCGAAACTTGGAATGGGCTACACACCGTTTGGAATCACTGTGGTGGACTCGGAGCGCACGATTTTCGCGCAAGTTCCCATTAAGGTCATTCTTGGTAAGCAGGGAGAGGTGACACAAACCGTGCCGGCGCCTCTCCTGCGAGATACCGGACGCAAGCTGGTCCGCTTCCGCCTGCCTCACGGCGCGACCAGGGCAGAGGTTGAGAAAGGGCTCCAATCTATAACCGCAAACGGCGGTACCATGGCTGATCTCGTGCTCGATCTACCGGGAGCAACCATCAAAGCCGACAAGGCTCAAATCCGGTGGAGCGGCGATGATCTCACCATCATCCTGCTTCAGGGCGAAAAAAAACAATAGCAGGTTCGCGCTTGCGCCACATCGGCTGAGCCGAGGCGAGCTTGCCAATCCCTCGCCGCATCGAGTCTATGAATTTAGCTTCTCCAGCACCCTCCCAATCCCCTCCCTGAACTCCCCCTCCGGCGTAATCAAGCTCAGCACCAGATATCCATCGCTCGGAAAATCGTAGAAATGCCCGGGATGCACCACAACTGACTTCTCCCGCACCAACTCAATTGCCAAATCTTCATCCGACCGCGTCACCGGAACCCGCAATACCACGTACCAACCGCCTTCCACGCACAGCCGCTGGCAAGCCTTCTGCCCCGCAAGCTGCCGGTCCAGTTCAGCCAGATTCGCGCGCACCCGCGCCAACAATTGCCGCTGAATGCTCTTGCGTTGTTCCAATAAAACCGGCACAGCCCACTGCACCGGCGCATTCATCGAAAGATACGTATCGGCGATCACTTCCAGCCGCGCCATCGCCGCCGCGACTTCATCCTCTGGGCCGCTCGTCACTATCCATGCCACTTTCATCTGAGGCAGCGCCGAAATCTTCGACAGCCCGCTCAGGGTAAACGTCAGCACACCTTCGTTCCCTGCAAAGCTCGTGTGGGGACGGCCGCCCTCGGCCGTCCGGTCGAGCGAAGCTCGACGGTGATTGTCATGTACCCCATAATCCAGAAACACTTCATCCACCACCAGCGCCAGCCCATGCGCACGGCAAAGCGCATTCAGCGCCCCCAACTCCCCCGCCTTCACATACGACCCCGTCGGATTATTCGGATGCACCACCACCACGCCCCGCGTCCGCGCCGTCACCGCCGTCTCCAGCGACGGAAAATCCATCTGCCACCCGTGGTCGTAAATCAGCGGATACGGCACCAGCTTCACATCCTGCAACTCCGCTAGAAACTCAAACAGCGGATAACTCGGCTTCGGCACCAGCAACTCATCTCCCGCATCCGACAGCAACCGGAACACGAACGAATACCCTTCGCTCGTGCTGGTAGTCAGAACGATCCGCTCAGGATCCAGATCGCGGACTCCATGGTCGGAACGGTAATACTCCGCCACCGCCTCCCGCGCCTCCCGCAGTCCCTTGGCCTGCGGCTCGTAATCGAGCGCTGCGGGCGACGCCAGCGCCGCCAGAGTCGCCGCCGAGTCATACGACAATCCGACGCGCGTCGGATTCGAAACCGTCAGATCGAGAATCTTTGCCCCGGCCGCGCGCGCCTGCTCCACGGCCTGCGTAAACCGGTTCTGCGCCAGCTTCCAGTTGGTGCGATCAGAAAACATGCAGGGATTCTATGCGATGGGAAAACCGAAGTCATTTCACCACAGAGGCACGGAGACACAGAGTGAATTGCTCTGGTTTTCTCCGTGACTCTGTGCCTCCGTGGTGAATGTTGGTTGGTCGAAGGGGCACAGCGTTTCTGGGGACGATTACGCGCCCGGCCCGCGGAAGTTCATGGAGAAGCTCGGGGTGGTTTCGCGGCTCAGGTTAGGATGTTCGGCCTTTTCCAGGCTCGGCCAGTCGCGAATCCCGACTGCCGGGCATATCAATCCCTTGACTGCCGGGCGCAGCAACTGCCGCAACGTCTGCACACCGTAGAACAACCCCTGCCCGCTCCGGGCCGCGACGATCAGGTGCGACTTGTCGGAAAACAACAGATACCCATCTTCGCCCACCGCTTCATCGGCTTTCAAACCCTTGGCTGCCAGAAACCGCCGCACCCGTTTGTCCTGCAAACGCGCCAGCACGATCGCGCCGCCTTCCGCTCTGCCCGCGGCCTTCATGCCCAGAATGTTGAGTTGCAGTCCCGACTGGTCCGCCACCTGCTCCGCCAGCGTCTCGGCGGCAATCCGATCTTCCGACTGATGTCCCAGCTGCACGAATATCTTGGTCCGCGGCCCCACGTGAAACCCGCCGTCGCGCAATCGCACTTCCTTGGGCGCAGGCTCCAGCTTCAACTGCGGACGCGGCTCCGAATCCAGAGCAAAAAGCGCCGGAAGCAGCGCGAACATAATCAGCCAACGGGATGTTTTAACCATCCTTCTCTCCTACCTCTTCTCCGCCGCCTTGACCAATAGCATGATCAGCACTCCGGCCACGGCCGCTATCCCCATCACGCCAAACATTTTCCCCATGTCTTTCTGCAGCTCGGAAAGCCGTATCACATCGAGAATGTAGAGGCTGAGCAGTAGCGCGGCGAACACGACAACTATCATCCCCACCAGGAGCAGGAACTGCCTCAGCATATCACGAAAGACTAAGCTCCCAGCCGTCACCTGTCAACGCACAAGTCTCCCGGGAAACAGCTTCATAACTCCACCAAGATTCACTTAGCGGCGCCCTCACTGGCCAAACGCCTCCTTATTGACCACATAGGGCATCTGGGTGACATCGCCGCCGTAGTTGCCCTCGAGCACGTCCACCAGCCCCTGCATGCACCGGCCAGCCATGCCTTTGTCCGGATCCGTCGAAAGCCGCGTAATGCGCGCTGCGCTGGCAAAGTGCGGCATCAGCCGGCAACGGTCCGCAATCGCCGGATCGCGCAGCGGAGAATCCGCCGGCAGCGGCTCCGTCTCGTAAACATCGAGCGCCGCCCCCGCAATCCAGTTCTCCCGCAGTGCCTGTGCCAGCGCCGCCTCGTCCACCACCGGCCCGCGCGAAGTATTCACCAGGTACGCCGTCGACTTCATTAAACTCAAAGTCCGCTCATTGAACAGGTGATGGGTCGGCGTGGCGCTCTCCTCCGCGCGCACCAGCGGCACGTGCACGCTGACAAAATCCGCCTCCCGCAGCGCTTCTTCAAACCCAACGTACTTGATCCACGTCTTTTCCTTCACCAGCCCCCGCGCATGCCGCAGTTCGTGGATTTCCTGAATCGTCTTCACGAACGCCTGATTCTCATACGCCGGGTCATAGCACAGCACGTTCATGTCGAACCCGACACACTTCTTGATGAACGCCAGCCCGATGCGGCCCGTGCCAATGACGGCCACCGTTTTCCCGGTCACTTCATCGCCCAGAAACGGCAAATACGGATGCCAGTATTCCCACTGGTTCTCGCGCGTCAGATGTTCGGCGCTCCACATCTTCCTGGCCAGCGTGCCCAGCATGAAAAACGCGAACTCCGCCGTGGCCTCGGTCAGCACGTCGGCGGTATGGGTGAATGGAATCTTGTAACGGTTGGCATCCGCCCGGTTGATGTTGTCGAACCCCACCGCGAACTGCGCCACAACTTTCAGCTTGCCCTTCCCCGCCTCGAACACCTCGGCGTCGATCGCATCGCGCAGCGTGGTGATCAGCCCGTCAATGCCGGATTTCACTTTGTCGACGATCACCTTCTTCGGCGGCGCTTCCTCGTGCGGATACACCTCAACCTCATATCCCCGCTTGCGCAGCAGGTCAATGGCTTCTCCGATGTCGCAGGTGGCAAACACCCGAAATGTCTTGTCCATGATTTCTCGAGAAGGTCTCTTTCCGAAAATGAGCCGTGAGAATGATTACTTGGGAGCCATGACGACGTGGTCTCAGAGTCCGCGCCCCACTCAGCGAACCCTAGAAAATATCATACGCGGGACTTCGCCGGCAGCGGCCAGCCGCTCGATCGCGAAGAGTAACCTCCGTGGCCCCCTGCGCTCACCTTTCCGCGTCCGATGGTACAATTTCCCTGAGATTCACTCTCAGCATAGGAGGTTCCTGTGTCTCGATTTGCACTGGTGCTTCCAGCACTCGTAGTTGGTGTACTCGCACTCTCGGCGCAACAACCGGCTTCCGCGCCTGCCGCGCAGAACAATCCTTCTTACGCTGTCATTCCGGTTGACGCCGCCAAGGCTCCGAATCCCGTTAAGTCCACCCCGGAATCTCTCGCCCGCGCCAAGAAGTGGTGGACGCTTGATTGCGTGATGTGCCACGGGAAAGATGGCGACGGCAAAGGCGAGACCGCGACCGACATGAAACTGACCATCGCTGATTTCACCTATCCCGCTACCCTGAAAGACCGCACCGACGGCGAAATCTTCTACATCATTAAGAATGGCCATCAGGACATGCCGCCCGAGGGTCCGCGAATCAAGACCGACGAGGGTTGGGACTTGGTGAACTACGTTCGCTCCCTCGCCAAGAAGAAACCCGACGCCGACCAGAAGCCGCAGTAGGCGAGCCTGGGCACAGCCTCATGTAGGGACAGCCGCCCTCGGCTGTCCGGTCGGGCGAAGCCCGACGGCCGCAGCGACTGCTTCCTCTGCGAACTCCGTGTCCTCTGTGGTTAAACCCCTCTTACCCCGCCTTGCGGAATCTCGCCTGTGAAGCCGTGTCCCCCTCATCCTCACCCGAGCCCAGCAGCCCCACCACTCCCCGCAGACTTTCCCATGCCGCCTCATTCAGCGACGGTTCGGCGCTGACCAGGTCGCGGATCATATCCCACGCCGCCAGGTTGAGCGCGCCTTCCGGCGCCAGCCCCATCGCCAGCGACACCGCGCATTGCGGGCAAAAACAGATGCGTTGTGCCGCCGATTTCTGCCGCGGCTTCACTCCCACGGTTTGCGCAAACATGTAAACCGCCACCGACTTTTTTCCTGCCTCGATTTCGCGCCTGCAGCGCAGACAAAAAATGGGTTGCACAGGTTCCCTTCCCCTTGCTGAGTTCGGAGCAGTTAACTGCTTCTACTTTCGGATAACCGCAACACTGCTCACAAGTGTGAAGGGAGGTTCCCAGTACGAGCCAGCCCGAAGGGGCGCTAAAGGTTAGCCCGGCGCGTGAGTGCGTGCGTGAGAACTCGAATTTCGATGGGACGGTGGAGCAAGCGCTGCCAAATCCTAGCCCCGCAGGGGCGGGATGGGATAGCCCGGCACGTGAGTGCCGGGTAGAAGTGGGACAACCGAGCGAGTCCCGGAGAGACGGCACAAGTTCTCACGCACACACGTGAACGCTGCCCGGAAGTGATGGGTTGAACCAGTCCCGAGGAACGGCACACGTTCGCGGCGGGTTCCGACTTCTCACTTCCTTACCGCCCAAGCCAGGCCGTCAGGCCCTCGGCCAGTCGCGATGCGGCCGCTCACCGCCAGGGTCTTCAGATCAACGACTGCCACGTAATTGTCGCGGCTCACCGCCACATAGGCCCGCGAACCATCCGGCACAATCAGGATTCCCGCCGCGCCATGCCCCAGGTTCAACCTCTTGATCTCTTTGCGCGCCGCCGCATCCAGCACCACCAGATCTCCTGTCCCCAGGTCCGAGATCAGCACCATCTTTCCGTCCGGAGTGAACTTCAGCCGGTTGGCGAATTTCGTGTGCACGTCGAGAGTCTGCGTAACCTTCTCGCTGGCGACGTCAATAATCGAGAGCGTACCGTCGTGTGAGTTGGCCGCCCACAGCTCTTTGCCGTCGGGCGACACGTCAAACCCCTCCGGCCCCTTGCCGACAGGAATGTACGTCTCCGTCCATCCCGAAACATCGCCGTTCTTGCTGCGTTCGACGATGCCGATGCTGTCAGAGTTTACGTTAGAGGTGAAGATCCGGTTGAGGTCCTTGCCCACGACCAGCATGTGCGTTCGGTTCTGCCCCATGCCTAGCACCCAGTCGATCTTCTGGCTCGCCGGGTCGTAGCGCCCAATCGCCTTGCTTCCTTCCGCTGTGAAGTAGACTTTCCCGGCCACAAATTCGAGCCCGTGCGGGGCGAGCAACGCCCCCAGGTCAATCGACGGTAGCCGCTTCTGGCTGTCCAGATCAACGACAGACAAAGTGTGCCCGGGGTTTGCCCCAAAAGCGCCGTAGTTCGAAATGTAGGCGAATTTCCCGTCATCCGAGGCCACAACTTCGTGCGGATCATCCCCCGCCTCCGCTCGTCCGACAATCTTCAGGCTCTCGGGATCAACCATAGCCAGAGATCTGTCATCCTTCTCCAGAACCAACAAAGCAGGAGAAGGCGTCTGCGCCGCAGCCGCGGCAGCCGCGACCATCAGACCAAAAACTAGCGACGCGGATGTCCAACGGTTTTTCGAGCGCATTCTCTTTCCCCCTTATCCCAGGATTGTTCGAGCGATGGCGTCACGGCGACGTGGCAGAGCGGCCCTTTAGGGCCGCGTCCCGATCTAGAAAACGAACCGGCCTTTAGGCCCTGTGGGCCACCAGGGCTAAAGCCTGGAATCATTGTGACGATCCCACGCGGCGCTGAAGCGCCGCTCTTCCACGGCTGCCCCACTCACCCTTGGATCCTACCAGTCGGCTGCTCAGCTCATCTTCAGCCCATCCGGAACCAGCGGCAGCGAACGCAGTCGCACTCCCGTCGCATCGAAGATGGCGTTGGCAATCGCCGGCGCCAACCCCACCAGCGGACACTCGCCCGCCCCCACCGACGGCAGATCCTTGCGGTCGATCAGCACCGTTTCCAGCACTGGCACATCGCTGAAACGCGGCACGCGATACTCCGACAACCTGCCATTCAGAATCTTGCCGTTCTCAAAGACAATGGCCTCGAACAGCGCCCCGCCCAGACCCTGCACGTTCGATCCTTCAATCTGATTGCGCAGGCCGTCGGGATTCACAATCGCGCCGCATTCGAACGCCGAGACCACCCGCACAACTTTCACCTCGCCCGACTTGCGGTCAACATGAACTTCCGCAAACGTGGCAATGTAGCCCAGTTTCTCGTGCCCTCCGCCCATTCCGAAGCCCTGTCCCTCACTTTTCGCCTTGCCCCAGCCGAATTGCTTGCCAGCAGCCTCGAACACGGCGCGCAGCCTGGGCTCCTTCAGGTTCTTCAGCCGGAACTCCAGCGCATCCATCTTCACCGTGTGCGCCAGTTCGTCCATGTGCGACTCGCGCGCAAAATGGTTCGCCGTCGCCGCCAGCGCCCGGTACGACCCCTGCCGCAACGGCGACTGCGTCTCATGAAATACGATGCGCTGGTTCGGAATGTCGTAATACGTCCGAATTCCCGCCGACCCCGAGTTGTAGTTGTGAAATTCCCACGCCGTGATCGTCCCGTCCGCTCGCACTCCACTCGTCACTTCCATCACACCCGCGGGACGAAAGTACGCCCAGGTAAATTCCTCTTCCCGCGTCCACGCCACCTTCACCGGACGCTTCGCCGCCCGCGCCAGCCGCGCCGCCTCGATCGCCGTCTCTCCGGTGTGTTTCCCGCCATACCCGGCTCCGCCGTCGGGCATGAGCACGCGCACGCGCTCTTCGGGAATCCGAAACGCCTCCGCCAGTTGCCCGCGCACGCCAAACGGACGCTGCGTTCCCGTCCATACCGTCAGCTTGTCGCCCTCCCACGTCGCCAGCGCCGCCCGCGTCTCGAGCGGCGTATGCGCAATGTAGGGCAGCGTGTAGGTTTGCTGCAGCCGGTGATCGGCCGCCGCCAGCGCCTGATCCACCGCGCCCAGGTCGAAGCGATCTCCATCTCCCGTGGGATCGCTTCCCTCCGCCGGATTCTTTTTCAGATATTCGAACAGCTCTTTGCTCGAAGGCTGCGGCTCCGACTTCCACTCGGCATGAATCGCCGCTATCGCCGCCTCCGCCAGATCCGTGCTGGCCGCGGCCACGCCCACAAAGTTGCCATCGTGCACCACCGTCGCGCCCATCTGGTCCGCCTTCTGTGTATCGAGCGAAACCAGCGTCGCTCCAAAGGCCGGCGGCCGCAGCACTTTTCCATACAGCATGCCGGGCAGTTTCTGGTCCGACGGATAACGGTGCGCGCCGGTTACAAACTCGCGCCCACTCACTTTGGGCGCCGACTTCCCTGCCACTTTCCAGTCCGCCGCCGGGATCAGCGGATCTTCGGCTGGGAGCGTCTCGGTCAGTTGCTGCCCCTTGGTCAGCGCCGCATATTCCACCGAACGATTCGTCTTCGGATCTTTCACCTTTCCATCGTCGGCTACCAGCTGCTTCACATCGGTCTTCCACTGCGCTGCCGCCAGCCCCAGCAGCACATTCCGCGCCGCCGCCGCCACTCGGCGTAACTGCGGATTCATCGTCGGAGTTGTCCGGCTTCCGAACGTCCCCATATCAAACGGCACGAGCTGCGTGTCGCCCATGACCAGTTCAATCTTGTCGATGGGGACCTTGAGCTCTTCGGCCACCGCCTGCGTCAGCGACGTCCGGATGTTCTGCCCCACTTCGACTTTCCCCGTGTACACGGTTACCTTGTTTTCTCCAATATGCAGCCAGGCGTCAATTTCCTTGGGCAATGATTCATCCCCGCCTCGCCGCCGCGCCGCGCTCGACTCCTGCGCGGCCATCGCCGGTTTCAGAACTGAAACCACCAGCACGCCCGCGCCGAGAAACTTGAAAAACTCCCTTCGGCCTAGATCAAACCGGTACGGAGCCGCCGCCGCCAGTTCGTACCGCTCCGGCTCCAAAACTACAGATGTGGGGACAGCCGCGGAACATGTAGGGACGGACGCATTCGTCCGTCCGGTCGAGCGCAGCTCGACAGTTTGCCCACGTGACAAGATGTCGCCGCTACCGAGATTCTTCTCGCTCATCGCCCCACTCCTTTCGCAGCGGCAGAACCCGCCATCACCTTGGCCGCCTTCTCGATCGCGCTCACAATTCGCGGATGCGTCCCGCAGCGGCAAACATTGCCATCCATGAAATCAATGATGTCGCTCCGGCTGGGCTGCGAATTTTCCCCGAGCAGCGCTACCGCCGACATGATCATTCCCGACGTACAGTATCCGCACTGCATCGCGCCCGCTTCCAGGAACGCCTCCTGCACCAGGTGCAGCCGTTCCCCGCTGGCCAGCCCTTCGATGGTCGTGATTTGCTTTTCCCCGACCGCGCCGACCCTGGTGATGCACGACCGCTGCGCTCTGCCTTCGACCAGAACGGTGCAGGCGCCGCAGAGTCCCTCACCGCAGCCATACTTGCTGCCGGTCAGATCGAGTTGTTCGCGCAGGACGTTCAGCAGGCTGGTTTGAGGATCAGCATCAACCGTGTAAGAGCGTCCATTGATTGCGAGACGTATGCTAGACATGCCGCCACTCCAGATCGAGGAATCTGACGGAATCCCCTGCGATCTTCTCTCAAAATCATATACCTGCTCACCTCGACCGGCCCATTCGCCCTGCCGAAATCGGACTCGCCGAGGATGCCCCACCTTTCGCGGTTTTCGAAGGTCTGACGGAATCCCCTGCGATCTTCTCTCAAAATCATATACCTGCTCACCTCGACCGGCCCATTCGCCCTGCCGAAATCGGACTCGCCGAGGATGCCCCACCT
>Ga0187872_10000159_pt1 | contig 83160 bp, 69 predicted proteins | sample June2016WEW_16_4_FD_132973 | JGI IMG/M metagenome (GOLD analysis project Ga0187872, IMG submission 132973) | Peatland microbial communities from SPRUCE experiment site at the Marcell Experimental Forest, Minnesota, USA - June2016WEW_16_40 | ecosystem: Environmental > Terrestrial > Soil >... | reverse complement strand
GGCGCCGAGGAGTTCGGCTTCTCGACCGCGCCGCTGGTGGCCCTCGGCTGCATCATGATGCGCAAGTGCCACCTCAACACCTGCCCGGTCGGCGTGGCCACGCAGGACCCGGCGCTGCGCGCCAAGTTCCGCGGCGCGCCCGAGCACGTCATCAACTTCTTCTTCTACCTCGCCGAGCAGGTCCGCGGCTACATGGCGCAGATGGGCTTCCGCACCTTCGACGAGATGGTGGGCCGGGTGGACATGCTGGACCCGCGTGCGGCGCTGGACCACTGGAAAGCCAAGGGCCTCGACTTGTCGATGATCCTGCACAACCCGCAGGTGCCGCTGCGCATCGCGCGGCGCTGCGTCCAGGCGCAGGATCACGGGCTCGACCAGGCGCTCGATTACAAGCTGATCGATCACGCCCGCGACGCCATCGACGGCGGCGACCCCATTGTCATCAAGCTCCCCATCCGCAATATTCACCGCACCGTGGGCGCCATGCTCTCGGGCGAGATCGCGCGCCGCCACGGTTCGGCTGGCTTGCCCGACGGCACCATCCACTTTCAGTTCACCGGTTCGGCCGGCCAGAGCTTCGGTGCGTTTCTGGCCCACGGCGTGACGCTGGAACTGGAAGGCGACGCCAACGATTACGTCGGCAAGGGCCTCTCCGGCGGCAAGCTGATCGTCTATCCGCCGCGCGCGTCAACCTTCCTGCCGGAAGAGAATATCGTCATCGGCAACGTGGCCCTCTATGGCGCTACCAGCGGGGAAGCGTTTCTCAACGGCATGGCCGGCGAGCGCTTCGCCGTGCGCAACTCCGGCGCCACCGCCGTGGTGGAAGGCCTGGGCGATCACGGCTGCGAGTACATGACCAATGGCCTGGTGGTGGTGCTCGGCAAGGTCGGCCGCAATTTCGCCGCCGGCATGAGCGGAGGCATTGCCTTCGTCCTCGATGAGAAGGGCGATTTCGCCGAGAAGCGCTGCAATACCGCCGGCGTGGACCTGGAATCCGTGGGCGAAGCCGATGCCGGCCTGCTGCAGGGGCTGATTTATCGCCACGTCGAGTACACCGCCAGCCCGCGCGGTAAGTGGATACTGGAAAACTGGGAGCAGATGGTGCCCCAGTTCGTCAAAGTATTCCCGCACGAATACAAGCGCGTCCTGGGAATTCACCGCGAAACCGCCGCGGTGGCGTAGCGCCGGCGGATTTCAAAACGGAGCCGACATGGGAAAAACAACCGGGTTCATGGAATACACGCGCGAGGTGGCCGAGCGCCGCCCGCCGGCCGAGCGCATCAAGGACTGGTTCGAAATCTACCGCCCCTTCCCCGAGGCGAGCCTGCGCAGCCAGGCCGCTCGTTGCATGGATTGCGGAGTTCCCTTTTGCCACACCGGTTGCCCGCTCACCAACCTGATCCCCGATTGGAACGACTTCATCTACCATGGCCGCTGGCACGACGCCGTGCGGCAGTTGCACTCGACCAACAATTTCCCCGAATTCACCGGCCGCATCTGCCCGGCGCCCTGCGAGGCCTCGTGCGTGCTCGGCATCAATGAGCCGCCGGTAGCCATCAAGCAGATCGAACGCTCCATCGTCGATCGCGGCTTTGAGGAGGGCATCATCCGGCCGGAACCTGCCGCCGTCAAGACCGGCAAGCGCGTCGCCGTGGTGGGATCTGGCCCCGCCGGGCTGGCCGCCGCGCAGCAGTTGGCGCGCGCCGGCCACGCCGTCACCGTGTTTGAGAAGAACGACCGCATCGGCGGCCTGCTGCGCTACGGCATCCCCAACTTCAAAATGGAAAAGCACCTCATCGACCGGCGCCTGGAGCAGATGCGCGGCGAAGGCGTCGAATTCCGGACCAACGTCCACGTCGGCGGCAATGTGCCGGTGGAGGACCTGCGCAAGGAGTTCGATGCCATCCTGCTGGCCGGCGGCGCCGAACATCCGCGCGACCTCAACGTGCCCGGCCGCAACTTGCAGGGTATTCATTTCGCCATGGAGTTCCTGCCGCAGCAGAACCGGCGCAACGAAGGCGATACGGTCCCGGAATCCGAGGCCATCCTGGCAACCGGCAAGCGCGTCATCATCATCGGTGGCGGCGACACCGGCGCCGATTGCCTGGGGACGAGTCATCGCCAGGGCGCGCTCTCCGTCACCCAATTCGAGCTGCTACCCAAACCGCCCGACGATCGTTCGCCATCCACCCCTTGGCCGCTGTGGCCGATGCAACTGCGCGTCGAAAGCTCGCATGAAGAAGGCGGCATGCGCGATTGGGGCGTCGCCACCACCGGTTTCACCGGCGACGATCGTGGCCACGTGAAGCAACTGCACGCCGTGCGCGTCGGCCCGCCGCCCAAATTCGAGGCCATCGCCGCGAGCGAGTTCACCATCGATGCCGGCCTGGTGCTGCTGGCGATGGGTTTCCTCGGTCCGGTGAAGAACGGCATGATCGAACAGCTCGGCGTGGCGCTGGACGCGCGCGGCAACGTGGCCGCCGATGCGAATTACATGTCGAGCGTGCCTGGCGTGTTCGCCGCCGGCGACATGCGCCGCGGCCAGTCCCTGGTGGTCTGGGCCATCGCCGAAGGCCGCAAAGCCGCGCAAGGCATCGACCGTTACCTCACCGGTGCCACGAAGCTGGCGTAAGCGCGGTTGGCAGTTACCTGCTGGCTTGGGGGTGGGGCCGACGCCGCATCCACGGCCGGGCTCGCCGCCCGGCTGCACCGATTGACAATCGGTGCGCGGGTTGCCAACCCGCCCCACAAGCCAGAGCGTCAACCAAGGCGGTCACAAGAAGTGCTCGCCGCTCAGAACGAAAGCGAAGCGATCATCTCATCCAGGTCGTGCTGCAAGGCGGTCTTCTTCTTTTGGAGTTCCGCCTGGCGGTCGCGCAGGCCGGTCAGCTTCTGCTCCAGCGCGCCGAGCTGCCGCGCGTAGTCCTGCACCTGCTGCTGCTGGCCGCTGACGCGGTTGAGGCTCTCAATATTCCGGCGCAGCCGGTCCTCATCCGTGTTCAGGTCCTTCAACTGGCGCTCGGCGTCGTCGATAGCGGCGTTGTTCTCTGTGATCTGCTGCTTCTGATTGGCGATCCGCCCAAGCTGCTTGCGGCCGTCTTCGTTCAGATCGCGGTTGCGGACGTAGGTCAGCAGGAAATCCGGCGTTGCATTGGTAAGCAGAAAGAACTTACTGTCGCTGTGTTCCTCGGAGACCGCGAACGTCCTGGTCGCTCCCGCCGCCAGCGATACTTCAAAACGGTAGTTGTCCGCGGTCTTCTCCATCGGCTTCTGGTTGAGCAGCGTGTAGCCGGCGCGCAGCGGATGTTCGATGATCAGCGTCTTGGCCTTCTGGTCCACATTCCGTACGGTGTAAGTCACGATCTCTTCCGTAGCGGACTTGGCGGTGAGTACGCCTTGGTACAAATGAATCTCGCGCGTCACCGCCTGCTTGCTGTCGAACGCCGTGGTAATCCGCGTGCCCAAGTCGACAGCGTAACTGATGAGCCGCTTGTCGCCGGCCTTGAGCGTCTCCATCAGCGCTTCGCCGCCGTACACGCCGCCGTCATACACGGTGATGGGGCCGCCATCCAGGACCTTGCCGGTCGAATTGGTCAGCTCGGCGGCGTTGGTTGGATGCTCGGAGGAACGGTCGGACCAGATCAGCAGTTTGCGCGCGTCGAGCGCCTCTTGCAGGAACGGCAGCATGGCCGATTCGTTCTTGCGGATGGTCACCGGTTGCGCCATGCGGTATTCGAACAGCTCGCCGACCGCATCGGCCGAAGCTCCGGCAACGATGGAGCTGGGAGAGGCGAAGGCCGGCGGCATACCCGCGAAGTTGCCTGATTTAACCACGAAAGACGGCTGCGCCTTGGCCGAACTAACAGCGCCGAGGGAACCCGCCGAGAACTGCGGAGCCGCCGACGCATCCCCATTCGCATTGATTCCGATTACCTCTCCCGAGTATGCCCCCTCATGCAGCACCGGCCGTGCCGCGGCGTCCTCCGGCAGTTCCGCGCTGGGCCGGCCCACGTAGCGCGGCGCATAGAGCTGGCTGGTAAAGGAAATCGGCCGCCCCGAGACCAGCGAAAGCCGCACCTTGGTCCAATCCTCGCCGGTGGTGTTATCCACGATGGCCCAGCCTTCGAGCACCGGTTTCCCGGCGTCCGGCAGGATCAGCCGGTAGCTCGATTTCCATACCGGCGCCGGGACCATGTAGCTGGCCGTAATTTGCCGCTCCTTGGCGCCGGTGGAATCGATATACACGCTGCGCCGTTCCTTCGACCGCGCGGCGGCCAGCGCCGCCAGGTAGTCCCGGAACTGCTGTTGCAGACGCACCTCGGCGAAGCGAATGCCGGCGGCCGCGCCCAGGTCCAGGTTGCGCAGCTCACCCGAATCGAGCAGCAGCGTCAACTGCTCGCGCGCCGGCTGATTTTCGGCGGCAGGGATTTCGCGCGCGTTGACGATCGCGCCGCTCACCGTATCGTTGCCGAACTTGAGCTCGATCCGCGCGCCCTTCAACTGGTCGAGCATGCCGCTCAACGGCTGCGCGCCGCCAATCTGAAAGGGGAACTGCGCCAGCGTGTGGCTGAGCGGGTCCATGGAATCGTAGCGCAGGCCGGAAATCTTACCGCCGCCGCGCTCTTCAATGGTCAGCGATTTCAAAACGTCGTTCATCTCCCCCGCGTCGAAATCCAGACGCGCCGAGTCGCCGGGCCCCAACGTGCCCGCGCGCTCGAAGAATCCCACCCCGTGCTTATAGAGCACCACCTGGGTGACCGGTAATTCCGCGGGCACGGCCAGCGCCGCGCCCACCAGCAGGCAGAACAGTGTGCGTATCATCATTAGTTTTAGACTCCGGCCAGGCGGTGGGGTTACCGCCTTTTCAGGTCCAAAACGCCGATCGCAGCAGATCCCTTCACTCGCCCATCACTTTGAGGATCACCCGCTTGGCGCGCCGGCCGTCGAATTCGGCGTAATAGACCTGTTGCCAGGGGCCGAAATCCAGTCTGCCCTTGGTTACCGGCACGATTACCTGGTGGTGCACCAGCAGGCTCTTCAGATGCGAATCGCCGTTGGTTTCGCCGGTGCGGTGATGCCGGTAGTTCTCGCGGAACGGCGCCAGCGATTCCAGCCACTCGTCGATGTCGGCAAGCAGCCCGTCTTCGGCGTCGTTGACCCACACGCCCGCCGTGATGTGCATGGCGGATACCAGGATCATTCCTTCCTGGATGCCGCTCTTGCTCAGCGCGGTTGCGACGTGAGATGTAATGTTTACATATTCCCGGTGTTTGATAGTCTTGAAGGTCAGATATTCCGTGTAGAATTTCATAGGGCGATCATAGCAATTACGTCGCATGAGTCACTCGTCGCGGGAGATCCTGATTGTCGATGACGAGGGCACGCTTCTCAAGTTGATGAGCGTGTACCTGCGCCGGCTCGGATACACCGTGACGGCCGCGAATACGGTTGCGAAAGCCTGGGAACACGTGAAGCGAAGCCCGGGGCAATTCGCCGTGGTGGTGATTGACGCGGGCATGGCAGAAACCGGCATCGACGATCTGGTTCTCAAACTCCTCGCCTTCCACCCGAGCCTGCGGGTGGTGGTCAACAGCGGGTATCCTGTGGATATGAGCGTTTTGCAGCAGGCCGCGCCGGGACGCGCCGAGTTTCTGCACAAGCCTTTCAGTCCGGACATGCTGGTAGCGGCGTTGCGGAGGATGCTTGGCCCGCAAGAAGAAGTTTGATCTCTCCAAAGAGGTCAGGGCCATCGCCCGCGAGCGCGTGGGGCGCGTGCCGCCGGCCGCGGTGATTCCGCCCAAGCCGTCGCGTCCCAAAGTCAAGCACAAGAAACGCCAGGACGAGGAAATGGAATGAAAATGGCAAACCCGTATTCGCGGCGCGACTTCGTGGCCCTCTCGGTGGCCGGGCCCCTGGTGGGATGGCTGCCGTGGTTCCGGCCCAAGGAACTCGTGGTGGGGGACGCGCGGTTCCGCATCGTCCGTAACCATCGCTCCACCCGGCGCTATGTGCTGCTCGATGGCGGCCAGGATGCCGCGCGCCAGGTGCTCTTGCAGCACATGGAATCGCAGCGCGGGACCGCGTACCTGATCGAGGGCGCGGCCAGGGAGGTCGAGATCGCCGGCGGCAAGCTCGATCCCAACCGGATGTTCTCGCGCGCCGGCGCCGAAGCCAGCCTGAGAAGCTTGAACCCCGGGTGGAACGAAGGGCAAATCACTGCGGCGCTCGACCTGCTCGACCGCCAGCGCGAAAAGCTCCTCGACGCGCTGATCCCGCCGGATCGCGGCCTCTTGATCGCGCTGGGCGCCGGCGCGCCTTCGGTGACGGACGCGGCCGCTATCGCCGAGCAGCGCTCGCTGCCGCAGCTGGACAAGCCGCATGCGTTTTTCCTGTGCACCGATCCGGGGGATTACCAGGCGCTGGCGGCATCGCCGTATAACGTAGTTCTCGCGCGCAACGTCGTCGCGCGCGACGACGGCTCGCTCGATCGCCGCGCCGCCGCCCGCCAAGTCCGCTTCCTGCACATCGCAGCCCGCCCCGGCGACGCCGCCGCGCAGCGCGACATGCTGGCCTGGGCCGAAACCCACTTGCGGTAGGTGGGGCATGCTCTAGCTTGCTCTCGAATGATCAAGAAAACTGCGAGGCGTTAATCCGATGCCGGCAGCTACACCTGAGGATGGGCCATAGTCAAGGTTCACGCGGGCAAGCTAAAGCATGCCCCACCCGCGGCCTCCTTCCTTCCCCGCTCCTGATAGAATTGGAGGGTTCCGCCATGGCTCTGGATTCGACGGAAGGTTCGCTGAAGGAGCGGGGGGTTCGCCTCACCCGCCAGCGGCAGATTCTGCTCGAATTGATCGACCGCACGGGCGCTCACCTGGATGTCGAACAGCTCTACTGCATGGCCAAGGAACGTGACCCGAAAATCAATCGTGTCACGGTGTATCGCACGCTGAATATGCTAAAGGCGGGCGGGCTGGTGGACGAACTCGACCTGATGCATTACGGCGGCGACCAGCACTATTACGAGACCCGCCTCAAGCAGGAGCACGCTCACGTGGTCTGCCTGCGATGCGGCCGCGTGGAGGAATTCTTCGGCGAGCCGCTACAGCGCCTGCGCAAACAAATTGAAAGCCACTTCGGATTTCAGATCCTGGTGGCGCGCACCGAAGTGGGCGGGTACTGCGCGCATTGCCAGACGCTGCGGGCGCGCGAAATAGAGACGGTGCGTCACCAGGTGAAATCCGTTGCCAAGGCGCCCGCCGGCGGCGCTCGCACGCGGCGAGCCCGCGCCCGGCTCAAGTAGATGGAACCGGCCACTGCCGTTTCGCCCGCCGCCGAGCCGGCGTCCCTGATCGTCACCGATCCTGGTGGCCACCGCACCCGCGTCTCCATCCAGCCGTTGCCGTTCCTGATTGGCCGCCAGCCGGAAAGCCAGCTCATACTGCGCGACAGCCGGGTCTCGCGGTCGCATGCGCGCATCGTGTTCGAACACGGCGGGTACGTACTCGAAGACACAGGCAGCCGCCACGGCACCTTTGTCAACGGCCAGCGTGTCGAACGGCAGCCACTCGCCAACTCCGACCGTATCGATTTCGGCGCGCAGGATTCCTATCAGCTCCTGTTCATGATCGATGGCGCCGAATTGCGCCGCCTGATGGAACAGATGGCCGCTCCCGGACCCGCGCCTGGCGCGCCCGGACTGGGGGGCGGACTGGCCAAGCTGCGCGCCGTGCTCGACCTGGCGCGCACTCTGCAAAGCTCGTTCACGCTCGAAGACGTGCTGGTCCAGGTGGTGGATACCGCCTTGGCCGTCACCGGCTCCGAGCGCGGCTTTCTGCTGCTCAAATCGGGTGATGGCTTGGAGACCAGAGTCGCCCGCCATCGCCGCGGCTACAAGCTGCCGCTCGACGATCTGCGCGTGCCGCGCGCCGTCATCCATCGAGCCTTGCAGCACCGGCGCGAACTGCTGTCGATGAACTTCGACTTGGGCAGCGGCGGTGGAACTACCGCCGAACACAGCGTGGCCGATCTCGAGCTGCGCAGCGTGGTGTGCGTGCCGCTGGTGCGCATACGCGCCGGGCAAGGCGACTCGACCAGCCTGCTCACCACCGGCGCCGAAACCGTGGGCGTGCTGTATCTCGATTCGCGCCTGGCCGCGGCCGATATGGCGGGCGGCAACCGCGAGCTGCTGCAGACGCTGGCGATGGAAGCCTCCACCGTGCTCGAAAACGCACGCCTGCTCGAAGAAGAGCGGGCCAAACAGCGCATGGAGGAGGAACTGAAGGTCGCACGCGATATCCAGCAAAGCCTGCTGCCGCGCACTCTGCCGTCCGCCGGCTGGCTGCGCGCGGCTGGCAGCAGCGTAGCTTCGGCGCAGGTGGGCGGCGACTATTATGACGTGATCGCCGTCAACGAACGTTGCTGGGGCGCGGTGGTGGCCGATGTTTCCGGCAAGGGCGTCAGCTCCGCGCTGCTGGCCGCGCTGCTGCAGGGCGCCCTAATACCCGCCAGCGATCACGCCGACGTGCTGGCGCGCCGCATGGAGCGGCTCAACACATTTCTCATCGATCGAACCGGCGGGGAAAAATACGCCACGGTTTTCTACTGTCTGCTGGATCGAAGCGGGCGGCTCGATTACGTCAACGCCGCCCACTGCCCGCCGATCGTGGTGCGGCCCAGCGGCGAAACCGCGGAGCTGGAAGCCACCGGCGTTCCGGTGGGACTGCTCGAAGGATCTACGTATCAGCTTGCCGGACGGCAGCTTTCGTCCGGCGAGAAAGTGGTCATTTACACCGATGGTGTCACCGAGGCCCAGGACGCGCGTGGCGCGTTTTTCGGCCGCAAGCGCCTCTTCGACCTGGTGCGCGCCCACGCCGGCACGTCTTCGGCCGAGTTGCATGACGCAATCCAAGGTGCCGTGCGCGATTTCACCGAAGGCGCCCCGCAGTCCGACGACATTACGCTGGTGGTGCTGGATTACAGGGGGTAGGGGCGGTCGGGAGGACTTGGATACGGCCACGTGTACTCATTTTCGAGTACAATTAAGCTGTGTCGATCGGCGAATTGAGGCGGTTTCTGAGGGCGCAAGGATGCACGTTCGAAGAGGGCAAGAAGCACACTATGGTTCGCCTCGGGCCGCGTTCGGCGATGATGCCGCGCCATATCCATCGAAGGAGATCGCAAGCGGCACGCTGAACGCGATCCTCAAGCAGCTAGGGCTGAAAGGAATGTAGGACATGGCGCAATATCAGGCTGAGTTTAAACCGGAAGGGGACGTGATCGTCGTGACGTTCCCGGATGTGGGATACGGCGCCACGCAGGGCGCCACGGAGGCCGAGGCGCTGGAAATGGCGGCGGACTTTCTGACCGTGGCGATCGGCGACCTGATCAAGCAGGGCAAGGAACTGCCGCGAGCACATGCCCGGCGGGGCAGGAAATACCGCTGGATCAGGCTGCCGGTGCTGGCCGCGGCGAAGATGGAGTTGTACCGGGAGCTCAAGAGCTCGGGAGTGCGCAAGGCGGAATTGGCGCGCCGGCTGGGGATCTCAAGGGGGAACGTGGACCGGCTTTTCGATCTGCATCACAGCACCCGCCTGGAACTTCTGGAGGCGGCGTTTGCCGTCCTCGGCCGCCGGCTTTCGATTGGTGTGGAGAAAGCGGCCTGAATGCGCGTGGGAGCAGTCCGTGCGTGAGTATCAGTTGCGGCGGGGGCGTATCTCAAAGCCCACGCCTTCCTGCGCTTGAAGATGTGCGAGGACGCCGAACAGGTTCTTGGCCGAAGGGTTGCCATTCGGCCCGAACATCCGCATGAGGCTGGTGGCCGGGATGGATGTCGCCTCTTCCAACTGCCGAAAGCCGACCGTGGCATTGATATAGTTGCGGAGGATCGCGCGGCCCGTCTTCTCGTCGCCGGAAAGCATGAGTTCGATTGCTTCCCGAAGCAACGCCTGGCGGAATCGCGGTTCCCGCTGGGCGCGTTCGCGGATGGTTTCGCGAAAATCCTTGGTCAGTGGCATCGTGTATCAGAATGGGAACAATTCGATAATAACATATACGTTAGCATCGACCCAAGACTCGGCCTACTCCGCCTGCGGTCTCGGCACTTTTGCCGGCGCCCTGGCGTCTAACTGGGGTTGGCGGTGAACCGAATGAAACTCACGAATTTGCTGGTCATTGTGGCTTCCTGTGCGGCGGGCTATCTCGGCGGCTCGCTGGCTCCTCAGGCCCGCGTAGAGGCGCGCGGTCCGGAAGTGGTGCGCGCCTCGCGGTTCGAGCTCGTTGACGCAGCCGGCAAAACGGTGGCTCGCTGGGAAGTCGACTCGGAGAAACATCAAATTCACCTTTGTTTCTCATCGAAAGGTGGCCCCATCGGCCTTGACCTCGGCGTTTCGACGGAGGGGCAACCCTCTCTCACTATGAACGGCCATGATGGAAAGCCCCGAATCTATATGGGAACTGGCTGGATGGATAAGCCAGGGCTCGTCATGAGTGACGAACGGTGGCTGGGTCGAATCGTATTGGGACATGCCGGATCTGACACGCCCGACATTCTCGAGGACCCCTGGGATCATTGGGGGCTGGAATTCCGTCCCTTTGGTACTGAGATGCCGATTGCGGCAATAGGCATGAGCAACTCGGGCAGGGATCACACCCGAGGCATTCTGTTGCTGGACGGCAAGAGCATCCGCTAGCCCCCTCCCCCACCTGCGTCAATTTCAGCATATAGAAACCTGATACTATGTTGATAATCTGCACAGCCTATTGATCTTTCTCGTTCTCGCCACCCTGGCAATCTGATTGCAGAATCAATAGGATTCAGTCGATGTCGTGCCTGGCTTGCGTGATTTGGCGCAGCGCCGGGCTTGAAGGAAAGGACGGCAACATTTGCCAGTCGCTGCCGGAGTTCAAAAAGAGTATTTGCGCGCCTTGCCGGGCGACGATGTCCGGCAGATCCTGTGGCGCTTCGCGGATCGCTACGATTTGCAGATGCTGGTGCAATCGGTCCGGGCGGTAGCCCGCGGCCCGGTAGCCCAATTGGTGGCCGCGGGCGGTCGCAACACGCACGAGTGGACACCGGAGAAGGCGGCGCTGCTCAAGGCATTCGACGAATCCGGCGTCACCGGCGCGGGCCTGGACCCGGCGCAGGGCGGCTTCATCGAAGGCCCCAAGAACCTGGCGCTGGCGCTAACCGCGTTCGAACTGGCGTGGGTGGATGCTGGCGCAGCCACCGGCAGCCTGGCGGGATTCCTGGCGCTCTCGCCCATCCATGAGCGCGGCACCGGCGAGCAGCGCGCTTACTACATGAGCCGCTGCGCTCCTCCGCAGCCCGGCGAAGACCGCAAGCCCTGGCGCGGCGCCTTCTGCCTCACCGAACCTATCCCGTACGTAGGCGTCGAGACCGGCATTCTGGGCGGCAAGGTCAAGATTGCGGATTGGAAGCCGGGCGAAGAGCCGATGTTGCAGGTCGACAAACGCGGACGCTTCATCACCAACATGGGCTTCGCCAATTTCGTGACGGCGGCGGTCGATTCCGACGACCCGCGCATCCAGGGAAGCTGCATGGTGATCCTGGAAGAGACCGACCCAGGCCTGTTCGACCGCGGCACACCTACGCGCAAACTGGTGCACCAGCTTTCTTCCACGTGCGACCCGATCTTCAGCATGAAGGTCCCGGCCAGCCGCATCGTGGGCGGTTACACCGTGAAGGATGGCGTGATCGTGCCGCGCTACAGCCACGGCGAAGTCATCGAGGCCGTTTTCCGCCGCACCCGCGTCACGGTGGCGATCATGACCTCGGCCAAGCTGCTCTCGGCGGTCGAACCGGTGATCCGTTACCACCGCAACCGGTTCCGCGGCGGCTCCATTGCCGCGCCCGGATCGCCGCGCTACGAGCTTGGCCTGCAATTGAAGGAAGATGCCGTGCACCGCCTGGTGGACGTGTGGGCCACCGGCGAAGCCAGTGCCGCCCTGGGGTTTGAAGCGGCGCGTGTGTTTGACCGGCTGGACCCGCTGGAACGGCGCCGCGAAGAGGTGCTCGCAGCACGCGGCCTGACCGGCAGCGCAGTACTGAAGAGCCGGCGGCAAATCTCCAAGGACGCGATTGAGTTTCTGGCCGGCCGCCGTCCCGAGCTGGCCGGCGATGTGCTCATCGAATACGCCGTGCTGGATAGCATCGCCAATGTGCTTTGTCCCGCTTGCAAGCTGTGGAACACAGGCCACGGCGCACAGATGATGCGCGAAGCGGTGAGCCTGATGGGCGGCTACGGCATCACCGAGGATTGCCCCGGTTTCCTGGGACACAAGTGGATGGATTCGCAGCTCGAAGCCACCTACGAGGGGCCGGAAGCGGTGCAGCGGCGCCAGCTCAGCCTGACCATGGCCGACGAGTTGTTCCTGACGCAGTTCCGCGAATGGATTCGCGAGATGCGTGTGATCGCCAACGACCGGCCCGGCACTGGCGCCTGCGCGCTGGCCACCGCCATGCAAATGTGGCTGTGGACGCTCGGCCATCTGCGCCGCGTGGGCGATGCCGATGGCGAAAAGCTGTATCAGGGCGCGCGCCAGGGCGTGACCTTCCCGCTGGCCGATGCGCTGTGCTGGCTGCTGGCGTCGCGATTCCAGATCCTCGATTTGATCGAGCTCGAAAAGAAGGGACCGGAGAATCCGACGCTGGCCGAAGGCCTGCCGGGGTTGGTGGCCTTTCTCACCGACCTGTGCCACGTGCAGGCGGCGCGCGCCGCCGGCGAAGTGGGCCGCATCTGCGCCGAGCTGGTGCACGGCTACAACCGCCATCCCGCGTGGGACACCGAGGGCTGCGCCTCCTGCTACCAGGCCGAGGACCTGGAGGCGATGGAAAGCCTGATCCCCGGCATCGCGTCGATCGCCCGCGGCTACACCGATGTGATCGAGAACGAGGGAACTCATCCGGCCAAAGCCGGCCCGTGCGTGCGGTTTGAAGGGCTCGACCAGTTCTCGCGCTTGCGTGTGCGCATGGATGGCTGCCTCACCGGCTCGCAGCTTGCCAAGGACCGCGCCGCCGAAGCGCTCACCAAGGTGATGATTCCCGAAGCTCTGGATTACCCTGCATGAGCGACACGGGCTTAGAACGGCAGACGATGGAGACCGACATCGTCTGCGCCGGATTCGGCCCGGCGATGGCCGGTTTCCTGTCTACCCTCTCGCAGCACATTCTGAACCCGGATGGCACGCCCGCCATCGAGAGCCCATCCACGCCCGGCATGCCGCTGCAAGTGGTGTGTTACGAGCGCGCCGACGGCATCGGCTTCACCGTTTCCGGGGTAGTGACGCGAGCCCGCGGCATCCGCACCTCCCTGCCGGATGCGACGCTGGCCGAAATCCCGATGGCGGCACAGGTCGCTGCGGAGAAGGTGGTTTACCTGCTCGACCCGGTGGGCGCCAGCCGGCGGTCGGCCGCCATGCGGGCAGCCGACGGGCTGGTGCGCACGGTGCGCATGGATCAGGACCACGCCATCGAACTGCCGTATTCGCCTCCGTTTCTCGAGAAGCACGGCGGCTGGGTCTTCTCGCTCGGCCAGTTTCTGCAGTACGTCGGCAATGAGCTGATGGCGTCGGGGACGGTCCAGCTTTGGCCCGGAATGCCGGTGTCGGAAGCGCTGCTGGATGATGCGGGCGAGCGGGTGTGCGGCGTGCGCCTGCTCGACCAGGGCGTGGATCGGGAAGGCCGGCCCGATGCAGGCTACATGCCGGGCATGGATATACGCGCCGCCTTGACGGTGGTGGGCGATGGGCCTGTGGGTGCGGTGGGCCGCCAGTTGGATCGGCATTTCGGCTTGCCCGCCGGGCATCATCAGCGCGAATGGGCGCTAGGGATGAAGATGGTGGTCGATCTGACGGCGGAATGCGAGCTCAAGCCGGGCACGGTGATCCACACCTTCGGCTATCCCGAGCCGGAAATCTTCGGTTTCTTTTACGTGATGCCGGACCACGTGGCTACGGTCGGTATCTTCGTCCCCTCGTGGTTTCACAGCCCCATGCGCACGGTCTACCGCTATTTGCAGCATTATATGCTGCACCCGTATCTGTGGCGCCACTTGAAGGGCGGCCGGTTGCGGAGCTGGGGCGCCAAATCGCTGCAGGAATCGGGCAAGCGCGGCGAGCCGTTCCTGGTCGGCGAAGGCTATGCGCGGATCGGTGAAGGTTCGGGAAGCACCAACGTGCTCACGGGCTCCGGCGTGGATGAGGCCTGGACTACCGGCGCGCAACTGGCCGAAGCGGTAGTGGAATTGTTGCAACAGAAGCTGCCGCTCAATCGCGAGAACCTGGAGCGGACCTACGTAGTGCGGCGCCGTGCGAGCTGGGTGGAAGAGGAAGGCCGTATCGCGGAAAAGGCGCGCGATGGCTTCCACAAGGGCGTCATCACCGGCATGGTCGGCATGGCGCTGGCCGCGTTCACCCAGGGCAAAATCACGCTGGACGGCGAGCCGCAGCTTCTGCCCGAGCCGAAGGAGTATTACCGTGACAAGATTCCGCCCGAGGAGATGGAGCGCATTATTGCCGAGTGCCGCAACCGGGGCGTCGCATGCCACGACGCTTTAATGGAACGCTGCGGCTGGCCCGAAATTCCGTGCGACGGGCAGTTGCTGGTCTCTCATCAGGACGCACTGCTGCTGGGTGGGAAGGTGCAGGCGCCGGGCGGATTTGCCGACCATGTGCACTTTGTCTATCCGGATTTCTGCGCGCGCTGCGCCGCCAAACTGTGCATCGAGATGTGCTCGGGCCAGGCGATCACGCTGGGCGCGGATGGGATGCCGGCGTTCGACCGCGAAAAGTGCGTCCATTGCGGCGGCTGCCTGTGGAATTGCGGCACCTCGCTTGAAGACGACCCGCAGCGCGGCAACATCGATTTCCGCGCCGGCGCCGGCGGTTTCCATTCGGCTGAAAACTGATGCGGCGGTATTCGTGCACAAGACCCATGTGGGGCAGGATGGAATCCTGCGCGGTGGTTGCCAACCGCCGCGCGAGCCGATTGTCAATCGGTTCGCTGCCCGTTAGGCTACCCCAGCGGCTACGGGCCGGGCTCTGCCCGGCTGCGCCGATTGTCATTCGGCGCGCAGGTTATCAACTTGCCCCACCGGAATTCTGAACATGTCAACAACTTTTCAAATCGTAGTTTGTGGAAGCATCGTGCCGGACCCGCTGCAAACGTTGGAACCGGTGACCGGTCCGGCGGGACCTGCGCTTAAGAACGAAATGATGTTGCCGGCGGTACTCGATCCGTGGGCCGCGCACGCGCTCTATGAAGCCGCGCACCTGGCGGCGGCGCTCCCGGGCAGCAAGGTCTGGCTGGTCAGCATGGGCCCCAAGGCCAAGCTGCAACAGGTGATGATGACGGTGGCGCAGAAGGTGCCGTTCGAGCTGGTGGCGCTGGATGGGTCGGCCTCGGGATTCACCGATTCGTTCGCCACCGCGGCGGCGCTGGCCGGCGCCATCGAAGCCATTCCGGGATTCGATAAATCGCGCCTGCTGCTATTCGGCGGCTGGGAATCGGCGTCGCGGGGCGCCGGCTCCACCATCCAGATGACGGCCGAGCGCCTCGGCGTCATCGAACAATTTCAAGGCGTGGACCGGATCGCGGTGCGCGAGGATGGCTGCTTCGAGGTGCTGGAACGCATCGAAGGCGGCCGTCACCAGGTTTCGGTGTGCGCCGCGCCGCCCGCGGCGTTGGGCTGGGCCACCGGCTTCCTGCCCGAGCCGCGCAACAATCCGCAGGTCGGCATGGCCAACATGAAGACCGTCATGCCGGCATTGCAGCGCGCCAAGGCCGCTGCGGCGGCGGATCCCAGACTGAGCTTCGTTTCAGTCAGCCTGCCCAAGCAGCAGCGTGAGACGCGCATCGAAAAGAATATGACGCCGGAAGAGATCGCGCGCGAAATCGCTGCCTGGATCCGGGAGGAATAACATGGAGTCCATTCTGCTCTTGGCCCATACCGAAGCCGATGGCGCGCTGGCTAAGCCGCCGCTGGAGGCTCTCACCGCCGCGCTCGAATTGGGCGGCGAGTTGACCGTGGGACTGGTGGGCGGCGCGGTCGAGCCCGCCGCCAACATGGCCGCTGCCGCGGGAGCGCGGCGGATACTGGCCGTCACCGGCGAGCCGTTCACCCAGCCGCGCTACGCGACCGATGCCGCTGCGGCCGAGGCGCTCGCCCGCGCCGCCGGCGCCGCCATTGTGCTCGCCGCCGCCACCTCACGTTGGGCGCGCGCGCTTCCCGGCGTGGCGTACCGGCTGGGCGGCCACATCGATACGCACGCCACCGGTCTGGCCGCGCGCGATGGCGTCCCGGCAGTCAACCGCTGGTTCTACCGGCAGCGCATGGAAGCGGTTCTAACGCGCACCGCGCGGCCCTGGCTCGTGCTGCTCGATGCCGGCTGCTTCGCTCCATGGAGTGGGACACCGGCGGGCGCGGCGCAGGTGGAGTTTGTCCCGGTCGAAGCGCCACAGTCGCGCACCACCGTCACTGGCGTCCAAGCGCCCAAGGCCGATGAGCAGACCATCCGCCCGGATGCCAAGCTGCTGTTCGTGGCCGGCGCCGGGTGGACCAAGAAGCAGCCCGATGGCGCGGTGCATGTCGAGGAAGCGCAGCGGCTCATCCTCGGCTTCCTGCACGGCACCCAAGCCTCGCTCGGCGGCAGCAAATCGTTGGTCGATTTGAGCGGTGAAGGCGAAGCCGTGCTGCCCTTCATGACGCATCTCAACCAGGTGGGCCAAACCGGCTCCACGCCGCGGCACCAAAAGGGCCTGTCCACTTGCTGCCATGGCGAGGAGCCGCACGTGGTCGGCTGGCGATTCGTGACCGAACGCCGCGCCGTGAACCTCGACCCCAATTGCGGCTGGAGCCGCGGCAAAGCCGACGTGGTTTATGTAGCCGACGCTTTCGCCGTGGTGCGGGAATTGAACCGGCTGCTGGGATAGCCTCGCGCGCCGTGAGCTACTGCTGCGGCGGCTGGGACGGTTGCTGCTGCCCGCTGTCGGGGTCGCGGCGCTTCAGCGTCGGGCGATCGTTGTCGTCGGTGCTCGTACTGGAGCCGGTGCCGTCGTCCACCGGGCCGGTGCCGGTGCCGGGAGCGCGGCGCAAACGCGGCCGGTTCGGATCGTCCTTGTTATCCACCTTATGGCGGTTGTGCAACATGGCCAGCCTGCCCTTGACGTCGTTGAATTCCGAGGTGTTGACCACGTACTCGTCCTTGGGCTTCAGCTCGGTCTGGATCTCCTCCTGCGCCGACTTGATCCGGTCATCGTTCATCGGGTGGGTCATGAACACCTTGGCGATCGAGCCCGGCTTCCTCTTTTCCATGGTCTCGATTTTTTCGAAGAAATCGACAAACGCCGTGGGGTCGTAGCCCGACTTATAGAGGTACTGCAAACCGAAATGATCGGCTTGCTTCTCTTCAGCCCGCGTGAATTGCAGCATGGTCAGGGGAATCGCCAGGCCCATGCCCTGGCGGATGGCGTAGCCGGTCCAGGTCCAACCGGTGAAAATCGACCCGGCAATCGCCCCAATCTCCATCAGGTCACCCTTGGTTTGCTGGCGCGTGGCGTGGCGGCAGGCAACATGGGCGATTTCGTGTGCCATCACGCCCGCCAGTTCGGCTTCGGTGTCGGCTTTGAGAATGAGGCCGGAATTGACAAAGAAGAATCCGCCGGGAAGAGCGAAAGCATTCACTTCTTCGGTGTCCAGCACCTTGATGGTGAATGGCACTTTGGCGTCGGAGTTGCGGACGATATTCTGGCCGACGCGGTTTACGTACTCGGCAATGATCGGATCGTCGACCACCTTGGCCTGGCGCTCCACCTCGGCTGCCAACTGCTTGCCAATCGCGATTTCCTTCTCGAGCGAGTAAAAGTTGATGCCGCTGCCGACGTCGCGATCCCCAATCGCGTCGGGATCGTTATTCTTGTTCTTGCTGTCATCGCCATACGCACCACCAGCCAACAGGCTGAGGGCGGCGAAAATTGTTACAAGAGAGGCGGAACGGCGCTTCATGGGGGACTCCCTCTACATACACTATACGCCCGAACTCGGCGCATGGAGCTGTCAAATCATTTTACGTGGCGGCGGGGCAAGTGGTTTCACCCCAAGCGGTGATGTCAATACAGGCCCAGGCTAATGACTTTACCGGCCGAATCCACCAGGACGTCCAGCCGCCGGTCCACGTAGGAGTAGAACTTGCGTCCTTTGTTGGCCTCAGTAGCGCTGACCTCGCCGCCCCACTGGCGCCGGCAGTCCTGCCAGGTCATGTTCTGCGGATAAACGAAGACGGTTCTCAGCAAGCCGCTTCCGGATTCAAAGTCCAGTTCGAGCTCCTTGTAGCGGCCGGTTGGATCGGGGAACGCGTAAATCTGGCCGTTGACACTCTGGTTGTCGCCGTAGGCCGGGCGCTGGCGCAGCGGCTGGCCAAGCAGAAAGCGAGCATCGTCGGCCGTCCACTGGCCGATCATCCTCTGGCAGAAGACCGCGCTGTTCTGTTCGAAGGCCGGGGGATAAAATACCTTCGTGGAGCTGCGCGGAGCGGTTCCGGCCGGCGTGGCGGGACCACCCGGCTTGGCCGATTCCGCCGGCGCAGGCTTGGCGGCCTCCGGCTCGCTTGCAGGCGGCGCACCCGGCAAGAGCACCACCACATCGCCTTGATCCTGGTCCTGATTGCGCAGAACCGGCGGCACTGAGGCGGACCCGGTTTTCGGGTGGTCCGGCGGTTCGGCCGCAATGGCGAGCCAGCCAGCCATCAGGCAGATAGGGACACCCAAGACCCTTCTCATACCAACCTCAACAAAATACAGACGAATACATTTCAAAAATAGCCGATAGCGACCTGTGTTGCGAGCCCGAATTTGGCAAGCAGCGGGATGTACACAAAAGTTAAGTGTGTTACGAAATCGCCCGTGAGCCCGGCCGTCACGGGCGCTGGGCGTCGAAGAGGTTTTCGACGAAACTGCGCTCGATGGGCCAATAGCCGTAAACCCGCTTGCCGCCGCTCGTGAAAGTGCCGGCCGCGAGCACGCCGCTCAAGTCGGCCGGGTTGGGGTTCTGATTCTCGCGGGCGATCATCTGGCGCAGCACGCTGGTGACGCGGGTCAGTTCGAGCGCCGCGTCCGCCGCATCGATTTCATCGCGGCAGACCACGTCCAGTTTAGCAGCCATGCGCCGGCCTTCCGGAGCGAAAGCCAGAGTGACGCTTTCGGCCTCGCTCAAGCTGTGCGCGAACATACGAGTGCCGGCGGGAAGATTGTCGCCGGAACGCAGCATCGAAACCGGGACCGAAAGCCATACCGGAGCTGCCGGCGGGATGGCGGGCGTGCCGGGCGCCGGCGTGGCCAGGCGCAAGGCGGCCGATGCATCCGGGCTGACCGCCAGCGCCATCAGGCCGGAGCGCAGCGGGAAGAACGAAATCCGGCGCTCCGGGAGAGTGCCTTGCATGCGGCACAGGTCGCGCTCGCAATGGCCGCCCTGCCCGGCCACGTAAGCCCGCAGCCGGGGCCAATCGAAACGCCCCTCGATCAGCAGGAATTTGCCGGTGGGCGCGAAGGCCACCAGCGCCCGATCCAGGTCCCGCTGATAGTTGAAGTTGGTCCTGCGCACGAAGGCTTGGTATTCGGGGTCCAGGCCTGTCTGGGAGCCGTCCAGCATTTGCAGAATGCCGGCGCGCCGCAGCGCCCGGAAATCGACCGCAAGGACTAGCGCGTTATCGGCGGGCAGCCGTTGGAGCAGCCGGGTGATGGTGAATGGCTGCGACCGGTACCGATCAACGCCGGCGATCAAAAGCGCTGTGGCGGCCAGCGCCGCTGCCAGCCAATACAAGCGGGTCCTCAGGGTCACTACATCAGTATTGCACCAGGGCCGGGGGCGCGAAGTGGTCGTGCCTAACAGTCGTGGCGCAGACTGATTTTGGCTTTGCTATCCTCATAAATTGACCGGCGGACTGGGTTTCCGCCGGCGCCCCCACCTCTATGCACAAGCTTCTTGCACTCAATCGCAGCGAAATCGCGATTCGCATTATGCGCGCGGCCAACGAGCTGGGCCTGCGCACAGTGGCTATCTACTCGCAGGAAGACCGCCTCGCCTTGCATCGCTTCAAGGCTGACGAAGCGTATCTCATCGGCCAGGGCAAGGGCCCTGTGGAAGCCTACCTGGACGTCGAAGGCATCGTGGATTTGGCCAAGGAAAAGGGCGTTGATGCCATCCATCCCGGCTATGGCTTTCTTTCCGAGAACCCGGCGCTGGCGCGTGCCTGCGATCGCGCCGGCATCACCTTTATAGGCCCCAGCGCGGAACTGCTGGAACTGCTGGGCGATAAAACCGCGGCACGCCGGCTGGCGGAGAAGGCCGGCATTCCGGTGGTGCCGGGCACCGGGCAGCCGGTACGCAACCCCAAGCAGGCGGAGAAGATCGCCGGCGAGATCGGCTTCCCACTCATGATCAAGGCGGCCTTCGGCGGCGGCGGCCGCGGCATGCGGGTGGTGGAGAAGCCAGCCGATTTCGCCGGTCGGCTGGAAGAAGCCCGCCGCGAAGCCGGAGCCGCTTTCGGCAACGACGCGGTCTTCCTGGAACGCTTCGTGCGCCGCGCGCGGCACATCGAGGTGCAGATTCTGGGCGACCGCCGTGGCAATATTCTGCACCTTTACGAGCGCGACTGCTCGGTCCAGCGCCGCCATCAAAAGGTGGTCGAAGTGGCGACCGCGATTTCGCTCGATCCGGCCCTGCGCGCCGCTTTGGCCGACGCCGCGGTCCGCCTGGCGCGAGCCGTCGGCTATTACAACGCCGGTACGGTGGAGTTCCTGGTGGACGCCGATTCGGGTGAATGGTACTTCATCGAGGTCAACCCGCGCATTCAGGTGGAACATACGGTCACCGAAATGGTGACGGGAATCGACTTGGTGCGCTCGCAGATCCAGATAGCGCAGGGTCTGGAATTGCACGGCGCGGAGATGGACCTGCCGGCCCAGGAGCGGATTCCGCTGTACGGCTACGCGCTGCAGTGCCGCATCACCACCGAAGATCCGGTTAACGGCTTCGTGCCGGATTACGGCAAGCTGTCCACCTACCGTTCGCCGGCCGGATTCGGCATCCGGCTGGACGGAGGATCGGCATATTCGGGCGCGGTGATCACGCCGTATTACGATTCCCTGCTGGTGAAGGTGACCGCCTGGGGACGCACTTTCCGCCAGGCCTGCCAGCGCATGGACCGCTCCCTGCGCGAGTTTCGCGTGCGCGGCGTCAAGACCAACATTCAGTTTTTGGAAAACGTGGTCAACGACCGGGAGTTTCAGGCGGGCCACGTGACCACGCTTTGGCTGGAGGAAAACGCGGCGCTGTTCCGCTTCACGCCGCGCCGCGACCGCGCCACCAAGCTGCTCAGCTACCTGGCGGACGTGATCGTCAACGGCAACCCGGCCGTGGCGGGAAAGCCGCGGCCCACACGCCTGGATCCCGCGCCGGCGCCGCGGCATGTGGCCGCCGCGCCGCCCGGCGGCACGCGCCAGTTGCTCGACAAGCTGGGGCCGGAAGGATTCGCCGCCTGGGCGGCTGCCGAGCGCCGGCTGCTGATCACCGATACCACGTTCCGCGACGCCCATCAGTCGCTGCTCGCCACGCGCGTCCGCACCTACGACATGCTGCGCATCGCCAACTTTATGGCGCACCGGCTGCACCGTCTTTTCAGCCTGGAAATGTGGGGCGGAGCCACCTTCGATGTCGCCATGCGGTTCCTGCACGAGGACCCTTTCGCCCGCCTGCGCCGCCTCCGCGAAGCCATCCCCAATATTTGTTTTCAGATGCTGCTGCGCGCTTCCAACGCAGTCGGCTACGCGGCTTACCCGGATAACGTGGTGGCCGAGTTCATCTACGAAGCCTCGTCGCAGGGCATCGACATCTTCCGCATTTTCGACTCGCTCAACTGGCTGCCCAATATGAAAGCGTCGATGGAGGCCGTGCGCAAGACGCGTTCGGTGTGCGAGGCCGCCATCTGCTACACCGGCGACATTCTGGACCCCAAGCGCGACAAGTTCTCGCTCGATTATTACGTCCGCATGGCCAAGGAGCTGGAGCGGATGGGCGCGCACGTGCTCGCCATCAAGGACATGGCGGGGCTGTGCCGTCCCTATGCGGCCGGAAAGCTGGTTGGTGCCCTGCGCCAGGTAGTCGGCATCCCGATTCACTTCCACACCCACGATACCAGCGGCGTTAACGCAGCCTCAGTGCTGAAGGCAGCCGACGCCGGCGTCGACATTGCGGACGCCGCCATCGCCTCCATGAGCGGGCAGACCAGCCAGCCCAATCTTAATTCCATCGTGGCCGCGCTCGAGCACACGCGGCGCGCGACCGGGCTCGATCTGGACGCGCTGAACCAATGCGCGGATTACTGGGAAGTGGTGCGCGAGTTCTACGCGCCGTTCGACACCGGCCCCAAGTCCGGCAGCGCCGAGGTCTACCTTCACGAGATGCCCGGCGGCCAGTACACCAACCTCAAGGAACAAGCCGAATCGATGGGCCTGGGCGCGCGCTGGCACGAACTGGCGCGCGCTTACGCCGACGTCAACATGGCCTTCGGCGACATCGTCAAGGTCACGCCCTCGAGCAAGGTGGTGGGCGATATGGCGATCTTCCTGCTCAACCACAACATGACCATGGAACAATTCGGCTTCCTCACGCCGGAGCATAATCTCACGCTTCCCGCCTCGGTCATCGACATGTTCATGGGCGCGCTGGGCGAGCCGGAAGGCGGCTGGCCGAAGAAACTGCAAGCCATCATCCTGCGCGGCGCCAAGCCGCGCAAAGGGCGCCCGGGAGCGCACCTGCCCAAAGTGGAGTTGGAGGACACCGCGGCTGCGCTCGAAAAGAAGATCGGCCGCCGGCCCGCTCATGACGAGGTGTTGAGTTACCTGATGTACCCGGAGGTCTTCCTCAAGTGCGCGCACAATCGGCAGGCCTGGGGAGACGTGGATGTGCTGCCGACGCCGCAGTTTTATTACGGCATGGGGCGGTCTACCGATGTCGCCGTCGAACTGGAGCCGGGCAAGACCCTGGTAGTGAAGTTTCTCACCGTGGGCGAACCGCACCCCGACGGCACGCGCACGGTCTTCTTCGAGCTCAACGGTCAGCCTCGCGAAGTCACCGTCCGCGACCGCAGCCTGGATGTGAAGGAGCGGGCCGCGCCCAAAGCCGATCCGAATCAGCCCGGCCAGATCGGCGCTCCGATTCCCGGGGTGGTGTCGACCGTCGCCGTGCAGATGAACCAGGTGATTCAAAAAGGCGACCAACTGCTGGTAATGGAAGCGATGAAAATGCAGAGCACGGTTTATGCGCCAGTGGGCGGCCGGGTGACGCAGGTTCTGGTGCAGCCCGGCCAGCACGTGGAAGCGAAGGACCTGCTGCTGACGATTGAATGAGCCGGCGCGGCAGGTTTCATCACGACAACTGGGCTTGGCTGGCGCGAATGGCCATAGGGGCCTGGCGGACGTGCGAGCGGCAGAGGAATTCGAGGAGGACGATCATTTTATGTTCCAGGTCGGGGCCGGAACGCCGTACACGCGTGCGCGAGATCTGGAATTCGGCAATGCGCGCTCCCAGCTCGGCCCGCGAGCAACCGGATTGAGGGCCGGCCTCGAGGACCGAGGCTCCCAGAAACTCGGCGATGAACCGCATTTCGTCGGTGGAAAGTCCTGCCAGGAAGCGGCGGGCGCAGAAGCGGCGCGATGGATCGGCGCAGGCTGCCAAGGCCGAGACCAGCGTGCTTCGCAAGGCAGATCTCCTTTCGGTGACCGGACAGAAATGGAAACTGGATCTGGCCGTATTATGGCGAAATCCGCACCCGCGCGCAACCGGACATCGCCAACGGTGGCGTTAGTATTCGATTTGTTCGATCCCACTCACGCGTGAGTCGTTCGCTTGACCCGCGGGTGATGCTGGGAGCTGGATCCCTGCCAGCAGGTAGAAGGCGCCGGAAACCAGCACCGCCCAGATCAGGCTGACCATGATTGCGAAGCGACGGTCCCAATGCATGCTTGTGAACCTCCTGGTTGCGTTCGTAAAGAGTTAAGACGGCCGCGGCGGCAATCACCGCCGCGGCAGTCGCCGCCACGGCCTCCGAACTGCCGCGGCAAACCCCGGCGAGAATCACATCCCGCGCCACTTCCATGCAAAGCAGGGAGTCTCCTGGCGAAACGGAGACAATGTCCCGCGCGGGAATCTTCCCGGTTGCCGGTATGGTTTCGCGGGTGCGAATATGCCAGCCTGTATCTCCATCCGAAAGTAGGGCATGGAGCGCCTGGGAACGGCAGAAGAGCGATTCCGCCCGCCGCAGCCAGGAATCATGTCCGCTGCCGTGGGCTTCAGCAGCGTGCGCCGGGTTAGCAGCCTGCGCCAGGTTAATGGCTCGCCGACCATGGGTTCCACACAACATATCGGCCGTCAATTCGGTTTCATTACCGGAATTAACCCGCACCGGAACTCATGCTCGCGAGTCCCGCCAAGCGGTAACTCGCAATGCGGTTAAACTGAACGTGGTGGCGCGCAAAAAGTCCTTCTCGGAACAGGCGGCGGAATACAGCACGCTGGCGTTTGTTCTGCCGGTTTCGACCTTCATCGGCTGGTTGCTAGGCCACCTGCTCGACAAGGCCTTCGGCACCGGCTACCTCAACATCGTCGGTCTGATACTGGGAATCGTCGCCGGCTTCGTCAAGCTCATCCGGCAGGCGATGCAGGATATCCATGACAACGAAGGTTGACGAGCTTGACTTCGAGCGAGCCAGCCGCCGCATTGTGCGCTTTCTCGCCTACGTGGCCGTGGCGGGAACGGTGCTGGCCGGGGCGGCGGGCGGCTGGAAATGGGCGGCCGGCTTCCTGGCCGGATCGGCCGCGGCATGGTTCAACTTTCGCTGGCTGAAGCAGTTGGTGCACGCGCTCGGCGGGGAACGCGCGCATTCCTCTTTCCGGTGGGCGCTGCGATACTTTCTTTTCGGCGGCTGCGGCTATGTTATAGTACGGTTTTCTTCGATCCCGGCGCCGGCTTTCATTGCCGGGATGCTGGCTCTGATCGCGGCGATCTTCATCGAAATCCTCTTCGAGTTGGTGTATGCAAGAAAGCGAACTCTGGATCACCAGGATTTTTAACGACCGCTTCGGCGATTTGGGAAATGCCGCGCTGCAGTTGGTCGGAATCCATCCCCAGGCGCGCCCCTGGGCCAACTACATCCTGATGCAGTTCCTGGTGTTCGTTTTGCTGGTGGTGATATTCGCCGTCCTGCGTGCGCGCCTTTCGGCGGCCAATCCGGGCAAGCTGCAACAGACCTTCGAACTGTTCTACGGGTTCGTGCGCGGCCAGGCGGAAAACCAGATGGGGCACTCGGCGTTACGCTATCTTTCTTTCTTCGGAACCATCTTTATCTTCATCCTGGTTTCGAACCTGATCGGGCTGATCCCTGTGTTCGAGTCTCCCACCATGAATGCGCCGGTTACCCTCGGCTGCGCCATGGCGACTTTCTTGTACTACCACCTAATGGGAGTGCAGACGCACGGGTTCAAATACATCTTGCAGTTCATGGGGCCCAAATGGTGGCTGGCCTTTCTGATGTTCCCGATCGAGATCGTCAGCCATCTGGCGCGTCCCCTTGCGCTCACCATTCGTCTTTTTGCCAACATGTTCGCCGGTGAGCAGGTGACGTTGGTGTTTGTCGGCCTGACCTACCTGGGCGTGCCGGTGCTTTTCATGGTTCTGCACGCATTCGTGAGCGTGGTGCAGGCTTACATTTTTATGCTGCTCACCATGTTCTACGTGGGCTCCGCGGTTTCGCACGAACATTAATTCGGGCTTTATGCCGCCCGCGAGCGTGAGCCCGCCGGTCTCCCCAGGCACGGCGGGAACCACCTCCCCGCGCGCGATTTCATCTAAGGAGAAAAACAAATGACGAAGAAGCTGTTTTTCGTGCTGGCACTGATGTTGCTTGCCAGTTGCGTGCTGTGCGCGCAGACGCCGGGCAATGCGGCCCCGGCCGAACCGTTCGATCCGCGCCCGCTGGCCGCCGGATTGTCGATGGCGATTGCCTCCGGCCTTTGCGGGCTAGGGCAAGGCAAGGCCATTGCAAGCGCTGTGGAAGGCATGGGGCGCAATCCGGGAGCGGCCGCGGTAATTCAGTTGGCGATGCTGATCGGTCTGGCGTTTGTCGAGTCACTGGCGCTGTTCACGTTCTTGATCGTGTTTCTCTTCGTGAAGTAGTTCCCCAAAACAGGGGGGAAGGGCACTGGAACGTCCCCCCTGTACCAATAAACCCTACTGTACCGATAAATCTAAAATGCTAGTACCTGTGGTGGGTGGTTAACTGCGCGGTCTATTGATTTGTGGCCACTGGCGCCATTAGCATTTAAGACGATCCACTCATGGAACAGAGAAGAACTCAGCGATTCGCGCTCCAGCTCCCATTATCGGTGGTACGCTCCGGCGTTGAGCGAACCAGCTTGGCTGGCCATACCAAGAACATCAGTTCGACGGGTGTGCTGTTCACTACGGAGAACGAGCCGTTGGTAACCGGTTCGATAGAGTATGTGATCAGTCTGAACCAGGATGAGACGGGGCCCGTCAACCTGCGTTGCCTGGGCAAGGTGGTACGGTTGGAGCGCGCAGCCAACGGTAGCCACGCAGGTGCGCAGGCTTACCAGGTGGCCGCCACGCTGGAGCGGTACGAATTCGTGCGCACCCGTTAGGATTGCCGTCTGCCCGCCGGCGCCGGCAAAGTACGCCGTGGCGCCCATTGACACTGTACCCCCTACAATGGACTTCATGTCCCTGCGCGCGCCGCTCGAAGCGTATTTCGAATTTGCAGCGCTGAACGCGAACTGGCGCACGGAGATTCTGGCCGGCTTCACCACGTTCATGACGATGGCTTACATCGTCTTCGTCAATCCGGCGATTCTGCATGAAGCGGGGATGCCGCTGGCCGCGGTGACCGCGGCGACCTGTCTGGCGGCAGCGGTGGGCAGCGTGTTGATGGGCGCACTGGCCAGGTACCCCATTGCGCTGGCGCCCGGGATGGGACTCAACGCCTATTTCACTTACACGGTAGTGAAGGGCATGGGCGTGCCGTGGCAGACGGCACTGGGAGCGGTCTTCATCTCCGGAGTTGCATTTCTTTTGCTCACGGCGCTGGGGGTGCGGCAGCTCATCATTTCAACCATCCCGTTCGAACTTTACGCGGCCGTCGCGGCGGGGGTAGGCCTCTTCATCGCGCTCATTGGCTTTCGCAACTCCGGCATCATCCTGGCGAATCCGGTTACTACCGTCACGCTGGGGAATCTGAGCGAGAAGAATACGGCGCTGGCCCTCTTCGGACTGCTGCTGATGGCGGCATTGCTGGCGTGGCGGGTGCGCGCCGCGATGCTGATCGGAATCCTCGCCACCACGGCCATCGGTCTCGTCACGGGGGTGGCGAAGTGGATGCCGCAGTCGTACCGCCTGCGGGATCTTTCGGCTACGGCCGGCAAGCTCGACATCGGCGGCATCCTGCGGCTGGGCTTCCTCGAAATCATTTTCGTCTTTTTGTTCATCGACATGTTCGATAACATCGGCACGCTGGTGGCGGTGGGCAAGCGCGCAGGACTGTTCGACCGCACACACCAGATTCCGCGCGTCAACCGCATTCTGTTTGCCGACGCCACGGCTACGGTGGTGGGCGCGCTGAGCGGCACTTCCACCGTGGTGAGCTACATTGAAAGCGCGGCCGGCGTGGAGGCGGGCGGGCGCACCGGCGTCACCGCCATCGTCACCGGCCTGCTGTTCGCGGTGGCGCTGTTTGTGGCACCGGCGGTGGGCGCCATTCCCGCCGCGGCCTCTGCGCCGGCGCTGATTATTGTGGGCAGCCTGATGATGTCGTCGGTGGCGGAGATCGCCTGGCAGGATCCCGAAGTTGCCATCCCCGCGTTTCTCACCATCATGACCATTCCGCTGACTTATAGCATCGCCAACGGCCTGGCGTTCGGTTTCACCGCCTTCACGCTGCTGAAAGTGGTGCGCGGCAAATTCCGCCAGGTGAACTGGTTCGTGTACGCGCTGACGGTACTGTTCGTGCTGCGCTTCGTCTATCTTTCGCGGGGATAAGCTGGCGTGCTAACCGAAAATGGCAGGCACGCAGATCTGTAGTACGGGCAAGCTAACCCGGGTTCAGGGGCTGCCCGGAAATCACCCTTTCCATCAGCGTTGGGCAGCTATTGCTTAACGAGTCTCATCGCCCCGTTTCACTTCGCCGGAGTGAACGTGCGGATGCGAATGTACCTCACCCGTCGCATGCCTGTGCCGGTGCGCATGAACCAGGTTGGTGCGTTCCAGCAATTCGCGATCCCGCAGAACCTCCGCGGGAGCGGCCTCCGCCACAACCCGGCCGCCATCGAGCACCAGGCAGCGGTCCGCGATATCCTCTAGGTCCCCGAGATTGTGGGTGGCAGTGATCACCGATTTCGCGCCGCCGCCCCATTCCACCAGTAGGTCGATCATCTGGCTCTGGCTGCGCGGATCGAGCGCGGCGGTCGGCTCGTCCAGCAGCAGAACCGCCGGATCCAGCACCAGCACGCTCGCCAGCGCCACCCGTTTCTGCTCGCCGCCCGACAGCCGGTGCGGCGCGCGGTCTTTCAAGTGCGCGATGCCGAACCGCGCGAGCGTCTCGCCCACGCGCTCCTGCACCGCGGACTTAGGCCAGCCAAGCTGCAGCGGGCCGAACGCCACTTCGTCGAACACCGTGGAATTGAACAATTGCACATCCGGATTCTGAAACACCAGCCCCACTTGCCGCCGGAACGAAAACGCAAACGCGTCGTCGGCGAAGCGATCCTCGGTCAACTCTTCTCCGCGGAAGCGAACCACGCCCGCCTGCCCGAAGTACAGGCCGTCCAGAATCCGCAGCAGCGTGGATTTGCCGCTACCGTTGGCTCCCACCAGCGCCACGCGGCTGCCCTCTCGAATCGAGATACTCAAGTCCTCGATCGCAGCCAGCCGGTCATAGCGGTAGGTCAACCCCGCAGTTTCGAACAGCATCACCGGCCCGCCCACACACCCCCCGCGGCCAGCGCCACAAAGCATGCCAGAGCCAGCCAGTCGAGACTCTTCATCGCGAAATCGTCCAGCAGGTGAACTTCGCCGCGGAATCCGCGCGCCTGCATGGCCAGGTAGACTTCGCCGCTCAATTGAAATGTGCGGCTGAGCAGCACACCCGCACTCGCGACCGCCATGCGCCGGCGCCCGGCACCCTGGAGCGCGCCCACGCTGCGGCTCTTGCGCGACTGGAACATCTCGTGCGCCGTCTCCAGCAGCAGCAGAATGTAGCGCGACGCCATGCCGAGGATCGCCACAAACACCACCGGGACCCGAAACACCCGCAGCGCCTTCAGCACGTGTATCCAGGGTGTAGTGAACACCAGCAACAGCGCCAGCGTCGCCGCCGTCTCCACGCGCAGCAGCAGGTAGCTGGCGGTGGTCAACCCTTGCGCAGTTACCGTCCAGTCGAGGCCGGGCACGCGGTATAGCGCATCGCCGGGCGTCAGAAACAAAGCCGGCACGGCGATGACGCCGGTAAACGCCAGCGCTCCCATCCATGCCCTGGCCGCCAGCACGCGGAAGGGAACGTGCGAAAGCACGGCCAGCACACCGGCGAGTGCGAAAATGGCCGCGATCACCCACAGCCGCCTTGCCATCGCAGCGGCCAGGATCAGCGAAAACAATCCCGCCACTTTCACCCGCGCGTCCAGGCGCTGCAGCAAGCCTCCGCCCGCGGCGGAACTCTCGGCGTGGAACGCCCGTTCCATGGCCCGGTACAGCCGCTCGATGGTGCGCTCCAGGAATCCGCCCTGCCGATGCGGCAGCTTCATGTGGTCGGCTCTTTTCGGCCCAACAGCCATCCCACCGTCAGGCAAGCCAGCAAAATCAAGCCCGCGCCAAACATGGCCGACAGCAGGTACCCGAATGCCGCTCTGCGAACGTATGGCGGCGCGTAGCGCGCGAACGGCGCGGTCCATATTTGCGACAGGTGCGCCAGCCCTTGCGGCGCGCTCAGCGGGGCCGGCTGGTGGAACGACGATGCCGCGATTTCGTGCCGCACGGCGGGGTCCGAGAAATCCCTTGCCATCCACTCGCCCCAAGCCGATCCGGTCGCCAGAATCCCCAACGGCGTCAGGATCAGCAGCGCGACCAGACCCACCCAAAGCGGCCGCAATGTCCGGCCGGCAGCCGGTTCGGCGATCTCCGCGCCGCCCGCCGTGCTCTTCAACAGCGATGGATCGGATCGCTGCAGGAACGCCACCACTCCCGCCGATACGGTCAGCTCGGCGAAGCCGGCAATCGTCAGGTGGCCCAGCATCATCGCCGGAATCGCGATGCTGAGCGGGTACGGGCAATACAGCGGCGCGCCCGTCGCGTCCTTAAACAGCAGCGGCTGGATGCCAAACTCGATCGCCGCCAGCAGCGCCGAAACGTTAATCGCCGCGTAGCCCGACAGGCCGGCCGCTATCACCCGGCGCGCCGAGCCGATGGCCGCTCGCCCGGAAATAATGCGGTACACCGCGTACGCCGCCAGTGCGCCAACAATCGCCATATTGAAACAGTTGGCGCCGATCGCTGTGATGCCGCCATCGCCAAAAAACAAAGCTTGAATCACGATCGCGATGGACACCGCCAGCATGGCAGCCCACGGTCCCAAAACCACCGCCGCCAGCCCGATGCCCACCGCATGGCCGGTGGTCCCGCCCGGAAGCGGCAGGTTGAACATCATGATCACGAAGGAAAACGCCGCGAACAGCGAGATCAGCGGCACCAACCGTGTGTGCAGCGCTTTCCGGACGCGTTTGAGTGCGACGTACCAGAATGGCGCGGCGCCGGTATAGAGGGCCGCACAGGTGGCCGGGCTCAGATATCCATCCGGTATGTGCATGGCGGTTCGAAGCCGTGGCGGCTTGCGGGTAATTCTCAGTGTAGTACGATTCGTGCATTTGTATGCTCTGGGGTGGGGCATGTTTTACTTTGCCCGGACCACGATGTGGAACCGATTTTGACGCGTGCTACCTTGTATCTTCGGATCGAGGAATTCGTGCCTCGCCCGGCGCGACAAAGGAGCGCCTCCTTTCGTGAGCCTTCGATTACTACGTCTTTCGGCGGCGCTGGCTGGTCTCTGCGGCGCAGCCACGGCACAAAGCGTGCCGAACCAGCGACCCGCATCCGTCCCCTACACCTGGAAGAGCGTGCAGATGGTGGGCGGCGGGTTCGTTGACGGCATCATTTTCCACCCGGCCGCCAAGGGCGTGCGCTACGCCCGCACCGATATCGGCGGCGCTTACCGCTGGAACGACGTCGCCCATCGCTGGGAGCCGCTGCTCGACTGGGTACCGTACGAGAACCTCAACTGGATGGGCGTCGAGAGCATCGCCGTCGATGCCTCCGATCCCAATCGCGTGTATCTCGCTTGCGGCACTTACACCAACCCCGCCACGCCGGATGGCGCCATTCTGCGTTCCGGCGACCGTGGCAGGACCTTCCAGCACACCAACGTGCCCTTCAAGTTCGGCGGCAACGAAAACGGCCGCGGCCACGGCGAGCGCCTGGCCGTCGATCCCAATAGCGGCAACATCCTTTATCTAGGCACGCGCAACGCCGGACTGTGGAAGAGCGTTGACCGCGCGGTGACCTGGAGCAAGGTGGAAAGCTTCCCCGATGTCACCGAAGCGCCCGCCGAAGGCACCCAACAGGGGCGGGGAAGCGGCATCGTTTTCGTGGTGTTCGATCCGCGCAGCGGAGTGAAAGGCAAAGCGAGCTCCACCATTTACGCGGGCGTTTCCCTGACGGGACGCGACAACCTGTTCCGTTCGAAGGATGCCGGCAAGAGCTGGCAGCCCGTGCCTGGTGCGCCCACGCAATACGGGCCCGCGCGCGCCGCCCTGGCTTCCGATGGTACCCTCTACATCTCGTACGCGACCGGCCCCAACCCATACCGGCCGGCCGACGGCGGCATCTGGAAGCTCGATACCGCCAGCGGTTCTTGGACGGATATCACGCCCGACCGGCCCGACGCCGCGAACAACAGAGCATTCGGGTATGGCGGTGTTTCGGTGGACGCGCATCATCCTCGGACCGTGATCGCCAGCACGTATTACCGCCCGGGCGGCGAAGAGGTTTTCCGCAGCCTGGACGGCGGCAAGACCTGGAAAGGGGTCTTCGCCTCGGGCGGCACTTACGATTTTTCGCTGGCGCCCTACGTGGCCAAAACGCCGATTCACTGGCTGTTCGACGTCGAAATCGATCCGGCCAATTCCGGCCACGCCATTTTCACTACCGGCTACGGCGGCCACGAGACCTTCAACCTCACCGCCATGGATTCCGGCCAGCCGACCAAGTGGAGCGTCATGAGCACCGGCATCGAAGAGACCGTCGCGCTGGATTTGCTCAGCCCGCCTAAGGGCGCGCACCTGATCACCGCCATCGGCGATTACGGCGGCTTCGTGCACTGGAACCTCGATAAGCCCGCGCCCGAAGGCAGCTCCGCCCCGCCGCGGTTCGGCAACACCACCGGTCTCGCCGGCGCCGAAAACAGTCCGGACATAATCGTCCGCGTCGGCAGGGCCGCCGGTGATCGCGGTGGCGGCAACATCGGTTACTCGATGGATGGGGGCAGGACGTGGCAGCCCACTCCGTCGGCGCCGCCCAACGCCAGCCTGGGGAGCATCGCGGTCTCCACCGACGGCGCCACCTGGGTGTGGACGCCGGAGCGCAACGCTGTGTACTTCACCCGCGATTTAGGCGGGCGCTGGACCAAGTCGGAAGGCATCCCAGAAAACACGCGCGTGATTGGCGACCGCGTTAATCCGCGCAGGTTCTATGGCCTCGCGCTGTTCGACGGGAAGCTCTACGTCAGCACCGATGGCGCGGCGACTTTCACCGCGCAGCCATTCACGCTGCCCGATGGTCTTCCCACGCGCGGCCGCGACCGCGGCGACAACCGCGGTGGCCAGGACCGCATCTACGCCGCGCCGGGCAAGGAGGGAGACCTATGGCTGGCTGCCTTCAATGGCCTGTACCACTCCACTGATAACGGCGTGACGTTCTCCCGTTCAGGCCACGTCGAACAGATTCACGCCTTCGGCTTCGGCAAAGCCGCGCCCGGCGCCACTTACTCAACCCTGTATCTCATCGGCGTAGTGGATGGACTGCGCGGCATTTTCCGTTCCACCACCGCCGCCCGAAGCTGGGTGCGGATCAACGATGATCGCCATCAATGGGGTTTGCTGCTACAGATCACCGGCGATCCCAAACAGTTCGGCAGAGTCTACGTCGGCTCCCACGGCCGCGGAACCTTCTACGGCGATCCAGCCGCGCGCTGAGCGCCTGTCAGGAAACAGCCGGTTCCATTGCCGGCTTGCACTCGCCGCTGCGAGAAACTACGTTTGCACCCGCCGCCGTGCCTCGCTTAGCCCGGCTGCTAGAATGAATGAAAAATGATCCAGACCCTATTCGGCACCGTCGAGCGGGAACCGTCGCTGCTCGAAAAGCTCAAGAGCGGCGTGCAGAAGACCCGCGCCGGCCTGGTTACCGCGCTCGAGGACGCGCTCCAGGGGAAAAAAGAGATCGATGCCGATTTGTTGGACGAACTGGAGTCCACGCTGATCGCTTCCGATATGGGCGTGCGCACCACCGAGGAAATCCTGGACCGCATTCGCCAGCGCGTCGAGCGGCATCAATTGAACGATGCCGCCGAATTGAAGGGCCTCATCCGCGAGCATCTCCTCGAAATTCTCCAGGCTTCCGAGCGCGCCCCGGTCCACGTTGCCGAGCCGCCCGCGGTCATCCTGGTGGTCGGCGTCAACGGTTCGGGTAAGACTACCACCATCGGCAAGCTGGCGGCCCGATTCAAGAGCGAACAGCGCAGCGTCCTGCTGTGCGCCGCCGACACGTTTCGCGCCGCGGCCATCGAACAACTCGAAATCTGGGGTGAGCGCACCGGCTCTCCCGTGGTGCGTCAGCGCGCGGGCAGCGACCCCAGCGCGGTGCTGTTCGACGCCGTCAGCGCGGCGCGCGCGCGCAAAGTGGATTACGTGATCGTGGACACCGCCGGCCGCCTGCAAACCAAGGAAAACCTGATGGCCGAATTGCAGAAGATGGCTCGCACCGCCAAGAAAGTCATCCCCGAGGCGCCGCACGAGGTGCTGCTGGTGCTGGATGCGACCACCGGCCAAAACGGCCTGGAACAGGCGCGCAAGTTCACCGAGACTTCCGGCGTCACCGGCATCGTTCTGGCCAAGCTGGATGGCACCGCCAAGGGAGGCATTGTGGTGGCCATCGCGCGCGAGCTCGATCTGCCCATCCGCTACGTCGGGGTGGGCGAAAAGGTGGACGACCTGCTGCCGTTCGATGCCGAGAAGTTTATCGCGTCGCTGTTCGAAATATGAACCCCGCATTCATGCGCGAAGCCTTCGACCTGGCGCGGCGAGGACGCGCGTTGGCCAGCCCCAATCCCATGGTCGGCGCCGTGCTCGAGCGCGACGGCCAAGTGGTGGGACGCGGCTTTCACACTTACGCCGGTGTGCAGCACGCCGAAGTCATCGCCCTCGCGCATGCGGGCGAAAGGGCGCGTGGGGCCACCCTCTATCTCAACCTGGAACCGTGCTCCCACCCGGGCCGCACGCCGCCCTGTGCGGACGCGATCATCGCCGCCGGCGTCGCCACGGTGGTGGCGCCGCTGGCCGATCCCAACCCGCTGGTCGGCGGCGAAGGCTTCCGCCGCTTGCAGGCCGCCGGAGTGGAAGTGGCGATGGCGACCGAATTCGCGGCCGAGGCCGCCAAGTTGAATGAGCCGTTCCTGCATTTCATGCGCACCGGCCGGCCGCTGGTGACGCTCAAAACCGCCATCACGCTCGACGGCAAGATCTCCGCGCCGGACGACAACCGCGGCTGGATCACCAGTGAGCGCGCACGCGCCCACGTGCAGGAGCTGCGCCACGATCACGATGCCATTCTCACCGGAATCGGCACTGTCCTGGCCGACGATTGCCTCCTCACCGACCGCACCGGCTTCGCGCGCAGCCGCCCGCTGCTGCGCCTGGTAATGGATTCGCAGCTTCGCCTGCCGCCCGATTCGAAGATGGTGCGCAGTGCGGCCGGCGACGTTGTCGCCGTCACCACCTCCGCCGCATCGCCCGAGCGCCGCAAGACGCTCGAAGCCGCCGGCGTCGAGGTGCTCGTGCTGAACGGGCCAGGCGGGCGCGCCGATCTGGCGGGCGCCATCGACTGGCTGGGCCGGCGGCGCTATTTGTCGCTGATGATCGAAGCCGGCAGCAAGCTGAATTGGACGGCGCTCGAAACCGAAGTCGTCGATCGCATCTTGTTTTATTACGGCCCGAAGATTCTGGGCGGCCTGGAGGCGCTTCCCCTCGCCGGCGGCATCGGCCGGCGGCGCCGCGTGGACGCCATCCGCGTCCACAACATCACCATTCACTCCATTCCGCCCGACGAGTTCGCCATCGAAGGATATGTTCACCGGGATCATTGAAGAACTGGGCACCGTGGAAGCCCTGGAAACGCGGCCGGCCGGCGCGCGTCTGAAGGTGCGCTGCGCGGCCGTGCTGCCGGATATGACTATTGGCGCCAGCATCGCCGTCAACGGCGTGTGCCTCACCGCCGTGGATCGGCGGCCCGATTCTTTTTCCGCCGACCTGGCACCCGAGACCCTGCGCCTTAGCAACCTGGGCGACTTGCGCGCCGGCTCGCGCGTGAACCTCGAGCGCCCCCTGTCGCCCACCGGCCGTCTGAGCGGCCACATCGTGCAGGGCCACGTCGATTCGACCGGCGAATTCCTCTCGCTCGAAGCCCTGGGCGAGGACAACTGGTGGCTGCGTATCCGCGTACCCCCCAAGCTCGATCCGTTCCTGGTCTACAAAGGCTCCGTCGCCATCGACGGCATCAGCCTCACCATCGCCGCGCTCGAGGGCGACGCGCTCAGCGTCACCATCATTCCGCACACCTACCGCAACACCACGCTTGCCACCTATAGTCCCGGCGCCCGCGTCAACATCGAATGCGACATCCTTGCCAAACACGTCGAAAAACTGCTGCGCAAACTCGACGTCAAGACCGGGTTGACCATCGACAAACTCCAGGAGCAAGGCTACTGACGTAGGGCGGGTCCCCGACAGCCGGGCGCCCGCCCTACGCTGGTACCATCAGATCTTGCGGCAGGTTGACTTTGAAGTGGTGGCGGAATGTGCGCGGACCGGCGCGCGCGCGGGGCTGCTGCACACGGCGCACGGCGTGATCGAAACGCCGGTGTTCATGCCGGTCGGCACGCAGGCGACGGTGAAAGGGCTGACATCGCGGGACTTGGCCGAGGACCTGGGGGTGCGCATCCTGCTGGCCAACACCTATCATCTTTACTTGCGGCCGGGGGCGGAAGCGATCCGCGGGCTGGGTGGGCTGCACCGGTTCATGGACTGGCCCCACGCCATCCTCACCGATTCGGGCGGGTTCCAGGTGTTCAGCCTGAGCGGGCTGCGCAAGGTCGACGAGCAGGGGGTGATCTTTCAGTCGCACTTGAATGGCGACACGCACCGTTTCACGCCCGAATCCACGGTGGATGCGCAGTTGGCTTTTGGCAGCGATATCCTGATGGCGTTGGACGAATGCCCGGAATACCCGGTGAGCCAGAGCCAGGCGCGCGAGAGCATGCTGCGCACGGTGCGCTGGGCGCGCCAGGCGGCCGTACATCACGCGCGGCGGCTGTCCGAGATGGATGCCCGGCACGCGCTGTTTCCGATTGTGCAGGGCAGCACGTACGCGGAACTGCGGCGAGAGTGCGCCACGGAACTTGCCGGTCTCGATGCTGACGGCTACGCGCTTGGCGGCCTTTCGGTCGGCGAGCCACGGCCCCTGAGCCTGGAGATGGTGGAGGAGAGCGTTGCCGTGCTGCCGCGGTCGCGGCCGCGCTACGCGATGGGGGTGGGCATGCCGGCGGAGCTGGCCGAATACGTGGCGCGCGGCGTGGATATGATGGATTGCGTGCTGCCCAGCCGCAACGCGCGCAACGGATACCTGTTCACGAGCGAAGGGCGCGTGGTGATCAAACACACCCGCTACAAAGACGACGCGCGGCCGCTCGATCCGCGTTGCGGCTGCTACACCTGCCAGCGATTTTCGCGGGCTTATCTGCGGCACCTGTTTCTGGCCGGCGAGATCCTGTTCGCCATGCTGGCCACCCGCCACAACCTGCGGCGCTACCTTGACATCATGAGGGAGATCAGGCTTGCTATAATATCGGATTCGTTCCCGGAATACTTGGAGTGCGCCCGGCCGGCGGAAGACGCCGGGTAGGGTGCAGTTTGGCCAATACGTGATTTTGAGCTTCTATTTGCAAACATCGGCGCCGCCCACCGGACCGTTGGGCTCGCTGGCGGGACTCCTCCCCATTCTCCTGATCTTCGGGATCTTTTATTTCCTGCTGTTCATGCCCATGCAGAAACAGCGCAAGCAGCAGAAGGCGATGCTGGCCGGGCTGCAGAACGGCGTTGAAGTGGTGACCTCGGGCGGGATCGTCGGCACCATCGTGGCAATCGACGAGGACAAGCTGGTGCTGCGCGTGAAGCCGGACAACGTCAAGATTCAGGTCACCCGCGGTTCGGTGGCGAACCTCGTATCGGGCGATCTCAAGAAGGCGCAATCGTAGCAATCTCTAATTGACAGGCTTTTCCATTCCATGACACAGAATTTGAAGTGGCGAACCGTGGTGATTGTGGTGACGATCCTGATCTGCATTTTCGGCATCATCGGTCTGCCCAAATCGAAAACCGACCTGGTCCAGAATCTGAAGGAAAACATCCGCCTGGGGCTCGATCTCAAGGGCGGCAGCCAACTGGTGGAAGAGGTGCATGTCGAAGACGCGGTGAAAGCGGACGCCGACCAGTCCATGGAGCGCATGAAGGCGGACATGACCAAGCAAAGCATTACCTTCGCGAGCATGGACCGCAACGATCCGCAGCCGCCGTCGGTGGCGGACGCGGACAATATCATCATCACGGTGAAGGGCGTGCCGGCGACCCAGGCGAGCGCATTCCGCAGCCTGGTGAACGATCGTTACAGCGCTTACGCGCTCACGGTGGTGAATTCCACCGATTACACGATGCGTTTGAAGCCTTCGGACCTGATCGCGCTCAAGCGCGACACGGTGCAGCGGACCATCGACACGATCGGCAACCGCATCAATGAGCTTGGGGTGGCGGAATCGAGCGTGCAGCAGTACGGCCGCGCGGGCGCCGACTACGAGGTGCTGGTGCAGTTGCCGGGTGTGGACGACCCGGCGCGGGTGAAGGAGCTGATCGGCACGGCCGCGGTGCTCGAGATCGACGAGGTCAAGGACGGGCCGTTCCCCAGCCGCGAAGCGGCGATGGCGCAGAAGGGCGGTGTTCTGCCGCTGAACAGCAAGCTCGCCAAGGCCAAGCCGCGCGGAGCGGCGCCGGGCGAAGAGTGGTTCCTGCTGGGGCGTCCCGCGGTGATCATGGGCAGCGAAATGCGCAACGCCCACGCCGGCCAGGACGAATACCGCAAGTGGGAAACCGGTTTCACCCTGTCGCCGGATGGCGGACGCCGGTTCGGCACGTTCACCGAGAAAAATATCGGCAACAAGCTGGCGGTGGTGCTGGACAACCAGATCGTGAGCGTGGCCACGATTCAGTCCAGGATTGAAGATTCCGGACGGATTACGAACCTGGGCAGCGAAGAGGAAGCCGAGGACCTGGCGCGCTACCTGCGTTCCGGTTCCCTGCCGGCCAGTGTGACGCCGGTGGAGGAAAGATCCGTCGGGCCGTCGCTGGGAGCGGACTCGATCCGGGAAGGAATCCAGGCGGCCATCGCCGGCCTGGTGGCGGTGGTGATGGTGATGCTGCTGTACTACAGGCGCAGCGGCGTCAACGCGGTGCTGGCCCTGCTGCTGAACACGGTGATACTGCTGGCGGCGATTTCCTATTTCCATGCCGCGCTCACTTTGCCGGGGATCGCGGGCGTGATTCTGACGATCGGTATGGCGGTGGACTCGAACGTGCTGATTTTCGAGCGAATCCGCGAGGAGCTGCGGGCCGGCAAGGCGGTGGTGGCTGCGGTGGAGAACGGTTTCAACAAGGCCTTGGGGACGATCATCGATACCCACGTCACCACGATCGTGTCGTGCGCCTTCCTGTTTCTGTTCGGAGAAGGCCCGGTGAAGGGATTCGCGGTCACGCTGACGATCGGTCTGCTCGCCAACGTTTTCACGGCCGTATTCGTGTCGCGGACGATCTTCAGCTACGAATTGTCCGGACGCCGCCGCATGGAGACGCTCAGTATTTAGTGCTCAGCATTTAGTACAATGACCGGGCGGAAAGAAACAGCGGGAATCGGGTGCGGCGGGCGGAAGCCGGCCGGCAGCCGGGTCCCTGGCTGGCGAGCGGGAACAAAACAGGGAAGGCTGGTGTCCAAGCTTACATAAGGCGCCAGCATGGCCAGCGTCGATGGAATTATTTAAAAACACGAACTACGATTTTCTGGGCAAGAAATGGCCGTTTATTATCGCCAGCCTGGTGCTGACGGCGGCCGGATTCATCAGCATCGCGGCCAAGGGCGGGCTGAAGTATGGGATCGACTTCAAGCAGGGCGTGATGATGACGGTGAAGTTCGCCTACGCCCCGCCGCTCGATAAGATTCGCTCCGCCATGTCCAGCTCGCCAAAGATTAAAGGCGAAGTTTCGGTGCAGAACGAAACCAGCGCGCAGGATACCGTCGAAATCGGCACGGAGGCGTTGAGCGAGGGCCAGATGAACGTCAATCGCCAGGACATGACCGACGTGTTGACAGCCACCTTCGGGCAGGGCGCGGGCGGCATGCTGGATTTCAACAACGCCGGACATGACGCGCTGGCCGAACGGCTGCGGGACGCGCTGGCGCGCAACAATGTGGCGGCGAGCGAACAGGATCTCCAGAACCTGGTGACGGGGCTGCTGTCGGTGCGCGACACCCAATACTCCGGGCTGATTACAAAATTTAGCGAATTGTCTTCCACACCGGGCATGAATGCTGGTATTATGAACACTCTTCGCGAGGAGTGTTACTTGGCTCCTTTCCACATTGCGGGAGTGGAAATGGTGGGACCGAAGGTGGGCGCGGAACTGCGCAAGAAGGCCGTGCTGGCCACGCTGTACGCGCTGGCCGGAATGCTGGCCTATATCGCCTTCCGATTCGAGTGGATCTACGGGCTGGGCGCGGTGATCGCCTGCTTCCACGACACCATCATTACGATCGGTCTGTTTTCGTTGTTCAACAAGGACATCACCATGACGGTGATTGCGGCCCTGTTGACGCTGGTGGGCTATTCGATGAACGACACCATCGTGATTTTCGACCGCATCCGGGAGAACCTGAAGATTAGCCGGCGCGAGCCGCTGGAGTCGGTGATGAACCGCGCGGTGAACCAGACGCTGAGCCGGACGGTAATGACTTCGGGGCTGACGTTTTTGACGGTGATCGCGTTGTTCCTGTTCGGCGGCCCGGTGCTGAACGGATTCTCGTTCGCGCTGGTGTGCGGCATTCTGGTGGGAACGTATTCCTCGGTGTTCGTGGCCAGTCCGATTGTGTTGTTCTGGCATGGGTGGGCGGACCGGCGGGGCGTGAGAACGGCCCCCGCCGTGGCTGCGGCTCCCCGGCCGGACACCTCGCGGAAGACTGCGGCCAAGGCGGTGAAATAAGGCGGCAAGAATTCTGGCCGTCGGTGGGACATTTTAGCCGTCCGCTGGACGCGACGGCGCTTGAGTGCAGGGAAAGGAAGTGCCTCATGTTTGAACAGACATTCGTACAAACCGGGAAGACGAACAAGGGCTGGACGGTCTTGATATCGACCTTGATTCAGTTGTTCGCCATTGGCGTGTTCGTGCTTCTGCCCATGATCTACTTCGACGTCCTTCCCGCAGCCTCGCTGCAAAGTATCTTTGTGGCGCCGCCGCCGCCGCCGCCCCCCCCGCCGCCGCCGCCGCCGGTGCAGCCCAAGATAGTAAAGGTGATTCCGCGGCAGTTCGACGCCGGCAAGCTGATGGCGCCGAAAACGATTCCGAAGGATATCGCGATGATCAAGGAAGATGAGCTTCCGCCTCCCACGACCGGCGTCGCAGTCGGCGGCGTGGTGGGTGGCGTGGCCGGTGGTTCGATGGGCGGCGTGCTGGGCGGCATTATCGGTGGGGCTTCTTCCCTCGCGCCTCCGCCTCCGCCGCCTCCGCCCAAGGCGGTCACTCCGCAGCGCATCCGCGTGGGCGGCAATGTGCAGCAGGCCAACCTGATCACGAAGATCAGTCCGGTGTATCCGCCCTTGGCCAAGCAGGCCCGTATTCAGGGGACGGTGGAATTAAGCGCTATTATCGGCAAGGACGGCCGGGTACAAGACCTGAAGGTGGTACGAGGCCATCCGCTGCTGGTGGCGTCAGCGCTGGATGCGGTCAAGAATTGGGTCTACCGCCCGACCATGCTGAATGGAGAACCGGTCGAAGTGGCGACCACCATCGATGTCAACTTTACGTTGCAGTAGTACCCCGGCGGCGCGAAAGCGGAGCCGGCAAGAGCAGTAACATTTCAACTCGCAGGAGAAAAATCAGAATATGTTCGCGCATGTGCATTTCGCGTTCTTGTATTTGCTCCAGGAGACGGTGGGCTGGGACCTGCCGCACCTTTGGAGCCAGATGGGCACGCCGGCCAAGCTGGTCGTGATCATGTTGTTCATCATGTCCGCGTATTCGATCGGCGTGATGATCGACAGGTTGCTGGCTTACAGCGCCGCCCGTAAACAGTCCCGGCAGTTTGCTCCGGCGGTGGCCGGCGCGCTGCGGGAAGGCAAACTGGAAGAAGCCGTCAAGATCGCCGACCGCTACAAGAAGAGCCACCTGGCTAAGGTTGTGGTCGCCGGTTTGCAGGAATTCCAGGCGCATCAGATCAGCTCCGAGATCCCGGGTGAGGAGATCGAAGCTTCCAAGCGCGCCCTGGACCGTGCCCAGGCTATCGTTCACGCCGAACTGAAACGCGGCGTTTCGGGTCTGGCGACCATCGGTTCCACGGCTCCGTTCGTCGGCTTGTTCGGAACCGTCCTTGGCATCATCAACGCGTTCCGCGGCATTTCGACTGAAAAGTCGACCGGCCTGGGCGCCGTGGCCGGCGGTATTTCCGAGGCCCTGGTAACCACCGCCATTGGTCTGTTCGTGGCCATCCCAGCGGTGTGGATGTACAACTATTTCACTAACAAAATCGAAGCCTTCGATGTGGAGATGGGCAACTCCAGCTCCGAACTCATCGATTACTTCTTGAAGCGCAGCCAGCGCGGCGCCGCCCACAAGTAGCGGTGAGCCTGAGCGACTAGAATAGTCGGGATTCCCGGCGAGTTGAAAACCGCGGGGAGCCGGAAGCGGCTCCCCGCAAGCGCAGCCGGCTTCCCAGGGAGATACAGCAATGGCGATGGAATTCAAAATACACTCGGCTCCCCCGCCGGTAGCCGACATCAACGTCACCCCGATGGTGGACGTCATGCTCGTGCTGCTCATCATCTTCATGGTCATCACGCCGATGTTGACGCACGGCGTCAGCGTTGATATGGTGAAGACCCAGAACCCGATCCCCATGCAGGCGGCCGACAAGAGCGATGCGGTGTTGATCGCCGTCACTCGCAATGGCGGGGTGTTCCTCAACAATACGCAGATGAGGCCTGAGGATCTGGCGCCCAAGGTGAAAGACATGCTCACCAACCGGCTGGACAAGGAGTGCTTCCTGCGCGCCGATCAGCGCGCCAAGTATCAGGTCGTGCTGGATGTGGTGCAGAATCTTCAATCGGCCGGCGTGGACCAACTGGGCCTCCTCACCGAACAGATCGAGGCAAAGAAGCAACCGGTAGCGGCTGCGAGGTAGAGCAAGAGGAGTTTTCGAAAAGGAGCAATTTTATGTCAATGGCAGTGGGCGGAACGGGCGGTCCGAAATCCGACATCAACATGACGCCTATGATTGACGTGCTGCTGGTGCTGATCATTATTTTCATGGTGATCACGCCGCTGACGCCGAAAGGTCTCGAGGCTCTGGTGCCGCAGCCGCCTCCGCCGGGCGCGCCGCCGGAGAACAACATCCGCACGGTGGTGATCAGCATAAATGCGGATCACAGCATGCTGATTAACCAGGATCCGATCGAGGAATCGGCCCTGGAGAACCGCCTGGTGGAGATTTTCAAGACGCGTGCCGAACGCGTGGTATTCGTCAAAGGCGATCCGAACCTGGAATTCAGTTGGGTAGCCAGAGTCATTGACATCGCGCACGGGGCCCAGATCGACAAGGTCGGCCTGATGCCATACAAGGACCTCGGACAATAGGAGATCATACGCGATGCGCAAACTGACAATCGTTCTCGCCGCGGTTGCGTTGGTTTTCGCGGCCACCGGCTGCAACAAGCTGAAGTCGCGCTCTCAGGTCAATGAGGGCGTGGCAGCATTCAAGGGCGCCCAGTATCCGCAGGCCGTCGAGCACTTCAAGAACGCGGTCGACCTCGACCCCACGTTTCTCTCGGCGCGCGAGTACCTGGCGGTCGCCTACTATCAGCAGTACATTCCTGGGGCACGGTCGCCGGAAAACGACCAGATGGCGGAAGCGGCTTACGACCAGTTCCAGAAGGTCCTCGAGCAGAACCCGAAGGACCAGTTGGCCATCATGTCCATCGCCAGCCTGTTTCTGAATCAGCAGAAATGGGATGACGCCAAACAGTGGTTCGAAAAAGCCATCGCCGTGAATCCCAACAACGCCGACGCGTATTACAGCCTGGGGTTCATCGCCTGGTCCAAGTGGTTCCCGGCTTTCGGCGAGGCGCTCGCCACGGTGGGCATGAAGCAGGAGGACCAGTTCCCCATCAAGGATAAGAAGGTCAAGGCGGAACTCAAGGAGAAATGGGATCCGGTGATCGAGGACGGGTTGAAGGACCTGGACAAAACGCTGGAGATCAACCCCGAGTACGACGACGCCATGACGTACGAGAATCTGTTCATCCGCGAGCGCGCTTACATGGCGGACACCAAAGAGGAGTACGACCAACAGGTCAATATCGCCGAGGCCTGGATCGACAAGGCCATGGCAACTAAGAAGAGCAAGGAAGAGAAGAAAGCCAAGCAATCGTCCGGCGGCATCGTCAACGACGCGAGTAAGTAGCTCTTAGAACCACTGCCTTCCCTACACGCTCGCGGCTGAAGTGCGATCTGCTTCGGCCGCGAGCGTTCGTGTTTACAGGCCCAGGTGGGGGTGCAGCACCGCCCCGGCGGATTACCACGCGCTGGCCGCCCGGCTTTGGTTAGCGCGAGCAACAGGAGGGGCTGGTGACGAGAATCTCCGGCTCGCCGGGTTGCCGGCTGGCACCATCGGCTGTGAAGTAGCGCTGCCCGGAGAGGTTGCGGTAGAGATTGCCGGCCACGGCGGAGGCCAGGCCGCCGTTGACGCCTCTGTAGGGGCTGGCCAGCATGACCACGACCACCAGCCTGTGGAAGCCCACTTCGTTGAACGAGCCGAACCAACCCATGAAATCGTGGGCACGAGAATCGGTGCAGGTGCCGGTTTTGCCGAGAATCGGCTCGTTGGGGTCATAGGCCGCGTTGCGTCCGGTGCCATACTCCACCGAGCCGCGCATGCCCATCTTGATATCGTCGATGCCGTTGGGCGCCAGATCCAGTTGGCGCTTCACCTGCGGCGCCAAATGCGACGCCTCCTCCTGGGTATGCGGATACTGCAGGTAGTACAGCGTGCCGCCGTTGGCGATAGCCGAAAGCAGCGCGGCCAGTTCCAGCGGCGTCATCTGGAACCCTTCGCCGTAGGCCGCCACCAGAATCATGCCGCCCTTCGGCTGCTCAGCCGCGATCTCTCCCGGCTGCTCGCCGGAAATATCCAGGCCAGCCTTTTCGCCAAGGCCCATCATCCGAGCGTAACGAACCACCCGCTCGAAGCCCAGACGGGTGCCCAGCGCGCCAAAGTACTCGTTGTTGGAGCGCGCCAGCGCGGTGGTCATGTTGTAGCTCGAGTAACGGCCAATGCGAATGAAGTCGTCGCGCTCCACCACGTGCTCGGTGAGGGCGGCCAGCGCGGTGACCAGCTTGATGGTGGAGCAGGGAATGAACCCGGTCTCGAACGCCAGTTTCTGGTTGACTATGGTGAGGACGCGCCCGTTGCCGGGGTCCACCACCACGACGGAGCCGCGACGCGCTCCCAGGGCTTCCACTGCGGCACGCCGCACGGTCGGGTCGTCGCCGTCCACGTCGTCCCCGTCGGTCGGGTCTACCGGCTGCACGCGGTGGCGCACCGCCGTCCTTCCGCCTGATGCCGCCGGTGCCGACGCGGCAGACGCAACTCCCGTGCCCAGCACGAAAGCCGCCGCAACCACCCATCCCGGTATTAGCCTGCTCATGTTCCGCGAAAACGGCTGCCGGCGCGGTCAAAAGCATGACCACAAAAGCTCTCAGTCCGACAGGACGTTGTAGTCATTATCGGTTACTCCGGCTCAGGAATCAACCTAAGGAATACACTACGATCTCTGGTTAGTGCCAGCGCTACTACTACCGGAAACCCGAATGTGTAAACTTCGCCCGGCTACTTCAGTTTTGTCAGTTTCTTGCGGATGTCGGCGGCGTTCTTGGCGTCTGCAGCCAGATCGAGGTACTTTTTGTAGGCGTCGCGAGCCGCGTTTTTGTCTTTGAGCCTCTCGTCGGCTTCGCCGAGCAGCAGCCACGCCTCGCTGTTGCCGTTATCCCACTTGGTGGCACTCAGGTAACGGCCGGCCGCAGCGCGGTAGTTCCCCTTCCTGGCATAAAACTTGCCCGCCAGCACATCTTTCTTCGATTGCAAGGGGTTAAAGGAATACGTTGTGGTCACCAGCGAAGAGTCTTCTTCCGGCGGCACTTCCTCCTTGTCGGAGGTGGCGGGCTGCGGGCGCTCCGTCTTGAGTTGGGTGGGCGGCGAATCGGACGGCGCCTGCGGGTTGCCGGAATTCTGGGCCGCCAGCGTAGCTGCGCCCAGTGCCAGCAAGGCTAGAAGCCGGCGTGACATAATTCAATTATAGCGTTCCCTCCGATGGACCTCCGTGAAAAGGCAGCGCAGCTTCCGCTGGCGCCCGGCGTGTATCTGTACAAGGACGGCGGCGGCCAGGTCATCTACGTCGGCAAGGCCAAGGTGCTGCGCCATCGCGTGCGCAGCTACTTTTCCGAGGACAAGCTGGCCGATGCCAAAACCGGGAGCCTGATCGCGGAAGCGCGCGATATCGACTACATTCTGGTCGACAACGAAAAGGAAGCGCTGGCGCTCGAAAACAACCTCATCAAGCAGTACCAGCCACGCTTCAACGTGCTGTTGCGCGATGACAAAACCTATCCCTACGTCAAGCTGACCAAAGAGCGCTACCCGCGCGTGTACGTGACCCGCCGCCTGCGTAAGGATGGGGCCACCTATTTCGGCCCTTTCTTCCCCGGCAACCTGGCGCACCGGCTGGTACACTTCGTCCACCGCTATTTCCTGGTGCCCTCGTGCAAGGTGGACCTGACGCGTTACCACCCCAAGCCCTGCTTGCAGTATCACATTCACCGCTGCCTGGGCCCGTGCGTGGAGGGACTGGTGGCTGACGATACTTACGAGGCTGCGGTGCGCAACGTGCGCCAGTTCCTGGACGGCCGGCACACCGATCTGGCACGCGATCTGCGCGCGCGCATGGAAGCGGCTTCGCGCGAGATGCGGTTCGAGGAAGCGGCCTCGCTGCGCGACCTGCTGGCCACCGTCGAGGAGATCGAAGAGCGGCAGAAGATGGCCGCTGCCACGGGCGACGACGTCGACATTTTCGGCTGCTACGCGGAACCGCCGCTGGTGGCGCTGAACGTCTTCCACCTGCGGCACGGCCAGATCGTCGACCGCCGCGAGTTCTTCTGGGAGGACCAGGCGGAATTCGACGAGCCGCAGTTCTTCTCTTCGCTGCTCAAGCAGCTCTATCTCGACCAGCAGTTCATACCGGCGGAGATTCACGTACCCGTGGACTTCGAGGACCGCGAAACGCTGGAAGAGTTGCTGAGCGAGAAGCGCGGAGCGCCGCGCGGGCGCGTCGAGATCCGTACGCCGCAGCGCGGCCAGAAGAAAGCGCTGATGGACCTGGTCGGGACCAATGCCAAACACAGCTTCGACGCGCGCTTCCGCGTCTTGAAGCCTTCCTCGAAGGCGATTCAGCAAGCCTTGCAGGACGCGCTCACCCTGCCCGCCGCGCCCAAGCGCATCGAGTGTTTCGACATCTCGCACATACAGGGCACCGACAAAGTGGCCAGTATGGTGGTGTGGGAAGACGGGCGCATGAAGAAATCCGATTACCGCAAGTTCATCATTAAAACGGTCGTCGGCAACGACGATTTCGCCAGCATGCGCGAAGTGGTGACGCGCCGCTACGCGCGCCTGCAGGAAGAAAAGCAGCCGCTGCCGGGGCTGGTGCTGATCGATGGCGGGCTGGGTCAATTGCACGCCGCGGCGGAATCGCTCGAGGCGCTTGGCGTTGCCGATCAGCCGCTGGCCTCGATTGCCAAGCGCGAGGAGATCATTTACGTATATGGGCAGGAAGACGAACCGGTGGTGCTGGACCGTTTTTCTCCCATTCTGCACCTGATCCAATCCATCCGTGACGAGGCGCACCGCTTCGCTGTCACCTTCCACCGCTCGCGCCGCTCCGCCCGCCAGTTGACCAGCGAGCTGGACACGATCGCCGGCGTGGGCGAAAAGACTGTGCAGAAGCTGCTGAAGCAGTTCGGCAGCTCGGAGCTGGTACGGGCAGCCTCGGAAGACGATCTCGCCAAAGCAGTCGGCCGCGCCGCCGCGCGGAAGGTGAAGGCCCACTATGGGCCCTGAGTAAGAATACAGGGTATTCGTCGTTTGGAATCAGTAACTTCTGGATACGCCGTGACTCGGCCAGAGCGTTTGTGCGAGCGCCGCTATTGGTTCGGCGTCTTCTGATCCACCACTGAGCGGATTGCCTTGCGCAGTTCCGATTCGGCCTGGGTACCGATGAACTGCTGGCGCACCACGCTGTCCCGGTCGATCACAAACAACGCTGGGATCTTATGAATTCCGTAACGGCGATGCATTTCGCGATTGACATCGAGCAGCATCGGCATCTCGTAACGGTGCTCCTCGACGAATTTCTTCACCGTTGCACGCGATTCATCGCTGATCGCGTAAAAGCGGACGGCGCCCCCAAACTCCGAGCGGATCTTCTCGATCTCCGGAAACTCCACGCGGCAAGGCACGCACCAGGTCGCCCAGAAATCGAGCACCACCACATTCCCATGCAGACTTTCGAGCGCCACGGATTCCCCATCCAGCGTCTTGAGAGTGAAGTCCGCAGCGCGATCGCCGATCCGAATAGGGTTGCCTGGAGGAGCCATTGTCTCGACCTCGGTCCAACCAGGGTCCGGCTCAAAGTGAAACAGGGAGTCGCCGACTTCCTGGTTCAACTCCACCAGTTTCAGTTTCATGGCGGTTTCGATCTGTCCATCAGGCGACTTACTCTTCTCCTTACACTGCAATATGACGAATCTTTGCTGGTCCACCAATAGTTCGACTTCCGTTTCGGGCGTATGTGCGCGAATCGAGTAGCAGCGCACACTCTCACGGCCCAGCGCGAAATCCTGCTGTTTCGCAATCACAGGATCCTGCAGGGTTTTGGCCAGTGCCAGGAGCCGGTGGAGCATGATGTTCTCCAGGGAATCGTGCAGGTCTCTGCTGGCAACCTTCGCGTCGTGCTCTTCATCGCTGTCCTCCGTCGGCGAGGTCGCCGACACCCGGGACCACTGTTTCTTGGATTCCAGGGCCAGCCAGATAGTGCTGCCATCGCTTACGGCCAGCGCCTGTTGTGGAGGCTGCTTCAAGCGAGCGAAATACCGGTCGCCAGTTGTGTTGGCCAATTCACATTCCGAAACTGCGGTCTGAGAGCTGCCCGCCGAATAAGTGGTTTCCTCCCTCTCCGCAACCATGTGGACCGCTTTCAGGTTGCTGTAAGTCAAAACCACTTTGTCGAGCACCTGCCGCGCCGTGAGCCCCCGCGCGCCGGTGGGGACAGCCAGTATCCACAGACAAACAAAGTAGCGCGTCATGGTATCGCCGCTAACCTTTGGTGCGACACGCCTCGCCGCGTTCGTGTCGATGCGTTTCACGTTCTCCCAGGAGTCGATCATCCTGACCACGATCGATTATACATCCGGCTACCTATTGTGGAGTTGGATATCTCGTTTATTCGGTTTGCTGGCGCGCCGCGGCCGGTCCGTGTCATACTCTTAAGTGGGAGATTGAAATGCGAAACACTTCATTCCCCGCATTCCCCGCATTCGCCGCGGTTCTCGGTCCGCTGCTACTGTTTGCTGGCACCGCCTCTGCGCAAACCGAACCAGTGGTCCCATCCCTTACCGGCGGCCCGCAGCCACAGGCTCCGAAGCCCCTGGATGTTCCTTCGCAGCCTCCCACGACCGAAGAGCGGGCGAAGCTCCTGGACGAGGTGCGTCAATACGCCCTCAACTATACGCACGGGCTTCCCGACTTCATCTGCCTGGAGCAGACCCGCCGCTACGAGGACGCCACCGGCGGGGAAGCGTCGCGGCTGGAGGATGTCCTCACGGCGCAGCTCAGCTATTTCAACCAAAAGGAGGATTACAAGCTGGTTTCGCAGAACGGTCGCGTAGTCCCCGGCACGTCATACGCTTCGGTAAATGGGGTCTTCTCGATGGGCGATTTCGGCACCACCATGCGCGACATCTTCGACCCCGCCAGTCATACCAGCTTTAAGTGGGAGAAGTGGACCACGCTGCGCGGACGCCGGACGTACGTCTTTTCCTACCGGGTCCCGCTGCGGTTGTACACCATCGAGTACCAGGCCGGGCAGACGGACGTTGTGCAGAGGGTTAAGGTGGCATATCGCGGATCGGTCTTCGTCGACAAAGAGTTGAATGCGATCGTGCGGATTACGCAAGAGGCCCTCAATATTCCGCCCTCGTTTCCCGCACGGGAAGCGAGGGAAACGCTGGACTACGACTTCATCAAGATTGGCGATGGCGAGTTTCTTCTGCCGCTGGAAGCCACCTTGCAGGTCCACATCCAGATGTACAGCGGCGCGGTGTGGAGAAAGAACGTGAAGGAATTCCGGCTGTACCGGAAGTTCTCGGCCAACGCGGCGATCAAGTTCGACGGCCAGGACCTGCCGCCGCTGCCCGAAGACAGAACCAAGGAACAGCCGCCTCAACTGCAGCCGCAGTGAGGTCCTGGCAAGAGATCCGTAATTCCAACCAGTGACGCGCCGCTTACGGCTCAATCACGATCTGCACGGGGTTGCTCGCCTGGCCGTCGGCGCTGAGGTGCAGTTCGGCGGTGCCGGCGTTAGTGAGGGCGGGGAGCTGCGCTTCAACCAGGTAGAAACCGATGTAACCTGGCGCCAGCGTGGCGAGCGTGACTTGGAGCGGCGCTCCATCGAGATAGACTTTCACGGCCGCCACCACCGCGGGCGGATCATCGAGCGGCGCCTGCATGCCGGTGGGCCAGTTGGGCTGAACCTTGCCGAGGCCGGTGGCCAGAATCTTCACGCGCCCGTTGGAATGGGCGGGATTGCGTCCATCGAGGGGTAGGTCGCTGTCGGCGTCGAACAATGCCGCGGCGCCATCGCGCGAAACCAGGATCGCCGGTGAGACGGGCTGCACCGCGAGTGGAAGGGTGAAGCTGCCGGCAGCGGTATCGAGCGCGAGCCCAACGCTCGGGCCGATCGCTTCGAACGGAACCTGCACCTGCGATTCGCCCTCCGCCGCGGCCAGCACGGGGAACTCGAGCTTGGCGCCGGTGGCACGGCTCACTTGCGCTCCCACCACGCTCAGCAGTGAACCGGGCGCGGCCGGCCGGGTGCTGAAATCGGCTGCATTGACGATGCGCGGCGACCGTGCGCGGTGTGGCGCCGCGGTGGCGTATACGCCGTAACCGTCGAACGCGGCATAAAGCTGGACGCCCGCCGGATCCAGTCGCACGTCATAGGCTGGCGCCGCCGGCAGCCGCGCCGACAGGTTCACCCAATTCACCGGATTGACGCTCGCGTTTTCCAAATCCGCCACGCCGTAAAACACGCCCGCATCGGTCGCCACATAAACCGCTCCTGCGGCGCGGTCCGCGGTGACTCCGTGCGCCGGCCGGTTGGGCAGATTGAAATCGAGCGTGTCCCAGAAGTCTCCGCCATTGGTGGTGCGCAGCACGTGTGGCCCGGCACCGGAGAGCGCGGCCAGCGCGACGCGCGGCTCGACGGGGTCGGCGAAGATGTTCTCCACGCGGCCGCCGCCGGCCGGCCACGCCGGGGCAGGGAACGTGCGGCCGCCGTCCCCCGAAACCCAGATGCGGCCGTCGGCCGAACCCGCGTAAACCGTGCCGCCCGATTGGCCCACCGCCGTGATCTCGGTCTGCAGCCGGCTCGAATACACTTCTTTCTGCAAGGCATCAGGCGAGTTGGCGTCCGCCGGTTGCCATAGCGAGCCCCTGGGCGGCAACTCCAGCGCGCCCAGGTTTGCCACCTCGACAATCGTCCCCGAAGTTCCGGTAACGGTCGAGAGGATGCGGCGCACCGGAAGATTGGGCAGCTCCTGGTTCAGCGCCGACCAGGAAAGCCCACCATCGAGCGAACGCCACACGCCAAAATCGTTGGCCGCCACCAGTTGATCGGCGTCTACAGGCGAAACCGCGACGCTGTTCACGCCATCGCCAATCAGCGACCGGGAACCGAACGCGGTCAGGTTGCGCCAAGTGTGGCCGCCGTCCTCGGAGCTGTAGAGCTGCCTTCCTAAGCCGAAGATTACATTGGGATTGGACGACGAAGTGAGGATTCGCGCGGAAGCTTCCGGCAGGCGTGCGGCGGTGGCTGGCTGGTTGGGTGGCACCTCAGGCGCGTCCGCCGCCGGAGTCCACGTTTCATAGTCGGCGGTCTCGAACACCGCGCTCGAAGCGGTTCGCGCATATAGTACCCCGCCGCCCGGAGTGAACCACACCTGGTCCACAGGGCCGGTGGCAGGGCCGGCCAGTTGCAAATCGACCGAGGCGCTCCCTACCTTCCGCCATGAGGGCGCCGTCTGGGCGAACCCTACCGTGGCGGCAAGAATCACCGCGACCGCGCAACAAAATGAAACGCGGAGTGTTCCTTTATGACACACGTGCAGTTCCATTTTAGCTCAAGTCCCGGTCGGGCATAATCATCAAATGGCTGATATCACTCGATTTGTGAAGTATACTTCCTTCCGGCACTATATGTGCATTGCAAGTTTGGTGCTAGACTTGAGGAGAAATGGCTAGGGGCGCTGGTTTCGAGTTTTCGTGTCCCGAAATCTGATATGGTCCGGCGCTTGAAGCACATGCGGTATCGGTCTACGCTGCTGCTGGCGGCCACCGTCGTCGTGTCGTTGGCATCGCTCCATGCTCAGGACGAGAGTGCGGCGACAGTCCTGGTACAACTGAACCGGGTCTCCGTGCTGGACAGCGCCGGTTATTTGCGGCCGCTTTCCATCGGCGACCGGCTGCGCCTGCACGAAACCGTTGTTACTGGTCCCGATAGCTACGCCCGGTTCCAACTCTCCGACGGCAGCACCTTCGATGTGTATTCGAACTCGAAGGTAGTCTTCCGCGAAACCCCTGGCATCACCGACCTGCTGGACCTGTTCATCGGGCGAGTGAAGGTTTTCATTGAACATTCCAAGGGTCCGAATCCGAAGGACGTAAAAACACCCACGGCGGTGATTTCTGTGCGCGGCACGGTGTTTGACGTGGAAGTACAGGATGCCGATGGAACCACGTTTGTCACTCTGGACGACGGTCTGGTGGACGTTCGCAACCTGACCGCGCCCGGCCCGTCGGTACTGCTCAAGCCGGGCGAATCCATTCTCGTCGAACCGAACAGGCCTCTGATTCCGCAACAGATCAACCAACACGCTGCGTTTCGCATCCTCTTGAAGGCCGCCGAGCAGGCCATGGCCCAGGTGTTAGTGGGCGGTCATGTCGGGCCGGGCATCGGTTCCGCCGGCGGCGTGGGTGCGCAAGGCGACAAGGGCAAGCCCGGCGGCAGCACCGGCACCGGCACCACCGGCACCGGTACCACGGGCGCGCCTGCCCCACCCCCGCCTCCCCCTGGCCCATAGATAGATTCGCTTGCAGCAAATAACTTTTCGCGGTTGGTGGTGGCGCGCACTCGTGCGTGCCGTGTCTCTACTCGGCAGTCTCTGCCCCGGAGCGGCGAACGTCGGCAGGAATATGTGCTCGACATTTGCCCGCAGCCGGATTCGGGCTCCGGAAGGAATCGCGGTAGGATCGTTGCGGCGGGTGAGCATCAGCAATGTGGCGGTGTACGACGCCGATCCTCGGCACGGCTCGATCATCAGCGGCATTCCCTATCGCGGCGGCCTGACTCGGGATCAGGTGGCGAAGCGGCCTCTCTGGTGAACACGTTTTTCTTCAGAGCTTCCGGCGGCGTGCCACCGCGCGAGCCGTTCGCCACCCCGGAGCGGGAGGAAGCATGTCTCGGGCCCTCGATGTTCCGTATGTGGCTGTTTTTTTGCCGCCTTTTTCGTGATCGACGAGTTGGAGGCTGAGGAAGCCGTGGAGCCTGCAGCCGGGATTTCAGCGGAGGCCGGCAAATCTGATACGATAACCTGCCGATGGCATTCCGGAAACTATCGATCCTCAGCTTACTCATCGCAGGCGCGGCGCTGCACGCGCAACCGCCTGCGGCGCCTCCGTCTCCCGCCGAGGTCACGCGCACGCAGTTGGCCTATACTCTGGCGCACTATACCAAGTATGAGTACAGGATTCCGATGCGCGACGGCGTGCGGTTGTTTGCCGCAGTCTACGTCCCGAAAGACGCTACCGCGGCGTATCCGATCATCCTGATGCGAACGCCGTATAGCATCGCGCCGTATGGCGCCGACAATTACAAGGCGCAGGTTGGTCCATCCTTTGCCGCGGAGGAAGAGGGCTTCATTTTCGTCTACGAGGATGTGCGCGGCCGCTACATGTCGGAGGGCACGTTTGTGGACGTGCGCCCGCACAAAACGCATTACGACGGCCCGACGGATACCGATGAGAGCACCGACACTTACGACACCATCGATTGGCTGGTGAAACATGTCCCGAATAACAATGGAAAGGCCGGTATGTGGGGGATCTCCTACCCGGGCTTTTTCGCGGCTCATGGCTTGATCGATTCCCATCCGGCACTGAAGGCGGTTTCCCCGCAGGCCCCGATGGGCGACGTCGGGAACGGCGACGATGGGTACCACAACGGCGCATTCCACTTGGCCGCGAACTTTCGTTTTTACTCGGGTTTCCTGCCGCGCAAGGGGAATGATCCGGAGCCGCCGCAACCGGCGGTTGGCTTCGAACCCGGAACGATGGACGCTTATGATTTCTTCCTGCGCATGGGTCCGGTGTCGGATGCCAACGAGAAGTACCTCAAGCACCAGAGCGTCTACTGGGACGACACCATCAAGCACGACACCTACGACGAATACTGGCAGTCGCGCGCGCAGGCGCCGTATATGAAGAATGTTACACCGGCGGTAATGTGGGTGGGCGGTTGGTTCGATGCCGAGGATCTCGCGGGACCGTTGAAGCTGTTCGATTCCCTGGAGAAGAACGGCGCCACCGCGCCGGATACGCTGGTAATGGGCCCATGGCGGCACGGCGGTTGGGCACGCGATCCCGGCGATACGCTGGGCAATCTGAGCTTCAAGTCGAATACATCCGGGTATTTTCAGGAGAACATCGAACTCCCGTTCTTCGTCCAAAACCTGAAGGGTAAGGGCAACGGACTGAAAGCCGCCGCGGATGGCAGCGTTCCCAAGGCGATCGTGTTTGAGACGGGACGCAACGAGTGGCATCGTTTCGACGCCTGGCCGCCGAAGAATGGCACGGTACGTTCGCTGTATTTCGATGAAGACGGCAAGCTCTCCTGGAGCGCGCCGCCCGCGGTGGGCTTCGATGAATATTCGAGCGATCCCAACAAACCAGTGCCCTCGACGGGCGAAGTCGCTCCAGGCATGGGGATGCCGGCGGATTATATGACGTTCGACCAGCGCTTCGCAGCCAGACGGCCGGACGTGCTGACTTACGAAACCGCGCCGCTCGACCACGACGTCACGATCGCCGGACCGATCACTCCCGTGCTGCGGGTATCTACGTCGGGTACGGATTCGGATTTTATCGTGAAGCTAATTGACGTTTACCCGAACGATTATCCCGACCCGGACCCGAATGCGAAAGGCGTCTACATGGGCGGCTACCAGCAGCTTGTGCGCGGCGAGCCGTTCCGTGGCAAGTTCCGCAACAGCATGTCGAAGCCGGAGCCATTCACGCCGGACCGGCCGGAGAAGATCGAGTTTTGGATGCCGGATGTGTTGCACACGTTCCGCTCCGGGCACCGCATCATGGTGCAGATTCAGAGTTCGTGGTTCCCGCTGGTTGATCGGAACCCGCAAAAGTTTCTGGATATTCCGAACGCCCATCCGGCGGATTTCCAAAAGGCGATGGAACGCGTGTATCGCGGTGGAGCGGAAGGATCGCATCTGCGCGTGCTGGTAATGGAATAAACAACGGTGGGAGTGCGCGCCGCGGGAAGGGGAACATGAAAATGCCAATCACAGCGTTGTTTTTGGATGTCGGTGGCGTCCTGCTCAACAACGGGTGGGATCATCATGCTCGCAGACGCGCAGCGAGGAAGTTCAATCTCGAGTGGGCCGAGATGGAGGAACGGCATCGCTTGACCTTCGAAGCCCACGAAGAGGGGAAGATCACGGCTGATGAGTACTTAGGCCGGGTCGTCTTCTACCAAAAGCGGCCGTTCACGCGGCCGCAGTTCCGGCGCTTCATGTTCGCGCAATCGAGACCTTACCCCGAGATGCTCGAACTGGCGGTGCAGCTTAAGGCGCAGCGCGGGCTGAAAATCGCCGTGGTCAGCAACGAGGCGCGAGAACTGAATGAGTACCGGATTCGAGAATTCGGGTTGGACAGGTTCGTGGATGCGTTTGTTTCCTCCTGCTATGTCCACGTCCGCAAGCCCGACGAGGAGATCTTTCGGCTTGCCCTCGACATTGTTCAGGCTCCCGCCGCGCACGCAGTCTATATCGAAAACACTCCGATGTTCGTCCAGGTCGCGGAAGGTTTGGGGATTCGAAGCATTCTCCACACGGACTACAGGTCTACCTGCGCGAAACTCGCCACGCACGGATTGCACGTCGAAGGCGCCGCAGATGAAGCTAAGCCGAAGGGATAAAGATGAGAATCAACACCAAGGACTTCCGTGTGCGGCCCGGAGAAAAGGTCGTACTCAAAGAGTGGCCGACGAAGGTAAAGCCGTTTTACAAGTCGGAGAAACAGTATCGGAGGACCCTGGAGGAACACGTCGCCGGGTTGAGCTCCGTGCAGCGCCTGTTTTACGCGTCCAAACGCTACGCGATGCTGCTGATTTTTCAAGCGATGGACGCCGCCGGCAAGGATGGCGCCATACGGCACGTGATGTCCGGGGTGAATCCGCAAGGCTGCCAGGTTTTCAATTTCAAGCAGCCCAGCGCGGACGAACTGGCACATGATTTTCTCTGGCGCACGACCTGCCGGCTCCCCGAACGCGGTGAGATCGGCATATTCAATCGTTCTCATTACGAGGAAGTGCTGGTCGTGCGGGTGCACCCGGAGATTCTTCGCAGCCAGGGGCTTTCGGAAGAGTTATGCAACGAGAAAACCGTCTGGGACGAGCGGTATCGCTCGATCGTGGATCTGGAAAGCCATCTTTATCGCAATGGGACGCGGACGGTGAAGGTCTTCTTGCACCTGTCGAAGGACGAACAACGGAAGCGGTTCTTCGAGCGCATTGATGAGCCGGAAAAGAACTGGAAATTCAGTCTTGCTGACATCCACGAGAGGGGATACTGGAAGCAGTACATGGAGGCTTACGAGGCTTGTTTGAGCGCGACCAGCACCCATCACGCACCCTGGTACGTGGTTCCTGCCGACGATAAGGAGAATGCCCGGTTAATTGTTTCCCGAATTGTCCTCGATACGCTGAATGAACTGAAGCTGGCGTATCCCAGGACCACCGCGAAGCGCCGGCAGGAACTGAAATCCATTCGCAAGCTGTTAGCGAAGTAGCGCTTGAATTATGGTGTCTGTTATGGATACCCGGCGCCGTGGGAAGGCGAACCAGGCGGCCCCTACCGAACTCGGTACGGCGTGCTGCTGCCTCCTGCATCACCGATCGTCAATCGAGCAGGCCGGTCTGTGACTGGGCCAGCACATGACCACTTTGCGACAGATAGCTCATACGGTACAGGTGGCTTCCCTGGCGATCGTCGACCGTCACTCGGCACGGGGAAACCGAACATGCGTAGCTCGTCTGGGCGCCGGATGGCGCCGTTACCACAATTTGCACGCTGGCCGCCGAAGGCACGTTGCCCAGATCAAATCCCACGAAGACCGCACGTGGTCGCGCAGCCTGCACGCCGCCCAGCCGCTGTGCGGGCCATCGCCAGGATGCGCCAATCCCGAAGAAGAAGCCATACCACTTTCCCGCGCCAATACCATAGCCCGTAGATGCGTTCAGGTTCCCGTTGCTGCTATCGCACGTATTTCCATCGCTTGGCGCATAAACGCCGCCAGTCGTAAATGCTGGATTGCCCATGCAGTTTCCGTACATCAAATCGCCCCATGCAACCGCCGGCGGACTTCCACCTTCCGACACGTAATAATCAGTCAACGACATAGAATTCTCTATTGTGTTGACGCGCTCTGCAGTGTAAGAGTAATTGGCGCCTGGAAGTCCGGTTGGGGGATAGCCACCATAACAAACCGCATTGCCCATCGAGGCTAACGTGATCGGATTACATGCGGGCTGCAATGCATAGTAGTTTGCGCCCGACACAGGATCGTATATGTTGTGTTCGAATATGCCGGCGTCATTCCGCAACGACGCAAACTCGGATGACACAGCCGGTTGCGTCGTAGCCGAGGCTTGCTGTCCCTGCAACCACGCGTATTGACGAATCCCCAGCATAAAGGGCTGAACGGCAAATCCAGTAACATTGGAGGTATAAGCGTAGTTCGTACTGTTTGTGCCGGTCCACGGCCGATTCAGGGTAATTGAGGAAGACGAGTTATAGAGGCAAGACCATTCGTACTGGCTCATCGGGTCGGCCTCGAACGACATGAACGACGTTACACCGTCACCGCCAACACTCCCATTATCGAACATCACGCTTGCGGTCGTGCTGCTGTTACCGGGCCAGGTTGCCCCAAAGCTAATCGTGAACTGCGTTGAACTGTCAGGCGTGGCGTAGACCCAGATGGTCGGCACTGAGTTGCCGTTCCGGTCCACCAACCCCGGCCCCGTGATAGCCACCCGATCCCATCCGGTCGTTGGGAATCCGATACCTGAAACGACGCTCGAACCGCTAATGACTGTAACGTTTGATGCCTGTGCGATTCCGAAACAAAACTTATTCGATAGACCTGTTCCGGTTCCAGCCGTCGATCCGTTAGTCAGCGTTACCGCGTTTGCCGCCGATTGAGACTCAGGCCACCCATAGAAGGTGGTGCGCCACGAGTTGTCTGTGTTACCGAACTGGTTCGCGCAGGAAGCCTCGTTGGCTGCATACTGAGCCAACTTGCTGTTCCAGTACTGGTGCCAACTTACCCCGCCTGGGGCATAGGCGGAAGTCGTGTCGGGGTCAAACTCAGCCGCCAAAGCCAAAAACGCCCCGGCGTATCCATATTCTCTCGAATCATCGCCATTACAATCGAACGATGCACTAGCCATGCCCGCGCCTCCCAGTGCAAACGAACGAATGTCTTTCCACTCGGTTCCGTGGCCGGTGTCGGAAAGCATGGCATTCGCCACGCCGCCTATGACGGGTCCGCCGTAGAACAGCAAGCTGCCGTTCCCACCGTTGGATTTCTGTGGTTGACGTATCCAGATATCGCCGATCATCATTGACGAGTCGTGAAACTGTTTGAGGCCGGAACGCAGCCATCCGGCTAAGTTAGCCAGATCTTCAGAATAGAAGTCCAAGCCGCCCGTGCTGGATTGGTTGTACCACCAGTTACCGACTTGGTAAGTGTATGGCTGTACGGTCGTGACCGGAGGGGACGCTAAGGCGCCTGGGTCCCAGTATGGCGCAATGTACGTGAGCGTGTCGGATTCGCAGCCATACGATGTGGGCCAGTACTTAGTAAACGATACTGCGGGGTCCAACCCCTGCGCCACCGTATACCCAAGATCGAGAAACACGTTGGGATTGACGATCCAATAGGTCAAGCTACTCGCTGTATCGGCATCCGATGGAAAAGGTCGAGCCAATATCAGATCGGTAGCGTCTGTAAGACTGGAAATTGGAGCAATGAACCTGAATGCCGTGCCTGAATGGGTGGCAGCCACCACAAAGTAATAGCCGTTCGCTGCTGTTGCCGAGGACCACGTGCCGCCCGTGAGGGCGACTGCTGTGGATCCGGCTGTCAATGCCACAGTGCCTGCCGAATAAGTAAGTGACCCGATGGGGCCAGGGACGCCGGCCGGGCACAACGTGCTCGTAAAGTGCGTCCCGGAACCAACAATGGGATCGTTCCCTACGACATCGCCGGCATTCCAAGAGTGAGGCGCGAGCCGTGTGCCATTTGAAGGGTCCGCATAACCTCGCCCGTCGTAGCAGAACGTAAGCGTAGCGGGTGTCATTCCAGAGACAGCGCAGACTCGGATCTCCTCAGCCGTCAGGCTGCTGCGATTGCTCGAAGCGCTGGAAATATAGATTCTCGCCGGTAGCGTGCTCAACTGCAAGGATGTGGCATCCGCGACGGTACAAGACGTGGCGCTACTAGAACACGCCGCAGTCAGGGTCGTTCCGGTCGACCCCATATATGTGGGTGCCATCCCGACACCGGTCCAGTTATAGCTCACCGTGCCTGTCTGCATGACTTCCCAGGTCGCATAAGGCCAGGTCGGCGACAGCCCATAGCTGATGTACTGGTTGTACCGCTGAATGCTGCCCGCCAGATGCCAGTAGTCCCCAAGCTCCCATGGGTTCTGTCCGAACGCGATCATGGGACCCAGTATCGCATCAGCCGCTGGATTCGCATTTACCACCAAGCCGTTTGAGTCCGTTGCGACTGCGCCTATGTGTGTTACGGCTGTTGCTGTATTGCCAGCCTGATCCGTCACGGTCAATTGGACCGCGTAGTCGCCAAAGACAAGCCCGGTAAGCGTAGGTGTCTGTGACGTCTGGTCGCTCCAAAACGGCGCCGTCTGCCCCGGATGCAGCAGCACCTGCCAGAAGCATGAAACGCTGGCGCTCTCTGATTGCGAGTAACTGCTAGCGCAGGAAAGGCCCGCTGGTCGCCCTGCGCGCCAACTGGGCTGATATCCCGGTATCGGTGCAGGCCATGATGGACTCACATTCGTATTCGTCATCAAGGGCACCACAAGAGACTGTCCCATCGTGGTCACGTAGCTCGCTCTGCCACTGCTCAATATCCCGTTGTATCTGCCGGGGCCGGAATCGTCAAGGTTGCCGTCGAATTTCCACTGGAAGACCAGGCCGGTGGTGGTGTCCGCCGTCACAGGTGGTCGGGAGTTGACGCCCACCGTCGCTGAATAAATACGCGCGTAGTTGATAGCGTACCCGCCGCCGTTGCCGTCACCGACACTCGCACCATTCGAGTAGGTGTTTTCCTGCGAGTAAGAAACCGTCGCATTGAACACTTGGTTTCCGTTGACGTCCCACGCCTGACACACGTCTGTTAAGGACGAGGGGAAGTGCTGAAGGCGGAACGTGACGAAGCCTCCCGGCAGGCCGTATGTTTCTACCTGAAAGCAGTTACCGTTATTGTCTCCCTGGCAGACATATAGCCTTTGGTCCGTCCCACTGAGACAATTCAGGTAAATATTTGCGCTGACGATGCCCGGATTAAATGTATGATAATACCCAGATCCGCAAATCGGCAGGTTTTGCAGGGACTCTTCAACTCGATACGGTGTTCCCGGAGGCAGCGCCGGTATCGAATTGTTGTAGACGGACTGGCGAGGACCAAGAACGATCCCCTGCCCACCGAAACAGAGCGAGGCCCAGAGTAACAATAAAGGTGATTTCATGTTAGTGGTGCACGCTCGCATGATACAGAGTCAACTGAAACTGGTCGCCCGTGTTATAGGTTTGGCAGCCGACACCCCAGTAGCTGGGAGAAGAAACGCCGGTCGTATCGCTTTCCTGATAAAGCTGAGCCCACCCGCCGCCCGTGTTGGTGTAGAACGTCCGGCTCGTGCCATCGTCGACGATCTTGGCGCGTATTGCGGGCTGCGTTGTCACGCTCGCTTCATTGGCGCGCTGGGAGTAACCAGAGGCATTCCAGTACCCTACGCCTACCATGGATGCGCCGACGCCGCCTGACGGATACCACGTCATGAGTTCCCATGTTGCGCCACCTGTTTGCGCACCCGTCACGCCGAAACCGCAGCCAAAGTCATACCAAGCCGAGGCCGTCGAGAGCAATTGAAAAGTGAAAGCGACTTCGATGGTGTAGGGAGCCGTCAATCCGATGGGCGCGGACATCGATTGAACTTCGAAAACACCAGAACCCATAGCATGCACGCCGGAAAACTGCACCGCGCCCGCCACGCTGGCAGTCGTTGGGTTGTCACTCCCGTTACTCGCTCCGGTCCACGTCAGAGCCGTCGGTTCAACCACCTGCATATCGAACGCGACTGGCTGCCATGCGGCGCCGTCGCAGATCCACTTCTTGTACGAAATGTCGGAGGCCCAAAAGAATGTGCCAGTGGCGGCGCCGTTGCAGGCCGGGCGGTTCGCATAGGTGTTAAACGCCGGTGCTGGAGCCGCCCCACCTTCCCCCCCGCTCTGCTGCGTCCACACGTCCGCCGACGAGCACTCATAGATCTGCTGTCCGGCCGCCGCGCCGCCGACGAACGCCAGCTCGCCCACCGCACACGTCGCCGGTAGGCTGCCGGATGAGGCAACCACGATGGTCGGCGTGGTGTGCGCCGCTCCGGAATAATCCTGCGTGCCCGCCGTGAAAGTGTTGCTCGAGTTCGTCGCTACCGCGTTGGTAACTTGTGACGCGGCGTAGTCCCCGTTCGCAGCCGTCACTGCTCCCGTCCGTCCAAACACGCTCTGCACCGGTCCCGATCCGCCTCCCGATGTCTGTGCCGACCCCGTTCCAAGGAACCGGAAATTGACGCCATCATACCAGATCTCGCGCATGCTGCCAGCCACGATGTCCGCCGCCGATGGATCGCTCGCGCCGTCTGCCTGCTTGACGCTCGTCGCTCCTAAGGAATCCACATTCAGCGTGGTGGCCCCCCCCGCTCCGTCCACATCGGGTACCCAATGCAGCACCATGCCCACCGTGTAGGCCGTCGCTGTCGGTGTCATCGAGCATGCGTACGTGGTCGGCGAGCCGCTGGCCGCATCGCACAGCAGGTTGGAACCAGTTTGTTCGCCCGGCAGTGTGGCGACTACCGCCGTATCCAGAGCCGACTCGATGTCGATTTCGGTTCCAGTATCTGTAATCACCGATATCAGGCCCACGCCCGTCATGAAGTTAGTTATCGGGCGGGATCCAACCGTAACGCCGTTGCTGTCTATTGTCTCGCTCCCGCCTTCCGAGGTCCACGTGTTGGCCGCCGAACAGCCGTACAGATTCGCCCCGGCGGACGCATCGGTGGCGAAGTAGGTCTGGCCCACGGTGCAGGCTGTGGGCATGCTGGCGAGCGTTCCCTGCATCATGGCGCTTGCTCCCGCCTGGCCGCCCTGCGCCGACCACGTGTTCACGGCAGTGCAGCCATACAGGTTGGCTCCCGTCGGCGCACTGGATAGGAAGAAGATCTGGCCCACCGCGCACGTGCTTGGCAGGCTGGTCCCGGCTTTAATCGGTACGTTCTTGACTTGGGTGCTCAGGTCTATCTGTGTTTGGCCTGCGGCAATCCAAACCGCCAGGACCATCCAAAGCATTCTCGGCATCTGTTCTCCTCGCCCCGCGCTCGCGTTCCTGGCAGCCATTCCGCTGCGAGCAAGTTGAGTTGTGCGGTAGACGGTGACTACCCGAAGCCAGGGGTTATTCAGGGAGCGCGAAACACGCCCCTCTCACCCACATTATTCATCGGGCAGGTGCCGGCAGCGTGGTGCGCACCCCTTTGTTTCTCTGGCAAACAACCTGTTTTCTGAGAATTACGGAAATTGCGTCAGGCTGTGACTGCCCCGGCGCTCCCCGCCGCCCGGCTTGGTTGATCGGGTCTAGCGTTAGGGATCACGCCCCATCACCATCCACCGGGCGTGCGGTTTTTCGCATCCGGCGGTCGAAGCAAGCGTATCCGCGAGGACGCGCCCGGCGCGGGCAGCCCAGCTTCGACGATTCAGCTTGGCCAACGATCAGCACGCCGCACACCCTCAACGACGTAGACTCATCTCGGCAGATCTTGACCGCGGCAATCGCGGCACTACAAAGGGCTGGCATGGCACCGCAAATATTTCAAACCCCCGGCCAACCTTTACCGGCGATAAAATCTTGGTACACTTTGAGCTTGAAGCGGTCCGCCAGCAGGCTCTGGAGCATGATCGGAACCGGCCCCTGGGGATAGTTGAGGAGACGACCATATGGAATGTCCACACTGTAAATTTCGCTTACCAGACGGCTACGCGAGCAAGGACGGCTCTTGTCCAATCTGCAATCAGCAATTACCTGTACCTGTACCTATTAGGAAAAATATATATAACTGTCCCTACTGCAAAATATTCTTACCCACGGACTATGTGGAAAATGGTGGCAACCTTTGTCCATCGTGCAGAAAACAATTTGTTATTAAGAAAAAAGCACGGAGGTAGCGCGTAGGTAAAATGACCATTTTGCGCTCTCGGCGTTTTCCGACACGCGGCACTGCTTTTTGCCGATCTCTTTGTCTTAGCCGTCTTAACTCAGCTCGGAGTCGGCTGGTACCAGCGCTGGGTGGGCGTGCGCACCGATCTGCGATGATAAGAACAATTCAAATCTAGAATGTTTTGGCAAATCTTTGGGTGTGTGCCCTCCCTCCCTGAGTATCGGAGTCACACAGAAAGACCAAAACCAACTTAACAACACGGCGCAGACTGCCGCGCAAGTCAAGGTCGGTGACGGACGGAACGTTCCCGGGCCCTGCCACGCCGCGCTATGGCACGAGCATGATTGGCGCCTGCCAAAAGGCAGCTTTCTGGGCGGCGGGGTCGACCACTGAGATCTGGCAGTTATAGCGGCCGGGCGGCAGCTTGGCCAGCGACAGGCTGAACTTCAGCGGCAAGGTCTTGATGCGGCTTTCGAGCAGCTCCGACACCTGCAAGGGCGGGGTTTCGAACACCTTCGCCCGGCCGCGGTAAAACGTCACGAAGGCGACCACCGGCTCGGGCGCGGCGGCGGATTCGTAGGCTTGCAGGTACACATACATCTCTCGGGCTGCGCTGAATACTCTAGTCACGCTGGGGATCAACTTCTGACCGTCCAGAACTAAGGGATTCATCACCTGCAGCTTGTCCTTGCCGGCGGTGTAGAGAGCGTCACGCAGATCCACACGCTGGCTGCTCAAGACGACCGAACTGATGGGGATCCGCTTGTCTTCCTTATTCAGATTGGGAATCACGAACTTACTCATGTAAGTGCCGATACGGCCGGTTTCGTCATCGCGAGCCAGCACTTTGATGGAGTAGGTTCCGGGTAGAAGGGTATAGCCGGTGTCGTACTCGATGGGACGCTTAACTAGCTCGGCGGCGGTTTCGCCGCTCAGCTTAATATCCACCTTGTCGCGAATGTTCTGGATGGTGGTTCCGTACTCGTCCTTGATTTCGCCGATGAAATCGATGACCGTGCGCTCGGCACCGCCGCGCCTCGCTAGCGCCAGCTCGCTGCCGGGAATCTTCATCACTACCGGCACGTAATATTCGGCGTGGTTGAGCTGGAAGTAGTTGACCTCCATGGCGATGGTCAGGTCGGTGATGGGGTCCCCGAGCATCAGGGCCTCTTCGAGCTGCCGTTCCTTGTCCGCGACGGTGAACTTGTTGAATTCCTTTCCGCCGAAGTAACCTTGCCGGTAGTCGAGCTTGGCGGAAGTAATTTCCTTGAGCGAGATCTTGACGCGGCGGAACTTGCCATCCAATGCCGAATTGGTCGTATAGTAGCCGATGATGTAGTAACTGGAAAGGGCTTCCTGCGCTTCGAGGATGCCGCGGCCAAGGTCGTTGACATCGAGCAACGCTTTGCCGCCCGTGTCGGAAGCCAGCGTGTACATCGTATCCTGCGAGCTTTGCAGGCTCTGCATGTTGGCCATAGCGCCCGCGCCGGTATACATGGACAAGCCGCCGGGCGATCCTTTGGTGGCATCGCCCATCGGCGGCAGCGCCACCAGGCCGCGCGCGTCGATAGTGAACATCGCGACGTTGGCGCGAATGGCAGCATTGGTGGTGGCGCGCAACTGGGCCAGGTTATCGACGCCGTTGAGCTGCATGCCGCTGGCAAAGTAGATGAGTGCCTTCTTCTCATTCAGGTTGCCGAGCATTTTCGCGGCGGTCTGAATGGCGGAAAGCTGGCGGTCGGTGTTGAAAATGTTGAATTCGGAATCGTCCTGGCCGAAGGCGGAGAAGGTGTCCGACGCCATGTCGTCGCTGTCGGATTCCTGGAATCCCTCGCCCACGCCGACGATCAGCTTCTGGATGGTCTGCTGCAACAGGTCGCGGTCGGCCGTGAAGTCCTGCAGCACTTTCACCGCGCCGCCGTCGTATTCCATCAGGGCCACCAGGTCGGCGGTGGTGATCTGCGAGCGCAGAAACTTCTGCGCCGCCCCGAGCGCCCGCAACTGGTCCGCCACCGGCATGGCGCTCATGTCGAAATAGAGCGCCAGCAGCCGCCGGTCGCGGTAGCGGATGTCGCCCGGAGCCTCCGGCGCAATCGGCGTGCTGGTGACGGCCGGCGCGGCTTTCGATTCGGTCAGTTGCGCCACCGTCGTGGGCGCCAGTGCGGGCGCGGGCGTGTTATCGAGCTGCTGAAACTCGCAGAAGCTGATGGTTTGCGGCTGGCCGTTTTCGGTGACCACGAAATCCCTCGCCGTCAGGCCTTCGATGGGTTTGCCACTCTTATCTTTCACCGATACGGTCTCCACCACCAGTTGCGTGGTGGATTGAAACTTCGCCGCCGGTTCGGGCGGCTGCTGGGCGAACGCGCCCGCTGCGGCGAGAACGGCGAGGGCGGCGAGCGATGCGCCCAGGCAGAAAGCCGGAGCGGCCGGTTTTTCGCTGGTCATCATCATCTTAGAACCTCAGGCGCAGGGTGACCTGCATGGCGCGCATGGCGTTGGCGGACGTGGGCAATCCGAACAGGGCGGTGTCGGTCACGGTAGTAACCCAGCTCGAATACGTCACATGGTTGAGCACGTTGGACGCGTCGAAGCGCAGGTCCGCATTCCAGCGATCCGTGACGCGGAAAGTTCGCGCCATGGATGCGTTCATGCTGAACTGCGCCGGCCCGGTGATGGAATTCCGCCCCGCGTCGCCCCACTCGCCGGTGGGCGGGGCGGTGTAAGCCGCGGGATTGAGGTTGCGGCCATCGGTCGCACTGTAGAGGGGCGCGCCGGTATAGTCGGGCCGGATGCTTCCGGTTACGCCGGTGCCGCTGACGGCAGCCAGGTAAATGGGCGTCAACGGCATGCCAGTGCCCGCGGTGGGCTGCAGGACGAGCGTCCAGTCCTTGAGTACGGCGCCGCGCCAGCCGCTCACCAGCGTTCCGCCAGCCACGCCCATGCCGGTGGTGTATTGCAAAGTTGAATTCACCGAGTGGCGCTGATCGAAGTTGGACAGACCGCGCTCGCCGCTCAGGTCGAGCCAGTTCTGCGCAATCAGCGTACCGCCCTGCCCACGCCCTCCCAAGGTGGAATCGTCGATGGCCTTGGCAAAGGTGTATTGCAGGCTGGCCATCAACCCGTTGTGCAAACGGCGCCGCAACTGCGTCTGTGCCGCTTCGCGCGTGGAGTTGCCATTCGACGTTACGTAAAGGAACCCGGTTGGGCACGAAGGGCAGGGATCGGCCGCGCCCAGCGGATAGGTATTGGGCAGGAACATTTGCAACCCGCGCGCGCCCTTGATTCCCAGATAGGTGAGACTGGCGACCAGCGATCCCGGCAAGTCGCGCTGCACGGAGAGATTCCAGTTGTGGGAATAGCCGGCGCGCAGGTTGGGATCGACGGCGAAAGTGTTTTGGGTTTTCGTGGGAGACGGAAGGAACCCGTCGGCCAGAGACAGCGGATTGGCCGCGGTGTTGGCGACGGTGAGGCTTTTCGACAGCGGGGCCTGCTGCGCCAGTTGCACCGCCAGCGGCTGGTAGAACGAAGTGTTGTAGTAGATTCCATAGCCCGCCCGCACCACCATCGAGGAGCCGAGCAGCGGGTGCCACGCGATGGCGACACGCGGCTGGAAGGCGTGCCGGTCGGGGCGCAGCAGCGAGTCGGGGTAATGCTGGCCGGTGAGCGAGCCGACCGGATTCGAAGCCAATACCGGCGCCACAGCAGAAAAATCCGGACTGGCGTCCAGGTTCACCAGCCGCCCGTACTCTTCGGTGACGGGGGCGCCATACTCCCAGCGCAAACCCAGGTTGAGGCTCAGTCCCGGGCTGACGCGCCAGTCGTCGGATACAAAGGCATCGGAAACGGAATCCCGGAAATACTTATCGGCATTGCCGAACGCGATGGAGCTGGTGTCGGGCACGCCGAGCAGGAAATCCGCGAAGTCGCTTCCGGTGCCGGGAACAGGCGAGCCATTGGAGTAGACCTCGGTCGCGGCACCGGTGAAGGTGAAGTTGCCGCGCGCGTTCTGCTGCGTCAGGTAGTTGAACTGCTGCCGGCGAAAATCGCCGCCGAAGGTGATGTTGTGCGCGCCGTGCAGCCAGAACAGGTTGGCCGAAAGGGCGCTGGTCTGCAAGCGATTGTTGGCTGCCTGGGCGTCGGAAAGCCCGCTGATGCCGGAGGAAAACTGCAGGTTGGGCGGTCCCCAATCCACCGGGCTCTGGTCGTTCCCGGTGATGCCGAAATCTTCCGAAACGTTCAGGCGGTTGGCGAAATCCGGCGTGACGCGCGAATCGGAGTGGCTGTACGAGTAGATGAAACTCGCGGTGAACCGTTGCGAGAAGAAGTGGCGCCAGTTCACGTTTCCATTCACGCCCAGCGTATCCGTGACATCCACCAGGTCGAACAGGTTGGGCGTGTCCGAGCGCGAATCCTGGAAATTGAAACCGCCGTTGAGCATATTCTTCTGATTGAGCATCTTGTTGAAGCGCGATTGCAGGCTGTCCTGATGCGTCGCGCTCTGGGTCGGTATCTGGTAATTGTAGCCGGCCGACCCGGCGAAATTGGGCCGCGGATAAAGGCTCAACAGTGCGACCGCCTGCGGGCTGATGAGGGATTGCGGGATTTGGTTCCCCGGAAAACCGGCTATTTGGACCGGCTGGCCTTGCAGGTTGAGGACCTGCGACAAATCGCCGGCACGTTCGGCCTCGGTGGGCATCAAACCGGTTTGCACGCTGTCATTGCGATTCCGCGTCCATTGATAGCCGACGTAAAAACGATTGGCCCAATTATTGTGCATCCCGGGAATTTTGAGCGGACCACCGAAATTGGCCATGCCGGTGAAGTGGTTGTAAGAAAGTTTGGGCGTGTTCTGGCCGGTGATGGAAAACGGGCTGGCGTCCAGGTTCGAATTGTCCATCGTGAAGCCAATGCTGCCGTTGTAGAGCCCGCGGCCGCCAGGGCGGAAGTTGCCGAATGCGGCCGACTGGCTGAAGGCCGAATTGGCGCCGTTGTTCACGCTGCCATTGATAAGGAAGCCGTCGTCGGCCTGCTTCCCGGCCTCAGCCACGGCCTGGCTATCGGATTGAGTGTCCACCTGGGCGGCGTCGGCCGATGCGTTCACGTCCGTCTTCTGAAAACCGTTCTGCGGCGGAGCCACGGTCGGAATCGCGTTCTTCTTGCCGCCAACGGAGGGCGCCGGCGCCGGTGCGGATGCCTGTGCCTGGGTGGGGGCCACACTGGCCTGCGCAGGCGGCGCGGCCGTGCCATGCATCTCCGCCAGCGGAAGCATCTGCAATTGCCATTCGGGGCTGGGCGCGTCGGGCGCTACGGCTACTTCGCGCTCGATCGGCGCAAAGCACAACATCTCGACGCGAATTGTCCAGATCCCTTCGGCGAGATCCGGAAAGGTGTAGGCGCCCTGCTGGTCCGTCACCGCGGTCAGGCGTTTGCCGGCCTCGGTTGCGGTCACGGTGACCCCTGGCACCGGCAAACCGTTGAAGGTGACTCGCCCATGGTGCTCCACGGCGGCCAGATTGAAAAGCGCCACCAACAGGAGAAGGCAGATTTTAGCGGGCCGGCCAAGGCCGGCCCAAAGTGTGGTTTGCAATCCTGGCATTCTCCGCCGCCGGCCGGAGCCGGCGCAATTCTATAGTCTCACCAGTTATAGACTCCCGCTGGCCCGCAACGTTGACCTGGCATGAGATTAAGACGAAGCACTCTTCTGAATATGACGACGGCCGGCCAGAAAATGTTCGCCCCTTTCGGGGGTTTTTGTGGCAAAACCACTTCCGGAACAACGGCTGCCAGCTATGGTTGCGGCACGAGCACGCGTTCGGCCATGGCGTGCTTCAGCGCCTCGATTCCCTGCCCCGTCACGCTGGAGATTTCGAAAAATGGCAGTCCGCGCTCTTCGGCCAGTTGGCGCAGGCGGGCGACGCGCTCCGGGTCCTGCGCGGCATCCATCTTGGTGGCCACCACGATCATCGGCTTTGCGGCGAGTTCCTGGCTGAAACTAGCCAGTTCGCGCATAATGATCTCGAAATCTTCCTCCGGCTGGCGGCCGCTGGACGCCGATAAATCGACCAGGTGCGCCAGCAGGCGGGTGCGTTCGATGTGGCGCAGGAACTGGATGCCCAAGCCCGCGCCGGCGTGCGCACCTTCGATGAGGCCGGGAAGGTCGGCTACTACGAAGCTGCGGAAGTCGTCGAGCTTGACCACGCCCAGATGGGGTTCCAGGGTGGTGAAGGCGTAATCGGCGATTTTGGGGCGGGCGGCGGAGATGCGGGAGATCAGGGTGGATTTTCCGGCGTTGGGGAAGCCGACCAGACCGACATCGGCCAGCAGCTTCAACTCCAGGCGCAGGCGTTTCTCTTCGCCGGGGCGTCCGGGCTCGTGCTCGGTCGGGGCCTGGTGGGTAGCGGTGGCGAAGTGCGTGTTGCCACGGCCGCCACGGCCACCCCGCGCGGCCAGGAATCGCTGGCCGGGTTCGGTGAAATCGAAAAGGCGGACGCCGGTGGCCTCGCCGTAAACTACGGTTCCGACAGGCACCAGCACTTCCAGCGAGCGGCCGTCGGCGCCGGTGCAGTTGCTGCCCTCACCGTGCCGGCCCCGCTCGGCGCGATGTTCGGGGTTGTAACTGAATTGAAGCAGTGTGTTCTGGTGAAGAGTCGACACCAGGTAGACGTCGCCGCCGCGGCCGCCGTCGCCGCCCGAAGGGCCGCCGCGCGGGACGTATTTCTCCCGCCGGAAGGCCATGCAGCCGTTGCCACCGTCGCCGGCTTTCACCAGGATGCGTGCTTGGTCCAGAAATAGCATGTCGTAGGGCCGGGGTGCCGCGGAGTGCGGATGTGCGGGCACGTTGTAAGGGCCGGGCACGCCCGGCCCCTACAGAGGAAAGAAGTCTTACCGGACGGCGTTGATGCGGACGAACTTGCCGAGGTGGCCGCGGTCCTTGAATTCGACCACGCCGGTCACCTTGGCGAACAGGGTATCGTCTTTGCCCCAGCCGACGTTGAGGCCGGCCTTGATCTTGGTGCCGCGCTGCCGCACGATGATCGAACCGCCGGGAACCAATTGGCCGCCAAACACTTTCACGCCCAGCCGCTGCGCGTTGGAGTCGCGCCCGTTCTTGGAACTGCCTAAGCCCTTCTTATGCGCCATACGTCACCTATGCCAGAATCTCGCCGACCTTGATTTCGGTGAAGGCCTGGCGATGCCCGATGGTTTTCTTGTACTGTTTCTTACGCTTGAACTTGAAAACGATCACCTTATCGCCGCGGCCGTTGCCTAGGATGGTCGCTTTCAGGGTGCGCGCCGAGACCAGGGCGCCATCCTCGAATGCGGCCTTCACCGGCAGCTCCACCTCCTCGCCGACTTCGCCCGGCAGCTTTTCCACACGGACGACCTCACCCGGGGAAACCACATACTGCTTCCCGCCGGTTTCAATAATCAGTTGCATTTCAACCTCTGCTTTGGGAGCCGGAACACACGGAGTGCGTCGGGAACCGCTGGAGTAAACTTTGAGTTTACTACAGATCCTGGGCCGGCGGCAAACGCAACCGAGCAAACGCTCGCCGGGCGTTCGGTTCAGGCGGGTTCCGTCGAGGAAGGGCGCACCACACGCTGGCGTTTCCCACCGGTGCAGAGTAGTACCTGCGGACGGGTGCGTGGTTTTTGCGACTCGCTTTCCGGCCAGTTATGATAAGCTGTAGACTGAGTTGTCTGGGCGGAGTTCTTCCACAATTTGGTAACGTCGGGGCCACCAAAGGCGTCCAACCAAGCGAAGAGTAGCGGCCCATCCGGGGAGATGGTGGCATAAGACATGGCTGATCTCTCAAATTCCAGTAGTTCATTGGGCACCAGACCGGACGATCACCTCGCCCGGTTGCTGGTGGACGATATCGAGGATCCCTGGTACAAGTCTTTCTGGCAGAATGTCAAGGAAACCATTAACCCGCCCAAGCTGCCCCCGCTCGAGCTCACTTCCCATCCGGTGGCAGTAAAGGATATCTGGGGGCTGTACGGACGGCAGAAGAAGTCGTTCGTGATGTCGACCGGCTTCCAAGCGGTTGTGGTCCTGGCGGCCTTCTGGGTTTTCTCGCTTCCGGCCGTGCAGAAGACGGTGAAACAAGGCGTGTCGGTGTTCTTGCCGGATCTTTCGCCGGCGCCCGAGGTGCAGGTGAATAAGGGCGGCGGCGGCGGCGGCGACCGCTCGTTGCTGGCCGCCAGCAAGGGACGCTTACCGAAGATCGCGCCGCGGCAGTTCACTCCACCCGCGGCGGTCATCAACAATCCGAATCCCAAACTGACGATGGACCCCACCATCCTGGCGCCTCCGGATGTCGCAATGCCGAACGTCAACATGAGCCAGTACGGCGACCCGTTGGCCAAGCTGGGTCCTGCCTCGAACGGACCAGGCTCGGGCGGCGGCATCGGTTCCGGCCATGGCGGCGGCGTAGGCTCCGGCAGTGGAGGCGGCTTCGGCCCCGGATCGGACGGCGGATTCGGCGGCGGCGCCTACAGGGTGGGCAATGGTGTCAGCGCGCCGGTCCTGCTCTTCAAGAAAGAGCCGGAGTATTCCGAGGAGGCTCGCAAGGCCAAATATCAGGGCACGGTGGTCCTCGCCATCGAAGTGGATCCCAGCGGCCGCGCCGTCAACCCGAGAGTGGTTCGGAGTTTGGGGCTGGGGCTGGACGAGAAGGCCCTGGAAGCCGTGCGCCAGTGGAAATTCAAGCCGGGCTACAAGGACGGCAAACCCGTCACCGTGGCAGCCACGATTGAAGTCAACTTCCGGTTGCTGTAGCAACTGGCCAAAATCGAAAATGGAAATGACTGCCGGAACAAACCCGGCGGTTTTGTTTTACGGGCTAAGGTTGGCCTATCCTTGCGCCGTCTGGCATTCCGGGCACGGGCAGATGTGGCGGAGGTGATCCCAGGAGTAAATGCCGGCGTTGTGGCCGTCGCTCCAGTTGATGCGGATAGCGTAGTTGCCCACCGGTTCGGCGCCCAACATCTTCAATACCGGTTTGAACATCGGGAAGGGGTTGGCGGCTTCGGGCTGGCGCGGCGGGGTGCCGTGCGCGCCCGTGCAGCCGGCGCAGGGACACTTGTCCCGCAAGTAAACCAGCGGGTACTGGCTGTGATGGCCGTCTTTCCAGTCGATCTTGATGCCGCCGGATTTGGAGATGGCTATGTGTTCGGGGTCGTTCGCAAGGCTCATGTCTGATTGAAGAGGCGCTCGACGTCGCGCACGCCCGAGATGCGGCGCATGGCAGAAACCAGCTTCTCAAGTTGCTTCTTGTCGCGCACGTCCACCGTCATCTCCACCACGCCGCCGACCTGGTCGGTGAGCGACCTGGCTTCCAGGCTGCGGATGTTCGTACTTTCGTCGGAAAGCACGCCGGTCAACTGGTTGAGCATGCCGGGGCGGTCGTCGGTGTGGACCACGATGCGCACCGGGAACGCGTCGTCCACCGCCCGCACCCATTCAACCTCAATCTTGCGCTCGACGTCGTACATCAGGTTCTGCACGTTGGGGCAGGCGCGCGAATGCACGGCCACACCCTTGCCGCGGGTCACGTAGCCCACGATGGCTTCGCCGCGGATGGGGTTGCAGCATTTGGCGCGGTAGACGAGCAGGTCGTCCATGCCGCGTACCTTGATGACGGCGTCGTGATCCGGCTGGCGGCCGGGACCGGCCGGCGCACCGGCAGCGGGCTCGACCTCGGGGGCGAGAGGTTCGGCCGGTTCTTCCTCCACCTTATCCGGAGCCACCTTGCTCAGCACCTGGCGCGCTGAAAAGCGCCCGTATCCGAGCGCGGCGTACAGATCCTCGGTTTTCGAATAGCCGTAACCGGCGGCCACCTGATCCAGATCGGCGCGCGCTACGCGGGCCAGTTGCACGCCCAGGCGGCGGGCTTCCTTTTCGAGATACTTCTCGCCGATCTCGATGGCCTTCAAGCGCTCGCTAAAGTTGATTACGTGTTTGATCTTATTGCGCGCGCGGGAGGTGCGGACGAAGGCCAGCCAGTCCTTGCTCGGCTGGTGGCCGGGCTGGGTCATGATCTCGACGATGTCGCCGTTGCGCAATTGCGATCGCAGCGGAACAATGCGGCCGTTGACCTTGGCGCCGACGCAGGTATTGCCCACGTCGGAGTGGATGGCATAGGCGAAATCGATCGGCGTGGCTTCGCGCGGCAGCACGATCACCTTGCCCTTCGGCGTGAACGTGTAAGCCTCTTCCGGGTAGAGGTCCACCTTGAGCGTGGACATAAACTCGCCGGGATCCTGCATGTCGCGCTGCCATTCCACAAGGTGGCGCAGCCATGCGATGCGCTGGTCGTCGGCCGCCGGGCCTTTGCGGCCTTCCTTGTACTTCCAGTGCGCGGCGATGCCTTCCTCGGCGATGCGGTGCATTTCCTCGGTGCGGATCTGCACTTCGAATGTCTGCCCCTGCGGCCCCACGACCGAGGTATGTAGCGACTGGTAGAGGTTGGGCCGCGGGATAGCGATGAAATCCTTGATGCGGCCCGGAATGGGGCGCCAGCGATTGTGGATAACGCCGAGGGCGGCGTAGCAGTTCTTGACCGAGTCGGTGAGAATGCGTAGCGCCATCAAATCGTAGACCTGGTCGACCGTGATTTTCTGCCGCCGCAGCTTCTGGAAGACGGAGTAGGGACGCTTGACGCGGCCCTCGATGCGCGCCGGAATGCCTTCCCGCCGCAGTTCGGCCTCCACCGTCCGGCGGATTTCCTCGAGGAATTCCTCGTTGGAATGGCGGCGGCTCTCGATGGAGGCGATGATTTCGCGATAGGCGTCGGGCTCCAGGTACTGGAAGGCCAAGTCCTCGAGCTCGCCGCGCACTTTGCCCATCCCCAGGCGGTGGGCGATGGGAGCGTAGATTTCGATGGTCTCGCGGGCGATGCGCTGGCGCCGTTCGGGAGCCAAATAGCCGAGCGTGCGCATGTTGTGGATGCGGTCGGCCAGCTTGACCATGATGACGCGGATGTCCTCGACCATGGCCAGCAGCATCTTGCGGAAGCTTTCCGCCTGGCGATCCTCGGCGGAAAAGAAATCGAGTTTGGAGAGCTTGGTGACGCCATCGACGCAGCGCGCCACTTCTTCGCCGAACTGCTCGCGGACCTCGTCGACGGTGACGCTGGTGTCTTCCACCAAATCGTGCAGCAGCCCGGTCTCCATACCGACCACATCCATGCGCATTTCGGCGAGAATGCGAGCCACCATGATGGGGTGGACCATGTAGGGTTCGCCGGAATCCCGCATCTGGCCTTCGTGCCGCACGCGGGCGTACTGATACGCACGCTCGAGCGGAGCCAGGTCATCCTTGGGGCGGTACTCGCGGATCTTAGCCTCAAGCTCGCGGTACAACTGCCCCACCGGATCGGACGGCGGCGGCAGAGGCACGGGTTCCGAAAGGCTGGCGGGTTCGGATGCCACTTTCTTCGATTGTAGCAGGGGCGGCAAACCGCTCCGTGCTTCCCGGGCGCGCAGCCAGCCATAATGGAGAGGATGGAAACTCCAGTAACGGTTGTGATTCTGGCCGCGGGATTAGGGACCCGCATGAAATCGCACAAGGCCAAAGTGCTGCACCGCGCCGGCGGCAAGACTCTGGTAGAGCACGCGGTGGATACGGCGCTCGCGCTGACTCCGGCGGAGCGCGTTTTCGTGGTGGTGGGCTATCAGGCCGAGCGGGTCCGTGCCGCCATTGCCACACCCGGCATCGGCTTCATCGAGCAGACCGAACAGCTCGGCACAGGCCATGCACTGCTGGTGGGGCGCGAAACGCTTTCGCGTCTCGATGGCTACCTGGTGATCGTCTACGGCGATGGTCCGTTGCTGCGGGCAGCCACCGTACGCCGTCTCATCGAAACCCTGGAAGCGAGCGATGCTTCGGGCGCGCTGCTATCGGCCGACATGCCCGACCCTACCGGTTATGGGCGCGTGATTCGTGGCGTCAGCGACAGAGTGAAGGCCATCGTAGAGCAGAGCGCCGCCACTCCCCAGCAACTGGCGATTCGCGAAGCCAATATGGGCATCTACTGCTATCGCGCGGAACCGTTCTGGCGGCACGTGAGCGAAATGCGCCCCGATAATCCCGCACACGAATATTACCTCACCGACATGGTGGAGATTCTCGACCGCGCGGGACATTACGTTACGGCGATGAAGATCGACGATCCACGCGAATGCCTGGGGATCAACGACCGGGTCGAACTGGCAGAAGTGGACCGCTTGCTGCGCGAGCGCAAGCTGCGCGAGCTGATGCTGGCGGGCGTGACCATCGAGAAGCCCGAGACGGTGACCATCGATAGCGGCGTCGCGATCGGCATCGACACGGTGGTCGAGCCATTTACGCGCATCCTGGGCACTACCACCATCGGCGAAAACTGCCGTATTGGCGCGTCGAGCATTATCGAGGACTCGATCCTGGGTGACGATGTGGTGATTGGTCCGCTGACGGTGGTGACCGCTTCGCGCCTGGAGCGCGGCGCGCAAGCCGGACCGTTTTCCCGCCTGCGCCCGGGGAATTACGTCGCCGAGGGCGCCCACATAGGCAATTTCGTGGAGTTGAAAAAGACCCGGCTGGGCGCGGGTGCCAAGGCCAATCACCTGGCCTATCTGGGCGATGCGGAAATCGGCGCCAGGACCAACATCGGCGCGGGCACGATCACCTGCAACTACGATGGCTCGCGCAAGCACCCCACGCGGATTGGCGGCGGGGCCTTCGTGGGAAGCAACTCCACGCTGGTGGCGCCGCTCGAGATCGGCGACGGCGCTTACATCGCGGCCGGCTCCGTGATCACCGACCCGGTTCCCGCCGATTCGCTCGCCGTGGGCCGCGCCCGCCAAGTGAATAAAGAGGGTTGGGCTAAGAAGCGCCGCGCCCGATCAGCCTCCCCGCCAGCCGGCGAAAAATAACGCTGCGGGCAGGCCATTCAGCATCCGACGGCCGTTGCGAGTGTGTCGGCTGTATGAGGGCCATGGCGATGACTCTGTATTGCTTGTTCGACGGCCTGATCGGCCATCTGGAATCGATCGACCTTTCCGAGCCCGATACGCCGGAGCGATCCGAATGCGAAATCGGACCTGGAGTTTCGCGACCATCTGGTCAGGAAAGAACCTCCTATACCAAATAACACCTCTGGATGCTGGCACACCTCGAAGACCAGCCTCTGCTGGTGGTGTATAAGAAAACGCTTAGAATGAAGCACTTCCGTGCTCTTCCGTACCTGGAGAGGGCCGAGAGGGCTCCTCCCTGGATCCCCGGTGCCGCTCGGGCTGAAAAAAAACACCACGGGGCATACTGACGGCGAACCCAGATTGCAAAATGCCACGCTCACTGAATCGTCACATAAACCGAAGAGTAGTGGGTGACGGGCCCGGTCGTGCCTTGAATCTGCGCGTGAGCCGAACCAGTGGCCGCGACATCGATTGTCGATGATTGCGACGCTCGATTGTTGGCGTCCCCGCTGTACTGAGCGTAGATTTCATGCGTTCCTGGCGACGGCAACGCAACCTGTGCCGTTGCCGTACCGTTCACTAGTGTAGTTGGTGGCGCGAGGGCACCATCTTTGCCGTTCTCCCAAAAATTGACCGTGCCTGTAACTGCCTTCGAGGATGTCACCGTCGCGGTGAGCGCGAGCGAAGGCGTGTTTGCGGCTGGAATTTTAGTGGCTGACGCCGTGATCGCAGCCGTCGTAAGTACAGGATTGTTCTCGTCACCGCCTCCTCCACAACCAAACGCCAGCGCCACGACACAACTGACAGCGAGACCCAGCGCCACGCGGTAGCTCCGCTTGTGTGCGGACATCAACCACAGAAGCATCAGCAGCACCGCGCAAACACAGCTCCCTCCGAGTCGCCAGGCCGCTGGCTTGGAAATCCATATCATCCCTCGACGCCGCTTCCGCAGTGCGCTTGACGTTCCAGAGCTCGATGGTCCAAGCGAAGTCAGTGTTACGGTTGCTGTCCCCGAAGCATTGTTCGCGAGACGAATGGAAGCGGGAGAAATCGTACACGCCACATTCATAAGGAGTGGATCAGAACAGGTCAAAACGACAGTGCTGCTCATACTTGTCAACGGTGCGATGGTAATCGTCGAGGAACCGTTTTGGCCGGCAGTTATGGTCAACAAGCCTGGATTTGCTGTCAGCGAAAAATCCGGCAGATTTACAGCCACCAAATTGCTGGACGCCGAAGCGGTGCCGTAATTACTGTCACTGTTGTAGGTAATCACGAAGTTCTCGCCGTTTGTGGGCTTGACCGTTGCGCTCAGTTGAATCGCCCAATTTCCACTCTCGTCCGCGGTTGTGATGGTAGTCACGCCACTTTTGATTTGCCCGTCGGCGGTGCCAGATAACGTAACAGTTCCCGTCGGTTTCAGTGCCGTGTTCGAGCTCGGAATTGCCGTGTCAATGATGCCAGTGATTGTCACCGTGCCGCCATAATTCACCGTCGTCGGGCTAACGCTGATACTGGCTGTCGCGCGATGAAGCACATTAATCGTCGTCGAAGTGGTTGAAGCTGCGTAATTCGAATCGCCGCTATATTGAGCGGTAAGCGCGTACGAACCCGCGTTGGGTATCGTCACCGGAGTCGAATTGATCCAGAAAAAGGGTGCCGCGCCATTCAGCCCAGGCTCTGCCGCCACCGGAACAGGGCTGCCAAGCTGAGCTGTCCCCACGAAAAACGCAATCGTGCCCGTCGGCGCCACGCCCGATTGCCTTTGCACGCTTCCATTAACACTGACCGGAAATCTTACGCCTTCGACCAGACTGCCCACTGTCAAAATCCGCTCCGTAATCGACGTCTGCAACCCCGGCCGCCCGGGCTTCCGGTAGATCGGTTGCGCGATCGCCCGCGTAAACGCGATGACATCCGTAATCTCCGCGGCGCTCAAGGTCTTCCCGTAAGGCGGCATCATGGAGGACTTCCCGAGGGCGCTCCCGCCCAGCGTGATGATGTTCTGCATGTACTCGTCGCTTTCTCCATTCAGTTTTTCGCCGTCGTTCATCAGCGGGGGCATGGGCGCCATGTTGCTGCGGTTTGATGGGCCCACCGGGCTGGCACCCGCGTGGCACCACACACAGTACTGGTAGAAGATGCGTTTGCCGTGCGCTTCCTGATAGCCCAGCTTGATCAGCTTGGTGTTGTCGTTCCAATCGAGCTCTGTGTCGTAGGCGCCATAGGCAACACCCGGCTTAACTGGCGCCGTGCTCCTATTGCAGCCGGAGAGCGCCAGCGCGCAAAGTACCGCGCACACAAGGGGGGCAGCCACCAGGAGTTTCACTTTCATCGGCCCACTCCTTGCAAGGTCACGCGCACATTCGCGGCATTCTCGGCAGTTTGCAGGTTGATCCCTGCGCGCAGCGTCATCAGGTACGCCGTGAGCGCCCGTATCTCTTCGTCCGTGAGGTTACGGCGGGGCTCGATCGTGTCCGGTTGCAAGTCTTGCGGGTTGCGTAGCCACGCTTCGATCCATGCCGGCGTCAGCCAGTTCCCGGAGTTGTTCAGATTCGGGCCCACGTAGCTGCCCGTTCCACCAATCGTGTGACAGGACTGGCACCGGTATTTCACTTCATAGAGTTGTTTGCCCGTCGATACCATCGCCGGGGTGAATTGTCTGGAATCCACACTCTCCGGATTAGCCCCAGGTTTTTGCATGGCCGTCGACAATAACTCCGCGGCGACTGCTGCATCCTTATCCGGCATGCTGAATTGCGGCATGCGCAGAATCAACGTCGGACGGATGGTCTGAGGATTTTTCAGGAAGTCCGCGATCCACTTTTTCTGTGCGCGGCTGCCTTCATAAGAAAGGTCCGGAGCAAGCGTTCCGCCATAGCCGTTAAAGCGATGGCAAGCGTAGCATCTATAGCGCTGGTAAACCTGGGCAAATGCGCCCACGGCCTGGAAAGATCCTTCTTTTCTGGGTACAACCAGATGCTGCAGAGCACTGGTGGGCGCTGGCCCTATCTGACTCAACAATGCGGTGGTCGCGGCGTCCATATCCGCCTGGTTCCAGTTGTACAGCGGCATGCGCGAGGCGGGATTTACCGATACCGGGTCCTGCAACTTCGCTTGAATGTAGGAAACCAGGTCGTGCTCGATCTTTGCATTGCTGAACTCCAACTCCGAAGCGTTCCTGGCGCCCACAGCGGTGAGATCGGTCCCAAAGTCCTTCTGCGCGCCGATTCCGGTCAATGCGTGACAATTGGCGCAGCCTTTCTCCCTGAACAAACGCTTTCCCGTCTTTACTTCTTCCTCCGTGGCCGCGCCGAGTTGCGGCACATTTGCTAGCAGGGCGGAATCTGCGAGCTTGTTGATCACATACTGCGAGACCTTGTAGAGGACTTCATCGCTCCACCCATACCGTGGCATCGTGCTATGCGGCAAATAACTTTGTGGGTTTCGCAGCCAGGCGATCAGCCATTCTTCGTTAACCTTACTGCCCACCTTGGTAAGCTCCGGGGCGATTTCTCCTCCGATCATTTTGGACTCACCGGCGCGCCTGGCTGCCAAGGAGTGGCAGGTGGTGCACATCATCTGCCGGAAACGCACTTCGCCCTGGGCAAGGAGTTCCGGGCTTTTACTCAACATGGTTACCACCGACGGATTAATCTTGTACGTCTCAGTCGGCTTGGCCTTTTGCACGCTCAAGAACGCGGAGAGGGCATTGATCTCGTCTTCCTTCAGGCGGAATTGCGGCATGCGCGGCTCGGCCTCATAGCCGTTCACGGTGACTTTGCCGTCTTGATCGACCATGGTACGGGGTTCCTTCAGCCATTTGTAAATCCACGGGCGCGAGACCTTATATCCCACACTCGAGAGATCCGGGCCCAACTCGATTGAATCTGGGTTGTTGAGCTTGTGGCAAGCCTGGCAGTTCAGGTGCGTCAGCAACTCACGGCCGCGCGCGAGTTGTGGCGCCTCCTTTAGATCATCCTGGTGGCAGCTCCCGCAGGAGGCTTGCAGGAAATGAGCAGGGAGGATGGGTTTTTCCCAATCCGGCGTGGTTTCGTGTGCTTCAGCTACTTCGGTCGCTAAACCCTGGCCGCGATGGCAAATGGTACATCCCCAGTCGCGAACACCATGGTAAATGGGCGGGTGTGCGCGAAAGGGCTGTGGAACGGAAGCATCCGCCAGGCTCGGTTTGGTAATGCCCTGATGGCAGGTGGTGCAGCGGTCCGTCACGTTCATTTCCGGCAACCACACCTGATCAATGCTCGGACTGTAATCGGCAAGAAGCTTTTTCGTGTCCGGCCGGGTCTGTGCGTACTTCACGAACCAGCGCTTATAATGCTTCCACTCCGCACGAAAGTCCTTGAGGGGCGAAATCGCCAGCACGAGCACGCAAACGACCGTGGACAGAGCGAAGGCAAGCCGCAGCTTCTCCGACAACTTGCCCATGTCTTCAGGCGGCATGTGTCCCCCAGGGCCACACCCAGGACCACCCGGGGCCCCGGAAGAACGTCCCTACCACCGTCAGGCAAAGGACCGTCGCAATGAACCACGTCATGATCCACCAGGAGAGCGGCTTGGCGCGCAGTGCGCCCATCCGTCCGGTGGTTGCCTTCGAAAGATACGACGCCACCAGCAGACCCGCGACAAGCACGGTCGGCACAATAATTGTCCAGGCGTCCACTACCACCAGCACGATCAGCAATGCAACCACTACCCAGAGGACGATGCCAAATCGCTTGGAAGCTTGTTCGCTCCAAAGCGGCTTTCCTTCCACGTTTACGTTGAAGTAAGGGATCACGCTGAGCGCGATAACCACCAGCGTAGGGATCAGAAATCCGGCCACAAACGGCGGGAAAAAGTGGAGCAATTCCTGCAAGCCCAGAAAATACCATGGCGCCTTCGCCGGGTTGGGTGTGAGCAGAGGGTTGGCTAACTGCTCCAGGGGCGCATCCCAAATCAACGCAACTAGCACCATCGCGATGATCAGCACTTCGAAAACGATGGCTTCGCGCACCAGCAGGTGCGGACAGCTCATCACTTTGCGCTCACGTTCATCTTTCACGTTGGCAGAAGTATTGCGTGTAATGAAGACAATCCGGCGGGGTTCCTTCTTGGCGTCGGAACTGAATCCTGATTCGATTTTAGTTTTGTCCATCATCGTCTTTTGACCCCACCGTCAGTCCGCCGTCCTTCCGCACACGCCACAAATGCACGCCGATGAAGAGGAACGCCAGCAGCGGGAGAATGACCACATGGAGCACGTAAAACCGTAACAGCGTATTTTCGCCGACAATGTGTCCACCCAAGGCCACGAAACGAACTTCGCTTCCGATGACCGGCGCGGCGGAAATTATGTTGGTGCCCACGGTAACCGCCCAGAATGCCAACTGATCCCAAGGCAGCAGGTAACCCGTATAGCTCAGGAACAACGTGAGGAGCAGCAGAATGATGCCAACCACCCAGTTGAACTCGTGGGGTGGTTTGTATCCGCCGCGATAAAATACGTGAAACATGTGCCAGAACACCAGCAGGACCAATAGGTGCGCACCGACACGGTGCACGTTCCGCACAAACACTCCGTTCGACACCACGAAGCGCAGGTCCTTCATGTCGTAATAGGCCTTTGGCGTCGCGGGATGGTAATAGAACATCAGGAGCACGCCGGTCACCACCAATGTGATGAACAGCAACAGCGACAATGACCCTAGATAGTAGGCTGCCCGCACGCGCAACGATTTTTCTCTCACCTTCACCGGCAGCCAGTGCAAAAACAGGTTGCCGAATACCGCGAGGCTGCGTGTGCGGTTGGTGATGGCCGGGCCGCGCCGGAAGATGGACTTCCAAACCCGTGTGGTCCGGAGGCTCTCGAGAGCGGTATTAAACGAAGTGCCCATGGTTTTCCTCAGACCTTCAAGACCTGATCGGCTTTGGTGATTTGCAGCTTATCCACTTGCAACTCACCGTCGGCGGTCAGGTTGATCGCGTAGTGTGGTAGGGGGGGTGTCGCGGGACCGTCGATTTTTTTGCCGTTCGGCTGAAATTTGCTGCCGTGGCAGGGACAGGCAATCATGTTCGCTTCCGGTTTCCACTGAGTGATGCAACCAAGATGCGTGCAGACCGCGGAGACCGCGTAAAATCCCGCCGGAGTACGTACGATGTAGACCTGCTGGTCTTGTAGGAAGGTGACAGAGTTCTCCGGGTAGAGATCCGGATTGCCGGCGCGAAAGGTAGTCGGCAGCTCG
>Ga0187872_10000158_pt1 | contig 83182 bp, 76 predicted proteins | sample June2016WEW_16_4_FD_132973 | JGI IMG/M metagenome (GOLD analysis project Ga0187872, IMG submission 132973) | Peatland microbial communities from SPRUCE experiment site at the Marcell Experimental Forest, Minnesota, USA - June2016WEW_16_40 | ecosystem: Environmental > Terrestrial > Soil >... | reverse complement strand
GCTTGGCCGCTGCGGTGCTAATCTTTTTCATTGCCGGTCTCCTTTATCTCTTGCGCTTCGAGCGCGTCGATAACTTGGGAGCGTACAGCATCCCGTCGGAGACCGGCCTTCTCATCCCATCTGGTTACATAAACTATCCAGACCTCTCTCATAGCCTGGGTTTCTCCTTGGATTGTTCTTGGTTTGCCCGCCCGGAATCGCATCCGAAGTTACGAGTCAAACCAAGAGTGCCCGAACGCCGGAGCAGTAGACAGCTAAGAACAGGGGCAGGCTCGGAGCCTGCCCCTTTGTCGCGATGTCCCCGCCTGCTCACCGTTTCCTGGCTGCGACACCTTGGGCCTTGATCTCCGCCGGGTGCGGCGTTTCGCCGTTGGATTATCGGCGAAAGCAGCCATCCTCCTTGGTTCGGGCTATCGCTGTTGCAACATTTGCTCTTGGGTTAATACAGGAGCGCCGTACGCGTCCGGATGCATATAGTGCCCGCGATCCTTCTCGGATTTCTTAACCTCCACGACCAGCGGATGCGTCTTGGCATAGGCGTCATGGCGTACCCCCGTAACCTGCCAGGAGACCTTCATGCCCGGGGCGCCACCCGCGATGCTGAATTGATGGTTGGCGATTTCCTCGGCGATGTGCAGGTTCGGGGCCGCGGTGCCGATCGCCGTAAGTTGATAGCGGAAGTCGGTGTTGAGGGCCTCAAACCACTTGGGCAGTGAGACCACCCCCTCGCCGCTGTTGTCCAGGATCGCGTTTCCGGTGTAGATATTCATCATTTCCGAAGACTCGACCGATGTATGGGAGAGGTACTTGTTCTTGGGATCGAGGGGGTGATCAATCCTGAAGTTCTTGACTGCGGCTGTAAGGGTGCCGCTCAAGGTGAGGTCACCGGCAAAATCGAAGATCGCCACCTGATTAGACAGATTCGTCTGCAAGATGACGTTATCGACAGCGTCGTCGTAGTACCATCCCCATTCTGGAAAAGCGGGGCTGTGGGCCCACATCATGCGGTTGCCGAAATTGCAGCAGTGGACGGCGTTCACCACGAGAGGAGGTTGTAGATTCGAAGTATCATCGTCGGTGAACTGTATCGTGCCGGTAACCGTCTGACCGGCGCCTGCGCTAAAGGCACCGCCCACGCCGAGGCCCCCGTCGAAAGTGCCATTACCGCTCGTGCCGAAGCTCCCTCCCACGCTCAAGCTTCCGGCGTAAGTACCGGAGCCACCAGAGAGTATCCCATATACGTCGAGGCTGCCGATGATGGTCTGGTTAGCCGTGAAGCTGTTGGCAGCAGCGAGCCGGGCAAAGGCGGTGGACGCGAAGCCGCCAAGAAGGCTGGAATTCAGGTTGGTTACCTGTGTCGTTGACGTAACGACCAGGGGCGAGGTCCCGGTGGCGATCGTCGAAACCAAACGCTTGGCCGTGAAGTTGCCGGTATTGCTGACAGACACTCCAGTTTCTGCCGGCACTGCGCCTCCAGGCGCGAATAGCAGGTTTAGTTTTCCGGACGGCGCTGCCGTGTTGTTTCCCACCGGCTCGGTCAGCCATTGGAAATGTTCAGCAATCGGCGTAGACAGCGTGCTGCTGAAAACCGAGGCCGCCAAATCCAGTGGCTGCGAGTTGAAGCCCTTCGCGGCGGTCGCTACTCCCGCGTTCGGCAGGCGCAGGATGCCTCGGATAAACGCGCCTCCGCTCACGTCCAACTTGCCGGCGGGGGCGGTGTTTCCAATCGCCACGTTACCCCCGGTTTGAAACAGCGTGGAGTTCCCCTGTGCGGTGCTGGTGGTCCAGATCGGAATGAAATTGGTCGTACCCGTGCCTGTGACCTGGGCGGGAGCTAATGGCACGCAGCCTAGAGCGAGCAGTACAGCACACAGCCAAACGTTGATGCGATTCACAGTCATACCTCCTCCTGATTTTTGGAAGTGATCCGGGTTATAGGCATTGGAGCCTGTAGAGCTCGAGCCTTTGCGCTTCATGTTTTCTTCCCTGTGGAGTAGTACATCTCTCGCCCTAACGAGCGGAGTGTTTCCGATTCGTTGCGGACAATGTTCTTCCGTTGCAGTTGTGGCCGAGGGCTTTAGGGAAACAAAGGGTGGATCTGGGAAAGTGTTCGAAAGCCTTCCCACTGGGGCTTTCGAAACTTGTTGGCGGATGTTACCACGGCGCGAACGGGCTGTCCACTTTCATGTCTGGAGGCTTCAGAGAATTGTTGGTCGGGAAATGTGCAAGGAAGTTGAAATCTTCTTCACTCCTGGGCCTCGCCCTGGAGGTGTGACGGCGGCTCAGGTGGCGTAACATCCCGATTGCGCTCACTGACTCCGCAGCCGGCGACCTCCCCGCCATCGAAGAGCTACTTCTCTTCCACGATCACCAGATCCCACGGCTTCAGCGTCAGTGATTGAGCGGGCACGACGGTGGCGCTGGTCAGAAGATCCTCGCCCGGCTTGTACGGATAACGGAAGGTCTGCGGGTCGCTCGAATAATTCATGTAGTAGTGAAGGACGCGGCCCTTGCGGTTGGTGCCGTGTTTCACCCGCACGGGCGCGGGCAGTTCCTGATCCGGCCCGGCCAGGCCTGTGGCGCGGATCTCCTCGAGCAGCACTTTCGCTTGCAGCGTATCCGAAAGTGCGGTGCCTTCGTAGGTGAGTGTTCCGCTGCCGAAGTGGTTGCGCGTAATCGCCGGATACTTTCCAAAGAATGGGTGCTCGTAATAGGCCAGCGCTTGCCCGCCTTCGAGGATCAGCATCTCCGCCCAGTCGGATACCTGGTTGTCCGCGCCGGCCTTGAACGGATCGCCCTTGAGCGCCAGCGGATGTGCCAGCGAAGAAAACTCCTGATAGCGGAAACCGGCTGCCTGGCGCAGCGGGCCCGGCGCCATGGTCCAGCGCACCGTGTCATATTCGTTGGTGAAGCCGCTCTTGAATGCCATCACCAGGTGGCCGCCGCCGCGGACGTACTCCACCAGCCGGTTCAGCAGGTCGTCGCTTGCCACATAAAGCGGCGGCACAACCATCAGCTTGTAATCAGAAAAATTCCTGCCCTCCGGGAAGATAAAATCCACGCCCACATTGTTGCGATAGAGAGCCGCGTACATCTGGTCGAGGATGGTGCGATAGTTCACCGTGTCGCTGAATTTCATGAACTCGATGCCGTAATAAGAATCGTTGCTGTAAAGGATGGCGACTTTATTCGAGCGCGCGAGATCAACGATCTCCGGCCCGATGCGCTGCAACTCGTGCGCGGTCCGGCTGGCTTCGGAATAAACCCGGTTCGGCTCCAGATCGTGCGCCAGCAGACCCTTCCAGTAAGTTTCCTGCCCGTTATGAATCGAATGCCAGTGCCAGTATTCCACCATGTTCGCGCCGGAAGAAAAGTGGGTGTAGGCGTCGAGCCGCAACTGCCCGTCGTAAGGCGGAAACTGCTCTTTGGAATCCCAGCCGATGGTCTCGGCGTTGGTTTCGGTCACCAGGTAGTTCGTCTTTTTCAATGAGCGCGTGTAATCCCCCTGCATGGAAGATCCCATGCCGTCGAACTGGTCCTGGGTGCCGTGATAGGGATTGACCGCCATCACGTCCATGCTGGCGGCGATGTCGTGCTCGTTGACTTCAGAGCGCGGAGGCCCGGCCAGGTCGTGGGTGATGAACTGGTCGGGCCGCTTGTATTGATTCACAATGCCCGCCTGCCAGGCCAGGAAGTCGGTCGTGATCCACTGCTGGTAGCGCTCCCACTCCAGCTTCCATCCCGGATTGATGATCCCCTCCTCGGGGGGGATCTCCGTCCAGTCGTTCAGGCGCTGGCCCCAGTAGTTCAGCAACCACACTTGGTTCAGTTCGTCCACCGTCTTGAACTTCTTCTGTAGATAGCTGACGAATCCCGCCTGCACATCGTGATTGGCGGCGCGCCCGGCGGAAGTTTCATTGTCAATCTGCCAGCCGATCACCGCCGGATTGTTCTTGTAATGCTCCAGCAGCTTGCGGATCACGCGCTCGCAGTAATAGCGGTAGGTCGGATTCATCAGGTCGGTATTCTGGCGGTAGCCGAGCGTAATCGTATGCCCGTCGAAGCGGGTGATGAAAATTTCCGGATGTTCCCTGTACATCCAGGCCGGAACCGAGTAGGTGGGCGTGCCCAGAATGACTTTGATGCCCGCTTTCTGCATGCGGTCGATCACGCGATCCATCCAGGCAAATTCGAAGCGGCCGTCTTCGGGCTCCCACAATCCCCAACTCGACTCGCCCATGCGCACCACGCTGAGCCCGGCCTGCTGCATGAGCTGCACATCCTGGTCGAGGCGCTCGTAAGGCATGTACTCGGTGTAGTAGGCGGCGCCGTAAAGAACGGTATCCATTTTGTTCGGAGCGAAGGCGGGTCCGTTCTGGGCATGGGATGCGACAGCAGTCGCCAGGAATAGCCGGAGAATGAAACAGCAGATGTATTTGTTCATGAGTTTTTCAATTCGCTTGACGCTCGATGCGGCAGGCTGGTGCGGCATTCGGAGATTTCCGTGGTTCCGTTTCGCGCGATTGTCCAATATGCGCACGGAAGACCGCACCCAGCCGCAATCTACTTGCCGCCGCACGTCGTTTGCATCGCTCCACGATCGATGTGGCCACATTGTGGCACGGTCACACCGAAGAAATCCCGGCCGCCGCTGTTTTCGATGATCTTTGCGGATGCGATCGCCGGAGAGCCTTGTCGCAAGCCGTATCCCGAAACCGTCTGCCGACCGTGGGCAGCATGTCCAGGGCTGAGCAGCAGCGGATTCGCCGTCAGCGCGTGCGCATCGTCGGCAGGCGCCACGCCATAGTAAACGTTGTAGTCGTAAACGTTGTTGGTGCTCTTGCCCGGCCCCGGCGCGCTCACGTAAGACCCATCCTCGTTTCCCTTCACTCCATAGCCAAATCGCGCCGTGCCTTCGACGTAGAAAATGTTGTTGTAGAAATACGTGTCGGAAGCCCAGCCCGTCCAATCCGTGTGCAGAACCACATCCACGTTCTCGCCTTTCCCGACGTAAATCGTGTTGTTGTAGATGAGCGTGTTCTTCACCGGTCCGGAGAGCTTGATCCCGCGATGATGATCGTTCTGGCTGACGTTGTAGCGCACGATCGTGCCGACGTTCCCCGCGCTGGTTTCCGGGCTCTGCGATCCTTCATTGCAGATCAGCAGAAATCCGCCGTCGTTGTCGTGGCTGTAGTTGTACTGGATGATCGTATTGCGGCTGTTCCAGTCGGAATCGAAGCCCTCGGCGTCGTGCTGTCCCTTCGTTCCGTGGACCTCGTTGAACTGAATGACGGTGTTGTCGGCGCTCCACGGCCAGATACCCACGTTGTAATCCTGCGAGCGCTGGCTGGCGCGGCTGACCACGTTGTATTCGACCAGCGCTCCGTCGGTGGCCACGTTCACGATTCCGTCGCCACCGATGTCGTCGAGCACGTTCTTGCGAATCACCACCCCCAGGCTGGGATACCACTTCGAGCGCACCCAATGCGTTGACCAGCCGAAAATCCCGCTGCGGTCCACGTGCGAAATCCAGTTGCCTTCGATGCGCAGATCCACGAACCGGCTGGGTTTGGAGTCGCCGATGGCGTGATAGCTGATGCCGCCGCTGGCTTTCTCTTCTTCGCTGCCGTTGACGTCCCGAATGTGCAGGCCTTCAAGGTACAGGTGGTGCAGGTCGCCGGAATTCTCGGCGATCAGATTCACGCCGCGGCGCACGCCGGGAGTAGAGCCGGTGTTGGTGATGGCCAGATTGCGAATCTCCCAGTACTCCTGATTCTTGAGCAGCACCGCGTCTTCGGCAAGGCCCGCGCCGTTGACGGCTGGCAGCACATCTCCGCCGTATTTGTCGATGATGATGGGATGCTCGGCCGTGCCCGATCCCTTCGGCCAGAGCTGGCCGGTCCAGGAGCTGCCGGACTTGAAGAGAATGTGGTCGCCGGGATGGAACGTGGTGGCGTTGACCTTGGCCAGGGTCTTCCAGGCGGCATCGGGGGAAGCTCCGGAGTTGGTATCGCTGCCGGAAACAGAATCGACGTAATAGTTCATCCCGCCGCCGAACGCGTTGTCCGGAGCGGCGTTGGACCCGACGGAGGCGGCGCCGCCCATCAGCAACAGACCAGCCAGCGGAACCGCGGCCAGCAGGCATCGGAAGAGGCGCAGGCGTGGGACTCGAACTCTCGCGGCGAGACTATCCATTTCGTGATTCGATCTGGCAGATGGCTAAAACCGGTGCAGCCCGCCAGAGTGCCTTCTTCGGCAGACGCAGGTTTTGAAAGGGCACGGCTTTCAGCCGTGCCGCAAGGGCAGTTCAATGAGACCGGCTTCAGCCGCTGAGGGACTACGCCCTCAGGGCCTGAAGGCCCTCTCTTTCACAGCTCCTCCCGGCGCGTCTGAAGCCGCGCCCTTTCAAACCCTAAAAGTCGAAGCGAACCGCAAATTGCCCCGTACGCGGATTATCCTGCACGCCGAAGATCTGACCGAAGTTCGCCGCGCCGATGCCGCTACTGCTGCCCCCGCAGCCCTCGATACTGTAATAGTGGCGGTTGAACAGGTTGTAGAACTCGGTGCGGAACGACAGTCTGTACTGCCCCTCCCCGCCCATTCGGAAGTTCTTCAGCAGGCTGGCATTCTCGTTGGCCTGTCCGGGACAACGCAGGGCCGAGGATTGGGGCGTCGGCGGAAGTACTCCCGTCGCCGGATTGCTGGCCACACTCGCCGGCATGTACTGATTTTCCGCGGGAATGGAGCCGCTATAGCCGGACGGCAATGGAACAAAATGCTTTGTGCCATTGGGACCTGCGTATCCCGTCAGATTGAACTGCGGGTAGAGGTTGCCCCAGATCGGCCAGTAGGGATTCGCCGCCCCGATCTCGAATGGTTGTCCGCTGTAGTAGTTCACGATCCCTGCCACGGTCCATCCACCAACAATGCCATTCACGACACGATTCTGACCGGCTAGCCACGGCTGTCCCTTGCCGAAGGGTAGCTCATAACTGACGAATCCCTTCACGATGTGGGTCAGGTCATACCCGGTGATGCCATGCGCCGCCTGTTGCATGTGGCTGAAATCCTGAATGGGAGTGTAGTAGCCGTTATATTCCTGCTGCGCAGAAAACGAATCGCCCTCCTGCCTCGACCAGGTATAGCTCAGGTCCATGGTCAGGCCGCGCCCGGTGCGCTTGACGATGTTCGCGACCATGGAATCGTAAAAGCTTTGGCCGAGTGGCAGACCGACATAATTGAGATTGGCATAGCCCCAGTAGTTCACTTCGGACTGGGCCATCTGCGGGAAAGGCGCGGCTGCCGCCAAAGCCGGACCACAATAGCCCGCATACGGATACGGGACGCCGTAACTGGCTGCGGCCGCCGCGTCGCAAACATAGTCCGCGTATGCGCCGACATAACCCTCCTTCTCATCCAGTTGCCAGAGACGCAGGAAAGTAGACGTAGGTCCTTCGTTCCAGGCCAGCGCGGTATCCGTCAATCGGTGGCCGCGGTTGCCTATATACGAAAGTTCGAATCTTGTATTCGGCGTCAGTTCCTGCTCGACACCGAAGTTGAAGGCTTCGCTGTATCCCAGGCGAAGAGCCCGGGGATCAACAGCGACTTCCGGAAATAAGGACGTGGGATCGGTGCTGGCATTCGCGGCCGTCAATACGCCCGGATAATTGGCCGTACCGCCGGGACCATCCCAACTGAAGTTTTGCGCCGTGTTCACTCCCAACTGCGGCGCGAATTCGTCGGGAACGCCGTTGAAGAAGCTCACTCCAACCGGATTAAAGATCAAACCGTAGGAGCCGCGGACAACGGTTTTAGGCAGCATCTGGTAAGCGAAACCGATGGACGGGCCGAAGTTCCTCGCATACTCGTTCTTTTCGAAGCTGTCACTCCCATTCTTAGCAAAGACCAGCGTGCCGGGAACGCCGTAAATCGGGCTGATCGCCGTCTCATCAAAATTGGCCCAGCGCCCGTATTTCTCATGGAAGCGTGTGTTGTAATTCCAGCGCAAACCCGCGCTCAAGGTCAGTTTGGGTGTGACTTTGTAACTGTCCTGGGCGAACAGCGCAATCTCCTTCTGCCGCCCGTACAGGTTATAAGCCACCGTTTTGCTCGCCTTATCCGACAGGCCCAGCATGTAGGAGGCAAACCCGAATCCATCGTAGGGGTAGCCCGGACCCGCAGTCTTCAGATAGGAGAAGTCAAAAGAGAGGGCTCCCTGGCCCGAGCGGCTGTTAATCTGGTGCGCCATGAAATCTCCACCGACGCTGATATTGTGCCGTCCCTTGGTCCAGGTGACCGTGTCGCCAGTTGCAGCGTTCACGCCAGAAAAGTTTCCCTGCCACGTATCGCCCAGGAATGTCTCGTTATGGCCGTATGCCGAGTTGTCCGTGAAGCTGATGATCGGAAACGTATTCGCGGTCGTGTTTCCAAATCCCAGTTGCTGGTTCCAGTTGCCGGGATCGGCAGGGGAACTGGCATTGAAATCGAAGTTGTAAGTGAAATTGAGGACATTCAGGACATTTGGGCTAAAGGTATGACTTTCACTGACCCGCCATTGCTGGTCGCGATAGATCTGATAGCGGCCATTGGAAAGCGGGCCGCCACTGGTGGTCCCTGCCTCCCATACGCCGCCGCCGTCATCCAGGGTGCGTGGCCGGTGGTTATAAATCCATGATCCCGAAAGGTGATCCTGTTCCCGCAGGTTGTGGTCCAGCTTCACTACCACCTGGTTCGGCGTCTGGCTGGGCGTGTTCTGAATCAGGCCTCGCGCGTTATTGTCGATGCCGCCGAATTGCGGGGCATAGTTCTGGTAGAAGGCATTAACCTTCTGCGCTTCTCGGCTGATCATGCCTTTGGGAATGATGTTGCCGGTGAACTGGCAGGGATTCCCGGTCGTACTGTACGAAGGGCACAAGCCATTCGCGTTATTCACCGAAGTGGGATCGTAGATCATATTCTCTTGTGCCGGGATATAGTTCCCCGACTCGTCGTAAACCATAGTCGGAGTCCCGCCGGGGCCGCACGGGGCGCCGGCACAAAGTGTGACCCCCAGCAATTGGCTGAAGTCACCTGTCAACATCTGGGCTGTGGGAACTGATGCGGAACCTCCGTTGAGCCGGAAGTCGATCTGCTGGTAGCGCTCGAACGCGCCGAAAAAGAATGTCTTGTTCTTGATAATCGGGCCGCCCAGGCTGAAGCCGTAATCCCAGGCTCGCTCCTGCGCCTTCTCTTCGTTGTAGTAGTCATTGGTCCAGGTATTGGCGTCGAGCAATTCGTTGACCCCGTAGAGGAAGCCGGAACCGTGCCATCTGTTCGTCCCCGACTTCAGGTTGAACGACATGACGCCGCCGCCCGTAATGGCGCTTTGTGCATCCAGTCCGCTGGTTTCCGCCTGCAGCTCTTGCACTGCTTCCATGGTCGGACCGGCTTCCATCGAATCGCCGCGGATGTTGGTCGTACCGGACGTTCCGTCAATGGTGTAGTCCTTCACGAACCACTGGCCGCCGTTCACCACGGCGCCGTATGGGGAACTGATCGGCGAATAGCCCGGCGTAATTGCGACCGCGAAATCCTCCACAAAGCGGCCGCCGCCGTAGATGCTCAGCGGCAGATCGGTGACCACCTGGCCGTTCATGTTCGTCCCTTCCGAGGGCCGCTCCAGGTCAAGCACGGGCGCATCGGTGGTTACGGTGACGGTTTGGGTGACCGCGCCGACTTTCAGGGCGGCGTCGATGCGGGCCACCGCGGTGGATTCCAGCGTTACGGTCGGACGGCGCAGGGTCTCGAATCCGTCTCTCTTGAATTCGACCGAATATTGTCCCGGGAAAAGGTTGGGGATGACGTAAATACCGTCCTGGTTCGAGACCGTCTTGGTGGGGACGTTCGTGCCGGTATTGGTAGCGGTCACGTCGACGCCGGGAACAATGGCGCCCGTAGCGTCGGTGACGGTCCCCGTGATGGTGGCTCGATTGGATTGGGCCGACAGTGCGGCGGTAAGGAAGAAGAACAAGGAAAACACGAGACAGAACTGCCTGAGGGTGATCGAAGGTTTCATAGGAGATACCCCTTGTGCCGCCCGGCGCCGGGCGGCAACCGATGTTGGTAAACGTTTACCACGGACCAAACAACAATCCCGACGGGACATTACCGTAGTCCAAATACCGGCAACATAACTACCCGCAAAGACCACTGTCAAGAAAAATACTCGGCCTGGGAGGCCCTGAAAGAACTGGCCGGCGCCGCGTACACGTTTGCAGGGAAACGGGTTAAGTCAGTACGTGACAGCGTAGACTTTCCCCTCCAGCCTCACTTCCTCCTCGGTCGAAGTGCACTCCACTTGCACCGGATCTCCGGCTTTGAGTGTCCCGTGACGAATCTCGCCCACCGCCCACGACAACCCGCTCCAGATCACCTTGTCGTAGTTAATCTCAACCGGCAGCGGCTTACCTGCCTGCCACGCCTTGATCACGAACACTTTGCCCATATTGGTGCCATTCGGGGGGCCACCTTTCCAGCTGCGCATTACGCTTCCGTCTTTCGCCGATCGCTGCTGCATGACAATCCGCAGGTCGCCCTTGCCCGGAGCCGTCACCTCGGCTCGAATCACATTCCCCTCGCCCGTGAACTTCGCCGCAACTTGCGTGATCGATTGCGGAATCCGCACATCCTCCTGCGCACCCAGATCGTACTTGGCACTGGCATACTTGCCGAATCCTACTAATGCCATCTGTCCCGGCCCGAGCTTAATGTGGTCGCCGCTGAGGATGGGCATGAATCCGGCATCGCGAAACAGGATCCGCCCGCCGGAAACGGCCGGTTGTTCCCGCGACAGGAGCGCCATCTGAATCTCCGCCACGCTCTGCGCGGGATTGACGACGGCGCAGACCACTCCATCGGAATCGAGCGAACCGAAGCCGTACGGCTGCACCTCGCCGGGAATCTCGCCGAAAGTTTTGCTGCGGCCCGTGGCCAGCAATCCCCGGTACAACGACTGCGTCTTGGCGAACCAGCGGGCATCGTCGTCGGTGAGAAACTCCAGGCTGCCATAGATGGTATTGACCCAGCCCCCGCGAGCCATCATCAGGATGAGTGCGCCTTTCCAGGCGTGTGTCTTGCGGTAATAAATCGTGCCCGTATTGCCCAGCATGAAGCCGGTCGAGTCAATGCGCTCCAGCGGAAGAAAACTCTGCTGGTAGCGGCGCACCATGTGGTCGCTGTAAATGTCGACCGACCGCCAGAAGTTCATCTCCGGCACGTCGGAGGGCCGGGGATCGCCGGAGTACATGGAGTCAAAGACTTCCAGCCAGCGCAGGTCAACGACGTTATGAAACGGGAAAGGGCCGGCCGTGGATTCGACGTCGCCGCCGAAGCCGTTGAAGGCCACCAGCACCACGTCGGGATTCTGCTGGCGGAATTTTCCGAGAGCGTCGCGGAAAGCCTCTTCATTGCGCGCCCTGATCTCGGCCGGGCTCTTCGTCCTGGCCGTCTCCGGCGTGGCCGCGCCGAAATCCACGAAATCAAATTTGTAGATCCGGATGCCGCGGTCGTACCAGTACTGGAGCGTTTCCATGAAATTGGGCAGAAATCCGCCCTCGGAAAACGACATCGCGCCCTTGTTCTCGTTCAGAGAATCCCGCCATTGGGGCGCGGCATTGATCTTGACCAGCGTATTGGTGCTGAACCAGAGACCGGGCAGAATGCCGTTTTCGCGGCATTTACGAATCCATGCGTCGGGCCCGTTGGGCCAACTCGGCTTGCGCCAGGTGCGGTAGCCGCCGTCGGGGTCGAACCAGAAGGCGTCGATGGTGTAGTAATCGATGCGCACGCCCAGCCGCCGCAACCGCAGAATCTCATCCAACTCTTTCATCGCCAGTTGCTCGGTCAGCAGGACGTTGTCGGAAAGTTCGTCGTATGCCGACCAGTTGTTGTAGACAAAGATCGGATCGCGCGCCAGCGGCTCACCCAGGCCAGGCAAAGGATTGCCCGGGCCGACTTTTGGCGGTTCGTTCTGGGCCGCGGAGTTGCTGATGAGAACGGCGGCGAGTGATGCTGCCGCCAGCCAAGCACAAACCATCGCCGCTATCCGCCGAACCACTGCCTGTGTCGCACCTTGTTTCATGGTTCCTCTCCTACCTTGTCCGTGTGGGGACAGCCGCCCTCGGCTGTCCGGCGGAGCGAAGCTCCGCAGTTGTGAGTCTTCCCCGACAAGCTAGCGCCTGCCTGCAAAATGATGCAAGGGGAATCCTAGAGCGATTCCGCAGTTGCTGCGTCCGTGTGGGGACAGCCGCCCTCGGCTGTCCGGCGGAGCGAAGCTCCGCAGTGCGGATACATCTTCTCTGGACCTGCTGTAGCTGTGCCCGGGAATAACCGTGAAAGAGGGACCATCAGAACTATGCTAAGCGAGTGAGAAGACGAAGTCTCGCGCCGATTCGAGCCAGCGTCTAGGCGTGCGCGCTGGCCACCATCAGCGCCTGGGGCAGCGTTTCCACCACCGGCAATTCCAGCGTGACGCGCCCGCCGTGCGGCGTGACGTTTTCGATTCTGAGATCGCCCCCGCGGCGCTTGGCGATTCCGTAGCAGACGCTCAGCCCCAGGCCCGTGCCTTTGCCCACAGGCTTGGTGGTGTAGAAAGGATCGAGCGACCGGCTGAGATTGGAGAATCCCGGGCCCGTATCTTCCACCTGGACCACGGCGCGAGCCCCCGCCTGGTAGGCGCGAATCCTGATCTGCCGGCTCTCCGCGACCTCCTGCAGCGCGTCGCAGGAATTGTTGAACAGGTTCAGCAGGACTTGTTTGATTTCATCTTCGTTGATGGCCAGCAGCGGCAGGTCGGGCGACACATCCACTTCCACGCTGACCTTCGACTTGCGCGTGTAGTACTCACAGAGAGTCACGACTTCCAGTACGACCGGAGCCAGCCGCGCCACGCTGATATCGCGTGAGCTTTGCCGCGAAAAGCGCAGCAGGTTGTCGGTAATGCGCTTCATGCGGCGGGTCTCGTTCAGCAGCCGCTTGAGCTGATCCTGAGTGCGCGCCGAAGTGATGGCATCGCTCATCAATTCGCCGAAGCCCATGATCGCGGTGAGCGGATTGTTGAGTTCATGGGCCACGCCCGCGACCAGTTGACCCATCGCCGCCAGTTTTTCGGACCATACCAGCTGGGTGTGCAGCGATTTCAATTCCACCGCGACGGCCAGATCGGCGGCCAGCGACTCGATGTGGGCAAGTTCCTCTGCCGCGATCACGCTCACCTCGCACGCTGCGGTCAAAGTGATGCTTCCCAGGCACGTTCCCGCTGCCGAGTTCAGCAGCATCAGCAGTTGCGTTGCGCTCTCCCGGCAGGCACTGGGCTTTCCTGCTGTTTCACATCCGGCGAGGGCCATGGAACCCGCCCCGTTCGACGGCTGAGCGTCCGAGGCCACGACGAACGACATCTTGCCGATCCGCCGCCCGCGGGAACAAAGACCCCGAATGTGGCTGGCCGTCCACTCCGGCGTTCGCTCCTCGAGCATCCGCAAACATTCCGGCGACAGCCCGCTCGAGCCGGCGATCCGCAGCATTCCCTCCGGGCCCTCGATCAGGATCACGGCCGCGCGGAAGCTGCTTACCTCCGTGATGGCCGCGGCAACGTCCGGGCAAATTGCATCCGGCGCCGCGCCGCTCAGCAGGCGCGAGGTGATTGCCGAAAAGCGCTCCAGTTGCCGGTTGAGCGCTTCCGCCTGGCGCTGCATGCCCGCGATCGCCTCCGATTTGTCTTCCACCACGGCCAGAATCATCCCCAGGGCGACAAACAGCTTGGGAGTCTCCCACAGCGCGCCCGGCAGGCTCATGTGCGGGGCATAGCGAGCGATCAACCAGAGCGAGGGAAACACAGCTCCCCAGCAGGAGAATCCGCCGGAGATCGTCAGGACAGCGGGCGAGGCATTCCAATAATGCCGGCAGATGAAGACGCCCGGCAGGGCAAACCCGATCCCCAGCAGCACGACCGTCCCTTCATGAAACGAACCGTGCAGCGCCGCCTGCATCGCCCACGCGCCGGCGAGCGAGCAGAACAACGTGACCGCGGCCAGATACAACGAGAACCCGCGCTTGACCCAGAAAGAAAAACCGGCAGCGGCGCCGAAACACCCAGCCAGGCACAAAACGTACGGCCAGCGCCAGCGCACATCGTAGGCATTCAGCACGGCATAAGTCACGGAAGGCACGGCCAGCGCCATGAGCAGCAGAGTCCGGCGTGCGCGCTCCTCGACCACCGCCGAGACCGAAACCAGAAACACGATCGCGGCCGCCTGCAGCGCCCCGCCATCAATGGCCAGCAGAAACGGATCGGCAGGACCGGCGCCGGGCTCGAGCAACTGCGCCGCGAAGTGGATGAAAACCAGCGTCCAGCCCACCGCCCACAGCGTCAGGCGGGCGCACCGCGTGTGCCGCTTCAGGCAGGCAAAGATCATCACCAGCGCGCACACCGTCAAGAACGTCGGAATTTTTTGGAGTGCCCCCATCAGGTTACCGTTGGGGGAAGGACGGTTTCAAAAGTAACCCGCACCAATTTCCCAGTCAACGCCAGAAGGTGCCATAGAGATAGCACAAGAGTTTTCCTGCCGCGACGCCGCGTTGCGCCGATCGGCCCCTCGGCCTTTGACGGCTTCTTAGCGTTCTCGCTGGTAGATGCGGTCTCGACAGCTTGAAGTCCAAAGCAAGTCAATAAGCGCAATCGCCTGTTCGCAACAGTTATGGGCAAAAGGTAAGCGACAAGGCGGGATGCTTGCCCGCCTTGCCGTCCCAGACTATCTGTCTGCCGTCGTCTGTATAAGAGGACGCGGCGGCAGCTTTTTCGTTGGCATGTGCGATTGCTGGTTCGTCGCTCCGGCAGCATGGGCGCGCGCCAGCATCCGCTTATGCCCGTCGAGGTCGTGGGTGTGGTCGGCGAAACGGACCTTCTCGTAGTTTTTTCGCACCGCGGTGATGCGGTAGTCGAAGCTCACGCTGGAAGTGCCGCCGCCGAGTTCTCGCACTTCAAACGAAGTCGGCGTCTTGTGTGTCACAAACAGTCCCTTGCAGTCGCCGTTCGGGACGGGAAAGACCTTGTAGTCCATCTCCGTGTTAACGGTCTGGATGAAGTCCGCATCGAGTGTGACGATGGCAACGCCGCTTGCGAGCTGCGCCGAGCCGAAGTCTTCGAACCAGTTCTGGGGCGACTCAATGGCTGACATCGCCACCGTGCGCCTGCCGCCATCGATGGGAACGACGGCGTTCTTGGCACCGCTGCAGTTAAGGTCCCCGCCGCTGTCAACATAGCAGTAGTTGCCTCCCGCGCCTTCTGCGACGAAAGGGTTAGAGGAGCTATTGTTAGCTGACGCATAAAGGGCGTCCAAGCCGCTGGAAGAGTTGTTTTGGAAGAATCCGGCAATCCCGTCATCCGCCGTGCCGAGGACTCCCCGAGTACCAGTCGTGTTGCCACCGTCGCCCCAGACGGCGACGCCAGAACCGGCAAAGCCGCCTCCGGTGGTGCTTTGAAACCCATTCTGCCCGTAGACGCCGACGGCAGTCGTGCTGGCGGCATAGCCGTCGACCCCAATCCCATTTCCGCTAAGCGCATTAGCTTGGCCGAAGACGCCAGCGCCAGCGCCGCTCATGGTCGTGCCTTCAACGCCCGCCGTGCTTCCCGTGATCGCGGTGGCGGCGCCGAGAATCGTGGTTGCGGTGGTTGAGGAACTACTGGCGGTCAGCGTGGCCGCCGTGATCGTGCCGGCAATGAAGTTGCCGGAGGCGTCGCGCTTGACGATGGCGTTTGCGGTATCCGCATTGGTGGGTGCGACTTTCCAGGCGAAATTCAGCGTGCCTGAACCCGTCACCGGCGAGCCGCTCACGGTGAAGTCCGTCGCTGGCGCGGCCAGCCCCACGCTCTTCACCGTGCCCCGTCCCGTGCCTGGGAAGGTCTGCCCCGTGGCGAAGGTGAAGACACCCTTGTTGCTCAATTTCAGCCCCGTCTCGCTGGGGGCGGTCGCGCCGAGGCCGTAGAGCAGGTTCAGCGTGCCCGATGGGGCGGTCGTGTCGTTCGCCGCTGGCTCAGCTTGCCACTGGAACGCTTGGTTCACCGCCGTGCTGGTCGTGCTGCTGAACGACGAAGCGACGAAGTCGAGCGGCCGCGAATCGGTGCCCGCCGTCTTGGTAGCCGCTGCCGTGGCCGGCAGATTCAGTTTGCCGCCCACATTCAGTGTCGTGGCTGCGGTCTGCGTCAGAATCGAGTTCTGAATATTTGTCGCCGTGGAGAACAGAGGAATCGCATTCACGGTTCCGCCGGTTGTGGTCACATCGCTAGTGGTTGCCGGAGAAACGCTCTCCCCAGCCGCGCTCGCGGCCGCGCTGCTCGCCGTAGCCGAGCCAATGGTCGGCGGTGCGGCCAGCACAAAGGCTGAGGGCGGAAGTCCACCGATGGTTTCCGCATCGCCCGCTTTTAAGGCATACGGCGCGCTGACCAGCAGCACCCGCGGCTGCTCGGCCTGCCCCGAGACTTGCACTCCCACCCAGCGCGCCTGCTCGGAAGTGAACAAATCCGCCGGCAGCCCGTCGGGCTTGGTCGCGCCCAGCAGAACCGTGTAGTGGCCGTTGCTGTCGGCGGTGACGTTCTGCGTCTCCACCCAGAGTGGAGCGCCGCCGATTTGCTCGGAGTAGAGTCCAAACGTAACTCCGACCACGCCGGTCGGCGGGCTGCCGTTGAGATCCTTGACTGTGCCGCCGAAGCGGACGAGTCGAGGCAGGGCTGATGCAGTTTGAGCGGTCTGGGCAACGGTCAGTGGAGTCAGCGAAAAAACCAACGACAAGAATCCAATTACTACGCAACCGACGCGGAGCTTCATGGGAATTTCTCCTTCAGGGAATCCAACTTTGGTCCAGACGGGGCCGAATGCTTTCAGTAAAAAGCCGGAAGGAAATTAGGAAGTTAGGGTTCCGGGCAAGGGAGAAAAGACAGGTAGGCCCAAAACGTGAACGCAATTATCTTCATCGGTCGTTGCCCTGTCAATGTGCATGGAATTGCAGTCGTAAAGCGGGGTTGGCGGGCCAGCTCAAAAGGATAGTTTACATAATATCCTGATAGCGCTCATTGACCGGACTGTTGCGGCTCAACACCCTTGCTGGCATAGCAGGAGCAATGAGACCATGATGCCCATCATGGTAAAACACCTGGTGCTTTGGATCGTCGGGATAGTGGCGCTGTTTCTGCTCGTCAGGGTACTCAGAAAATCAACCTAGCCCAGTATCCAAGCGGCAGAATGGCGACAGTCAACCGGTGAAACGTCCCGTTTACACTCATCGACCCCTGACCGTGGATTTTGAGCGCAATGGCCGTTTACGCCGACTAACCCGCTGGTAGAGCACTAATTCAGTTCCCTCACCCAAATGTTCCGGAAGCTGATGGGCGGACTCGGATCGTCGTGGGCCTGCAGTTTGATGGGTGCGCGGTCGAACTTCTTGTAGAAGGGCTGGCCGATGTAGAGGGTTTCGCCCTTCAACTCGAAGTGATTGTCGACCAGCACGCCGTTAAGGAAGACGGTAGCGTAAGCGGGACTCTTGAGTGAGCCGTCGGCATTAAACACGGGAGCGGTCCACACCACGTCGTAGGCTTGCCACTCTCCGGGCTTGCGCATCGGGTTCGCGAACGGAATGCTCTGCTTGTAAAGGCTGCCGGCCATGCCGTTGACGTAGGTCTTGTTGTTGTAAGAGTCGAGGACCTGCAACTCATATCCGGCGTCTTCGGGGCCGGTCGAGGCCAGGAACAATCCACTGTTGCCGCGCAGCTGGCCTGAGCCGCTGATGTTCGCGGGAATCCTCCACTCCATATGGAACTGATAATTCCTGAAGGTGCGCTTGGTCTCAATATTGCCAGCGGCTTTACTTACTGTGACCACACCGTTGGCGACGATCCATTTCGCCGGGGCAGAGCGGTCCTGCGCCGACACCCACTCGTCCAGATTCTTGCCGTCGAACAGGATGATTGCGTCAGAGGGAGGTGCTCCGCAGGTAGCGCCTGGCCTTACCACCTTCGGCTCCGGATGCCAGACTTCGGTGTCTTCCGGTTTGGCTGTGGACTGTTGGGCGTAGAGAGAGACGGCCATGGCGACGAGAATCAAGAACGCGTAGAACTTCCAGATTTGTGTGCGCATGATGTCCAAGAGCATACACCTTAAGAGTTGAATCCGGGGCCGTGGAGCGATTGCGTCGCTGTGTAGCAGCGGGCGTGCTCGCGGTGATTGGTTAACGTTCAGACGCCGACTAAAGAAAAGGCGTTCACGCGCATAGTCAACTGTTGAAACATCCCGATTTCACTCATTGACCTGGCTGTGCTCCGCAAAGGACGTTGAGTCTCGTAATGATGAGCAGAGCGTTTCCGGCTAACGCTGGAGCTGCTGGGCTTGGCCGGATCGATCATTCGATGGATCGTGCCCAACTGGGGTCGGCGCAAGTACGCTCTTAAGGAGTAGCAGGAGTGCCAGCAAAAGCGGCACCCAGAGCGGCGACAGCATGATCAGTAAACCCAAACGCAAGCAGCGCTCGTTGAAATCGGGCGATTCGTGGTAATGCCACGTCTGGTGCGTGGTAGCCGCGGGTGGCAACCCCGGAGGCCATAGGAGCGGTTCGCTGTTCCAGTGCTGCCGATGCTTGCCGATTCGGAGGGTGTACTTCTCGCCGTGGGGCGTCTCAACGCACCGGCGAACTTCGACGGTTTCACCACAATTCCAACAAGTCTCTTTCTTCCCGGTCATTTCGATAGTTGCGCCACAGGAACAGTCGAAAAGGAATGGTTGATATTGCAGGCGGGAAGGGGGCGGCGAACTCGCTGTTCGGCCCAAAAACTTGGCAACGCGTTCGACATCGAGGTTCGATGTCATTACCGTCTCCAACCTTTGGCCATATAGCATACTCCCGATCTAGCCCAACTGTCGGGAAATCGCGTTTACACTCATCGACCCCGGACGGGGGTTTTGAGCGTTATCGTCAACAGTTGAGAACGTAGCGGTATGATTGTGACGCAGTCTGAGGTCCGCCGCCTTCGATTTCAGTATCGCGGCATATGAACATGTTTCTGGCTTCGATGAGTCCGCGGATTCTGCTATTCGCGGCCTGCCTGTCGTGCCTTCAACTCTGCTGCCTTGCACAAGACGTGCAAGCGCGGGCCGAGGCAATGCTTCAGCGCGCCCGCCAGCTATCTGACATCCGGTCGCCAAGTGCACCCGCTTTCCGCCTGAAGGCGACTTTTTCCTTCGTCGGCGACGACCTCGCAACCGTACAGGGAACGTATACCGAGATCCGAGTCTCCCAGTCGCAGTGGCGCCGCGAAATAGTGGTCGGCGATTTGCGGCAGGTTGACATCGGCGGCGTGGGCAAGCACTGGATCCTACATCCCGACGGATTTCCCTCGCAGGCGAGCAGGCTCCCCGCCGTGATGACACCCATCCCCGCTGCCTCGTCGCATTTTGATTTCGCCTCCATCACCGAAAGCTCTACCAGCGATGTGGTCGCGGAGTGCGCTTTCACCAAACCCGCAGCCGATAACCAGAAATCTGCGTTCTGCTTCGACAAGAACGGTGGAGTTTTGCTGCAAAAAGCCTCCCCCGAGAGGCGGCCACGGAATCTCGTAAGTTTTTCGTGCGAATACGGCTCATTCCGCAAATTCGGCGACTACTGGTTTCCCCGCGAGGTGGTCTGCTTTGAGGATCGTCACAAGACCATTGAGGCCAAGGTCGTTGATCTTCTTGCCGAGCCGTCTCCCGACCCGGCGCTCTTCACCGCACCCTCCGGCGCCATCGAGCTGGGTCTGTGTTCCGTCGACATGAAACCGCCTGTCGCGGTGTCTACGCCCGAGCCCGCTCCTCCGTCTGGTTCCCGCGACGAAGTGAACCGCGTGGCTGTAACGTTGTCGTTAGTGGTCGACACAAAGGGCAAGCCGCAGAATGTCAGGGTGCTTCGCCCCGGACGTAAGAATTTCGATGACGCCGCCCTCGACGCGGTACGCAGATGGCGTTTTAAGCCCGCTACCTGCGACGGAACCCCAATGTCTACCGAGGTTAACGTGGTAGTCGACTTCGCCTTCTATCATTAAACGGGGCACAGGAACGACCGAAGAGCAGGGGTAGTTGGCGATAAATCTCGTTATCACTCATCGGCCACGCCCGGTGGGTTCTCACAGAACGTATATCCGTAGCATCCACCAGACAAGGAATATCGCGACGATGGCCCCGGCGATGTGAACTATCCAGTCGCCAACTGTCTTCGGTTTTCCGAAATTGAACATTCAGTGATGGTAGCAGGCCCCGCGCAGGTGAGTTGGCGTAACATCCCGATTGCGCTCATTGGCCCTGGTCTGTGCTGACCGCCATTGCGTCTCGGTCGGGGTTGGCTTACCGCAACCGCTACGGCAGGTTCTCCATCCCCAGCCATTTCAGAGCTTTTTGCCGGTCGGAAAAGACTCGGACGGATTCTCGCCCCTCGAACAGCGCGGCCTGGGCCTCGATGAGCCGTCCCATCCCTAGAATGGTCAGGCCTTTGCCCAGAAACGCGCAGCGGGATGCAGAAGAGAAGGTCTTGCGGCCGAAGATTTTCTTGGCCTCTTCGATCGATACCTCCAGATCCGTCACCTTGGTCGCGTCGACCAGTTGCTTGAACTGCGGGTCGAAATCGGGATCTTTTGCCAGTCTGTTCTGGTGAGCATCGACCTCGTCGAAGGTTACACGATCCCACGCCGTACTGATGACCAGTCCATGTTCTGTGTCGATGACGTAGTGGCAAGGCATAAATGCGGGAAACCCCGTCTGGCAGGCCGCAGTTCCACCCTCAGCGGCCCGAGTTCATATCATCTCCCCGTTATCTTGGCATAGCTGACCCATCCGTGCCCAGTGACCGCGGTGCAACTCCGGATGGAACAACCCGGCAGGCGGAGCTGCTGAGTGTGCGTGAGAACAAGAGCTTCGACGACGCAACCGAGTGAAGCTGCAGACCTCAGCCGCGAAGCGGCGTAAGAATGCAGCCCACGGCCTGCCCTGAGCGAAGTCGAAGGGGCGTAAGCCGTGGGTAGAAAGTGGGAAATGACCAAGCCCCGAAGGGACGGAAGACAAGTTCTCACGCACACCCGGCAGGGCAGGCGGAGCCGCTGGAACCGCCCGCGGTGACGGCTCATGGGCCGCCCCCGCTATTCAGCACGGCGCCATCGTGGACCGGCCGCCGCCTGGCAGACTCCAGGAACGCAGCTACGCTATTTCAGTCTCACGAACAGCAGCACGAAAATCGCCCACACCCCCACCGTGGTGGGGAACTGCACCAGCGACGCATCCCGCAGCGCGCCTCCTCTGGGCAGCAGATACGTTCCCAGCATCATGGCCAGAGCAGTGAGTACCCCAAGAAGCAGTCGGCTTTTCCAGTTCATACCTGTTCGACCTCGCCTTCCCCGGTTGTGACTTCAAAAGTGTCAGCGATTGTACACCGGTTTCGCCGCCAACCGGTGGTTGTGAGCAACCCGGCGTCGCGGAGGGGGATTCCCGTGCGCTATCGCGATAGTCGTCATTGAATAAGCGACGGGGGATTTGAGTGCGATGGGCCTGATCTTTCCGGTTTACATCTCGCGTTGATCGCGCATCCAAAAGAGTGCACAATCTCCGCGTAGCGGCTGAAGTGCAATCTTCGCCTCCTTGCGCCGAAAGGAGTTTTCAATGATGCAGCGAAACCTGCTACTAGCGTTCGTCGCTTGCGTAGCTTCCTTCGCGACGGCCCAGAACATGGGACGCATTACCGGGACCGTGTTCGATGAGCACGGTCAGGTGACTGATGGTGCAACCGTCTGTCTCTCAGTGAACTCAGGAAGCAATTCCACGAGGATCGATTGCCTGACCTCCACCGACCACGGACAATTTCAAATGCCAAAGGTTGGATTCGGAACTTATAGTGTGTTCGCCATCAGCGAAGCTCAAGGGTATTCGATGGAAAACCAAAGCCCCGGCGAGAGGGTCACAGTTTCGGCAGCGAATCCGGCACCGGATGTTACCGTGCGGCTTCGGCCGGGAGGAGCGATCTTGACCGGAACGGTGCGAGACAAGGTCAGTGGAGAGCCGGTAAAGGGGATCACGGTCAGATATATGGACGTGGACGGTAAAGCGATGGGCTCATCTGGGTCGCCCAGGGATGGTGAGGTTCATGCCACCTTGCCTACGGACCGTGATCTGGTCATCGTGATATTTGCGAGAGGATACAAAGGTTGGGTTTACACCGATCCCTCGAGCTCATCACGTCCTGTGTTGCGGCTGAGTCCGGGTGAACAGAAGCAAGTCGATGTTCAATTAGAACCGGCGGGTTCGTAAGAGTGTTGGAACGTCTTCGGCATCGGTGACGAAAGATCGCCCATTGCACTCATCCCAGGAAATCTGATGAACAGCCACGCACTGCTTCGGGAAGCGCTGGCCGAGGCGAGAAGCGGCCTCGGCGAGGGTGGTCTGCCCATCGGCTCAGTTTTGGCGGACCGCGAGGGACGCATCGTGGCGCGCGGTCACAACCTGCGCGTCCAAACCGGAGATCCCATCGCTCACGCCGAAACTGTGTGCCTCCGCAACGCGGGCCGCCGCCGCGACTGGAACGAGTTGACGCTGGTGAGCACGCTGAGTCCCTGCATCATGTGCACGGGAACGGCGTTGCTCTACCGCATTCCGCGAGTCATCATCGGCGAGAACCGGAATTTCATGGGGGCGGAAGTTCTGTTGCGGCAGAGCGGCGTGGAGGTCGTGGTTCTCGACGATGCAGAGTGCGTTCAGATGATGTCAGAATTCATCCGCACGCACGCTGATTTGTGGAGCGAAGATATTGGGAAGTAGGCCCGCGTCGGGCCGAAATCGGTAACTCTGACGTTGCCCTAGCGGAACGGATTCACTACGGTCACGCCGAAGTACTTCTGACCTGCGTTCAGATCTTCCGACCAGATCGTCTCGGAGCCAGCGCGCTCGGCCGCGGCGATGATCATGCCGTCGTAGAAGTGCAGGCCGTAGGTTGCCCGCGCTTCGACCGCGCGTCGCACCATATCGCCATCAGGGGTAATTGCCCGGATAGGCGCCAGGATATCCAGGATCACCATCAATTCTTCAGCAGTTCGCCGGACCGCCGCCTTGTGCAACAATGTCGCGGCGAACTCCGCCAGCACCTGGGTAGAAATCACGAGTTCACCCCGAAGGGCTTGCTTCACCAGGTCTTGCGCGATTTTCTGCCTTGATGGCTCGCTGGGATCGTATGCGTACACTAAGACATTGGTGTCCAGGAAGTTAAGAGCGGTCATACAAGTCTTCCCGCCGCCAAGTCTTCTTTCCCACCCGAATCTGGAAGGTATTGAAGCTCTTCTCTAGAGCTTCCATCTCTCTGCGCTTGCGTCCCGAGCGGGCGTGCTCGGCGGCAAGTTCTTGCAGATGGGTGCGCACCAGGCCGGTCAAGGTCGTGTCCCGCTCGACCGCGATCTTGCGGACCTCCTTGACCAGCTTGTCGTCGAGAGAAAGAGTGATGTTCATGGACCCATAATAAGGGAAACCCTTAATATGTGCAAACACGGAGGGGAAGCGGCGTCCAGCAGCGGTCGCATAACCGTTAAACCAGTCTTCATCGGTTAGGAGACGTTCTCCCGACGGGACTCTAACCCCCTAATCCTGTTTAGTAGGTTATTCGCAGTGGATCGGTACGAGAGGGCGCGACTGGAGCGAGGATACACGCGATCTTCAGTCGGCCGCGATTTGAGGTTGATCGTCGGCTGGTTTCAGATCATCCGCCTGGCTGCGCTTGACGGCTCGATTGGAAGGCAGGCCGGCATCGCGAATCTTGTAGAGCAATGCCCGGTAGCTGATGCTGAGGGCGCGCGCCGCCTGCTTGCGGTTCCAGTGATGATTCTGCAGAGCTTTCAGAATGACTTTCCGTTCCAGTTCCCGCACCGCCTGGCGGGTCAGTTTCTTCAGCGAGATCTGGCCGTCCACCGGAATATCGGTATTGAAGAAGTCGGGTTCGCGCGGCGCGAGATCGGCTAGAACCACTTCCTCGTTGCCCAGAATCACGTAGCGCTTGACCAGGTTTTCCAGTTCGCGGATGTTCCCCGGCCAGTGATATTTGAGCAGCACTGCCATGATTTCGCCGGAGAGCGGCTTGGCGCGGCAGTTGTATTTGCGGTTGTGATAGTCGAGGAAATAGGCGAACAGGTCGGGAATATCCGCCGCCCGCTCGCGCAGTGGCGGCAAGTACAAATTCACTACGTTGATGCGATAAAACAAATCGGAACGGAAGGCGCCGTTCTCGACTTCCTGCTCCAGTTTGCGGTTGGTGGCGCAGACTACGCGCACTTCCACTTTCTTGTCTTCCTGCGCGCCGATGCGGCAGAACTGGCCGTCCTGCAGAAGTTGCAGTAGTTTCGATTGCAGCGCCAGGTCAAGCTCGGAAATTTCATCGAGGAAGAGCGTGCCGCGATGCGCCATTTCGACGCGGCCCGGCTTCACTCCGTAGGCGCCGGTGAAGGCACCTTTTTCGTAGCCGAATAACTCGCTTTCCAGCAAGGTTCCGGGAATCGCCGGACAGTTGACTTTTACCCACGGCCCGGTGCGCCAAGGCGAGGCGGCGTGGATCATGCGGGCGATGATGTCCTTGCCGGTCCCGCTTTCTCCTTGAATGAGGACGGGAACATTGGCGCCTGCCAGTTTGCTGAGGCGGTCGCGGACCGACTGCATAGCCTCGCCGCGGCCGAAAACTATGGCCTCCGGCGGCATCTCCCCGAGAGGTTGAACGAGCGAACTTACGCTGCTGGTGGTCATGGTGGATTTCCTACCAAAGGGGGGAGAACTTGAAACCTGCATCCGGAAAGCCAAAGCCCGGGCGGGTGCAGCACGCTCAACTCAATCTAGCTTATCTGATTGAATAATATCAGCTTACCAAAGAGCCAAGCGGGCGCACGCCGGTAATCAGGGCGTGCACACAACAGTAACACCAACCGAGGTACGGTGCGAAAACTTTTTCACATGGCAGAAGCAAGTTTCCGCCGCCGCGAACCATTGAGGCTGCCCGGACCAAGCAGCGGACGGGAGAACTTCAGACCTAGCAGATAGAAACCTTCGGCGGGGGTGTGGCGTAACGCCCGGGCGCGCAGGCTGCGCGATACCCGCGGCATCATGCTCAGGGCGACGGGGGCGCTGGGAATCTCGAGCTGGATCTGGCGATGGGAAGGCAGAATCCGGCGAAGGGCGAGCAGCATGCCGCCGGCGCTCACGTTCAAGGCGGTGGCAAACTCCAAGAATTCATTGCCCTTTTCGTCGCGGCTGCGGACAAATACCGGGATAGCCAGGGGAAGCCGGGACCACTTCCTCCGCTCAGTTCCCGGTCTAGCCGCTTTCATGCACACCCTCCCGGCCTGAATAACCCCTGTCTTTCAAGCACCTCAGTGGCCAAATCCTGGCTAACTTCCCGCACAACCCGGCCAAAAACCGGAAGGCTTCGGCACTCCCGACCCGGAAACCAGCTCCAGGACCGGAATCTCCGGGTGCAGGTTTCGCTTTTCCTTCGGGTGCGGAAAAACCGGTCCCAGGGTGCACTGCCTGGTAAAAGTGCAAGCTTTTGCTACACTTGGGTAATTCCGTTGGCATTTTTCGTTGACAAGCAGATAGGGGTGCAATAGTCTTTTTGCAGACAGCACTCGACGACGAAGTGAGGCTGTTCCCTCCCCGTGAATCTGTGGTTTTCTTGATGGCCACCGCCCAGAAGAACACGTGTGTGTCGGAGGAAGCGGGAACTGCTGCGGCTCCGAACGCTACGGCGAGTTCCGTGCCGCCGGCGGCGGCGGACGTTCCCAGTCCGGAAAACCTGCTGCAGGAATACAACGAACTGCGCGAGCGCTTCCAGCGCACCACCAACGCGTTGGCCTCGGCGGCGCACGATCTCAAAACCCCGCTGGCCATTTTGAACGGCTACGTCGATCTGCTGCACAGCGAGAAACTGGGCGCGCTCACCGATCGCCAGCGCGAAGTCCTCGGTGACATGCAGGCCAGCGGAAAGCGTCTGGAGCGGTTCATTCAGGATTTTCTGACCTTCAGCGCGCTGGAGACGGGCGGGCTGCGGATGCAGTTCGCGCCGGGGAACATCAACGATTGCCTGTCGGAAGTGAGCCGCCTGTGGTCCGGCCGGTTCCAGGAACGAGGGCTGGCGCTATATTTTCTGGCTAACGAGAAACTGCCCATCTTTCCTCTGGACGCGCCCAAGGTGGAGCGTGTGGTTTCGAATCTGCTGGAGAACGCCTGCAAATTCACGCCGAAGGGTGGAACGGTGTGGCTGCACGCGGAGCCGCATATGTGGGACCGGCGCGCCGCGGCGCTGCCGTCGGCGGCCGAGCGCCGCCGCCAGAACCTGAGCCATCCTAATTCGGTGAAGGTCAGTGTCTCGGATACGGGGCCGGGTATTCCGCCGGAATTTCATGTGGAAGTGTTTGACGACTTTTTCCGCCTGCCCACCAGCGAAGATCAGGAGGGCATGGGATTAGGGCTGTCGATTGCGCGCCGGCTGGTGCATGGCATGGGCGGCAAGATCTGGGTGGAGAATGATCCCGGAGGAGGCTCGAAGTTTTCGTTCCTGGTTCCGTACAAGCCGTTGACCGCCGCCGCTAAAGGAAAGGGCCGATGAAGGAAACGTCGAAAATCCTGCTGGTCGACGACGAGCCCAGCATGCTGCGTTACATCAAGACGCTGCTGGAGGTGGACGACTACAAAGTGGAAACCGCGGCCAGCGGCGAAGAAGCTCTGGAGCGAGTGGAGAAAGGCCTGCACCCGGACCTGGTTCTGCTCGACGTTCTCATGCCCGGCATTGACGGCCTGCAGACGCTCGAGCAATTGCGTCAGAGGCGCCCCGGCGTGAAGGTGGTGATGCTCTCCTGCGTGAGCGACACGCGCAAAGTGGTGCAGGCGATGAAGCTGGGGGCGCAGGATTATCTCACCAAGCCGTTTCAGAAAGCGGAACTGGATGCGGTCATTGATTTGTGCCTGGGCCAGGGGAAGAAAATAGTCGGCGGGGAAGTGGAAGAACTCGCCGATGACGTATTCTTCATCGCGGCCAGCCCGGCGATGCGCAAGATTCGTTCGCAAGCGGCGCTGGTGGCGAACGTGGACATCCCGGTGCTCCTGCTGGGCGAGAGCGGCACGGGCAAGGAAGTGCTGGCGCGTTTGATTCACAAGCTTTCGCCGCGGGCCCATCGCACGTTTTTGAAAGTCAACTGCGCGGCGGTCCCGGCGGACCTGCTGGAAAGCGAACTGTTTGGCTACGAACCGGGGGCGTTCACGGGCGCGACGCACGCCAAGCCGGGCAAGTTTGAGCTGTGCAACAAGGGCACGATTCTGCTCGACGAAATCGGCGAGATGCCGCCGCTGCTGCAAGCCAAGCTGTTGCACGTGCTGCAGGACCAGCAGTTCTCGCGCCTGGGCAGCCGATCGGTGATCAAGGTGGATGTGCGCATCCTGGCGGCGACGAACATCAACATTCCCGAGGCGCTGGCCGCGAAGCGACTGCGTGAGGATCTGTACTACCGGCTGAATGCCTTCACCCTGCACCTGCCGCCGCTGCGCGATCGGAAAGAAGAAATCCCCATCCTGCTGAGGCACTCCATGACGCGCATGGCGGAACAGTATGCGCGGCCTCCGCTGCCGCTGTCGCCGGCGCTACTCCAGACCTGCCAGGAACATTCCTGGCCGGGCAACCTGCGCGAACTGAACAACTTTTTGAAACGCTATCTGATTCTGGGGGACGAAAAGCTGGCCATGGCGGAATTGCTGCCGCGCGACGACGGCAATGGCAGCTTGCGCGGAGATGCCGTCGCCAAAGGAGCTGAGCCGGGAGGATTGAAGTCGCTGGCCCGCACGGCCAAGGACGAGGCGGAAGCGCAGGCCATTTCCCGAACCCTGGAACAGACCAACTGGAACCGCAAGCAGGCCGCGGCCATTCTCAAGATCAGTTACAAGGCTCTGCTGTACAAGATCCGCCAGTATGGCCTGGCGGAGGGCAAGAGCCATCACAAGCTTTCGGCGGGGGCGTAAGCGCGCATCCGCCGAAGCGCTGAAGTGTGTGCGTGGAGAACCCGTCTTCCGCCCCTTCGGGGCTTGGTCATTTCCCACTTTCTACCCACGGCTTACGCCGTGGGCTGCATTCCTACGCCGCTTCGCGGCTAAGAACTCCATGGTCTGCGAGGTTTTGGGTTCTCACGCACACACTAAAGCCCGGCATTTATGCGGCCCTTGGCGGCCCGGCTGAAGCCGGGCCCTACCCAAAACCTATTTGTGAAACCCGTTCTAGAACTTTCCCTTGGAACCGAAATGGCTTCCCGCTGGCCCTGTTCCCTGGCACCTGCCTTACGGAACCGTCAAGACGATGCTGGCGTTCTTGGTATCGCTGCCGGAAGTAGCAGCGATGGTCAGGGTGTAGGTGCCGGCTTGTGTCCCGCTGACAGGTGGCGGCGTCGAGGTTTTGCTGCAGGCGGGCTGCAGTAAGATCAGGGCGAAGACCAGACTGAGCAGCAGGACTCCAGCGATGCGCCTGCGCCGACGGTCACCTCCCAAGCCGAGCAAAGCCAATCCGGGAACTGCGAACCACACGGCATAGAAGGGCCGCTTCCAGAGGCTCGTCGTGGTGATGGGCCGCGCCGTAGTGGTAACGTTCAGCGTCGTAGTCGCGCCACTGGTCCCCTGCAGAGTAACCGGGCTGGTGGTAAAGCTTTGAGTGGTTCCGGTGAGGCCGGCGGGGATCGAAACCGAGAGCGAGATACCGCTGCCGTAGACCGGATGTGGGATCAGCTGAACCTGGTAGACCGCGGTATCCCCGGCGGTAGGTACGGCAACGTTGACCGGGCTCACGCTGAGGGTGAAGTCTGACATTTGCGCCGGGACTGAAGTCGTCGCAGTGTTGATGGCGTTGAGCGCGGTCGCCTGGAGGGCTCCGCCATTGAACTCAGCCTGAGTCCCGCTGCCGCTGGCCGCCGGCGTCAACGTTATGGTGATGGTCGCGGTTGAGCCCGCCTGCAGCGACGGTATGCTACAGGTCACGATGGATGAAGTCGAAGCAAAGCTGCAGTCCCCGCCGGGGACAGCGCTGCCAGAAACATAACCCAGCGAGATTCCGGTTATGGCGGGGCCGATGTTGTCGGTGACCGTAATGCCGGTGGCCAGGTCGGGACCGTTGTTAGTCAGCGTGTAGGTGAAGGTTGCCTGGTTGCCGGCGCTGATGTAGGTCTGGTTCGGACCCAGGGTAAGGACTCCAGTAATGGACAGACTCGCCGCGGTCGCGACCTGGGTTACGAAGGCATCATAGCCGCCGTTGTTCTGGGCCTGCAGCGGCTTGGCCAGCTGCAGGTCGATCGCGTTGGTGCTGCCCGCGACGTACAAGTTCTGGTTGGTGTCGAGCGCGATGCCTGTGCCCTGACCCAGAGCCTGTGCACCAGTGCCGGTGTTGGGTGTGGATCCGCCGTAGTAAGTGGTCCAGGAGCCGGTCGTGGTCTGTCCGGTGATGCTGGCGGCGGTGTTCAGCCGGGCGATAAAGGCGTCTTGCGTGCCGTTCAGCTGGCTCTGGATGGGGCTGGGATAGGGGAACACGGGGAAGCTACCCGCCGGGGGAGTGGGAGAGGCCAGGGTCTGCAGCGTGGGCGATTGGGTCCAGCCCGTGATCAGGGCGCCGTTGGCGTAATCGACCGTGATGGCCAGCCCCTCGTCGTTGTTCTGCCCGCCCAAATACGAGAAATAGGTCAGGGAGACGTTGGTCGGCGTGCCGGTGGTCGAGTTTGTCGGGTTGCTCAACCGCGCCACGTAGGCGTCGTTCAGAGGAGGAGTGGTGAGCTGGGCAGCACATCCGGAACTGGGGATGGGGGTCGGGGTGACATTATTCAGACACTTCTGAAACGAGGCAATTTGGGACAGAGTGCTGGAACCGACAAAGTCCGGCGAATTGGTAGTTCCGGTCACGTAGACATTGGCCGCGCCGGTCGGGTCGAGGGCGACTCCGTTGCCGAAATCTGACCCCGTGCCTCCCAGGTAAGTGGACCACTGCAGTTGCTCGCCCTGGGCCGCACTCGCATTGAGATTGAGCTTGGCCACGAAAGCGTCGGAGTTGCTGGTGGTCGACGTGTTGAGGCAGGTCTGAGCACCGACAATGACTGTCGGAGGCGGCTGATCGAGGCAGGGCTGATAGGCATTGAGAATGGGGAAGTCGGTGGTAGAGGACGTTCCGGTGTAGACGAAGTTGGTGGTGCCCGTGAAGTAGACGTTCTGGTTGACGTCCACGGCGACGCCGCCGCCGATGGCGATGGGAGTGGGCGTGTAAAAGGCGCCGCCGCCGAAGTAGGTTGAGTACGGGATGCTGCCGATTCCCGTCGCGGTTGTGCTGACTTCCGTCAGGAAGAACTGGATCGCTGCTCGCGGATAAAACTGATACGCCTGCTGCTCCGGCAACGTGCTGGCCGGGAATTGGTCCGAAACGCTGGAGACGCTCGGTGGGGTGGATTGGGTGGTGCCTGTAACATAGACGTTTTGCTTGGCATCAATGGTCATTCCGCTGGCGATGTCGGTGTTATTGCCCGAGAGATACGTCGAATACGTCAGCGCAGAAGCCGAAGGGTTGAGCACGCTCACGAAAACGTGTGTGCCGGGGACTTCGGGAACAGTCTGGTAGGCCGTCTCTGTGGTGGGAAATTTGGGCGAAGTAGTAGTGCCGGCCACATAGGCGTTTCCCGCGGCGTCCACCTGTATTCCGACCGGATAGTCGGTGCCAGTACCGCCGAGGTAGGTCACATAGTCAAGGACGGCGGGGGTTGAGCCCAGGGGCGGCGTGATTTTGGCGATGTAAACGTTCTGCGCTCCAGCGAGGGAGGTTTGCAACACGCCGGCGGTCGCGAGATTGGGCGAATTGGTCGAGCCAGCGAGGTAGATGTTCTGGCTGCCGTCGACTGCAACCGAAGTGTTCAGCTCGTTGCCGGTACCGCCGAAATAAGTCGCGAACGACAGCACGGGGTCAATCACCAACTCGCGCGAGCGATCGTAGGCGCCAATCGCGAATCCAGCGCGGTGCGCGTTGCGCAGCACAAACCTCGCTTCGACCGGCTGCTCGCGGCCGGCAATTTCCTGGTAAACGCGCGGAGCTTCCAGGCGGACGCTGGCGCCTTCGCCCCGGGCCCCGGCGCAGGGAATGACCAGAGCGCCATCATTCAACTGAAGCGGCTGGGCGCCGTCAAATTCCACTTCGACCTGTGCCGGATCAGCGCCCGGAGCCACTTGAAAGTCGTATTCCAGATGACCCTGATTTCCGTAGAAAACCAGATTGATGCCGGGATAGATCTGTTCAAAGCGGACGCGGGCGAACTGCGGAACACCGCGCCGCCACTTCGCCGGATCGTTGCCCAGCAGGTAATTGCTCTTGCCGGGAAGAAGATCCGTGCCGGTGAGACTGGCTGCCGGATTCGCGCCCGCCAATTTCATCTCCAGGGATTCGACACGAACCGAGGAAGAGCTGTTCTTTGACAAGTCGTGGGTTGACCGAGCGTGGGAATAAAGCCTGAGAGTCGCGCCTTCCGAGCCGAGCAGAAGGCTATATCCCGAGCCGCGGGCGAGGAACCGGGCATGGGGATCGGCCGGGTCGAGATTGGCCTGGCCCTGGTTGGGTTCGAACATCAGCGGCAAACCGGCAAAGAGAGTGCGCGCACGGGCTGCGAAGCCCGCCACGCGTTCGGTCGGGGCGAGAGAAGCCGCCAGCGTCGGTTGGGGCGAGAACTGATCTACTGCTTTCGCGGCGGTCGGAAGCGAACGGGAACCCAGCCCCAGAACTACGCATCCGGCCACCAGCAAGGCCAGTCCGGCGGCCAAAAAACGAAGTCGTACGACAGATGTTCCCAATCCACGGCAATTCTCGTTCACAGGTTCCCTCCGATGCCTCGCTTCGCTCAGGTCTTTCATTGGCCCGAATCGTTTATGTCTCAGACCGTTTCCCTCAGATCGTTTCTCGTCAGGTCGTTTTTCGTCCAGATCAGTGGTGAAATTGGAGACGGCGCACGAACCTTTTGCCTCGCGCCAGTGAATTTCGCTGGGCGAAGCTGCTCGCGACTGACTGGGTCACTGGAACTGGCGGAAAAATTAAATAACTACTTAAACATCCGACGGATAGACAAGTCAAGCGACCGGGGCACCTGGGGGTCGGTTTCGGTTCCTCAGGCCATGCCGATCGGCGCAAGATCGCTCCGACTTCGCCGAAGACAGGATCTTCGCTCCTCTGAGAAACGGCCCTGGTAAGGATGACTCCGTCGGAAGAACGGTCAAAGTTCAGCCCGAGCCGCGCCCGTTTGAGTGCGCGGCATCCCTGAAGCGATGCCCTGATGCGAGTCGCTGCTCCCGGCACGCACGCCCCCGGATATCAGTTCCAAGTTCCCTCAGATGCGTTCGAGCGCGAAGAAAGATGCCGGACACTGGCACAAAAGTGGCGTGAATGAAATTGCGAGGTGGCATTCGGACCGGGAGAATCTCTGAATTTCTGCAACGGCTTGCATGAGCCTGCGCTGGCACGACCGGAGATGGCCGCGCAAGCTACTGATTCCGTGCCGGAAAACCCGTGATTCGCCTTGAGCCGGATGGCAGTGCGATTGCTAGTTCATGCTCAGCGCTCGGGTCAGGCGAGCGTCCTTCCCCAGAGCTCACCCAAAGACGTCGTGTGCGGGTTGAGCAGATTAACAGAGTCAGTTCTTCTGGCGATTTTAATGTTGCAAACTGCTGATAATTCTATACATTGAGGGGAGTAGAGACTTGTCTGCTCGGACTCGGTCCTCAGGGTTTGGGGCTCTTGCCGTCGGTAGCGGTTGCTTTTCTTCGACTGAAACGCTTGTGGCGGAGCGTTCTGGCATGCAACTGAATTCCCAGGAACGGCGGATGATGCGGCGCTTCGACATGCGCCTGCCTGCCATCGTGCGCCTGGAAGGCGCAGACGAGTTCCATACCGAGACCCAGAATGTGAGCGCCCGCGGCGTCTACTTCTATCTCGACCGCGCGGTCGAAGCTGGAACCAAACTGGAAGTCACCCTGACCTTTCCCCCGCACATCACGCTGACCGATGCGGTGCGGGTACGTTTCGACGCGCGGGTAATCCGGGTCGAGTCGCCGCTGCCCTCGGCACGGGTCGGAACGGCGGCCATGATCGAGGACTACGAGTTTCTCCGCTCCAATGGCGCCCCCGACTTGCTCAGCGCCCTGCAGAAGGAAATGAAGGGCGAGTAACTGAGGGCTTCCGGCTGCCGAGTTCCGGTTTCCAGCAGTTTTCAGCAGTCAGTAGGAACCAGTGTCGTCCCTCCGGGACTGATTCTGATTTCTCACCTCTACCCGGCACTTACGTGCCGGGCTATCACATCCCGCCGCTTCGCGGCTGGATTTTGCTGGCTCCTGCTCCATCGTCGTCCCGAAATATCGTTCTCACGCACACACTGAATGCTGAGGGCTGAGCGGCGGAAACTCGGTGACGACTATTTCTCTTTGCCTAATTCCTGCAACTGGCGGTGGAGGCGGCCGAAGCGGCGGACCAGAGTTCCCAGATAAAAGGCGTGAATCACCCAGGTGGCGATGTAGGCGGCGAAGAGGAACTTGAGGGCGTTCATTGCGGGCTCCGGTTGAGTGGGAGGCTGGTTTTGGCGGGAGCTCTGCTTTGCAAAGACTTCATGGCGTGGGCTTCTTCCACCTCGCGATGCAAAAGCTCCAGGCGGTAGCGCGACCAGCACACCAGGAAGGCAAAGCAGAGAAATGCCAGCCAGTTGATCAGCAGCACGTGCAACATGCGTGGATCCATCGAGCCGCCTCCACCGATCACCGGCTGCGGATGCTGGGTGCGGAAGAACCAGATGGAGAAATACACCAACGGCACGTCGAGCGCTCCGAACACAGCCAGGGCTGCGGCCAACATCTGCGTCTGGGCGCTGGTGGAGAAGCGCCGCAGCACCAGATAGCTCAGGTAAATCAGCCACAGCACCAGGGTTGAAGTGAGGCGAATATCCCCCGGCGCCCACCAGATGCCCCACACCGGCCGGGCCCAGATCGGCCCGGTCACCAGCACGATGGTGCAGAAAACCACGCCCACTTCGGCGGACACCAGCGCGACCATGTCCGCCTTCGGCTTGCGCCGGATCAGATAGGTGATGGAGGCGACGAAGTTGATCGAGAACAGCAGGAACGCCGTCCACGCGGAAGGCACATGGTAATAAATAATGCGGTACACGTCGCCCTGCTGCGCGTCGGTCGGCGTAGCTTTGCCCAGCGCCAAATGCAACGCATAGGCGAGAAAAATCGCCGTGAGCACCGCGAGGATGGGGAAGAGCCGTTTCATTCCGCGTGCAGAACCGTCTCAAATAGCGCCAGACATGCAGTAGTAAACACCACATCGTAGGTGAGAAGCAACACGATGTAGAAGTGCGCGGGATTGTCGCCGGTGAGCACAGCTGTGGTTCCGGCGACCATGCCAAGCACGGCGGGAATGGAAATCGGGAACAGCAAGAGCGGCAGCATGATCTCGCGGCTGCGCGTGCGCAGCGACATGGCCGCAAAAAATGTCCCGTTCACCACCAGCGCCCAGGTGCCGAGAATCGCGATCGGGATCAACTGCCACGCCGGTCCCAGAACGTGCAAGTTATAAAAGACTACGAACAGAGGAGCCATCAGCGCTTCCAGGACGCTGACGAAAATAAAATTGCCCAGCGCTTTCGCCAGAAACAGCGCATTGGCGGGCGCGGGAGACACTCGGTACGCATCCAGCACCTGATTGCGCAATTCGCGCGCCCAGGTCTGATTGAGCGCCACCACCGCCGCAAACAGGAACGCCACCCAAATCAGGCCACCGGCAATCTGGCGCGATTCCTCAGCTAGAGGATCGAAGGCAAAGGCGAAGATCACCACCACCAGCAAGGAAAAGAACAGCATCGAGTTGAGCGCGTCTTTGGAACGCCATTCGAGGCGAATGTCTTTCTTCAGCGTGGCGAGAGTGACGGACCAACAGCTCATCGCTCGTCCTCGACGGAACAGGGTCGGCGGCCGGGAATCTGCAATCTGAAATTTCCCAGAGCCCTAGACGCGGGCGGAGCCCCGGACGCCCTCGTCCGGGGAGCCCGGGCGGGAGGCATTTTCTGTGGCAATGGCTCGGCGGACGGGGGCGTCTGCCGCTCCATGATCCCTTTCGCGTGCAGAAGGATACTCATGAAACTGACCCCGGGCGCGCAGTGGTCGCCGTCCGGTCTATGATTTGGCCCGCTTGCATCCAGACGAATTCGTCGGCCGCCCCTTCGAGCAGCGGGGCCTGGTGGGTCACGACCAAAATCGTCTTGCCGGCGTCGCGCATGCCCTTGAGCAGGCTGACCATCTCGCGGGCCGAGTGCACGTCCACGTTGGAGAAGGGCTCATCCAGCAGCAAGACTTTGGGATCGTGCAGAATCGCCCGCGCCAGCGACATGCGCTGGCGCATCCCCTGCGAATACTGCCCGACGGGCCGGGTCAGTTCGGGATCAAGTCCGACGGCGCGAGTCACCTCGGCGCAGCGGCTGACTTCATTGCGGGCAGAGCAGGCAATGCCATAAAGGCCGGCAAAGTAGCGCAGGTTCTCCATGCCGCTCATCTCGTCGTAGAGCAGCGACGGATGCGCCATGTATCCGAGATCGCGGCAGGCAGCTTTCGGAGTCTTGCCGAAAATGGAAATCTCGCCGCGCGTGGGCTGCAACAGGCCGGCGAGCGCGCGCAGCAGGGTGGTCTTCCCCGCACCGTTGTCGCCGAGGATGGCGTGGAAGCGTCCCGCGTCAAATTCGGCGGTCACGCCGCGCAGCGCGGCAAAGCGTCCGAACTGCTTGATGACGTTGTGGACGGCGATGGCGGGCGCGGGGGCGGTTTCAGCGAGTTTGTTCATCAAGATTGTGAGGGCAGCAAGGGTACAACCGTACAGCTATTGAGGCGTATTGGGAATCTGCGCTGACGGATGACTGGCCTCATAGCTGCGTTTGGCCTCTAGCAGCTCAGATCGATGTTTTGCTGCGATTGTTTTCGCCAACTCCTTTTGCTTGGCGATGAGGACCTGCTCAACCTCCCCCCGCATCTGCCGAAGTGCCGGTTGCATTTGCTCCCAGAGGCAAACGCTCGCTTTGCTCGCGGGGCGGACGAAGGCGTCCGCCCCTACACAAGCTAGGTCATGCTCTTGGCGGGCTCGGCTTGCATCTGGTTGCCGGGCTGACCCGGCTGCTGCGGAGCATACTTCGAGGCGCATTTGGCCTGGAGCTGCTTGGCGTGGAACACGCCGTCGCGGCCGAAGCTGCCGTCGGCCAGGGCCTGGGAATCGTCTTTGAAAGTGTCAGGAGGAGCCTCGGCGCCGGTGTAATCCACTTGCAGATTCTGATTCTCTTCGACCAGCACAAACTGCACGTGCGTGCCGGTGCGCTTAATCGAGCCGGGCTGGACATTTCCCGCTACTCGCAATCTCTTCGAATAGGCGCTGTCGCCCATGGTGCGCAATTCCTTGATGGTGACGTAGTAGCTCTTGCTGTCCTGGACGCCGGTGTAGGCCAGGTAGCCGAGCAACAACATGATGACCACCGTGGCGCCACCGAACTTCAAATAAATATTAGTTTGACTCGACATTCACGCACCCCGAGGGGATGCACCCCCACAGGGAAAACTCTACGCGTGGCAGAGAGGAGAATCAAGGCTGGCACGAACGCTGCAGTTTCGGGATTTCGACATCCCCATTGCTTTGCGAACTTCGCGGCGCTTCTTCGCGAGCTTCGCGGTAGAAGATCTTAAACCGCAAAGTACGCGAAGGATTCGCGAAGGACGCGAAGAAGTGATCCGCCAAACTCAAGCTGTACCACTACCCAGAACGCCGCACGGATGAAGGCCGATAAAAGTCGTGCCCTTCCCACCATTTTCTGGGATGGGTTCCTGCGGCCTACGACTTGTTCCAGGCGCGCACGCGCGGCAGCCATCGGCGCACATTCCGGCAATAGTTCTCGTAGTCGGCGCCGAACTTCCCGCGCAGAGTCGGTTCTTCATAAAAGACGACAAAAAGATGCACGCCCAGGGCGACCGCTGCCACGGCGGCGATCAATACGGGGTCGGGGTGTCCGAAAACAATCCACAGGCCGATCCATCCGGCCGCGAAACCCACGTACATCGGATTCCGCACGTAGCGGTAAAAGCCGACCACGACCAATCGCTTGGGTGGAACAATCGGCGCAGGAGTTCCGCGGCCAGTCCAGCCGAAATCCCAAACACAGCGCAAGGCAACCGCGAATCCCAGCACCGAGGGAATCGCAGCCAGCCATCGCCAGCGCGCCGCGCCGGCTGTCGCCACACGGAAGCCGAGCCATCCCGGCAAAAGCCAGAACCACAGGGCGAAGAAAGCCGCGCCCACCGCCAGCGCAGCGACCGCGCTCAGCCATTGGCCGCCATCGACCGGTGGAGCACCACCAGACCGTAGTTCCGTCATAAAGACCTCCTGTCGAACCAGATTATGCCCGCCGGAGCCGGCGTGGTTCGAGGATTTTCCGGGCTCCGAAAAAAAGTACTTGACATAATGTACTAGTTCTATAGTACACTGACACGCATGGGCAGGGACAGCCAAAACGCCGGAACCTTCGAGTTCGCGCTCGACCTCCATACCGGAGTGCCGGTCTACCGCCAGCTCATCGATCAAGTGCGGGCCGGGGTCGCGTCCGGCACGCTGACGGCGGGCGATCAACTGCCTACGGTGCGGCAGCTGGCGGTTGATCTGGCCATCAACCCCAACACCGTGATGCGGGCCTATCGCGAACTGGAACTGGGCGGCTTGCTCGAGACGCATCAGGGCACGGGGACGTTCATCGCGAACAAGAAGGTAGAAAAGGCGTCGGCCGAGCGGGAGCGTCAACTCAGCCAGATGGCAAGTGAAGTTGCGGCGCGCGCGGGCGCTGCCGGATTCACGGTGGAAGATTTGATTGATCGTCTGCGGGAGTTGCTGCCTCGCCCCGCACAAAGGAGATAGTCATGCTCGTGAAAATCAATCCGAAAGAAATCAACGGAGTCGCACTTCTGCTGTTCGCGGTATGTTTGCTCGCCGGTATCGGGATAGCGCAAGCCACGCGGCAGCCGGCATTTGCTATCGCAGGAGCTGTGGCCGGACTCTATTTTCTCCTTGCCATCAAGGTGGTGCGGCAATGGGAGAAAGTCGCGCTGCTGCGCCTGGGCCGATATGTGGGCTTGCGCGGCCCCGGCCTGTTCCACATTTTTCCCATCATCGAAACGTTGAGCCCGTACGTGGACCAGCGGGTGCGGGTGGCGAGCGTGTCGGCGGAATCCACGCTGACGCGGGACACGGTGCCGGTCAACGTGGACGCGATCGTGTTCTGGATGGTGTGGAACGCGGAGAAATCCATTCTGGAAGTGGAGAACTTCGTGGACGCCATCAATATGAGCGCGCAGACGGCGCTGCGCGAGTCCATTGGGCGGCACGAACTGGCGCAGATGATCACCGAGCGCGAAACGTTGGGCCGCGAGCTGCAGCGGATTCTTGATGAGAAGACGAATCCCTGGGGAATCACGGTGCAATCGGTCGAGATCCGCGATGTGAAGATTCCGCAAGGGCTGGAAGATGCCATGTCGCGCCAGGCGCAGGCGGAGCGCGAGCGGCAGGCGCGCATCATTCTGGGGCAGGCAGAGAAGGAAATCGCCGATAGCTTCGTGCAGGCCGCAGCTTCCTACAGGGACAATCCCGTGGCCTTGCACCTGCGCGCCATGAACATGCTGTACGAAGCGATCAAGGAACGCGGCTCGATGGTGATCGTGCCGTCATCCGCGGTGGAGACCATGGGGCTGGGAGGAACGCTGGCAACGGCGTCCCTGGGCGGGGCAAAACCCTAACTCAAACTAAACAACATCAAAAGGAGTATCCCAATGAAGTGCTTACTATCTGTGTCTCTTACGGCCGCTCTGGCTGTGGTTGGAGAGCTCGCGCTGAGCAATCTGATGCAATCCCCGCCGCTGCAGAAAGGCGTCAGCGTGCAAATGGCCGTCACCAGCAACGCAGCGGCCATGCCCGAGGCCGACAACAAGAACGCCTGGATCGTAGCGGTCACCGATGACGGCAAAGTGTATTTCGGAACCGACCCGGTCAAGCTCGCGGGCCTCGAGGAAGCAATGAAGAGTCGTCCTCGCAACCGCGACCAAAAGCTTTACGTCAAGGCCGACGCGCGTGTGCCGTTCGCCAGTGTGGAGAAGGTCCTCGAAGCTGGCCGGGAGGCATCATTCGCAGCACCGATTCTGCTCACGTCGCAGCCGGAACGGGCAGCGCCAGGAACTATAGTTCCCCCGAAAGGTCTGGAGGTGCTGGTGGGTCCGTCGGCCGGCTCGGAGTCGCCTGTGGTGCGCGCACTCGACTCGGGGCAACAGGGGTCGATGGTAGAAATCAACAATCAGCGGATTCCCTTGACTTCTCTGCCGAACACGCTCTGGCAAGCCTTTCAGAATCGGGAGAACAAAGTCGTTCTCGTGACGGCAGGCGGCAGTCTGCCGTTTGCAGATGTCGTGCATGTGATCGACGTGTGCCGCGGGGCGGGAGCCAGAGTCGTCCTGGATACGCCGGAGTTGTAAAGGTGCCCTCGGCGGCGTTCCCACCCTTCGAAAACCGCGAAGGGTGGGGCAGCCGGCTGCGAAGCGGAACGCTCTGGTCCGGCCTCATCGTCGAGAAATAAGGAGAATTTATGAGTCGTGTACTGGGAACGTGTCTTTCCGGTCTAGTTTTGTGCCTGGCTCCAACGGCACTTGGACAGCAGGCTACCCCTTGGCGTGATCCCTCGAAACACACTGTGCAATTCGTAACGGTGGAAGAAGGCGTCCGGTTGGAGGTGCTCGATTGGGGCGGAACGGGACGGCCGGTTGTGCTGCTGGCGGGTTCCGGAAACACCGCACACATTTTCGACGATTTCGCTGAAAAACTATCCGGAGCTTGCTGTCATGTCTACGGCATCACGCGCCGCGGGTTTGGCGCTTCCACTCATCCCGATTCGGGTTACGACCAGCAGCGGCTGGCGGACGACGTGCTCCAGGTGCTCGACGCGCTGAAACTGGTTGCGCCTGTTGTGGCGGGTCACTCCATGTCTGGCGAGGAATTAACAACGTTGGGAGACGAACACTCCGATCGCCTGGCTGGGCTGGTCTACCTCGATGCGACGGCTGACCCTACGGATTACCCAGGGAATAGTCCGGCCTACACCGCGCTTTTCAATAAATTGCCCGCAGCCATGCGGGCCAACGGTTCTAAACCAGACGCCTCGGACCTAAAATCTTTTCAAGCCTTTCATGATTTCAAAGTGCGGCAGAATGGCTTTGAATACCCAGAAGCCCAACTGCGCGCCAGTTTCAACCAGAATCCCGACGGTTCAGTGGGTAGTTACAATACTTCCGATAAAGTCCACAACGCGATCGGTCGGGGAGCCCTGCCCCGCGATTATTCTCGAATCCGTGTGCCCATACTGGCGTTGTTCAGCTCGCTGAGTATCAACTATCGGTATCAACCAAAGGACGCTCAAGAACGCGCAGCCATCGAAGAGTTCGACGCGGCAACCGAAGTCTACGACAAGCGGAATAAGAAAAACCTTCTGAATGCGAAAGGCGGCGTGCGTATGGTTGACCTGCCTCAGGCCGATCATTACGTATTTCTCAGCAACCAGGCAGACGTGCTGCGCGAGATGCGGGCATTCCTGGCAAGCTTGCATTAGTCGCAGCCGCCATCGGCACGGATGCCCACCCTTCGAAAAGCGCGAAGGGTGGGGCAGCCGGCGGTCGCGGTTACGGCCGTCACGTCTGGCCTGACCAAACGTAACTAAAGTCCGCGCCACGTGTTGCCGATAGCTCACACATGGATGTTTCAGCGATCGCCCTACAGGGACTGCAACAGGCGGAGTATCAACTGGACGCGGCGGCAGCCGGGATTGCCGGCGCGGGAGGCGGGTCGGCCAACGAGAATAACGTAGATGCGGCAGACCTCAGTTCGCAAATGGTCGCGCTGACGTCGGCGCAAACGCAATATGAAGCGGATCTCGCCACGCTCAAGACTGCGGACCAGGTGGAGCAGAACCTGGTGAATCTGACGGGCTGACGTCACGAGAGGCGTTTGCTGTGCCGCGCCTGACATTCCTTGCGGAGTGCATCCCGTCTCCTCACTTGCTCTTTCTGGTTGGGGGCGATAGCGCACGGCCCTCCGGGGCTAAACAGTTTGCTGAAAAACTCGCCTTGGTGACCTCAAGGGCTAAAGTGTGTGCGTGAGAACTCGTCTTCCGCCCCTTCGGGGCTTGGCCATTTCCCACTTTGACCCATGGCTTACGCCATGGGCTGCACTCTGCCGCCGCTTCGCGGCTAGGAACTCCATGGTCCGCTCCACCACGGGGCGAGATTTTGAGTTCTCACGCACACACTAAAACCCTCACAGAAAAGAGAGGCCTTATGGCAGCGCTGAAAGCGCTGCGCCACCCAAAACCGAGTTTTTCAGCAGTCTGTGAAGCCCACGATCTCTTTTTCGACTGTCTTCGGCACGACGGAAAGTCGTGCCCTTCCCTGTCCCTGGGCCTTCCCGTCCGCGATCCTTTCCGCGCGGTTATAATTCAAAGTCAAAGAGAATTCTTTCGAGGTTGGCCTGGTTATGACTTCCACGAATGGCACGAACGGCAACGCCTATACCGTCCCCAAACCGCGCGCGGAGTGGCTGGCGCGGCGCAAGCAGGCAAATACCGACGGCAATTTCTCGCAGATGCACTATGCGCGGCAGGGCATGATCACCGACGAAATGGGCTACATCGCGCAGCGCGAGAAGCTCGCGCCGGAGCTGGTACGCGATGAAGTCGCCCGCGGACGGATGATCATTCCGGCGAACATCAACCACGCCGAACTGGAGCCGATGGCGATCGGCGTGGCTTCGCTGTGCAAGATCAACGCCAATATCGGGAACTCCGCCGTCACTTCCGAGATCAACGAGGAACTCAAGAAGCTGCACACCGCGGTGCATTATGGCGCCGATACGGTGATGGATCTTTCGACGGGCGGCGAGATTCACGAAATCCGCGAAGCGATTTTGCGGCACTCGCCGGTGCCGATTGGGACAGTGCCGATCTATGAAGCCATTGCCCGGGTGAAGCGTGTCGAGGACCTGAACGCGGAGATCATGCTGGAAGTGATTGAAGAGCAGGCGGCGCAGGGCGTGGACTACATGACGATCCATGCCGGCGTGCTGATTCAGTATCTGCCGATGGTTTCCGAGCGCATTACCGGTATCGTCAGCCGGGGCGGAGCGATCCTGGCGCAGTGGATGGCTTACAACCACAAGCAAAACTTTCTCTACGAGCGGTTCGACGACATTTGCAAGATTTTCAAGAGATATGACGTGAGCTTTTCTTTGGGCGACGGTTTGCGGCCGGGCTGCGTGGCCGACGCCAGCGACGAAGCGCAGTTTGCCGAACTGAAGACTCTGGGCGAACTCACGAAAAAGGCCTGGGAGCACGATGTGCAGGTCATGATCGAAGGCCCGGGCCACGTTTCGATGGACAAGATCAAGGAGCAGGTGGATAAGGAAATCGAGCTTTGCCACGAAGCGCCGTTCTACACGCTGGGCCCGCTGGTGACCGATATTGCGCCCGGCTATGACCACATCACGTCGGCCATTGGCGCGGCCATGATCGGATGGTACGGGGCGGCCATGCTGTGCTACGTCACGCCCAAAGAGCATTTAGGGTTACCCAATGAAAAAGATGTGAAAGACGGCATCATTGCCTACAAGATCGCTGCCCATGCCGCCGACATCGCCCGGCAGCGGCCGGGCGCCCGCGACCGCGACGACGCCCTGAGCTACGCGCGCTACAAATTCGACTGGGAGAAACAGTTCGCGCTGTCGCTCGACCCCGAAACCGCCCGCTCCATGCACGACGAAACCCTGCCCGACGATTACTACAAAGAAGCCGCCTTCTGCTCCATGTGCGGCCCGAAATTCTGCTCGATGAACTACTCGTCGAAAGTGGACGAGTACAACAAGCAAGTTCATGGCATCGAGAAGAAAGATTATTCGGAGCTGGTGGAGAAGCTGGTGACGCTGAAGTAGTTGAGTACCGTGGAAGAGCGGCCCTTGTTCTGCCGGGTGCCCCAGGTCTCGCTGCATTTGCGAGACCTGAGATGTTCAGAATCGTATTGCCTCGATTCGTCAGGTACGAAACGAATCACTCCCACGTCTCGCAAGAACGGCGAGACGTGGGGCACCCCACTAGGGGCGTCACAACTCACTCCTCAAACCAGAACGGGTTGAACGCCGGGTACCCCATCCTCTCGCGTTCCTTGCGAAAAGGTGGGCGCCTGTCTGCTCATCTCAGCGGTAGGCCTCGCCGCGATGACGCACGCGGCGAACCTCGATGGTATCGGCATCGGGGCAGACGAAGAAGAGACGATAGTCGCCGACACGTAGCCGAAGCTCTTCTCTTCCTTGGAGAGCTTTCACGTCGCCCGCGCCCGACTCCGCAAAGCGATGCAGCGCGGAGAGAATATGCATCGCTATAGGCTTGCTGAGGCTGCGCACATCGCTTTTGGCAGGATCGGTCCAAACGATCCGCTTCACTTCGGCGCCTGAAAGCGGTCGATTTCTTCCTGGGTAACACCGAGCTCGGCCAGAACCTGCTCGTGGGGAATGCCCTTGTTATGCTTCGACCATTCGCGCGCTTCGTCGAGCGCCTTTTCCTCTTGGGACGTGAGCGGTTCGCCGTCAATGGGAGCGTTAGCGATCGCGCGTGAGACGGGATCGAGCAAGGCTTCGAGTATCCCGATCACCGCCGGAACCTGGCTCGGGGCCAGCTTGTCGATCAGTTCGTGGGCGTGCTCCTTGTTTGCGGCCATGCTTAACTCCTCCTGATTATTTTACACGCCGGGTGCCCCAGGTCTCGCTGCATTTGCGAGACCTGGGATGTTTGGAATCGCACTACCCCGATTCGTCAGGTACGAAAAGGAATCACTCCCATGTCTCGCAAGAAGCGGCGAGACATGGGGCACCCCATTTGAGATTTCTGTTTTGCGCCGGAGACGTACGGCTGGTGGGCCGGCCTAAACTTCCATACCCTGAGGGATACCCGGCGGCCCGATACACCCGGGCCGCTGGACAGCCGGGGGCGGCTGTCCCTACATGGGCATTTCAGGAGGTCAAGCCGGAGGCAGTGCCCACCCCACACGAGTCACTTCCCTTCCAGCGTGATATCTCCCACGCCGACGTGGGCGCGCAGTTCATATTTGCCGTCGCCGCGATACTTCAGCGTCTTGCCCAGCCAGCCGCTGGTTTCACCGTAGCCGTCGCTGTTCACGTCTCCGATGCCCGTGCTGGCGCGCACTGAGCGGTAGACAGAAGATGCTTTCGCCAAGCGAATGTCTCCGACATCTAGTTCCAGATCTTTGTCACCCTCAACGTCTTCGACCACCAGGTCGCCGACTTTTTCATGCACGTCGAGATTGGTGTTGGCGGGAACTTCCAACTCCACATCGAACTGCGTGTTACTGCCGTAGGGGGCACGAAACTCAATGCTGGCGTCGTTGCCACGGACATCGAAATCAACACGGGCCTCTTTGATGTTTCCCTCGTGGCGCGACTTGACCGTGTAATGCAGGCTGATTTTGTTGGCTTCGCCGCGCTTGATGTGCAGATCGCCCACGCTGAGGCGCACGTGCAACATGCCGCCAGCGGCGAAGTCGCGCGCGTCAGAATGGGACTCGGAGTAATTCCAGTCGCTGGCAGCACAGAATGGAACCAGCAGGAGACAAACAATCAGCATTCTGTGGAGCGGTGAAAGCTGTAGCAGAGACCTTCTCGGCATGGTGCACCTCGCAGGCGCAAGAGCGCCTGATGGTGATACGAGGAAGAAGGGGCAGCGGTTCCGTCATTTCCAGGCCCACTCCGGAAGAGCGGCTGCGGAGCTTCGCTCCGCCGGACAGCCGAGGGCGGCTGTCCCCACATTCTTAAGGGGACTGGCCTACCGATATCCTTCCAGCGCCTTCGCGGCGCGATCGAGCGCGGCGGCCAGCGCTCCCAACTGCTGGCGGGCCTGTTCACTCTCGCCCTTGTCGAGGGCTTCGTTGACGCCGGGAATCACGACGGCGGCGTAGCCGGTATATTCTCCCGGCGCATAGATGGCGTGGCGAAACCAGGGACGATGGGGCAATCCCTGCGGCGTGAGCAAAGCGCGCTCCGCTTTTCGCAGCGCCTGATTCAGACGCGCTGCATCTCGCGGTGGATGTTTTTGCTGGGCAAGAATCTTCCCGGCGGTGGCCTGGAACCGCCGGGCGGCCGCGTTCACTGCGCCGAAGTCGAGCCCGTGCTTGCCGAACTTGTTGTCGGCCCGGTGCTGGGCCGCGTCGAGATAGAGGGTAACTTCCTTTCCGTACTCCTCGTAGTCGTAAGGCAGGATGTCGGCATCGGCCATGCGAAGGGCTTCCAGCCCGAAGACGCGGGCCATCTCCTGCTCGTAGGCGAAATCGGGATCGCCGAATTTCTTGAACCAGGCGAAGTTGTCGAACGCCGAGTGGTACACGCCGTAGGGACCGGTCGAACTCACGTCGGTCGAAGGCACACCGGCATGTTGAAGGAAGGCGGTGTAATCGGAGCCGCTGCCCAAGTCGCCGACCGGCACATCGTCCTTGGGTTGCGCTGCGGGAAGGCGGCGGTTGTCTCCAATCGCTTCTGTGGGCAGTTGTGGCGAGAGCGTATCCGGCTGCGACGACTTCAGCCAAGCGTCGTAGAGGGTGCCGCCTTTGGGGCTGGGCACAGCCTTGGTCACATCGCGCAGAAACTGCTTGAGGCTGGGCACGGCCGACGCGCCGAACTTGGGCCCACAAACGGCGACATCCATATTGAAATACGCAGGAGCGTTGGCGAGATCGGCTTCGTGCTGCTCGACCCACTCGGTTGAGCCCATCAGTCCTTCTTCCTCACCATCCCAGCTGGCGAAGACCAGGGTGCGTTTCGGCCTCCAGCCGGATTTCAGCAGTTCGCCCACGCCGTGCACTGCTTCGAGCATCGCGGCAGTGCCGCTGTTGGGATCCACCGCGCCGTACACCCACGCATCGCGATGATTGCCTGCCACCACCCATTCGTCAGCCAGCTCGCTGCCGCGCACGCGGCCGATCACGTCCCAGAGCGTGCGGAATTGGTAGTCCTGCTTGAGGTGCATCTTTACCTTCGCGGGTCCGGGACCGACGTGATAGGTGAAGGGCAGCGCACCCTGCCACTCGCGTGGCGAGGCGGGTCCGTCAAGATGCTCGAGCACAGGCCACACATCGTGGTAGGAGAGCGGCGTGACGGGAATTTTCGGCATCTGCGCAGACTGCTGGGGAGAAATGCGGCGGGAATCCGGCAGCGACGGAATGGATGCAATACCTGGCGTGGTGGGGTCGCCGGGGAATTCGAACATGTATCCCACTGAGCCGCGCTGTACGCCGGTGTCGGGACGCCACGGGCCATCGGGGTACTTATCGCCGCGGCGCCAGCCATCGTCGGCCGGGTCGGAGTAGATGATCACGCCGGCGGCGCCGTGCTCCTGGGCGACAAACACTTTGACGCCGCGGAAATTCTGGCCGTAGCGTACGAGCACGATCTTGCCCCGCACGTCGACTTTCAGCTTCTCGAGCTTTTCGAAGTCATCCGGCGTGCCGTAGTTGGCGTAGACGACCTCCGCTTCGACATCGCCGGAGGGCGACATGGCGCTGAAGGGCATCACCACGCGGGGATCGTCCTGGAAAGGATCGCTGTCCACATGCTCGCGAGTAGGACCGTGCATCGTGACTCCGGCGGGTGCGGTCAGGTCCACGCTGACTTCCGCGGGATAGTTCATCCAGACTCTGTACTCCACGATTTCGGTGTCCAGCCCGGCGTCGCGGAATTTCTGCGCGACGTAGTCGGCGGTGGCTTTGTCTTCGACTGTGCCTGCCATGTGCGGGGCCTGGGTAAGAATGCGCAGATGCTGCTCCGCGAGTTTGGGGTCGGGAACGGCAAGGAAGCGCACTTCGATGGCGGATTCGGCCGTGGCGTCGCGGAAACCGAAGATGGCGGGAGCTGAACTGGAAGATGGAGGTGCATTTCGCCCCGCCGTAGTCGGTGAACCCGACAGCAAGAGAATGGAAGAAAGAACGGCAGCACACAAGATTCTCATTGGTATGGGAGGGGGGCTGAAAGCCAATTCAGTAAGGTAGCACAGTCGATCGAGACGACGTGGAATATTCGCTTTATATTCGCCGTCATCACCACTTTCACCAAGTTCACCACCTGGTGCTATAATAGCCGATATGAAGCGAGCCACCATGACTTTTCCAGATGACCTGGCGGAAGCCGTAGACAACTACGTCCGCGCTCAGGAGACGCCGCCCGCGCTGACGACCGTCATGCAAGCCGCGCTGCGAGAGTTTCTGCGGGAGCGCGGATTTCTGCGGACGTACAAGCCGTTGAAAATCACGCCTAAGGGTAACAGCGGACGGAGCGATGTCAGCCGGAATCACGATCTATACTTGACGGGCCTTAAGAAATGATCCGCGCTGTGCTGGCCGATACGGGACCGTTGTATGCGGCTAACGACGAGGGCGACGAGCATCATCAGCGTGCCCTCCGAGAGTTGAAGGAGTTGGCCCGCGACCGGCGGGAAGTTCTGATCGCCTATCCGATCGTGTTTGAGGCCTATTCTCTGCTTCTCTATCGGCTTGGCAGAAATGCAGCCTCGGCTTGGATAACAGAAGCAGCCGTCGCATCCTTCGTGAATCCTACGCCGGAAGACTATAGCCGCGCATTTACCACGGTGCGGACGCTCACCGACCAGAGCATCACTCTGGTTGACGCAACCCTTGCGACGTTGGCTACTCGACTAGGGCTCGCGGTGTGGACCTACGATCATCATTTTGATGTGATGCGGGTTCCGGTGTGGCGGTGAGTTAGGCGCAGAGCTTCGCTCCGCCGGACGGCCGAGAGCCTGTAGCATCTAGTTACGCTGATCGTCGCCACGCAAGTCAACCGTGAGAGCCTGCTGAGCGGCGGAGAATTGCAAAGTCGAAAATCGCCAGCTTCCAGCTAGTCGTGCCGCCTCGACTTTCAAAACCCCTTTCCCTTTCGGTCCCGAAAGTGGAATCATCAAAGTTGCGCTCCCACTACCGTCAGTAGATTGCGTAAGTTCGCCGGAGCTGAACCAGCCTTCTTTGATTGGTTCTCCCAGGACCTTGACTACCTGCGACGACGTACGTGCTTTGGCAACGGAGGCCTGGTATACAGGAGAAGTCCTTATCTGATGCTCAATGAACGCCAGGAGCACAACGACAAACACTCCGATTCCAAGAACTGCTAGCAAACCTAGCACTAGCCTATTCTTGCGTTTTTCAGAACAGGCGGTTGATTGCTGCACGTCGCCAAGCGGTGATTGTGTGATGCGTTTCCCGATCCTAGACGCGAGGCGAGCCGCGACTACAACACAAAACGCCACTGTTGAAAAAAATAGAGCAATGCTGAGAACCCACAAGACCCAGGATGCCGCACGGTTCCAAGGTGTATTGGGGAACATGACCACCAGAAAGCCGTCGAGCAGAAGCAGCAGCCACCCTGCGAGAAGAATCCGCTTGAACATCCGCTGCTCCTCTCCGTAAGAGTAACAGGCAAAAAGCTTGGCGTCTGAATCCCCCTTCGGCAGGCTCAGGGCAAGCTCTGAGCGAAGTCGAAGGGGCGGCCGTCCCCACATGAGCCTTGCTGGCTCCGGCCGTCCCCACATGATCCCAGCTGGCTCCGGCGGTGCAACACAACCGCGGAGCGCCGTTACCTTACCTGGCCTGTCCCGATAATCTCGTATTTCGATGAAGTCAACTCCGCCAGCGCGAAGGGGCCGCGGCAGTGGAGCTTCTGGGTGCTGATGCCCATCTCGGCGCCGAAGCCGAATTCTCCGCCGTCGGTGAAGCGGGTGGAGGCGTTCCAGTAGACCGCGGCGGAATCCACGCCGCGTAGGAACTTTCGGGCGTTCGATTCGTCGCAGGTGACAATGGCATCGGAGTGTTTGGTGGAATAACGATTGATGTGCGCGATGGCCTCGTCCGCGTCGGCAACCACGCCGATGGCCATGCAGAGACGCAGGTATTCTTCGTACCAGTCTTGCTGGTTGGTGGCCCCAACCTGCAATCCCGCGGCCAACGTGCGGGTCTTGCCGTCGCCGCGCACTTCGACTCCGGCTGCGATCAGCTTCCTCACGATGTGAGGCACATATTCGGCGGCGATGCGCTCATGCACCAGCAATTTTTCCGCCGCGTTGCAAACTGATGGGCGCTGCGTCTTGGCATTGATGACAATTCGGTCGGCCATGTCGAGATCAGCGGATTCGTCCACAAAGATGTGGCAGTTCCCCGCTCCGGTCTCGATCACCGGGACAACTGAATTCTCTGTGACGAAGCTGATGAGGCCGGCGCCGCCGCGGGGAATGATGACGTCGACCAGGCCGCGAGCCTTGATCAGTTCTTCGACCGACTGCCGCGTGCTCGAATCAAGCAGTTCGATCGCGCCTTCGGGAATGCCACGTACGGCGGCCATGATTTCGACTAATCGCTGATTGCTGTGGGCCGCTTCCTTACCGCCGCGCAAGACGATGGCATTGCCGGTTTTGAGCGCCAGCACGGCCGTGTCCACGGTGACGTTGGGGCGAGACTCGTAGATGATGCCGATCACGCCCAGCGGCACGCATACTTTGCGGATGCGCAAGCCGTTTGGTCTGGTCCATTCGGCAAGGGTCTCACCGATAGGATCGGGCAGGGCCGCAACCTCGCGCACGCCGCGCGCCATGTCGTTGATTCGGGCCGGAGTCAGAAGCAGGCGATCGCGCATGGCGCCGTCGAGGCCGGAGGTCTCGACGTCTTTGTTATTGGCGGCGAGGATGCTTTTGCCCTGAGCTTCGAGCGCGTCGGCAATCCTCAGTAGCAGCGCGTTCTTTTCCTCCGTGGAGAGCTGCACCAGACGGGCGGATGCGGAGCGGGCGCGGAGGAGCTTGTCGCGAGTGGAAGTAACGGCGGCAACAGTGGCGGACATTTTTTGATTTTCTCCCAAGCACCCTAAGAAAGGCTAAGAACTTCTTTTACTTTCGCTCCGATCGGAGCGAGCGACCTGTGCCAATGAAACAACGAAATGCATAGGTCCTTCGCGGCAAAGAACGCCGCTCAGGATGACAAAGCAGTAAAGCATCGCAAAAAGCGAAGATGTTCTATTCCCGTCTCTGCGGCGGGAAGTAGGTTCCGATCTTGCGCTCCATGGCGAGCCGGATCGCCTGCGGATGCCTGCCATTGACGATTGCGACGTGGACGCCGGCTTCGCTGGCCAGTTTTGCGGCGCGCAGCTTCGAGACCATGCCGCCGCGGCCGAGCGAACTTTTGCCGCTGCATTGCGCCTCCAGCGCGGGCGTCAGCTTGCGAATCACCCGCTGCAGGCGGGGTTTCTTGCGGCCGTTGGGAACCATGAATCCGTCAACGTTGGTCAGGAGCAGCAGCCAGTCGGCACCGACGGCCGTGGCCAGGAGCGAGCTTAGTTCGTCGTTGTCGCCGAAAGCGCCTTCCAGTTCACGCACCGAGACACTGTCATTCTCGTTGACGATTGGAACCACGCCCAGCGCCAGCAACTCACCCAGAGCATTCTGCAGATTGCGATAGCGCACGGGCGAAGTGAAGTCGTCGCTCGACAGCAGAAGTTGGGCCACGACCTTCTTGCCGAAGAACAGGCGCTCGTAGGTGTGCATGAGGCGGCTCTGGCCGACGGCGGCACAGGCCTGCATGCGGGGCACGTCGGCCGGGCGCTTTGCCAAACGCAAACTCGACATGCCGGCGGCGATGGCGCCGGAAGTGACGATGAGGTACTCGTTTTTCGCGAGGTCGAACTGATCGACCATGCCGCGCAGCAGATTGGGGTCAATCTGCCCGCCGGGGGCGATAAGGCTGGTGCCGATTTTGATCACGACGCGCATAGGGACAACATCTCTATCCTGCCGTTAGAATGAGTTTCTGGCAAGGTTGGGGAGGCTGGGAAAATATCTTGCTTTGCCGGTGACGAGGGGAGGCACCGTCGAGCTTCGCTCGACTGGACAGCCGGGGGCGGCTGTCCCTACATGATTTCTATGCCCGCTGCGAACGCCACCAGCCGGTTCTGGGATCGGGTGGAGAACTATGTCCGGTACCGGCCGGGATATCCGGCAGAAGCTTTGCGAGTCTTGCAAGACGACTGCGGCCTGGAGGCGAAGCATGAAATCGCCGATGTCGCCTCGGGCACCGGAATCTGGACGCGTGTGCTGCTGGAGAACGGCAATCGAGCGCTAGGCGTTGAGCCGAACGCCGAGATGCGGCAGGCGGGGGAACGGCTGCTGGCGGGGTTCCCACGGTTTACCAGCGTTGCGGGAACGGCGGAGGCGACAACGCTAGACGACGGGAGCGCAGATTTTGTCACGGCCGCACAGGCGGCACACTGGTTCAAGCGAGAGCAGGCGCGGCGTGAGTTCATTCGCATCCTCAGACCGGGTGGATGGCTGGTGCTGTTGTGGAACGAGCGGCTGACCGATGCAACTGCGTTTCTGCGGGATTACGAGCAACTGCTGCTGAGGTTCGGCACCGACTACCAGGAAGTCCGGCATGAGCGGACCACGGCGGTGGTGAATGAGTTCTTCGATCCGGCGCCATTTCAGGAGCGCGGGTTCCGGATGCGGCAGGAATTTGATTATGCCGGGCTGGAAGGGCGGTTGCTGTCGTCGTCATATGTGCCGGGGCCGGGGCAGCCCAGGCATGCCGAGATGCTCCAAGAGTTGCGGCACTTATTCGCGGCAAACAAGGTGGAAGGACACGTGGCGGTCGAATACAACACCCGTGTGTATTTTGGAAGATTGAAGTAACAACACTTGTCTCACAGCTGATCGTCTGACCTGGGATGTCTTACCCCAGGGGCTAAAGCCCGGGATCTAAGCGGTTCTTAGCGGCCTGGCTGAAGCCGGGCCCTTCCCAGGACCCAGGAAACCGGCTTCCGGAACGGAGCACAATGTCCGACGAAAAATCTTTTCACATGACGCCTGACGAGTTCCGCCGCTACGGCCATGCCGTGGTGGATTGGATCGCCGACTACCACTCCCGCATTGAATCGTTCCCCGCGCTCTCGCAGGTCAAGCCGGGCGAGATTCGCGCGGCGCTGCCGAAGAATCCTCCGGCGCAGGGCGAGCGGTTTGAGTCGTTGCTGAAAGATGTGGAGCGGCTGATTCTGCCTGGAGTGACGCACTGGCAGTCGCCCAATTTTTTCGCCTATTTTCCATGCAATGCGTCGGGGCCTGGAATTCTTGGCGACCTGGTTTCTTCCGGGCTGGGCGTGCAAGGGATGCTGTGGTCCACCAGTCCGGCCTGCACCGAACTGGAAACGCACGTGATGGACTGGCTGGTCGGAATGCTGGGGTTGCCGGAGAAGTTCTTGTCGTCGAAGAGCGGCGGTGGAGTCATCCAGGATACGGCTTCGAGCGCGGCGTTGTGCGCGCTGCTGGCGGCGCGCGAACGTGCCACGAATTACTCGAGCAACAAGAAAGGATGCAACGGGCGACTGGTTGCTTATGCCTCGACGCAGACCCACTCGTCCTTGGAGAAAGCAGCGATGATCGCCGGGATCGGCACGGAAAATCTGCGCCTGATCGACGTGGATGGCAACTTTGCCATGCGCCCGGAGGCGCTCGCCAAGCAGGTGGAAGCCGACCAGCGCGCCGGCCTCACGCCTTGCTTTGTGTGTGCGACGGTGGGCACGACGTCGTCAAACGCGATGGATCCGATTGCGGCGATCGGGGAAGTCTGCCGCCGGCACAATCTCTGGCTGCACGTGGACGCGGCTATGTCAGGCACGGCCATGCTTTGCCCGGAATTCCGGCATCTGCAAAACGGAGTGGAGTCGGCGGACAGCTACAACTTCAATCCGCATAAATGGATGTTTACCAACTTCGACTGCAACTGCTTCTGGGTGGCTGACCGCAAGGCGCTGATTCAGACGCTGAGCATCCTGCCGGAATATCTGCGCAACCGGGCGACGGAATCGGGCGCGGTCATTGATTACCGCGACTGGCACATCCAGCTGGGACGGCGTTTTCGGTCGCTCAAGTTGTGGTTCGTGATCCGGCATTACGGGGTGGAAGGCCTGCGGCACCACGTTCGCGAGCACGTGAGGCTGGCGCAGGAGTTCGCGGAGTGGGTGCGGAAAGATGATCGATTCGAGCTGGCGGCTCCGGCGCCGCTGAATCTGGTGTGCTTCCGGCACAAGGGCGGAGATGCAGCGAATCAGGACGCCGTTAATCAGAGCATCATGGACCGGCTGAACCGCAGCGGGGATTTGTTTCTGACGCACACGAAGCTGAACGGGAAGCTCACACTGCGGTTGTGCGTGGGGCAGACGAACACGCAGGCGCGGCATGTGGAGAAGGCGTGGAAGAGGATTCGCGAGGAGGCGGAAAAAGCAGCGGCTGCCGCATGAATAGGACCCGTCTAATCCCCGAACGCGTTTGCGATTCCGGAGAAGGAGCCTGTGTCACGCTTCCCAGGGATTCAGAACCGGCACGTGGGTGTCGGCGAAATCGCTGACATTGCGCGAAACGATCGTGAGATTGTGATGAAGTGCGGTCGCGGCCAGCAAACCATCGACGGCGGAGAGAGCTCTACCGGCACGCTTGGCCACAGCAGCGAGGATTCCCCAGCGATCCGCAATCTCACGGTCGATAGACAATATTCTCCCCGCGAAACGCGCCCCCAGTTCCAGTTCGAGCCAAGTCTCCAGCCTGGTTCGGCGTCGGCTCGCGGGAAGTCGGGCGATGCCTTTACGGATCTCTCCCATTGTGAGCACGCTTAGGTAAAGCAGGCTTTCATCTGCGGCCTCGATCCACTGCAGCACACGCGGTTCGGGATTATTGCGGACGAGTTCAGAGATGCAGTTGGTGTCGAGCAGGAATCCGCTCATAATTCAATGTCGCGTGCCGGGGCGCGATCGCGATCCAAGTCGAGGTCGATGCCGACCAACGGAGATTGGCGGAAGAACTGCACCAGATTTTTCGGCTGGCGAGATTTGCCCACCAGGCGGTCGTATTGCTCCTCCGCGACCATCACTACGCCCTCCTTGCCTTGCTTGGTGATGCGTTGCGGTCCCTCAGTTCGCGCCCGCCGGAACACCTCGCTGAAGCGGGCTTTCGCGCTCTGAACCTGCCAGGATTCGGCGGTGTCCTTAACGCCGGGGCTCTTTCTGAAACTGGGCATATAGGCAGCTTATCAGACTAGTCTGACTAGTTTGCATTATCGCATGGTGAGGGGTTCGGTGTCAATCGCGACCAAACCTCAAGAGCCATTCATCCGGAAAAGAATGCCCCGGCGAGCTTCGCTCGCCCGCCCGGACGAGGGCGTCCGGGCCTACACGACCCTGGATGGGACACAGCCACTCTGGTTTCACTCCAGCGGAAAGATGATCCCTCAGGACTGGATGATTTTCTCCAGCGCGGGACGGCTGCGGATGACGAGCGTTGCTCCCTTCAGTTGCAGCAACTGCTTTTTCTTAAAGTCGGAGAAGAGGCGGCTGACGGTTTCGCGGGTGGTGCCGATGAGTTCTCCAATTTCTTCGTGAGTTAACGTCAGCCTCAGTTGTGAAGCGCCGTCATTCTGCGGGACCGAGGTTGACCAGGACAGCAGCAGCTTGGCGAACTTTTCCGAGGGCGAGATGGCGAGGCCGAGGGTTCGAATCTCTTCGTGGGCGGTGAAGTAGTTGCGGCTCAACTGCTGGGCAACGCGGATGGCGGCTTCAGGAAATTCTTTCATCAGCTGCAGCAGCGAGTCCCGCGGAATGAAGTTCCCCTGGCCGGGTTCCATCATCTCGGAGGTCACTTCATAGGGACGGTTGGAAACGACGGCGTTCAGCCCGAGCACGTCTCCCGCCTCGGAGATTTTTGTGATGATGGTCTTGCCTTCACGCGAAGTGGTCGAAAGCTTCACTCTCCCGGTGCAAAGCACGAACACGCCGCGCGGTTGCTGCCCTTCAATAAAAAGCATGGCACCTCTGGGGTAAACCGCGGTAGACTTGATCTCGTTGAGGCGCTGAGCGGCGTTTAGGGAAAGATTGCAGAAAAGATGTTCTCCCCGGACCGGGCAACTGACGCAGTTATCAAGAATATTCAGACCGTAAGGAGCACGCATTCCGAACCCCCTTCTGGCAAGAGGCCGCCGCGAATCACTGTCGCTTGGCCCTGGCCACGCATGGGTAAAGGCAGGTTGGGAGCCAACTGCGGTGCCCCCTACAGTCTCCCAAGTAATACCGGCATGTGAAAGAAACAAAAGAAGTTAATTAATGACCCTAAACTTCGACCCAGGTCTGGAGGTCAGTCCAAAGCCAAGTTTTGGGTTATTTTCCGCACACGGCTGTGTGATCTGAATCACTGGCGTCAGTGAGTGACCCTGGTCCCGGGTGTTCTCCTCTATGGAAGGGAGGCCAGCGTGCTGAGGCAGAAGTCCTCCACTGAGCGTGATCACGCCTTAGGTTGGTCGAGCACCTGGCGGACTTTTCCGGCAAGCGAGGAGGGCGTAAACGGCTTGGGAAGAAAGGCGATGCCGGGGTCGAGAACTCCCTGATGCACGATGGCGGCGTCGGTGTATCCGGACATGAACAGGACTTTGGTGCGCGGGCGCATTTTCTTGAGGCGCTGGGCGAGATCGGGACCGCTCATTTCGCGCATGATCACGTCGGTGAGCAGCAGATCGATGCTGCCCTGGTGCTGCTGGCATACGCGCTCGGCTTCCAGAGCGCTCTCGAGCACGAGCACGAGGTAGCCGCAGGCCTTCAGAATAGCGACGGCCAGGTCGCGCACCTGGCGGTCGTCCTCGGCCACGAGAATGGTTTCCGTACCGCGGATGGTGGGTGCGGGCGCCTGCGTTTTGGCGGCAGTTTCGGCTGCCTCCTCGACCCGGGGAAGGTAAAGCTTGAAGGTGCTTCCCCGTCCCGGTTCACTGTAGACCCAGATATGGCCGCCGCTCTGCTGCACGACTCCGTAGACCGTGGCCAGGCCCATGCCGGAGCCTTTGCCGTGTTCCTTGGTGGTGAAGAAGGGCTCGAAGATGTGGGCCTGGGTCTCGGCATCCATGCCGATGCCGGTGTCGCTGACGGCTAACATTACGTAAGAACCCGGACGCACGCCGGCATGTTCCTGGGCATAGCTCTCGTCCAGATCGGCATTGCCGGTCTCGAGCGTGAGCGAGCCGCCGGTGGGCATGGCATCGCGCGCGTTGATGACCAGATTCAGAATTACCTGCTCAATCTGGCCAATATCGGCTCTAACCGAGCCAAGCTTGGGCGCGGGCTTGGTGACAATCTCGACATTTTCGCTGATGAGACGGCGCAGCATCTTGTCAATATCGACGAGGACGACATTGAGGTTGAGGACGGTGGGCTGCAAGAGCTGCTTGCGGCCAAAGGCGAGCAGTTGGCGGGTAAGCGAAGCGGCGCGTTCGCCGGCCGTGAGAATGTGACCCGCACTGCGATGGACGATTTCCGCGCTTGGGGTTCTGTTGTCGAGCAATTGCTGGGCATATCCCAGGATGACGGTGAGCACATTGTTGAAGTCGTGGGCAACACCGCCGGCCAGACGTCCGATGGCCTGCATTTTCTCGGCCTGCAGCAATTGTTTGAACACCAGGCGGTAACGTTCTTCGGAGGCGCGGAGCGCTTCCACGATTTGATGATTGCGATACTGGCTGATGGTCAGGTGCGCCCCGTAACAGACCAGAGAGACGATCACGGTGCCGTAGGCGACGATGCGGTCGTGATCGGCAGCACGCAAGGCGAGAGCCCACACCGTCAGCGGCATGACGGCCAGTCCGATGTTCTTGAGCAGGAAGGTGCGCTGGTTCCAGGACTCGGCGGGAACCTTGCTGGCGGTCTCGGCGGAGGGATCAAATCCAGCGGCCAGGATCGCGGCAACGATAAAGGGCACGGTCCAGGCCAGGCTGCTCCAGGCTCCCGAAGTGGCGTGAATGAAGGTGAGGGCATAATCACCCACGCCAGCAGCCAGTGCATAGACAACAAGGTAAACGGACGCGCGACGGCACAAGCTGCGCACCAGCGGAGTGCGCCCCCAAAAAGAACGAAGAACAAACGCGCCGGCCAGGGCGAAATTGAGGATGTTCGTCATGGCCTGCTCCATCAGCTCCAGACTGTGAAGGCCGCGGTGGAGAGCGCGCAGGAACAGGAAGTCGTAATAAATGAGGAAGGCCACCATCAGCATCTGGACGAAGTCGAGGGAACGCTGCCAGTCCAGACCGGAAGGATCCTCGCTCTCGCGCAGGAACAGGGCCATCACCAGAGGCGCGTCATAGCAAAGGTAGAGGAATTGAGAGATGGGAGAGAAAGGAACTGCGGTTTGCCGCCAGTTCTCGTAGAAGGTCCAGACAACGTTGGACAGTCCGTAGGAGGTGAGGGAAACGGCCAGCAGAACCCAGAATGTGCGCGCCATGTCGCGGCTGCGGCGCGACGCGGCGAGACAAAATCCGGCCGCGGTGAAGCAGGCGGCGATTTGCGTGATGTTGGAAAGCAATGCCCGCGGCGAACCGGGCTTGAGGAAAACGAACCCAGCGACCTGAATGACAACGAGCACCCATGCGGCCCAAGCAATTCGCCGTGACATATACTGCGGAACGATAGCGCTTCCAACCCTCCTACTCCGGGGGGATACGTTCCAGCAGCGAGCGGCTGACGAGATAAACCACCGCATGCGCGGTCACACGAACTGCCTCGCGCCATCGCTAGAACGTCGAATACTAAATGGCAGTTACCTGTAAGTCAACGCATCCGCGCAGGTTAAGTACGCCTTTGGTAACGTGTTGCGGGCCTATGCGGCTGGGCGCTTTTCGAGCGAGTGGGAGAATTCTCAGTCGGCGGGCATGGGAGCGCTGCGGGACGAGCGGCGGCGTTCGACGCCGTGAGAGGACGCTTCGGCTTTTGACTCCAGCCACAACTGCACTTCAGGCAAGGCTTTACGCATCGCCACTTCGCCCATGCGAATCAGGTCGTCGGCGTGCTTGAAGTCGTCATAGGCGAAGTCCCCGACGTCAGGTTCGACCACGACGTCGGCCGCCTGCCGCCACAGGCTCGACATCGCATTCTGCGCGATGGCGAACGACTGCCCGATGACATCGAGCAGATGCCGGGGCGCGCTGCCATTCGCCCATGTTCCTTTCAAGTGCACGGCCAGCACACGTTCTGCGCCCATTTCGCGCAGGGGCCGTGTGGGCACGGGATGGGAGAGCATGCCGTCGATCAGATAGCGGCCGCGGATGTTGACCGGCAGGAACATGCCGGGATAAGCGCAGCTGGCACGGACGGGGTCGATAATCTGACCAGAGTGAAACACCACGCCTTCACCCGTGTTGTAGTCGGTGGCGGTGACGCCCAGGGGAATGCGCAGTTCTTCGAAGGTCTGCACCTTCAAGGCGCGGCTGAGGAAAGAAGCCATGCGGTCGCTGGAGGCGAAACCATAGCGGGAAAGGGTCCAGCGGGCAAAGGAAGTAAAGCGCGTATTGTGGGCGACCTCCTCCATCTCGGCGATAGACAGACCGCTGCAATAAGAAGCGCCGATCAGCGCGCCCACGCTGGTGCCGGCAACGACGCGGATGGGAATGCCTTCCTGCTCGAGAACCTTCAGCACTCCGATGTGAGCAATGCCGCGGGCAAAACCTCCACCCAGCGCCACGCCGATCGCGGGAATACGGGGAGAAACAGGAGAAGGTTTACGCGAGAATTCCCGGCCAAAGGCCTGGACGGAACGAATGATTTTCCCCAGACTCGTCATCCGGAACCCCACATCTCCGGCCCATTTCCAGCCCATGGGCGGCCATTCTCACTTAGCAGGTAAGATGCCACAAGCGGACGGTGGGCTGTAAGGGCACGAATGTGCCAGCCTTGGGTTACTTGCAGTTGGGCTGGCGGGGTAACCGGTTACTATCGGCGCACCCGCGCGACGAACTCCTGTAATCCTGTTAAGTTGCACAGATATGGTCCGGGAGATCTCGGCAGGCGGGGTGGTGGTGCGGCATAAAGATGGAGAGTGGTGGATGGCGGCTATCGAACTGCCAACCGAATCGTCGGCGGCGCCAAATCCTGGCAAGCGCACATCGCGGACCCAGGGAAAAGCAGTTCTCTGCCTGCCCAAGGGCCTGGTGGATCCGGGGGAGAAGGCGCTGGATGCGGCCTTGCGGGAGGTCCGGGAAGAAACCGGGATCACCGCTGTTCCGGTCACGAAGCTGGCCGACATCAAGTATGCCTACGTGCGCTCCTGGGGCGATGGCGAACGTGTGTTCAAGATTGTGAGTTTCTATCTGTTGCGCTACGGGTCAGGACGCATCGACAGCATCTCGGACGAAATGCGCATTGAAGTCGCGCGGGCGAAGTGGCTGCGGCTGGACGAGGCGCCGAAGTTGCTGGCCTACCGCGGCGAAAAACAAATGGCGCGCAAGGCTCTGGAGTATGTGGAAGGGCACGCGGAGCTGTCAGGTGCAAGTAGATAGTTTTCTCGCCGTGCGATTACCATGGCGGGTCACAAATTCCAGCAAGGACAGGAGGAAGGCATGTGCGGGACGATTGAACCCCTCCGTCTTTCTCCATGTTCCGAGCGGTGATCACTCCCATTGAGGCAAGTGGATGAAACGCATTCATAAAGTCGCGATTCTCGGGGCCGGCACCATGGGCGCGCGCGTTGCCGCGCATTTTGCCAACGCCGGCGTTCCCAGCCTTTTGCTCGATATCGTTCCGCCGGACGCCGACGCCCCGGCACGAAACAAGATCGCCGCTGCCGGACTGGAAGCCGCCAGGAAGTCCAAGCCGGCAGCGTTCATGGAGGCATCGCTGGCGCGGCTGGTCTCGGTCGGGAACTTCGAAGACGATCTGAAGAAGCTCAGCGACGTCGACTGGATTATCGAAGCCGTGGTCGAGAATCTCGAGCTGAAGCGGGCGCTGCTGCGCAAGGTCGAGGCCATCCGCAAGCCGGGGACGATTATCACGACGAACACCAGCGGCTTGCCTGTAGGCAAAATCGCCGAGGGATTCTCTGATGACTTCCGCCGCGCCTGGTTCGGGACGCATTTTTTCAATCCGCCGCGCTACATGCGGCTGCTTGAATTGATCCCTACGCCGGACGCGGATCGAGCTCTTATGGATGCGGTCGCGCATTTCTGCGATGTTCATCTGGGCAAAGGCGTGGTGCTGGCGAAGGATACGCCTAACTTCATCGCCAACCGCATCGGCACTTTTTCGGTGTTGAATGTGATGCGGCTGATGCAGGAAATGGATTTGACGATCGAAGATGTGGACGCGCTGACCGGACAAGCCGTCGGCTGGCCAAGGTCGGCGACATTTCGCACCATTGATCTGGTCGGCCTCGATATTCTGGGGCACGTGGTGGGCAACATGACGGCCAACGTCCGCGACGAGCGCAGCGATCTGCGCTTGCCGGACTTCTTCAAGCAGATGCTCGAGCGACGCTGGCTGGGCGACAAGACGCAGGGCGGCTTCTACAAGAAAAATGTGAGGCGGACGCCCTTGTCCGCCGAACCGGGGCAGGAGGATGAGCGGCTGGCGCTGGATTGGAAAGCGCTCGAATACCATCCGCGGCAGAAGCCGAAATTTGCCGCGCTCGACATGGCGAAAAATATCGAAGACACGGGCGCGCGGCTACGTATGCTGCTTGCCCTGCCGGCGGGCGGCGCAGCGTCCGGTGTAGCAGCAGCCTCAAGCGGTTCGCAGAGAGACAAGGCGGGAGCGTTCCTGTGGGCGGCGCTCTCCGACCTCTGGACGTATTGCGCGAACCGCGTGCCGGAAATTTCCGACTCCATCGTGGAGATCGATCGTGCGATGCGACTGGGCTTCAACTGGGAACTTGGGCCGTTCGAACTCTGGGATGCGGCCGGCGTGGAAGCGACGGTCGCGCGCATGAAGCAGGAAGGCAAGCCGGTGGCGGTTAACGTCGAGAAGTTGCTGGCTGCGGGCCAGAAATCCTGGTATGGGGATGAGCCCAAGGCCGCTTCAGGCCGCAAGTACTGGCAGGTGACAACAGGCACGCAGGGAGTGGTGGATGTTCCGGCGGGAGTGTGGTCGGTCGCGGTCGTGAAGAAATCAAACGGCGTGGTGAAGAAGAACTCGGGAGCATCGCTGGTGGACCTAGGCGATGGCGTCGCTTGCCTTGAATTTCATTCCAAGATGAATGCGCTGGGCGCCGACATCATCGGGCTGATCAGCCAGTCGCTCAAAGCGGGCGGGGCGGGTGACGCGTTCGACGCCTTCGTCATTACCAACGACGCCGCGAATTTTTCGGTGGGCGCGAACCTCATGCTGCTGCTCATGAGCGTGCAGGAAGGTGAGTGGGACGACGTGGATCTCGCCATTCGCCAGTTTCAGGGAATGACGCAGGCGATCAAGTTCTCGCCCAAGCCGGTGGTGGCGGCTCCGTTTGGGCTGTGTCTGGGCGGAGGGACGGAGATTTCGCTACACGCGGCGGCCCGGCAGCCGCACGCCGAGCTTTATGCGGGACTGGTCGAGGTGGGAGTTGGTCTGCTGCCGGGCGGCGGAGGCTGCAAGGAGATGCTGCTGCGAGCGGTGGACAGCGCAGCGGCAGGGCGCGGCAAATCGTCGAGCGAGGCGCTCGCCGGCTCGGTCGAAATGATGGAGGCTATGAAGAAAGCGTTTGAGACCATCGCCACGGCGAAGGTGGCAACGTCGGCGCACGAGGCACAGGGCCTTGGATTTCTCTCCGATAGCGACCGCATCACGATGAACCGTGAGCGTGTGCTTTCCGACGCCAAGGCGCGAGCGCTCGAACTGGCGCGCGCGGGATATGAGCCGCCGATTCCGCGAACCGACATTCCCGCGCCCGGGGAGAATCTGCTGGCGGCGCTGAAGATGGGCGTCTACATCATGCGGCAGGGAGACTTCATCACCGACTACGAGGTGAAGCTGGGCGGGAAGATCGCGGAAGTGCTGTGCGGCGGCAATGTAACGCCGGGGACGCCGGTGAGCGAGCAGTACATCCTCGACCTGGAGCGCGAGAGCTTCAAATCGCTGTGCGGGGAGAAGAAGACGCAGGAGCGAATTCAGTACACGTTGAAGACGGGGAAAACGCTGAGGAATTAGGTCCTACATGGCCCGGCTTGACCTCATCAACGAATTATTGCGGCATGAAGACATCGAGGGCCTTCTGTCAATGGGAGCTCCAGACGACGAATACGAATCCGAGGCTGAAATGATCGCTGATCGCATTGGCGAGGCTGAGGAGAACACTCCCAACCACAGGATCGCGCGAGAAGAGGTGGAGCACATCGTTGCCGCCGTTTGGACAGAAATGTTCGATCTTTCCGACGAGGATGCAAGAAAGAGGCAGGAGGCCTTTGCTTCGATCGCGGCCCGACTCGTCCCGTGAACCGATCACGTCAGATGAACAGGATGGTTTTCGAGAGGCGGGCAACTCCTCTTTCGCCCTAGCCAGCAGCCACGTGCGCAAATCTCCGCGCGGCCGGCCGCCGGACTTGCAGCGCCCGCCAGAGGTCATACTGCGACTGCATATTCATCCACAGTTCCGGCGTGGTGCCCAGGGCCGCCGCCAGCCGGATCGCCATGGCGGCAGAGATTCCAGCCTTGCCGTTCAGCACGCGCGACAGAGTCACACGCGTAACCCGCAGATGGGCCGCTGCCGTGGATACGGCCAAGTCCCCGAGATATTCGCGAAGAGCCAGTCCGGGATGCGGTGGATTGTGCATGCGCATGGATCGCCCCCCCCTGTATAGTGCAGCGATACACGTTACACAGGATCAACTCTTTATAGCGAAACCAGGGTTGCTGTGACCCCAGGCAGCTGCCGAGCTGCGCTCGGCCTGGACGGGCGAGGGCGCCCGTCCCCACACGAGCGGACTACAGCAACGCTGAATCCGCTCTAAAGGAGCTACTTCACGCCCTGCTACAATCGCCTCATGCCAAGACTCCTGCTCGCAGCGGCGGTCATCGGGATGGGCGTCTTCATTGCTGCAGCCTCGCTGGCCAACGCTCAATCCACCGCGCAAAAAGATGCTCCCGGGAAAGAAGCTCCGCCCGACGTGCCGGATGCGATCGCCGTGCCCGCAGGACTGGAGCCAGTCTTGTTCGCGCATGGTTCGGGAGCGCAGACTTACACCTGCCAGGCCGGCGCGGAGGGAAAGTTCGCGTGGACGCTGAAGGGACCCGAGGCTGAGCTGAAGGATCGAAAAGATAAAGTGATTGGCGAGCATTTGGCTGATCCAGCCTCGAAGCTCCCGACGTGGAAGCTGAAAGATGGAAGCGAAGTCACCGGAAAGGCAGCGGCCCACGTGGATGCGCTCGATCCGGAGTCAGTTCCATGGCTGCTGGTGACTGTGGTGAGCAACGGGGGAAAAGGTCAACTCGCGAGCGTAACCAGCATCCAGCGCGTCCACACGCACGGAGGACAGCCGCCAGGCTACGGATGCGATGAGTCGCACAAGGACGCGGAAACGAAGAGCAGTTACACGGCCGATTATTACTTTTTTGCGCCGGCGAAGTGACGCGAACTGAAGCGGACGCAACCCGATGAAGGTTCGAGACGTAATCAAGCGTCTGGAAGAAGACGGCTGGCGCCTGGCTCAAACCAAAGGCAGCCACCGGCAGTACCATCATCCGACGAAGGCGGGAACGGTTACCGTTGCGGGCCATCCGTCAGTGGACATTCCGCCCGGAACATTGAACAATATCCTTAAGCAGGCAGGACTGAAATGAAATACCTCGTCATCTATGAGAAGTCACCCACGGGTTGGGGCGCCTATGCACCCGATCTTCCTGGCCTCGGTGTCGCTGGCGCTACGCTGGACGAGGTGAAAGAACTCATCCGTGAAGCCATGGAGTTCCACCTCGAAGGCATGCGCCAACACGGCGACCAAATTCCAGCGCCCACCGCCACTACGGAATACATCACGGTATAAACCCCATGCGTGAAATTGTTATAGCCTCGTCAGTCCGCACGCCCGTAGGACGCGCCTACAAGGGCACGCTGCGGGCCACTCGTCCCGATGAACTGGCTGCGGTTGCGATCAAGGGCGCGCTGGAACGCGTGCCGCAATTGGATCCCAAAGAAATCGAAGACGTCATCCTCGGCTGCGCCATGCCGGAAGCCGAGCAGGGGATGAACGTGGCCCGCATCGCGTCGCTGCGAGCGGGACTGCCGGTGGAGGTTTCGGCGCTCACCATCAACCGATTCTGCTCGTCGGGACTGCAGGCGATTGCCATGGCGGCCGAGCGCATCATGAGCGGCGGCGCGGAGGTGATTGTCGCCGGGGGAACCGAATCCATGACTATGATTCCCATGGGCGGGCACAAGATTTCGCCCAATCCCTGGCTGGTGGAACATTACCCGGATGCATACCTGACGATGGGACTCACCGCAGAACGGGTGGCGCAGCGTGTAGGCATCACGCGGCAGGCGGCGGATGAATTCTCATTGCGCAGCCATCAGAAGGCGCTGGCGGCGATTCAGGCGGGGAAATTTGCTGAGGAAATTGTGCCGGTGCCGGTGAGTTTCAGCACGCCGAACGGCTCGAAGCGGAGGCGGCAGGAAATCGTGTTCAAAGTAGACGAAGGCCCGCGCGCCGATACTTCGCTCGAAGCGCTGCTCGCGCTGAAGCCCGCGTTTCACGCCAAAGGGACGGTGACGGCCGGGAGTTCATCGCAGATGTCGGACGGCGCGGCGGCAGCGGTGGTGATGTCGGCGGAGCGCGCGAAGGCCTTGGGGATCAAGCCGCTGGCACGCTATGTTTCGTTCGCCACGGCAGGTTACAAACCGGAAGAAATGGGGCTGGGACCGGTGTTCGCGATTCCGAAGGCGCTGAAAATGGCGGGACTGAAGTTGTCTGACATTGGCGTGATCGAGTTGAACGAAGCGTTCGCGGCGCAGTCCCTGGCGGTGATCAAGGAAGCGGGACTGGACCCGGAGAAAGTGAATCCCAACGGCGGCGCCATCGCCCTGGGACATCCCCTGGGTTGCACCGGAGCCAAGCTGACGGCGAGCGTCCTGCGCGAAATGAAGCGGCGCAACTCGCGTTACGGGATGGTGACCATGTGCGTGGGCGGCGGCATGGGCGCGGCAGGAATTTTCGAGAACCTGGATTAACCACCGAGGACACGGAGATCACGGAGGAACGCGGCCTCAGGCAGTCGCTGAGCCCGGGCTGGGTATAGATTCTGTTTTGCCGAGGTGCGGCTCGAAAGCCGCACCTTTCCGGCATAAAACCCCGGTTCAACGCGGAGTCTCCGCCCTATCATTCCCTTTGTCCCGGCATTAGAATTGAAAGGTGTTTCCGCCGCGCCTCCGCGGGCCGGCGGTTTTTTTTCTCGGGGGATCCACATGGCAACGACCACAGCAGTACCCAAGACCCGGATTGCGGGCGGCAGTTTTCTGGTGGAATCGCGCCGGCCGGAAGAAGTTTTCACGCCGGAAGATTTCACGGAACAGCACCGACTCATCGGGCAGACCGCGGAAGAGTTTGCGCTGAATGAAATCGTGCCCAATGCCGAGAAGATGGAGCACAAGGATTTCTCGGTGACGCGCGATCTGCTGAAGAAGGCAGGCGAACTGGGACTGAGCTCGGTCGAAATCCCCGAGGTCTACGGCGGGCTGGAGATGGACAAGGTCACGGCCGCGGTGATTGCGGATCATATCGCCAAGTACGCCGGGTTCGCGACCACATGGGGCGGGCACACCGGCATCGGCACGTTGCCCATCGTTTACTTTGGCACGGAGGAACAGAAGAAGAAATATCTGCCGCGGCTGGCCGCGGGCGAGATTGTGGGCGCGTATGCGCTATCGGAATCGACTTCGGGATCGGACGCGCTGAATTGCCGCACCCGGGCGCAGCTTTCTTCCGACGGCAAGCAATACATCCTGAACGGTGAAAAGATGTGGATCACCAATGCGGGGTTCGCCGACCTGTTCACGGTGTTTGCCAAGGTCGATGGAGAAAAGTTCACGGCATTTCTGGTGGAGAAGAATTTTCCCGGGTTCTCGGTGGGGGCGGAAGAGCACAAGATGGGGATTCGGGGATCGTCCACCTGCCCGATCATTCTCAATGAGTGCAAGGTTCCGGCGGAAAATCTGCTCGGCGAAATCGGCAAAGGGCATCTCATCGCCTTCAATATCCTGAACATTGGGCGCTTCAAGCTGGGCGCGATGTGCGTGGGCGGCGGGCGAATGTCGCTGGGAAACGCCATCGCATATGCCAAGCAGCGCAAGGCGTTTGGCAAGGTCATCGCCGACTTCGGCTTGGTGCGCGAGAAGATCGCCAATATGGCAACGCTGCTCTACGTGGGCGAGTCGCTGGTTTACCGCACCGTCGCCATGATGGATGCGGCACTGAGCGAAGTGAACAAGGCTGCCACCGATGCCGCCCGGCAGACGCTGAAGGCGATCGAGGAGTATGCAGTCGAGTGCTCGATCATCAAGGTGTGGGGCTCGGAGATGATTGACTACATCGTGGACGAGACTCTGCAGATTTATGCGGGCTACGGATTTGTGGAAGAGTATCCGGCGGAGCGCGCCTACCGCGACGCGCGCATCAATCGCATCTTCGAAGGCACGAACGAAATCAACCGGCTGATCATCACGGGCTTTCTGCTGAAGCGGGCGATGAGCGGACAACTGCCGCTGATGCCGGCCATCAAAAAGCTGATGGAGGAAGTGCTGGCGGGGCCGTCGGCGGGTGAAGAAATTGAGGGCTCACTGGCGCAGGAGCACAAGCTGGTGGCGCAGGCGAAGAAGCTGGGACTTTTTGCGGCGGGCGCGGCCACGGAGAAATACATGCTCGCCATTCAGGACCAGCAGGAGATCATGGGCGCCATCGCCGACATAACCATTGAGACCTACGCCATGGAGACGGCTGTTCTGCGGGCGCAAAAGATTTCCGAAAGCAAGGGCGAAGCGGCTGCGGCGCTGCCGATTGCGATGACACGTGTCTATTTATCGCAGGCGATGGAGAAAGTCGAGTCGGCGGCGCGGAAGGTGATCGCCGCCGTGGCCGAGGGCGACATGCTGCGCACGCAACTCGCTATCCTGCGGAGGCTGGCGAAATATGAGCCGTTCAACACGATTGAATTGCGGCAGCAGATCGCCGAGAAGATGATCGAGCGGGGAAAGTACACGCTGGCATAGCGAAACGACAACCACAGAGGGCACAGAGGACGCTGAGGTCAGACGCCTCCTTCTACGGCCGCGTGGTCTCCGGCGGTATCAGCAGATAACTCACAAACGCCAACCGCTTGCTGTCGGGCGACCAGGAGGGGACGTTGATGGTGCCCTGCCCGCCGAACAGTTTCGCCAGCACGGTAATCTTTTTGTCCGCCAGCGACATCAGGCGCAGCATGACGTCTTTGTTCTCGGGGTGACCGGTGACATCGGCCTGGTAGGTGAGGACGACCATCCACTGGCCGTCGGGCGAAATGTGCGGGAACCAGTTGTTGAGATCGTCGGAGAAAACTTGCTCCTGATCGCTGCCATCCGGTTTCATGCGCCAGATTTGCATGTGGCCAGTGCGCTCGGAGTTGAAGTAAATATATTTGCCGTCGGGTGAATATTCCGGACCATCGTCCAATCCCTTGGCGGTGGTCAGTCTCGTCTCTTCGCCGCCGGCCGCTGGGATCGTGTAGATATCGAAGTCGCCGTTGCGCAGGCCCACGAAGGCGAGCGTCTTTCCATCCGGCGACCAGCCATGCCAGTACGAAGGAGATTTCTGCGTGATGCGGCGCGGCGTGCCACCGGCGATGGGCACGATGTAGACGAGCGACTCGTGGTCGCCCTGCGAATTGTCGCTGATCGCCAACCCGGTCGAGTCGGGCGAGATGCCGTGATCGTTGTTGCAGCGGCTGGCAAAGCCGGTGTCGACCACGGTGGGCGTGCCGGCGTTCACGGGCAGACGCTCGATGCGGCCGTTGCGGTTGAACAAAAACGCGTTGCCGTCGCGGGTCCAGTTGGGAGCTTCGAATCGGCCTTGCGCGAGATAAGCGACGCGGCGATCGGCAGAGTCAATCGCGATGGTTTCGAGCGTGCTGTAGAGAATGGGCTGGCCGGTTGCAGGAACAGGCTGTCTTAGCTCGACGTTGGAGAAGACGGCTTTTTCGACCGCGTCTTTATCGTGCGAGCACACGCCGAGCCCGACGTAGAACGGGCCTTCGAGAGGAATACGTAGCCATCCGCCGGCGACCTTGAGATCGCCGCCTGTTGCCAGAGACATATAAACGTAATCGCCGCGCCTGGCGATCTGGAGACGAGCAGGAGCGGAGATATTCGATTGAATCTCGCGCGTGACCGCTCCCTTCTCGTCGCGAAACTGTAACGAGGTCAGGCCGCTGGCGTGAAGCGCAATGTCGGCGTACACGGAGTCGGCATCGAGGCTCTGTCGCAGCATCAGAACGGCCTTCTTGTGCTCGTTTCCGGTCTTTGTGAGGAATGCGACGTCGGCGGTCAGGGTCACGTCACCCGAAATCTTCTTCCAGACAAACTGAAAAGCGTCCGCCGCCAGCCACATGTTCTCGCCGCTGCCGGTGATGGTGTAGCTTTGCTTTGCGGCGTCATAGTCAGCCGTACCTGCATGCAGAACCGTGCCTACATCGCTGTGGCCCTCGAAGATGCCGGTCGGCACGGCGGAACTCTGCCCCCAAACCAGACGACTGCCGGGGAAATGAACCCACACCACCAACGTGATCAGCGATAGGAATGCAAACCTGCGCATAGAAGCGCCTCCGTCAGTTCGGCTTCTTCAGTTCTTCCATCACGCTCTGGATCAGTTCTTTGGCGCCGGTCAGGCTGTTCATGATGATCTGGATGTCCATGACGGGCTTGCCCGGCCAGCGCTGGCTCTGGCAATAGACGCCGTGCTGGCCGACCAGGGCCATGGCGTCGGTGATCATGTCCATGGTAACGGCGAGGCGGCCGCGGGGCACGCCCATCATGGTTTCGTAGTGTTCCAGCTCTTCCTGCTTATCGTCGAATACCGGCATCGGACGATTGTAACCGCCGCCGTGGGTGGAGCATAATGGCTCGGCTGACAGAATCCCTTCTGAAACGTCAAACGCTCTTGGCAATGCCAGCTACGCAAAAGGAGAAACCATGAAAAGACACGTTGTCATCGTGACGCTTCTCGCTCTCGCTTTCACGACCGTGTGCTCCGCCCAGATGGGCGGAGAGAAAGCGAGCCCGCCCGCTTCCGCATCGTGCGATCTCGGCGGCGGCAAAACCATCAAGACCGACTACTCCAGCCCGCGCTTGAGAGGACGGAAGATGATCGGCGAACATGATCCCTACGGCAAGGTCTGGCGCACTGGCGCGAACGAGGCCACCACGTTCGTGACCAATGCGGACCTGATTGTCGGCGGGGCGAAGGTTCCGGCGGGAAACTACACGATCTTCACCGTTCCCAACCCCGACAAGTGGACCCTGATCATCAACAAGAAAACCGGAGAGTGGGGCATTCCTTATAAGTATGAGGGCGATGAATTGGCGCGGCTGGATATGAAAGTGTCCACGCTGCCCTCGAAGGTGGAGAATTTCACTATCGCCTACGATAAGACCCCGACAGGATGCACGATGCGGATGGACTGGGATACCACGCGGGCGTCGGTAGAGATCACCGCGAAGTAGGAATTTTTGATTGTTGATTTCTTGATTGTTGATTGAAGACCTTCTGGTCTGCCGCGGCGCGGGCGGTCAACCCGGGTTTTCATTCAACAATCAAAAATCAACAATAACAATTTCCTTTCGGCGTACAATTTTCTAGCGCGGATTCACAGATGATGCACCCGGACAAAAAATGGCGAGCTACGCTCGCCCGCCCGGACGAGGGCGTCCGGGCCTCCATGGCCACGGGTACGGCAACAATCAAGAATCAACAATCATAATTTCCGTTCGGCGTACAATTCTCTAAACGTCATTCCCACGGGAGGTGTCCCATGCCCGTTTATGACTATGTTTGTCTCGATTGTCATAAGCCCTTCGAAACTGTTCTCACGCTGAGCGAGCACGACAAGGAATCGCCTAAGTGTCCGCACTGCGGCAGTAAAAACGTGGAGCAGGAGGCAGCCGCGTTTTTCGCGGTGACTTCACGAAAAAGCTGACCGGGAACTGGTGGGGATCCGCGGAGCTCACGGCTTCTGTTGCCGGAGGGCGTCAGCGGCCTGCTGCGCCTCGGCAAGCTCGGGAGAAAGTCTCAGTGCCTGCTGATAGGCATTGAGCGCCTCGGGAGAGCGCCCCGCCTGCGCGAGTGTGCGGCCAAGTTCCAGGTAGCCCTGGGGAGTGGGATGCAATTCCACTGCGCGAGACAGATCGCTGAGCGATTCCTCCAGATTGCCTTGTTGCCGTGCCAGCAAACCCAGACCGAGCCAGGCGTTGAACTGATTGGGATTGAGGCGTAGGGATTGCTGAAGATCCTCTCGTGCCGCGTCGTCTTCTCCGAGCGCCCGCTGCGCCGCGCCCAAATTGACGTAGGTCCCGGCCAGCAGGCCGGGGTCTGAAGTCAACGCGATCGCCGCCTCGTACTCGGTCACGGCTTCGCGCAACTGGTTATGCGTCTGGAAATAAGTTCCGAGATTGCTGCGGCTCATGGGATCGCGGGGGTTGATGCGCGCGGCTGCTTCAAAATGAGGATGCGCCTCTTCTTCTTTCCCTTCGAGAAGGAGCGCGCCCCCGAGGTTGTCTTCCGCGATGAAGTTGTTCTGGGTGACAGCCAGCGCGTGCACCCACAAATCGTAGCTGCTCTGCCAGTAGCCGATCTGACGGTGAGTGGTGAGGGCGAGCGCAAGGATGACGGCGAGCGCTGGGATAGCGGGCCACCAACCGGGTTTCCGTTGCTCCGCCCAATCCGCAATGCCGAATGCGATCATCACGAAGATGCCGATCAGCGGAATGTAGGCGTAGCGGTCAGCCATGGCGGCGTCGCCAATCTGCACGAAGCCAATGACCGGAACTAATGTACCGAGGAACCAGAACCATCCCACCAGCAGATAACGATGGTTGCGGAATCGCATGACGAACGCCGTAATAGCGATCAGGATCAGCGCGGCGGTCGCGACCTGCCACGCCGCGAGCGAATCTCCGGGGTGAGGATACAGAGGAGCCAGCCGCGCGGGCCAGACCATCTTCCACAGATACATGGCATAGGCGTAGATCGCGTCAGCCAGACGGACACCAAAAGAAAACTGCGTGGTCGAGCGCACCGCCCCGCTTGCCTGCTGCGCTCGCATGGCGACGACTGCGCTGACGGCGGAAAGGGCAAGCAGCGGCAGCTTTTCCAGAACAAGCCGCGACCAAGAGAACGTCGGAATCTGGCCGGATTCTCTATCCCGCGCGGCTACTCGATGCAGCGGCCAGTCATCGAGAAGCAGCAGCACAAATGGGAGGGTGATCACCATGGCCTTGGCCGCCAGCGCGGCCACGAATAGCGCGGCCACTGCCAAATATCGCTTCCAGTTTGGTTGGCGGACATACCAGCCATAGGCCCACAGAGCGAGAAAAAAGAACAGCGCGCAGAGCACATTCTTACGCTCGGCGATCCATGCGACTGATTCCACGTTCATCGGGTGAACCGCAAACAGCGCCGCCACGAACAGGCTTGGGCCGGCGCGTCCTGTGGCCCACGCAAGAAGCAGAAAGAGCAAGATTACATTTATGGCATGCAGAAGCACGCTGGTGAAATGATGGCCGGCGGGGTTGAGGCGGAATAGCGAGTAGTCGAGGGCGTGCGACATCCAGGTCAGCGGATGCCAGTTCGCCACCTCGGTCGAAGTCAGCGCCCAGACGAAAGTATCCGCGGTCAGGCCCTGGCGCACATGGGGATTTTCTGTGACGTAGCGGTCATCGTCGTAGTTCACAAAGGGATGGCGGTTGACCGGGTTGTACAGCGCCAGCGTGACTACCGCCAGCAGCAGGCAGACTACGGGGTTGCGCTTTTCAGGAGATGCGAACAGGCTGACTTGTCTTTTAGGAGGCAATGGGAGAATTTAACCACAGAGGGCACAGAGGAACACAGAGGAGGAAACAGGGAAGGCACGGGGGAATTTTCTCGATTTGCGATTTTCGATTGCTGATTGGAAAACCGGAAGGCGCTGCTTCAATCTGCAATCGGAAATTGACAATCGAAAATCAAGAAGTGGGTTTCCACCGCAAAACCGGCTTCCTGGCGGCGGCCGTCTCGTCCAGCCGCGAAACGCGGGTCGAATGCGGAGCATCGAGCACCGTCTGCGGATCTTCTTCCACTTCCTCGGCAATCGACTTCATGGCCTCGATAAACAGGTCCAGTTCTTCCTTGGGTTCGCTTTCGGTCGGCTCGATCATGAGCGCTCCCGGCACAATCAAAGGAAATGCCGTGGTGTAGGGGTGGAAGCCGTAATCGATGAGGCGCTTGGCGATGTCCATGGTACGCACACCGTTCTTCGCCTGCAGTTTGTCGCTGAAAACGACTTCATGCATGGTCGGCGTGGAATAAGGCAAGTCGTAGACGCCTTCCAAACCTTTGCGAACATAGTTGGCGTTGAGCACCGCGTCTTCGGTGGTCTGGCGCAGGCCATCGGGCCCATTCGCCTGGATATAAGCGAGGGCACGCACGAACATGCCGAAGTTTCCGTAGAACGCGCGCACGCGCCCGACGGACTGTGGCCGGTTGTAGTCGAAGCCCAAGGTGCCATCGGGATGGGTGATGACGACCGGCTTCGGCAGGAAGGGCTCGAGAATTTTCTTAATAGCTACCGGGCCGGATCCGGGCCCCCCGCCACCATGCGGCGTCGAAAACGTCTTGTGCAGGTTCAGGTGCATGACATCCACACCGAAATCTCCGGGGCGCGCCTTGCCCACCAGCGCGTTCATATTGGCGCCGTCCATGTAAAGCAGGCCGCCCTTGGCGTGGAGAATGCCGGCGATCCTGATGATGTCTTGCTCGAAGACACCCAGCGTATTGGGATTGGTGAGCATCAGGGCGGCAACGTCTTCGTTCATCTGCGCTTCGAGCGCGGCCAGGTCCACCATGCCGCGAGAATCGGACTTCAGGTTCTCGACCGCGTAGTTCACTATCGCCGCACTCGCCGGATTCGTCCCGTGAGCAGAGTCGGGAATCAGAATCTTCTTGCGCGCGTTGCCTTGCGCCTGGTGATAGGCACGGACCATCAACAGCCCTGTCATCTCGCCGTGGGCGCCCGCGGCTGGTTGCAGCGTAATGGCATCCATGCCGGTGATTTCGATCAGGCACTCGCTCAGCGTTTTGATGATGCGCAATGCGCCCTGCGAAATCCTCTCCGGCTGGTAGGGATGCGCGTTAGCAATTCCCTCCACCCGGGCGACCGCCTCGTTCACTCGCGGGTTGTATTTCATAGTGCACGAGCCCAGCGGGTACATGCCGAGATCGATAGCATAATTCCACGTGGAAAGCCGCGTGAAGTGGCGGATGATCTCGATCTCGCTCACCTCGGGCATGCTGCCCAAGTCTTTTCTTTCGGATGAACCGAGAAGCTGCGCGGCATCCACCTCGGGCACGTCGAGCGGAGGCAGCTTCCATGCCGCCTTCCCCGCCGAGGATTTCTCGAAGATCAGTCCTTCGTTTTGGCTGGCGTGGCGGGTTGCCTTGCGGGTCATGCGCCTCATCGCGCCACCTCTTCTACTTCTTCTTTGGCCGAGCGAACGGAGCGCTCACTCTCAGCCACCAGCCCGACCGCGGTGTCGATCGCGCTGCGCGTGGTCAACTCGGTGCAGCACCACAGCGAGGCATTCCCCAACTCCGGGTAGAACTTCTTCAGCGGAAGACCACCAACCATCTTGTGCCCCAGCAGGCGGCTGTTGATGGCGTGGGGGGGCTCACTCGTGGTGACCACGAATTCGTTGAAGCGCGGCGCGCCACCGAACAGGACTTTACCGTACTTGGCGAATTGGCCAGCCGCGTAGACCGTCTTCGCCAGATTCTGCCTGGCTAATTCCTTCAGACCGACCTTGCCGTAGACGGTCATGAAGATGTTGACCATGAGGGCGACCAGCGCCTGGTTGGTGCAGATGTTCGAAGTCGCTTTCTCGCGCCGGATGTGCTGCTCGCGCGTCGCCAGCGTCAGCACGAATCCGCGTTTGCCGTGCTTGTCGGTAGTTTGGCCGACCAGACGGCCCGGCATCTGGCGGACATATTTTTCGCGCGTGGCGATGACGCCGCAGTAAGGCCCGCCGAATCCCAGCGGTACGCCAAATGATTGGGCTTCCATGGCAATGATGTCGGCTTGCCGCGGCGGCTCCACGATCCCCAGTGAGACCGCCTCTGCGATCGAGACCACCAACATCACTCCGTGCCGGTGCGCGAGATCAGCAATCGCCACAACATCTTCAATCGTGCCGAAGAAGTTCGGTGACTGCATCAGCACGCACGCTGTCTCCGGAGTGATCGCCTTCTCCAGTTCTTTCAAGTTCACCCGTCCGTCGTCGCCGAAACCGGCGACCGACACGGGCATGCCCTGATGCGTGGCGTAAGTTGCCAGGACTTCGCGATACTCCGGATGCAGGCTGCGCGCAACCACGACGGATCTTCGTCCGGTCAGACGAACGGCCATCATCACGGCTTCGGCGGCCGCAGTCGAACCGTCGTACATGGACGCGTTGGCCACTTCCATGCCGGTCAGTTCGCAGATCATGGTCTGAAATTCGAAGATGGACTGCAGTGTGCCCTGGGAGATCTCGGCCTGGTATGGCGTGTACGCGGTGAGAAATTCGCCGCGCGAAATCAACGCGTCAATCACGACCGGCCGGTAATGAAGGTAGGCGCCTGCGCCCAGAAAGCTGGTGTAACCTTCGCCGTTTTCATGCGAGCGCTGGCGGAACCAGTCCACGATTTCCGATTCCGCCATCTGGCGCGGAATTCTCAGGTCGCGAGTCAAACGGTACTCGGCCGGAATGGGTGTAAACAGATCATCCACCGAGCGCAGGCCAGTTGCCTGCAGCATGGCTTCGCGGTCGGCGGGAGATTTGGGTAAGTAGCGCATAGGGAATTTCGATTTCCGATTGCCGATTTCCAATTGCCGAAGATTCATACGGATCAGGCTTGAATCAATCGGCAATCGAAATTCGACAATCGAAAATTCCTAGTGTCCTGCTTCCTCAGCCACGAACTTCTCATAATCGGCGGCGGAAAGCAGCGCATCCAGTTCACCGGGATTCTTGAGCGTGAATTTCACCATCCACGCGCCGTGCGGATCTTTATTCACCTTCTCGGGCGCAGTGGCCAGTTTCCCGTTGACTTCGGTCACAGTTCCGGACGCCGGAGCAAACAAGTCCGACACCGCCTTCACCGATTCGACCGTGCCAAAGGGCTTACCCGCGGCGAGTTCTGCGCCGACTTTGGGCGTCTCAACGAACACGATGTCGCCGAGCGACTCCTGGGCGTAGTCAGTGATGCCGGCCGTCGCGGAGGCACCGTTCACCTTGATCCACTCATGCTCTTTGGTATATTTGCGATCTGTAGGGTAGGCCATAAAAAGTCTTAGCTCCTAGCTGCTAGCTTCCAGCAAAACCTCGCTTCGTCGGACGCTTGTAAAACGGCGTCGGGACGACCACCGCTCCTACGCCTTGACCACGAACTTCTACTCTTACTTTTGTGCCTACTACTGAATGCTCAATCGGGACATACGCCAGCGCAATATTCTTCTTCAAGAACGGCGCGGGCGATCCGCTGGTGACGTATCCGATCTCGCGTCCCCCAGCATCGAGCACCTTATATCCGTCGCGAGCGATGCCGCGTTCAGTCATCTCCAGTCCGACCAGAACTCGCTTCACTCCGGTGGCTTTCGCTTGCTCCAGCGCGGCTCGGCCCACGAACTCGATCTTCTCCATCTTGCAAAAGCGGTCGAGTCCGGCTTCCCAGACGTTTATCGTATCGGAAATCTCGTGCCCGTAGAGCGGCAGTTTGCCTTCGAGGCGCAGCGTGTTGCGCGCGCCCAGGCCACAGGGTACGACGCCGAATTGCTTGCCCGCAGCTAGGATCTCATTCCATACGCGAGCACTGATAGCCTCGTCCGCGGGAATGTAAACTTCGAACCCATCTTCGGCTGTGTAGCCGGTGCGACCCATCAGGATATTTTCGAGACCGCACAATCGCCCGCGCGTAACCCAATAGAACTTCACCGCGCTTAAATCGGCGTCGGTGAGCTTTTGCAGCAGATTCACGGCCTTCGGCCCCTGGATCGCAATCTGGGTGAAATCGTCGGAGAGATTCTCGACCGCGCAGTCGAACTGGCGCGTGTTGTCGCGGACCCAGTTGAAATCTTTCTCACGCGTGCCGGCATTGATGACCAGGAGGTACTCGTTCTCGGCGAGGCGATGGACGATCACGTCATCCACGAATGTCCCTGCAGCATAAAGCAGAGCCGAGTACTGGGCTTGGCCAAGGGCCAGCCGCGACGCGTCATTCATGGAGATGTGCTGCACCGCGGCCAGCGCCTGTGGCCCGGCCAGGCGGATATCGCCCATGTGGCTGACATCGAAGATGCCGACGCCGGTGCGCACGGCCATGTGCTCGGCGATGATGCCGCCGCCCAGCGACGCGGGATACTCGACCGGCATGTCCCAGCCATTGAACTCCACCATCTTCGCGCCCATCTGGCGATGGACGGCGTTCAGCGCCGTTCTGCGGACGATCGGCGTCGCCTCAACCGAAGACAATAGAGACCTCAATCATGAGCAGTAGCTGGTCCTGCCGGGATGGTGTGACTGATTACCGTATCACGCGGTTTTTCGGCGGGTCAAACCGGAGGAAGCCAAACCACAGGGGACACAGAGGGCGCAGAGAAAAGTCGCATTAGTTCCTCCTATGCTCTCTGTGTCCTCCGTGGTGAAGATTTTTCACCGCCCGAACTGCACGGTTACGCGCGAGCCGGCGGCGACGTGCGCCCCGGACGTGGGAGACTGCTGGCGGGCGACGCCACTGCCCACGATCTCCAGTTCCAGGCCGGCATCTTGCGCGGCTTCAACGGCGCCGCGGACGGTCTTGCCGACGAACGAGGGCACAACGATGCCGCCCTGCTCGACATCGAGCACGACAGTTCCGGTGGAAGGCAGCGCCGCTGGCGCGGTTGCCGCGTCGGGGGGCTTCGGTTGATCTGCATTGGCCGACCCAGTGCTTGCGCTTGTTGAGACCGATTCGCGCATTGCGGCTGGCACGACTCCTCCGTCTCCTCGGGCGTTCGCGGGCAGGAGTGCCCGCGCCACACGCGCCACACTCTGCGGCTTGGCCACATCGGACGCTTCCCCGTTTACTTCTGCGGTTTCCAGCGGCTCGCCGGGATGATCCGGCGTTCCTTCTTCCAGATCCTTATCCTTCATCTTCGCCTGGGCCAGCAGCAACTGATGTTGCGGGCCTAGCGGCAGATCATGCGGCACGTGCAGACATTCAAGCACCTGCTGCGCGATGCGGCGGAATACCGGGGCCGCGACCTGCCCGCCCTGGTGGGGTCCCACCGCCGAGTCGAGAATCACCGCGACCACAATCTGCGGGTTGTTCACTGGAGCGAAGCCACCAAACGAGCCGACGTATTTCGTCTTCGAATACGCCCCGGTGGCCGGGTCGACTTTCTGACCTGTGCCCGTCTTTCCTGCGGAGCTGTAGCCTTCCAGAATTGCCCTGCGGCCGGTGCCGTGGGCATCGATCACGACTTTCTCCATCATCGAGCGCATCTCGGCGGCTGTGAAGGACGAAATCACGCGCCGGCCTTCCGCAGGATGAAACGCGACGGTCTGCGGCATCCCCTGCGGTTGCACCGCGCCTGCGACGATGCGTGGCGCGACCCAGACGCCGTCATTGGCGAAAGTTGAAACGAGGCCGGCCAGTTGAATCGGCGATATGCCGATTTCCTGGCCTATCGAAATGGCTGCGATCGAGACTTTCGACCAGCGGCTGGGAGGCTTGGTCAGGCCGCGCGTCTCGCCGGGCAACTCGATTCCAGTCGGCTGGCCGAATCCGAAGGCGCGAATGTATTTGTAATAGCGGTCCTCGCCCAGTCGCAGTGCGATCTTGATCGAACCCACGTCGCTCGATTCAGCCAGCACGCCCCACACCGGCAGCAGACCGTGCGGCTTCGAGTCGCGAATTCGCATGCCGTTGTAGACGATCGATCCCATCTGGCAATCGAACACTTCGTCTGGGTTCGTGAGTTTTTCTTCGAGCGCGGCCGAGATCGTCACCAGCTTGAAGGTTGAGCCGGGCTCGTAGACGTAGCTCACAGCGCGGTTTGTCAGGGCAGCCGGGGTAATCTGCTTGCGCAGATTCGGATTGAAGGTCGGCCGGTTGGCCAGCGCGAGGATTTCTCCGGTGTGCGGATTCTCGACGATCACGGTGCCGGCGATAGCCTGGGTGTCGTGGATTGCCTGATCCAGTTCTTTTTCGGCGATGTACTGGATGTTCTTGTCGATGGTCAGGACCAGGTTCTGACCGGGCTCGGGCTGAGTCTCGACATCCGAGAACCACTCCTTGTGCGCGTCCACGGTGATGAACATTTTTCCCGGGCGGCCGCGCAGTTGTTCGTCGAATTCGTGCTCGATGCCGCTCTGGCCAGAATCCTCCATGCCGACCGACCCGAGCACTTGCGCCGCCAGATCGCGCGCGGGATAAAAACGCTTCGGCTCCTGCTGGAAGTGAATGCCCTGCAGGTTGAGGGACTTGATGCGCTCGATGGTCTCATCGTCGGCTTTGCGCGCGACCCAGCAGAAGGTCCTATGCGCCTGGCAGTCAGCGAGAACGACGTTCCGGTCTTCGCCCGTGATGCGCGTGATGAGGGACACCGCCGTGGGCAGGTCTTTCACTTCGGTGGGGACGGCGAAAGCGGAATCAACCAGGACCGACATGGCCAACTCGCGGCCGGCGCGATCGTAGATGACGCCACGCTTGGCGGCCAGCGGAATGGCGCGCTGCTGTTGATGCGCGGCTTGTGCGACAAACTTGCCGTAACTGAAGACCTGCAGGTAAACCAGGCGGGCACAGATGGCGAAGCACCACAACAGCAGCAGCGCACCCAGCAAGTAAAGCCGGGAGTTGTTGCCCGTGCTGGAGTCGGACGCCGACATTCTCAGACAAACATGGCGGCCCATGCGCAAACAGGCCGCCACAGAAACTCAGCCGAGCTTGCTCGGCGGGCGGACGAGGGCGTCCGCCCCTACATAACCCTCTACTGACCCGCGATCACCGTCACGGGTGCAGCAGTGGCCATAACCGGACCTTGGCCATCGCCGGCCGCAGCATCCATGCGAATCACCTGCCCCGGCGCCGGCGGCGTCAGTCCCATGCGGCGCGCCAGCAGGTCAATCCGCTCGGGATTGCGCAGGGATGCGTCTTCCAGGCGCAGGGCGTGATTCATTTCGGTCAATCCGCTCAGTTCGCGTTTGGCGGCTTCGATCTGATATCCGTACTCGATTGCCCGGAAGTGCTGCCAGGTGTAGCCGAAAACCAGAAAGAAGAAGAAAACGAGCGCCGCGCAGAATTGCCTGCGCTCGTGGCTGCGTTGTGGATCCTCCATTTTGACCAGCCGTGAATTGTCGATCGCCTTGGAGAAATAGATTTCGGGTGTGCCCGTCCAAAACGAGCGCCGAACTGCAGGACCTGCACTGCGAACTGCCGCCGCTGCCGCCATCTATGCCGCCCCTATGAAAACGTGGTTGCTTTCTGCCAGCCGAATCTGCAGATCAAAAATAGCCTGCAATTCCCGTTCTTCTTCGATCTGCCTCTGCTCCGCCCGTTCCACCGCCGCCATCAAGTCCCGGATCAGTGTGCCCGTATACATTTCCTGCAACCTCTAAATGGATTCCTACCACGGAACCCGTAAAACCCGACCTCGGACTTCAGACTTCAGACCTCAGAGTTCAACCCTCAGCCGTTTTTTGCTGAGGTCCGACGCCCGAGGTCTGAGGTCGGGCTTTTCCACCCGCCCCAGCGGATCTAGCGTCCGCATTGTCGTGCTTACCAATTCAACCCGAATCTTGAAGACCCGGCACGCCATGACAGCTAATGCCGGGCACTCCGGCAGGTTTTCCGGAGCTAAACTTTTTCTGCCGCGCGCAACTTCGCGCTGCGTGCCCGCGGATTGCGATCACTTTCCTCTTCACTCGCCGTTACCGGCTTCTTCGTCAGCAACCGGTAGACGCCCTGACTCGCTCCGTCGCGAAACGCATCTTTCACGATGCGATCCTCGAGCGAGTGAAAACTGATCACCACCACGTGTCCGCCTGGCTTCAGAATCCGGGGCGCCGCATCGAGCAGCGCCCGCAGATCGTCCAGTTCGCGGTTTACGAAGATTCGGAGTGCCTGAAAGGTGCGTGTCGCGGGATGAATTCTTCTTTCAGCCTGGTTCATTGACCGGGCCGCGGCTGATATCACCTCCGCAAGCTGTGCGGTGGTCTGTATCGGCCGCGACCGGACAATGGCTCTGGCGATTCTCCGCGACCTCCTTTCCTCTCCGAATTCGTAAATCACATCGGCAAGCTCGCGCTCGTCGAGGTGGTTTACCACTTGTTCGGCGGTGCGCTCGGAATGCGGGTCCATCCGCATATCGAGCGGTCCTTCCGCCTGAAAACTGAATCCGCGCACGGCGTCGGCGAGCTGCAGGCTGCTCACGCCAAGGTCGGCAAGTAAGCCGTCAGCCCTCAGCCCTCTGACCTCAGCCAAACTCGCAAAGGAACCTTGCCGCAGCTCAATCAGCGGCCAATCCGCCTGTTCAAGTTCGGCTTTGCCGAGGTCCGACGTCCGAAGTCTGACGCCCGCTCTCTCCAGCGCTGCCGGGTCCTTATCGAGCCCAATCAAATGTCCCGGTGCGCCGAGGCGTTTTGCAATTTCGTAACTGTGCCCGCCAAGGCCCACCGTGGCGTCGATATAGGTCCCGCCACGCCGCACGGATAAAAAGTCGATCGCTTCTTTTAAAAGAACCGGAACATGGCTCGCTTCCCTTCCACCATGCCCAACCCCCTGAGGGGTGTCTGATGATCCCTCGCCCACTAGATGCCCAGTTCGTCGAGCGTCTTCTCATCCTCAGAAGTAAACTTCTCTTCCTGCATCTTCCGCTGATACGCTTCCAGATTGCGGACTTCGAGGTACGTCTGATATCCGGTCACCGCGACGTCGCCCTTGATCCGCGCCGCATCGCGCAACAGTTGCGGGATGAGCAGACGACCCTGCCCGTCCATCTCCACCACTTGGCCCCAGTAGTTGGTTTTGCTCAGGAATTTCTTCTTCGTGGGATTGAACGTGGAGAGCCCGGCCAGCTTCTGTTCGATCCGCTCCCATTCCTCGAAGGGATATAGTTGAGCAACATCTCCGTCCAAACTTGTGATGTAAAATTGCGTGCCATATTTCTCGTCGATCACCCGCTTGAACTCGGCCGGGATCTTGAGACGCCCTTTCTCGTCGACCCGGGTTGGATGATTGCCGCGAAACATGTATGAGTTCTCGATCTGTGAGAGGGGAGGTAAAAGCGGCGCGAAGCTGGGCCAAATTCGGGCGATTCGGGCTGTTTAGCGTGCTTTTGGGTCGGCTTCCCACCGGCTCCACGTTTTCAGCTCCTAACTTCCACCGACATCCATGCCCTGACCACTTCATTCCACTTTGTACCACATATTACCCGTAAGTCATTGATTGTCAAGCAGAAACTTGAAGGCTGCAGTTCCACTCGTGCACTGATTCCGGAAAATACGAGAACTTGTGGTTAACCAATCGAACGACCACAAGGGATTGCGTTTACGCTCCTGGTTCTTTCGCCATTCTTTCGCTGAGATTTTGCTTGATCTCCGCGCCCGGCGCGGATTTTGTTGTGCAAATCTGCGAGATGGGCTGCGGGAACGCAGGGTTTGAGGGGAAACGCGCGGAGCGCCTCCGGCCCGAAGTCAAACAGTTAAGTTCCCATGTCCGCAAACTGGTGTACACTTCCGCGCAGAATCGTCATGGGTCCGGTTGTCGAAGGACAGAGGAGGTATTCATGGCTCTCAACCGAGGCCGAATCTGGCTGGGTGGACTGGCCGGCGGGGTAGTCTGGAACCTGTGGAGTTTTTTTGTCTACCACTTCATTACCGGTGCGCGCTACGTGGTTGTACAGAATGCCGGTTGGTTCCTGAAAACGCCGCGCTATCCCTTCTTCGTGGCGCAGTGGACCGTGCTCCTGTTTATTCTGGCGATCGCGGTCGCGCACCTGTATGCGTGGGCGCGGCAGGGACTAGGCCCTGGCCCCGGCACCGCGCTGAAGATCGGATTTCTGGTGGGCTTCTTCGCCGGCTTCCCGGAAAATTTCGCGCAGGCCACATGGTCCGCCGTCGGCCGCGCCCTTCCTTTTGGCTGGATGGTCGAGATGTGGCTGGGCGCGATCCTGGCGGCGATGGTGGCAGGTTGGCTGTACAAAGAATGAGCGAAACGCTCAATGAAAACCGCAGAGGACGCCGAGGACGCTGAGCCGAGAAAGAAGAGGAAGAACCATCATCGGGCGATGTGGCGGACAACTCGCGCCGTAATTCGTAGGTCTGTTACTTCAATCCCTCTGTGTCCTCCGCGTCCTCTGTGGTTTTCATTTGTTTTCTATTGTCCCTACTTTGCCGGCTCGACCACAACTGCCGTGCCGTAAGCCAGCACTTCGGTGACGCCCTGCATGATTTCAGTCGCGTCGTAACGGGCACCAACCACGGCGTTGGCTCCCAGTTCGGCCGCGTGCTGCAGCATCAAGTCGAAGGCTTCCTGGCGCGTCTTCTCGCACAAATTGGTGAGCAGAGTGATATTGCCGCCGACCAGAGTCTGCAGTCCGGCGCCGATGGTTCCGAAGATGGAGCGCGAGCGCACGACGATGCCGCGCACCACTCCCAGGGTACGCATCACGCGAAAGCCGTCGAGTTCAAATTGCGTAGTCACCATGGTGTGCGCAACCATCCTGCCAGCCGTGTAACCTGTGGCCATAACCTCATCCTTTCTGTGATCCGGCGTCGCCGCCTAGGTGCAACCGGACAGCCAACTATAACGCGAGTCTCAGGATCGGCGGTGATCTTGAGTCGCAGGTGTTGGGTGTTGGGTCTTGGGTC
>Ga0187872_10000156_pt1 | contig 83904 bp, 57 predicted proteins | sample June2016WEW_16_4_FD_132973 | JGI IMG/M metagenome (GOLD analysis project Ga0187872, IMG submission 132973) | Peatland microbial communities from SPRUCE experiment site at the Marcell Experimental Forest, Minnesota, USA - June2016WEW_16_40 | ecosystem: Environmental > Terrestrial > Soil >... | reverse complement strand
GCTGAAACTCGGGGTGGAAATCTACTCCTATAATGATCATTGTTCGGCTCCTTTCTCCCGAGCCTGTTGGTTGGCTTCAGCACCACCAACTTTACTCGGGCATGGGAGCCGACATTGTCATGGGATCAATTACACTCGTTGACCTTGAGCCGGGGGTTCTGAGCGTAAACGCCTCCCTAGAAAAGAGCCGTAACTCATTGCAAACAGGTGGTTGGCGTGGGACCTCTTTTCATGCCTCGTTGTGACCGGATTCCGGGTCATGCTGACCTGTTAACAAAAGTTATGAGAGGCGTTTCCGTGTCAGGTGCGCGGCTGGGCAACATAGAAGAGCACGGCGAAGTAGTGACATGTGCTTCCGGCCAGCACAAAGAGGTGCCAGAACGCGTGGAAGTAAGACAGGCGGTCGAAAGCGAAGAAGACTATGCCTGCGGTATAGAGCAGGCCACCCAGGACAATCCAGAATATGCCGTGCCACGTGAGAGCGTGCAGTAAAGGACGCATCACGAATACGCCCAGCCAACCCATTCCCACATACACGACGACCGACGCGATGGCGAAACGCCCTATTGCGAAACTCGTGAACACAATTCCCAGGATGGCGAGGCCCCACACAATGGCGAACAGAAGCCAGCCCACCTGCCCGCGCAGCGACACCAGGGCGAAGGGAGTGTAGGTTCCTGCGATCAGAAGATAGATTGCCGAATGATCAATGATTCGCAGAACGTGACGCGCACGGGTGCGAACGAGCGAGTGATACAGAGTAGAGCAGACATAGACCAGCACCAGTGTGCAGCCAAAGACCAAGCAACTGGCAATCTGCCAAGCGGTCCCGCCCACCGCAGTGGCAACCAGTACAACCGCTCCTGCGAGAGCGAGCGCCGCCCCGATGCCATGGGTAACGGAGTTCGCGATGATGTCGCCCAGCCTGTGTTCCTTGACCATAGGAAGATGATAAACATTAGCGTGTTCAGCAGGCATACGCCCGCCCTCAAGTGGTGAAATATCCCGATATCACTCAAAAGCGCCATATTCGGGATTTCCCGGCATTCGCTGCCGTTTGTATCGAGGGCGCCATTTTGGGCTATTGCAAATCAGGCGGGTCAAAGGAGATAGCGCCTGAAGAACATTCTAGTTGGCGATCCAGACTGGGTCGTCCGCAATCGAGTAGTTTAAAGTCCCCTGACGCAGTACAGGACGACCCCATGCGATGGAACAACAGCACTGATGGTGCTGCTTGTTTTCTTCGTCTCGCCGGTCCACAGGTCGTGTAAGGAATAGCCGCTTTGGTTTTCGGGGAGGCCTACGGTGGATGCTGGAACGGAGACTTCCTCTGGCTTCCCGCCGGTGTTGAACAAACCGACGATCGTGTCTCCGTTCGGTTCCCTCTTGGCGAACACCTGCTGGTTGCCGGTTTTGAGCACCCTTTTCGCGGCGATCGAATCCTGGTCGACAGCAAGGACTGCGGAGTTCTCCAAGTATTTCTGCAGATCCGCTGGGTCGAGGTGAGTAAGATCGACGCCGAGGATGAGGGGTGCGGCCCCAAGGGTCCACAGGCTGAGCTGAGTCTGGCGCTCGACCGGAGTCAGCCCGTCGTTGCTGCCATTTCCTACCTCGATGGAGTCATAGTCGTTGAAAGCGCCCGGACCAGCGTAAGGCTGCCACTCCGCCACGTAGTTGAAGCGTTTGGCAACGTCGGCCCAGCTGGTCAGCGGGTAGCTGCTACCGCCCTTTTCGCAGCGATAGCATTCGACGTCAGGCGCGAATTCCCATTGATTGGCATACTTCATCAATGTCGGGGCGATAGCGATTGTAAGGTTCCCCTGCGTGACGTCCAGGACCATGGGCCGCCCGCTTTGCCGTATAGCATTCGACCATGCCTTAACGTCAGCGGCGTTGCTGTTTTTCATGCCGTCAATTTTGATGTAATCGACACCCCACGCCGCGAGCATATTTACCCATGAATTTGTATACTCCTGCGCTCCAGGCTTGTTGTAGTCAATGCGGACCATGCCCTTGCAGTTGTAGTTGTTCTCCTCTACAGACGGGTCCGCAATCTGGGCAGCCGTGTACGATGTGCCCTTGATGGGCGTGTTCCGGCTGACCGCCTGCTTGGAAATACCCGGCGTAACATAGGTCCCGAACTTCATCCCGAGACTGTGGATGTAGTCAGCCACTACCTTGATGCCATCGGTATCTCCCTCGGCCGGGAATCTCGATGAGTCTGTCAGCCAGCGGCCGTAAGGGTCGACGTTCGGACCTTGCGGTCCCGGACACTGATACCAAAAGTCGTCGAGGTTTACGTATTGGTACCCGATTTTCTGCAATCCGAAATTATGCAGGGCGAGCGCCTGAGCTTTCACTTGGGCTGCCGTGGGATTCTGGCGGAGGAAGCTCCAGCTACTCCAGCCGAGAACGGGCGTGCGCTCAAGACCATTATCCTCTGCGCTGGCGTTGTGCAGGATCCCGCCCGCCAACAGCGCGATCAGCAGTACTGCCCTTAAGCTGTGTGTCCATTCCCTCAAGAAAGTCATCCCTTTCCTTTATCACAAGCGGGGCGACAAAAACAATTACGGCATGTGGAAGCGGTGGCACATAACTGTATTCGTGATTGCTCCCGCGGCCCGTGGAGCACCCTGGTCAATTGACGATAAATCCCGATTACGCTCATTGACCCAGTGACCGGGGGTTTTGAGTGTAAATGCCTGATTATGACAACCAGTGGGCCTTACAGTTTCACGCTAGGTACGTGCGTAATGTTTAGCCAACGGAGTCGCAGCCCTATACTCGCCTCATGTGCGCCGTTCGACTCCTCGCCATTCTGATGTTGACCTCGCTGGCGACTGGACAGCAGCCCTCGAATCCCATAATCGGCAAGTCCAATACTCCGAAACCTGAACTTCCGGCCATCGACGAATATGCTTGTCCCGGCAAAGGCAACATCGTTCCCAACGTGAAAATCGATAAGGACGACCGAATCTATCCTTCGTGGAAAGGCAACGAGAAACCCATCGGAACGCTCAAGGCCGGACAGGAAGTGACCGTGCTCAGTGGAGCGAACGTCATCCGCGAACCCGGCACAGCAATAATCAAGTACGTCGGCCCATCTGTCCCTTCGTCGCTGAAGGCCGGAGACGTCGCTCTTGACTACGGGGTCGAAGCGGACGGAAACATCCTCTTCTGGGCAAAGGGAACGTGGTTCGTGGAGGATATCGAATCGGTGGCTGAAAAGGGCCAATGCGGCTTCACATCGGGCTTTGGCCCCAGCGGATGCTGGGTCGATATCATCAAAGACGGCATAAGCGAATGGTGGGTGCAGGTTAAGACCAGCAGCGGCTTGACAGGCTGGGTACTTGCTCACAAATTCAGTGGCCGCGAAAATTGGTGGGGTAATTTCGGCGATTTGTGTCACTACGGAGAGGACTGAAGGCGTCATCTCAAAAGCTCCCGTCATAACAACTGTCGCAAAATCGCGATTTCACTCATTGACCGGCTTCGTGGGTGCCTTATGCGGACTGACAAGGAAAGCCGTCAAGGATATATTTCTTGGTGTGGACGCCTTCACTCAGCAACGGGTTTTAAAGCTGAGAGATGAGATCGCCTCGCTCCAATACGAAAATGAATTGTACCGGTCACAGAGGCACCACACTCCGGAAGAAAAGCATTCGAACGATTGGAGACGATTTCGTCTTCTAGCGATCCGAGAAGAACTAAGAACGCTTTTGCAATCGAAGAGCAATCCCTAGCCTGATTTGTCGCAATATCCCGATTTCACTCATTGTCCCGGCCCTGAGCGAGTCCAAGCAATTATGCGATGGCCGGATTAGAAAACTACTCATTCCTAACACCCGAATTTGCGATGCAAAGAACCACTGTTTATGCGGGTGCGCAGGAGCAGAGTTTGAAGGGGTTTTCTAACATGTCGGAAAATGCGAATTCTAACCAACGGTGACCAGCAGCGAGGCGTCCATGGGAAGATGCCGCTCTGATCACGTTAACGCTTCTGGCCGCCGCCTGTAGCTTCTGATCATCAAGGCTTAGCAACTGCTACATTGACGCTCTGTGCAACAACGGCTTGTTTGCTTTGGTGTGCCTCGATTGCTGCCACTATCCGATCAAGGAGACCTGCGAAGCCGGTGGAATCGATTTTCGCAGCGTTTTCTCGGATATATTGCGACAAAATATGCTTGCTGAAATACTGCGCCGGATCAGCCTTTCCCAGGAGAATTTGCCGATTCTCTTTCGCCTTGCATAGCCCCCAGAGAATAACTATAATATCGATAGACATACTAGACAATACCAGGAGGGAGGGCATGAAAACCAAAAGAGCAGCGGTCTACACCAGGGTGAGCACGCTCGACCAGCACCCTGAAATGCAGCAGCAGGAATTGGTCGAATACGTCAAGCGGCGCGGCTGGAGTCTTTACAAGATCTATTCCGACAAGGGGGTATCCGGGTCAACGGAGAGCCGTCCTGCGCTAAATCAACTCAGATCGGATGCTTGCAAACGGTATTTCGATACTGTTCTTGTCTGGAAGCTAGACCGATATGGCCGTTCACTGCGTCACTTGGTAAACGGAATTGCCGAGTTGGAAGCGCGAGGCATTGCGTTTGTGAGCCTACGAGACAACCTCGATCTGAGCACTCCATCCGGCAGATTGATGATGCAGCTCCTGGGTTGTATGGCGGAATTTGAGCGATCTCTGATCCAAGAGAGAGTTCGTGCGGGGCTGCGCCACGCTCAAGCCAAAGGAAAGAGATTGGGTCGGCCACCACTGCGGGTTCTTACGGCGGACGTTGTTGCACAGTTACGCAAAGAACGAGTTCGAACCAAAGCCACGTTCAGGGGGCTTGCCACGAAATACGGGATTTCGGTTTTCACCGCGTACAAGCTATGCCAAAAACGGAGCTAATTCTAGACCATGGGAATCTACCTGCGAGGGAAAACGTGGTGGATTAGTTACTTTGTTGGAGGTCGTCAGCGATTCGAGAGTTCGCGTTCGACCAAGAAACGGGATGCTCGGCAACTGCTAGAAATCCGCAAAGGCGCAGCCAGAGAAGGGAGACTGAGGCTGACAAAATCCAATGCTCCCCGCTTTGACGACTATACGCGCAGTTTTCTGTTAACCGTTCAACATCCAAACACCCAGAAACGATACAGATCATCGGTCCGAAATCTCACCACTTGCTTCGGGAATGTGAGGCTTTCAGACATCACAGCAGGCACAATCGAAGATTTCAAGGAAAAGCGTTTATCAGTTGGCGTCCGCACCGCCACCATAAACCGTGACCTCGCTGTGCTCCATCGGATGATGAGGCTGGCTGAACGCAAGCTGCTTATTAACGAGAGCCCGTTTCGAGATGTGGACTTCCTCGAGGAACGCAAGCAACGTCGTCGCCCGCACATTCTCACCTTTGAAGAAGAGGATCGTGTGCTCGCCGCCGCAGTGCCTCACATTCGCGCCTTGGCTGTTTTGATCCTTGAGACCGGTATGCGGTCACGGCGAGAAGCATTGTCGTTGCGTTGGATCGACGTGGATTTCGTAAATGACGTAATCCGCGTGTGTGAATCCAAAACTCGAGCCGGAGAGCGCACCATTCCAATCTCGGACAGGTGCAAGACCGAACTCTTGCGCTGGCGTAGCGTCATCGGTCCGGAATTCTCTCCCTACGTATTCCCAAGCATGCGCGACCCATCGAAGCCGCTCAAGGATCTGCGCAGAAGCTGGGCAAAGGCGCTGAAGGATGCCGGGCTGCAATACTTCTGGTTGTACGACTTGCGCCATACGCTGGCCTCGCGACTGACCCAGGCAGGGGTATCGCCGGTCTTCGTAGCACAGATCATCGGACACTCCAGCACGAGCATTTTGAGCACCTACGCCCGCGCCATTGACGAATACCGAAGGGACGCAATTCACAAGCTGGAAACTCTAAGAGGCGATCACGTATCTCGGGATGAACAGCTCCGTCCAGTAGCAACCATTACAATTTCATGACAATTTGGCTTTACGGGGATGTTCGTGAGGGGGCTTTCCACTCATCGCGAGTGCTCATAACCCATTGCAACTAAAAGCTCTGGCGGAGAGGGAGGGATTCGAACCCTCGGTACAGGTGTTAGCCCGTACAACGGTTTAGCAAACCGCCGCATTCGGCCACTCTGCCACCTCTCCGCGACGATTTGCAACAGTTTACCACGATAGGAATGATTGCCGTGACCGCTTCAATCTCAGACATTTACATCGCTCCCATCATCATTGGACCCATTCACCTTCTGCTCTCTGTTGGTCGTTCTGGGTCGTTTGGGGAGCATTTGTGGGGAGCAATTTTGGCGTTTCCACCTTCGAAAACGTCTCGGATAGTTGCCGCATCGCGGTAATGGCCTCGACTGGAGCCGGCTTGATGGAGTGTTTGCGTGTAACCCGACGTTTGCCGTCTTTGCTGACTCTCGCCTTAAACGGGTTGATTCCACACCAATTCGTTAACTTCGTTAGGTTTACCGGAGGGACTTCCGGTTTGCGGGTCAGTAGCCATCTCCCAAAGATTCGCAGCCTGGGTTTGATGCGGCTCCTCCAGCGTAAATATCATCCGTCCGTCGCGACGGCACATCGAGTCTTCCGGCCACGCGCTGGGTTCGTGCTGGCCCAGGACAGGCTCGCAGGTTTTGGCTGCGAGAATCGGGTTTCTTCATTCCACGCCTCGAACTGTGATAGATCCTCGGAGTGCTCCAATCGCTGCGGACTTCGGAGCCGCCGCACTGCTTCCATTTATTTCTTTTTTCTTGACAACCACCATATAACGAAAGTAAGTGTAAGGGTTCGAAATAATAGGCATTGCGCCGTTGCCTGCGGCGAGAAACCAATAGAAACCAGAGGACCGAGAAAATGCGGAATATTCAGTTGAGGCAAACCGCGCAGGGAATCCTGTGCGTTACGTTATTTCTACTCGGCATTTGCTGTTTTATTTCGGGACGCATGGCACTTGCCCAGGTTGACCAGGGAGCCATCACCGGTGTTGTGAAAGACACCGCGGGCGCAGTCATACCGCGCGCCCAGGTGACCCTCACCAATATCGACACAAATTTCATATTGCAAGGCACGTCGGACGAAAAAGGAGAATACAACTTTTCCCCGATCAAGATAGGCAATTACAAGGTGAGCGTGACCGCTCCTGGGTTTGAGACTACGACCCAGGAACATGTGCGCGTCAACATCCAGGACCGCTTGAGTATTCCAATCACCCTGAAGGCCGGCGGCGGCCACGAGACCGTGACTGTAACCGCTGCTCCTCCTTTGCTCCAGGAGGGGTCAGCTTCCGTGGGTCAGGTCATGGACACTGACACGATCAATAACACAGCTCTCAACGGGCGCAACTGGATTTATATTGCGCAGTTGACCGCTGGCGTTGATCCGGCAATCAATAGCCTTGGCCGTGGGTCCGGTACGGGAGACTTCATGGCCAATGGCCAACGCACCACGCAGAACAACTTCATTCTGGATGGTGTCGACAACAATGTGGATGCCGACGACTTCATGAACGGCGCCAGCTACAACGTCAAGCCTCCCCCGGATGCGCTGGCTGAGTTCAAGATCGACACTTCCAACTACAGTGCCGAGTTCGGACACTCGGCTGGAGCTGTGCTCAACGCCAGCATCAAGTCGGGATCCAACCAAATCCACGGGGATGTGTGGGAATACGTCCGCAATACCTCGCTGGATGCGCAAGACTGGGACGCAACGAATGTTCCCCCCTACCACGAGAACCAGTTCGGAGCCACGCTTGGTCTCCCCATCTGGCGTAACAAGATATTTTATTTTGGGGATGCAGAGGCAAATCGCATCGCCTTTTCCATGCCCGACGCTGGTATTACCGTGCCTACGCCTCTCATGAGGCAAGGGAACTTCACGGAGTTGTTTAACCCTGCTTTCACAGGTAAGAGTGTGGGCGTTGGGGTCTTTGCGCCGAATAGCGCCGGCTACCTGCCCTTGAACTGCACCCAGAGCGTCATCGCGGCTCCTCCCACGACGGGCGCGGTGGTCGCGGGAAACGGCGCCACCACCACCAATATTCTTTGCCCCGGCAATCCGCCCGCAGCGGGCAACGGCGGAACAGGCCAAATGGACACTATCGCAAGTGAACTTTTGAACCTTTTCCCCATGCCAAATGCCAACGGCTGGAACGCTGCCGCTCTTACTGCAGGCTATGGGGGCGCCACCTATGCCAATTACAATGTGAACCTGCCCCTCCATAATTACACCTGGCAGTGGGACCAACGGCTGGACTGGAACATCAGTGCCAACGACCAGACCTACGTGCGGTATAGCTACACGCACAACCAGGCTGTTAATACTCCTCCGCTTGGGCCTGTTCTCGACGGCGGCGCCGCGGGTGGCTTCATGGGCACATTTGATTTCAACCTGGGCCAGGGCTTCATGTTCAGCGAAACCCACGTTTTCAATCCCAGGTTAATCAATGAGGCTCGTTTTGGATACAACGTCGGCAATTTCCAATTTCTTCAGTCAAACTCCACCACTCCGGCGGCGACGCTTGTCCCCGGCCTGGGTGGCGTGCCTTTCGGGCCCGGCGAGACTACTGAGCCCAATGGCGGCCTCCCGTGGTTCACGGTATCGGGCATCGCCAATTTCGGAGCGCGCAGGGACGTTCCGTCCATCGAACATCAGAACATCTACCAGATTATCGACAACGTTACGAAGATCTGGAGGAACCATTCCCTCAAGTTCGGCATGCAACTTGAGGCTATTCGCACATCCATCAGCCAGCCGTATGCTCCGCGTGGCATTGAGCATTTCGCCGCCGCCTACACCAGCCAACCTTCACAGTTCGGAATGAACCCCAACGGTTACCCAACCGGGTCGGGCGTGGCGGACCTGTTCACCGACAATATGGCGAACACGCAGATCTCCCCGGACTGGGATACCCGCTATTACCGCTGGTATCGCTCCTTTTATGCTCAGGATGACTGGAAAGCCACCTCGAGGTTGACCCTGAACCTGGGTCTGAGGTACGACTACTTTCAGCCCATCAGCAACAATGCGGGCCTACTGGCCAATATTGTAATTACCTCACCCCCGGGAACCATTGGCACCGGAACGGGACAATTCATACTTACTACAAAGCAGCAGAGCATGCCTCTCACCTCAGAGTTCTTGAGCCTGCTCGCCTCGTCCAATGTCACTGTAGCTTATCAAAACAGCTTGTCCCTGGTGACCTCGCAGAAGAAGAACTTTGCCCCACGTATCGGTTTTGCCTACAAGCTTGATGCAAAAACGGTGCTGCGCGGCGGGTTCGGAATATTCTACGGGGGCGTTGAAGCGCCCGGAGCGGCGGAGTTGACTGATAACTATCCATTTGGGGAGTACAACTCCGTTGTTTATAATGCTACCCCCTGCCAGCCCGTTGCTGGAGCTGCCGGGTATACAGGGCCTCCGCCTACCAACCCCGGCTGCCCATCCGACGCTACCGCCAATACGACCTTTGCTCCCTATCTTCCATACCCTGCAACTATGGAGACAGGCATGGGGAACTATCTGGCACAGGCAGGCGGAGCAGCCAGCATAGCCAGAGGGCTTTCCTTCAATATGTCGGATACTTTTGTCAAGACTCCGTACACGCAGAGCTACAATCTGACCGTTGAGCGCGCATTTTCGAGGAACATCGTTGCCAGTGTTGGATATGTTGGAAATACCGCCCGACACCTGTATAACGGGACCTTTCCCAACAACCAAAATGGGCTAACGAATCCTGCGATCAATGGAGCTTTGGCCGAGCCCTTCCCGAACCTTGGTGTTTTCACCGATTCGGAATACAACGGCGAAAGCATGTATAACGGGCTGCAGACGAAACTGGAAAAACGTTTCGGAGGCGGGTCAAGTTTCCTGGCCACCTATACCTGGGCGCGCGCGGGGGACGATTCTTCGAACCCCGGCATAGGAGTGGGTCCAGGGCTTCGCAACCCAAATATCATTCCGCTCAAAGACGACTTCACCAACTCCAGTTACGATACCCGCCAACGATTCACCCTGAACGGCTTCTATGAGTTGCCCTTCGGGAAAGGAAAGAAATTTGCTCACGAGGGCGGTCTGGTCAACAATATCGTGGGTGGCTGGCAAGCGAGCCTGACTTGGGTTGCGCAAACCGGCACTCCCTTTACGGTTTATACACAACAGAGTACGGCCAGCGGCGGCAATGCGTATGCGATTCTGATTCGTAATCCGTTTGCCGGCGGGGGAACTCCGGATCCAACGCAAGCCGCGTTGGGCATGACCTCCTGCCCAGCAACCGTGCACAACAAGGTTAACTGGTATAACCCTTGCGCTTTCGCCAATCCACTTCCCGGCAGTGACATCCCGCAACCTTCCGCCCAGGCCAACGGGCAGCCGAACGTCGCGGATGGGAGCGCGGTAGTAGGCGTTGCCGCTGCAATCGCCTATCTCGGTGGAAGGTCGAACCAAATTTATGGACCTGGATACGAGCGCGTGAACATGTCGCTCTTCAAGAACTTCAGGACTTACGAGCAGCAGTACTTACAGTTCCGTGCCGACGCGTTCAATCTTTTGAATCACCCTTCTTGGGGCAACCCGAACGACGATACCAGCAATGACCCCGGCGGGGGTGACATTACGGGCTCACAGACGTTCCAGAATTTCACGCCTGATTCACGATTCTTCCAGCTTTCCGTAAAGTACGTGTTCTAGGATGGAAGATAACCTGCAGGTGTCAAGGCGCCTGCAGCTCGAACAAGACGATCTCCCGCAGGTATGAAAGCACCTGCGGGAGATTTTGTTCAAGCAGCTGTTGCGGGATAAAATCTGTAGGCGGGCGGATTTCCGCTCCGGGCGCAGATCGCAGGTTTTCCAGGAAGCTGTGGTGCGCGATGGATGCCTCTCGACGGAATCTATTGAAGGCGGCCGCAATCCTGCTGGTGGATCAGTGGGCCAGTTCGCGTAAGCCTGCCTTTGCCGGCGAGTCTCCCAACACTTCGGGGAACGACGAACGAAAGGTGATCATCGTGGCTTGCGGCGGAATACGCCGCGCCGAGACCTTTCTCGATACAGGCCTTGTCAACATTCCCCATCTTTACCGCGAGCTGCTGCCGCAGAGCGTGTTTTATCCTTCCCTTCGCAATGCGGGCGCAACATCGCACTACAACACCATCTCCAGCATCCTTACCGGGACGTGGCAACGGTTGGATGACTGGGGGAAGACGCCGCCGAACACCCCAACTCTGTTCGAGTATCTGCGCAAGCGCATGGAACTTACCCAGGACAATGCCTGGTTGATCTCCAGCAATAAGGCCCTGACCAGCCGGATCGGCGCAAGTTCGATACGCGATTTTGGTCCCCGCTACGGCGCAAATGTGGTTTTTCCCAAGCAGTTGCTGATCAACGCGGTGGTTCGTGCGGCCGCTCAAGGGCACGCCGAGCACAGCGCGGATCGGGCCGCCATGCAGCCCGAGCTCGAGGCCATACTGCTGCACACCGACAACTATGAGGGACTTGGCTGGTCTGTCTCCGGAGATACATCCTCCCTTGACATTCGCATGCAAAGCGTCATGCAGCAAGCCATCGGGGATTTGCTGCGCAGCAATGTGCCCATCACCGGGGATGAATTTACGTTTCTTGTGAGCGAGGAGGTCATGAGGCGCTTTGCTCCCTCTCTACTCGCAATTACATTCTCCGATGTGGAAGTTGCGCACTTCGGGTCTTATTCCATGCATCTGGCCGGCATCCGCACAGTGGATCGCCTGGTTTATGAGCTTTGGAATCTGGTGCAAGCACTTCCCTCCTACAATGGAAAGACAACTCTGTTTGTTCTTCCCGAATTCGGCCGCGATTTCGACGGTTCCAATACCAATGGCTTCTTCAATCACAGGTCGACTGACGATTCCACCAGCCTGACATGGATGATGTGCCTGGGAGAAGCCGCGCGCTCCGCCCAAGTGGTAGAGCGTCCCGTCCAGCACATCGACCTTTGTCCCACCATTGCCGGCCTGTTTGGGATCAAAGGCCTGGATCTTCCAGGCAAGGCTCTGCCCGGGCTGTCCGCATGACTTGGAGCCAGGATGAATGAACAGCCAAGGAAAGCGCAGGAAGAAGCACCCAGCCTGGATGCTTATCGCCGTTTGATCGAGCGATTGCCAGTCACAATTCGACCCGCATTGAATCAGCAATTGAGTCAATGGGGGACGCTGTTCCCTTACGAGCAGAACCGCCTGTCAAACTTCATGAAAGGTGCTGAGACGTTCAGTCCTTCCGCCCTGGGCGCGCTGACTGCGCCGCTGTGGGCGCTCGAAATGAAGATGGGTGTCAAGCATTGGAATTTTTCCGAGGCCAATGACACGATCGAAAATGCATCTCAACTCGCGCGGTCCGAATACTATGCCGAGTGGCGCCGGGAGGTGCAAAGGGTTTTCGAGACCGTCAACGCCGCGGCGCGCGACTCGACACCAATGCAAACTGCGTCTACACGATTGATTCTCCTGTTTCTTCCCGCCAGCCTGCCGGTCGACCCGCAGTCTGCGTGGAAGGAATGGGATCCTCGCGGGCATGAGATCAGAATCTCGGGGGACTCGAAGAAGTTTTGCGAACTTGCGATGCAAGGCCAGCCAGGCCTCTCCGGGATCGTAACCTTGGTGGGGCGGCAAGGCAGTATCGAAAGCTTCGATGTGTGGCTCATCGACGCCGAGGCAAAACTGAGCGGCATGCTTTCTCCTGTCTCCACGAATGCCGCCTCTTTATTGAGCTATGCGGCTCTCAAGCCGTTTCGCGATAAATTCCTCGCCGAGTTGAACAAGACTCCCAAAGACATCCAAGCCACCGATCAGATCATCTCCAACCTGCGGCTTGAATCCTGGGAGGGTTGGGGCCTCTGGCCGGCGGAAGTTGCCAACCTGCCAAGGCTTCGGAAATTCGTCATCGACCTCTTTCTCAGTGGAAATGGCTCTCTCATCTTCTCTAACGCATTTGTCGAATGGGCGGCCTCGGAGGCGCTTCGCCGCGCTCGTCCTCCGGTGATGGTTATCCGCTTTGGCATGCGCAGCAAGCCCAAGCCGTTCACCAGCATTGCCATCTTCGAGAATCAGCAGAGGGTCAGTTCGCTTCCTGATGTGGACGACCCGGAGAACAGTGCGATCGATGCGGCAATTCTCGCCCGCTATGTTTGGCTTTCCGCGTCCAGATATCCAGAAGGGGAACAAACCCTCTGTCTCTGCGTCTCGGAACATCGAGATTCCGCCTATGTGATCCTGCCCGCGGGAAAAAGCCTGGCATGGAGTCCGGAACGCCCGATAGCTCCAGACGAGCTTTACAGTTGGCTTGGGGCACAGCTTCTTTCCTGAAAAAAGCCTGACTGCCAGCCCAAAAGTCCTAGTTCGCGCCGCTATACCGCCGCTTCGCGGCAGGGTCGTAAGCTGTCGGTACCGTGCCCGTGATAGAGATGCCGAGCGTGGTCTGCGCAGTGCGCCCGTTCAGCCCCATGGCCGTGACCGTTACCGTGTACTGCCCGGGCTGTGTGTACACGTGCGAGACAGCCGCGCCATCCACGCTCACGCCGTCGCCAAACTCCCAGTGGTATCCCAGCACCGGCGCATCAGCGCTCCATGCAGCCGCATGAGACTCCACCCGAACACCAGCCTGCCCCTTTGGACCGCGGATTGAGTCTTGACCAGGCACAGCGATAGGAACGGGGGTTTGGTCCGCCTCCGGTGGGATCGCGGCGCCTGCGGCGGGGCCATGCCAGACTCCGCCGCCGAATGTGGTGATGTAGATCTGGGTGGGATCGTTGCGGTCAAGGATGATGCGATGGCCCCACTTGAAGTCGTAGCCCTGGATGCGTTCCCAATGGGCGCCGCTGTCGGTGGAGCGGTAGGCTGCCGCGTCAAAGCCGGTGATGTAGAGTGTGTCGGGATGGCGAGGATCGATGGTCAGGTCGTAGACGTGCTGCGATTGCGTGAAGAGGGCTCGCCAGGTTTGGCCGCCATCGTCGGAAGCATAGACGCCGCCGTTTCGGTCGGCGTCGTCGCCCTCCTGTCCCCATGCCGTTAGGTAGAGGCGCTGCAGATTGCGTGGGTCGATCTCGAGGCCGGTGGGACCGGTGACGCCTGATGGGAGGTCGATACGTTGCCAGTGCTCCGCCTTGTCCGTCGAGCGATAGAGGGCTCCGGCACCGGACAGGGAGAAGTCTTTTGCCTCGCTTCGGCGAGCGGCGACGAGGTACAGAGCGCCGTCCTGGGCGAGGGTGATGCGCCAGGCAAACGGTTCGTCGCCGGCAATGCCTTTGTTCTTTTCGGTCCAGCTCTGGCCGTTGTCAGCGGACTTGTAGACGCCGCGGCCAAAGGCGCAGGCGTAGAGGGTGCGGGCGCCGGCGGGGCTGGAGGGATCGAGGAGGATGTGGGTAATGGAGTCGTCGGGAAGGCCCGCATTGCTCGGCTTCCAGTGGTGGCCGCCATCGGTTGAGACGGCGACCCCGCCGGTGAAGCTCCGGACGTTGCGGCCACGCCACATCTTGGGTCGGGGGAGATCGTGTGTGCCACTGAAGGCACCCCATATCAGACCGCGCTGGGTGGGGTCGAAGGCCAGCCAGTAGGTGGTGTTGCGCCAGTCTTCGGGGACGCCTTCGGAGGTGCTTTGCCAGGATTGGCCTCCGTCCCCACTTTGAAAGAGGCCGATGTCGGTATAGTCGATGAAGATGTGCCGGGAATCGAACGGGTCAAACTGTACGCCGTAGTCGGTGGTTACATCGAGACCGCGGGAGGTCCAACCGCCGCCGTTGAGTTGCTCGGAGTTCATTTCCTGCCAGGTTGCGCCGCCATCCAGGGTGCGATAGGTGCGAAACAGGTCGGTCGCGTAGGCTACGTCGGGATTGGTGGGCGCGACACCCAGGCTGTACGGCGAGTCGTAAAAGATCGCGATGCCTCTTTGGGTGGCGCGCTGCTCGATCCAGCTTCCACTCAGGTTGGCGCCAGGTTGAGTCGATTCCTTGTAGACGATCTTCCAGGTGTGGCCGCCGTCCGTTGTCCTGGCGATGCCGTTGAACATGTTCTCCTTGCCCTCGCCGAGTTGAAGATCTCGGAAGCCGACGTAGGCGACTTCCGGGTGGCGATCACTGGTGGCAATGGCTTCAAAGTGGCCGGAGGTCTGTTGGAAAGCGGGCGTGACCGGCCTCCAGTGGAGGCCGGAATCCTCGGAGAGATAGACCTCTCCGTCATTGCCGGTTGCGTAGATCCAGATCGAAGCGCCGGACCGCGCTGCGCTGACTGCTCTGAAGCCGGTTGCGATGCCGCCCAGCTCGGTGATGCTGCCATCGGGGGCGATGCGATAGGCTGCGGAGCCGGAGACGGCGATCAGGCCGTTGTCCTGCGGGGTGAGAAGCAGGACTCGTTGAGGCAGGGTGACGAGGCGGCTCCAGGAGATGCCGCCGTCGGCAGAGGAAACGATAACAGCGGGTTGGCTTTTCTGCTGAAAGGAAAGATAGAGATGCTCCGGACTTCCGTGGCCATTTTTCTCGCCGTTTCCGTAAGCAATGGCTATGGATGAGACATTTCCGCCGGGATAGGCGGGATCACTGGAGGTAAGGCTGTAGTCGGAGTGGTCGCCGAGTTGATGCTCAATGGTGTTGCGGGCGGGGTTGGGGAAGAGCATCTTCCAGGTCTGCCCGGAGTCGCTGCTACGCCAGAGGGCGGCATTCCCGGCATAGATGATCTGGGGGTCAGCAGGATCGAAGGCAAAGACTAAGGTGCCACCACGGAGATTGAACATGCGCCACGACTGCCCATTGTCGTGCGTGATGTAACCTCCGGTCATGTCGCAGTGTTCGACCACAAGCCGGGAATCGTGAGGGCTAATGGTTGGGGCAATCGTGGTGCCGCCCCCGCCGGGGCCAATTACCTTCCAACGGTTCGAGCCTTGGCCCTGAGCCGGGCTGGCAAGCGTGGCAAGAAACAGCAGGATGGCAAGACCTGACGTTTGTGACCTGGGTATATTCGGCTTCATCTGAGCCACTCTCCATTTCCTGGTTTCCGGATCGACTTGCGGGCAGACCCCTGGGAATTGGCCTTCTTTAACTCAATGAAAGAAAAGGAAAGAAAAAGAAAGGGTATACTAATGAACTGAAACATCGTTTGGCAAATCCCAACGATCCTGTAGCGCCACTCCGCTTTTTGCCGGGGGACCCGAAGGCCGCAAGACGGGACTTGTTATCTATGAAGAAAAGCTCCTTCTGTGTGTTGTTGCTGGTGGGAACAGTCTGCGCGCTCTGTTGGCCGGGTGCGGCTCAAGTGAAGGTCTGGCAAGGAACGCTTACCCTGCCGACGTATGAGGAAGGCCCGCCCGATCCGAACCCTCCGTTCGATGCCTATCAGACGACCCGCTTCAACTATCCTTACACGCTGAGAACGAATCTGACTGGCGTGAAGGCCGACCGCGCCTGGCGCGCCATATTTCTAGAGAACGAATACCTCAGATGCACGGTGCTGCCGGATATCGGCGGACATCTGTATACCTGCATCGACAAGATCAGCGGTCAGCCAATGTTCTATGCCAACCCTTCGATTAAGAAGGCAAAGATTGGATATCGCGGCGCCTGGGCTGCCTTCGGCGTGGAATACAACTTTCCCGTCTCGCATAACTGGGTCTCCATGTCGCCGGTGGATTTCGCGTATGCGACCCATGAGGACGGAAGTGCGTCGGTATGGGTGGGCAATATCGATCGGGCGTACGGCATGCAATGGGAAGTGGAGCTGGTGTTGAAACCCGGCTCGACGCTGTTGGAACAGCGCGTGACGCTGTATAACCGCAGCGATGTTCGCCGCCGCTACTATTGGTGGAACAACGCGGGAGTGCAGGTGTGGGACGATTCGCGGGTCGACTACCCGATGCGGTTTGTCGCTTCGCATGGCTACACGGACGTATATCGCTGGCCGATCGACCCGGAAGGCAAAGACCTGAGCTTGATTAAGAATCAGACCGATGGGCCAGTGTCGTTCTTTGTGCACGGAAGCCATGAGCCGTTCATGGGCGTCTGGAATCCGAAGACACAAACGGGGGTAGCTCATTTTGCGGAGTATCGGGACCTGCCGGCGAAGAAGATCTGGTCGTGGGGCGTCGATGCGGCGGGTCTTGACTGGCGCAAGGCCCTGTCGGACAACAATAGCGCCTATGTTGAAGTGCAGGCGGGGCTGTTCCGCAACCAGGAGACCTATGCGTTTCTGGACCCGGGACAGACCATTGGCTTCAGCGAATACTGGATGCCCGTGCGTGGGACGGGTGGAATCTCGCGGGCGAACCGGGCTGGCGTGGTTCATTTCGATGCGCATGGCTCCGATGTATCGGTTGCTTTGAATGTGAATGAACGTCTCGAGGGCGCGCAAATTTCGCTTACGCAGAATGGAGTTGCCATCTGGAGTGGACCCACCGATCTGACACCGGAGACAACATGGTCGTACTCTGTCTCTCCCCAGGGAGGGGCCGGAAAGGTGACCTTCGAGCTGAAAGACCGCGCGGGCCACTCGCTGTTGAAGCAGACGGATGGCGAGTACGATTGGGACCCCGAAGCGACGATCAAAACAGGGCGCCAGCAGGCGCTGCAAATTCCAGAGCCAGCGGACAGATCGGAAGATGGCTGGTTGCAGGTGGGCCAGGATCAGGAGTTGAACGGGGAGGTTGTACTCGCGCTTGCCACGTACGAGAGTGGATTGAAGAAATATCCGCAGAGCCAGTCGCTCCAGGTCGCTGCGGGAAGGCTGGCTGCGTCGCTGCAACGGTTTGAGGAGGCCGGGCGCTCGCTTCAGGCTGCCCAAAAACGGGACACGCCCAATTCCGAGATTGCCTATTACCTGGGAATTGCCGAAGAAGGCCTGGGACACACCCGCGAGGCGGAGACGTCCTACGAGATTGCTTACCGCCAAGCTGGTTGGCGTGGACCGGCTGCGCTAAAGCTGGGAGAACTGCGGGCCAGAGAAGAGAACCTGCAGAGCGCAGCCTCCTTTCTAAATGCCGCGGTGGCCGCGCAGCCTGCTAGTCTTCGTGCGCAGGAGGAGTTGGAGGCAGTCCTGCGCGCGCTGGGTGAGCACTCAGAAGCAGACCGCTTGGCAAACCTCGGCCTGGGTGTGGACCCGATGAGCGACTTTCTGAAAGAAGATACAGGGAAGCCGGACCAGCAACACTTGGCGGCGGACCCTTACCGCGTCCTTCGGGTGGCGGCCGAGTACATGCGCCTCGGGATCTATCGGAAGGCTTTGGAAGTTCTCGATCGCACCTATCCACCCGTGACAGCAGACCAAAGTGAGCCTGGCTCGGTGTTGCCCCAGAAACATCCGTTAGTGCTCTACTACGCTGCCTACTGCAAAGAGAAGCTGGGCGCCGATGCGCCGCGGAACTGGCAGGCAGCGTCGGAGCTTTCCCCGCGCCTCGTTTTCCCATCGTCGGAGACTGACAGGATTGTGTTGGAGGCCGCGCTGGCCGCGAACAGGAGAGATGCAACTGCTGATTACCTGCTGGGGACGCAGCTTTTTTCCAAAGGATTGAGCGACGCTGGGATGGTCCACTGGACGGAAGCAAAGCAGTTTGCCCCGCATCTGCAGGTGGTCGATGTCGATATGGGAGATGCGCAGCTCAAGCTGAAAGGCGATCCGCAAGGCGCGCTGGCATCATTCCGCGAGGGCATGCGGAACGATCCGGACAACGCCGAGGTATACGTTGGTCTCGATGAGGCAATGAGCTTGACGGGAGCTTCAGCCGCAGAGCGTGCAGCCGTCCTCTCCCAATATCCTTTAGCCGATGCTCCGGATTCGAAGATGCCGGCGGGCCTCGTCTATCAACTTGCCTTGACGCGCGCTGAGGCAATGCAGTATGAGCAGGCGCTGGCGCTCTTCAAGAATCGATTCTTCCCCAGCGAAGAGGGAGGGATCACGTCGGGACAGGTGCTGTTCGAGATCAAGTTGATGCAGGCTGAAGCGTGGGCTAAAGCACACAACTGCAAGGAGGCTGAAAGTTTCGTCGCGGACGAGCAGCCGGGGTTGAGCCTGGGTGGAGGGTCGGCGCGAGAGTATGTAAAGCTGGCTGGGATTGCACGAAGCTGCGGGAATGCGAAGGAGTCTGAGGATCTCTTGCATAAGGCTGCGGCTCGTGCAGATTCCGCGGACCTGGTGTGGGCAATCCAGGCGGAGAAGTCCCTGGGTACATACGACGCGAGGGCGGACCAACGAATCGCAACGTCCATGGCTACGGCGGAGAGCCGTGCGGCGACCGGCGTCAACTCAGGATCATTGTGGTATGAAATCGGCATGTTGCAGACTGCTCTCAACCGCCAGGAGCAGGCGAGAGAATCATTCGAAAAAGTTTTGCTTCTGCCGGATACTCATATGTTTCACCATCTTGCCCGGGAGGCTCTGGCAGAGCTTTCCGCCAGAAAATAGTTCAGGCTCGCGCATCTCGGATGGAGATCGGGTCTTTCCCGAGAGGTCAGATGACCGCGATGAATCGTTTAAATCGACATTTCCTTTCTCCCATCGGAAGCACGGCACGACTTCGACCGGCGACAAAGTCATATTGGCCGTGAGAGGTCTTGAAGCTGTGGACATCTATCAAGTAACTCGAGCGAGTAATCAGGGATCGAGACGATGCGATTCTCAGCGCAGGACTGATAGATCCCGCCGATGAGCTGGAGCGCTCGGTAGCCATCGATTCCGGAAACAAGCGGGCGGCGGCCGGTGCGGCAGGCTTCGCCAAAATCCAGGAACTGCCGCTCGAACGGGAGGGTAGAAATTGCCATAGGATCGGAAGCCCCGGATGACACTTCGGCGTTTACCGGCGCAGGTTCTCCGTGATCCTCCAGTACATTCCAGGCGGAAAGACGATCGCCGGAAATGCTGGCGCTTCCTTTTGTACCGTGGAGTTCAACCCTTTCGGGATAGCCGGGCCAAAAAGCTGTGGATGCCTGAATAACGCCGGTCGCTCCCGAAGAGTAACGAAGCACAGCGCTGATGATGTCTTCCGATTCAATCGGGTGGAGCGCCCCCAGTTGCCGATAGCCGCAGACTTCCACGACAGGGCCCGCCAGATGCAGCAGCAGATCTGCCTGATGAATCGCCTGATTGATGAGCGCGCCCCCGCCCTCCCCTGCCCAACTGCCTTTCACGGGGCGGCTGTAGTATTCAGGCGAGCGATACCACTTGACGTAGGCGTCAGCCTGCAGAAGCTTGCCGAGCCGGCCCTCTGCCAACGCCTTTCTCAGGAACAGGGTGGAGTCGTCAAAACGGTGCTGGCTTACGACGCCCAACTGAATGCGGGCTTCGTGGGCGATTCGAATCATCTCGCACGCGATCTCCGCACGCGTCGCCATGGGCTTCTGCACTAACACGTGCTTGCCGGTTGCAGCGCAGAGTTCGACCACGGGCAGGCGATATTCCGGAAGTGTGCAGACGTCGATATAGTCCAGGTCCGGATGTCTGCAAAGTGCTTCAACCGTCGGAACAAACTCCGCTTCATGCTCCTGGGCAAATCTCCGGCCCTTGGCAACATCGCGATTGGTACACGCAACCACCTGGTATCCGATATTGCAATACGCCAGAGCATGCTTTTGTGCAATGGCACCCGTTCCCAGGATTCCCACCCGCATTGATCACCGCCTCCTTCCGATTAAACACTGGAATACTTCTTGCAGAGCGTCTGGATTTCATCAACCAGTTTTGGCACGCCCGTGGCGGGAGGTAGACTGTCAGGGGAACTGGCTTCATATTCGGCCGATACATAACCTTGGTGCCCAGCTTGCGCCAAGATCTGCCAGACGCGGTCCATATCCACAGGAGCGTGATCATCAAAGTGGTCGCGGATGTGCATATTGGTAGCGTAGGGGACACATGCGGCAATCTGCGCGTAGGCGTCTTGCGTCGGCGTTGGGATGAAATGTGTAATATCGAGGTTGATGCCGGCATAAGGCGAATTGACGCGCTGCATGATTTCAACACATACGTCCGCGCTCTGCGTCACGCCTTGGTGGTCCTCAATCCCCAGCGTGATGCCCTTCTTGCCGGAATAGTCACATGCGGCCTTCATCGATTCGACTACCCAATCTGTAGCGTCCTTCAGGCTGGATCCGGGCGGTAACTCACCGGCGAAGATCCTGAGATGGGAAGCTCCGAGCTGGTCTGTGACATCAACCCATTTCTTAATTTGATTCAGGCTGTCGGCCCGCTTTGCCGCATCGGCCTGGACCATGCTGACTCCGCATGCAGCTCCGGAAAAGGCCAGGGAATGCTTGTACGCCAAGTGGCGAAGACCGTAAAGATATTCCGGATCCGTGGACTTGAAGTAATACACCGTCATGTCGACGGCGACCAGACGCAGGTCTACTGCCTTGAGAATAAAATCTTCCATTGTCATCGGGCCGTGCCTGAGGTCTTTATCGTAGGAGTAGGCACAGCATCCGGGAAGTAACCTTGCCAGTTTGGATTTGTTTTCCTTGACGTCCGATCGTGCTGCGGCAGCTACTTGAGCCCCAACTAATCCCATGCCTGCGCCGGCCATTGTGCCCAGTCCAACGGTTTTCACAAACTGACGACGATTTATGATGGAATGCATATTGTCTCCTGATATGTAAGTATTTTCGAGGTGGCCGCTTACAACCATCGCGATTCTTGCCCCGCAAACCAACCAAGCGGGCATCGTATTTGCTGCTGAGAACCCCCGAGAGTAAGAAGGCACTTGTCGGGCGTGCATTCAGGGCGCATCTATTTTGATTCCACAGTAATAGTGGCTCCAGACGGCATCAGAAATGCTATGGGCCACTGCTCCCGTCCCTGAGCTACCAACGTGGACCAATTGAGAATGGACGGGGACTCGGGCGTCAGTATTGCCACTTGCGGATCGACTTCCTGGAATCGAATTGCCAAGCCGTATGCTTCACCGGTTGCGGCAAGTGTCACAGGTTGCCGGGGTAGATGTGGATCGCGGTTACGGATGAAGAGTTCGGCAATCTCAAGATCGTCCATCATCTGAAGAAAATACGGCCGGCCGGTGAGCAACGAATTATACACATAATCAGCCAGTACACTGTCCAGGGGATTGACGTACGGTGCATCGGCTTCCCCTTGGAAGTTATCCTGTGCCGGATTTGGAGCGCCCGGGGAACCGGTGCGATAGTTCATGCGGGTTTCGCCTGATCCGCGAAAGTCGAATGAAAACACTTCAAATCCGTCGTTTATTAACTTGCATATCTGGGGCCAGTCCTTTTGCGAGGCCTTGGCTTCAAGACTGAACCAGAGGATGGCTCCTTTAGGATGGCTGCTGTCGTTGTGAAAATGGAGAAGAGGCATTTCCAGATAGGTGCTGTGATGAAGCACGTAGCGATCAATATGCAATGCCCCGGCCGCGGTGCTCCCAAGAGCTTCCCATCGCAGTTCCCTGGGCGGGGAGAAGCCTTCATAGCGGCTGACTGTCCAGGAGGCGATATCGGGATCCAGTTCACTCCGGTACAGTTCGGCCAGTGTTTTCCGGTTGCCATGTGAAGCTTCGGCGGAATAGGCAGCTATGAACTGTAGAAGCGTGCGACTCTCCGGATAGTCAACCGATACCTGTCCGCTCCTTGTTACTCTGAGGTCGGCATCGCTGAACTCAGTGACTGGGGGGAGGCCGCGGTGCACCGGCATCTTATTGAAGCGATCAAGGAAGCTCAACGCCGCTTCTTGATTGCTCAAAGAATACTCATGCCGGTTGTAGCTTTCGACGAATTCGATTCGGTCAGCGTGTCCAAAGCGTTTGTAGAATGTACTGACTTCCGAGTAGGATTTGCGAGCGCCCTGCACCGGGAAGAAATCGAGCGCGGTGGTTGCTACCATCACCGCGCGCGGGTACAGCATCAATAACATACCCGCGTTATCCACTCCCTTCGATATGAGTCCGAAGAGGTCCTGTTCCGGATCGCTGTCGGAATCGGCGAAGATGCGGTTTTCGACCCGCATGGGAAGCGCTGTGATGTAGCAGGAGGGAATAATGACCTGGATACGCTCATCCAGTGCGCCGATCAACGCCGTCTGGAAACCGCCGCCGCTCGTTCCTGTGATACTGAGCCTCTTACCATCAACGTCTGAGCGGGTGAGCAGATAGTCCACAGCACGCATACCATCCCAAACTTCCCACCGGGCCAGATTCGCCCCGGCAAGGTAGGCGAGGTTTCCCATCACGGCATGCTCGCCGCAGATCATGTTGTAACGGCTCTTCTGGGCCCTTGCATCCCAGAACTGGCTTCGTTCGCCTTGCCCGACCGGGTCCCAGCTAATGACGAGATAGCCACGCAAGGCTAGCCTCTGACAGAGGGCCTGATAGTGATTTTTCCCGTTTGGCGAGTGTCCCGCCGGGACTAGGATGCCTGGATGGGTCTTGTCACCGTTCTCGGGCACGTACACCAGCGCTGTCACATAGAAACCGGGAAGGCTCTGATAATTGAGCTTCTCGATATGAAATCCGACCCCTGAAATTGTGCCGGTAATAGCCGCGTGCAGGTCTGGCTTTTCTGTGGGAAGGCCGCCAATCATCTCTAGCAGCGATTTTCTCAGCTCCGCGCGCAACCGCAGAAGATCCCTCTCGTTCTTTACCTGCAACCAACGGTCCCGGCGAAGTTCATCCTGATTCCATGCGAGTGCAGTCTGATAGAGGAGATAAGGCGTAATTTGGGGGCCTTCCGCGTCAGAAGGAGGCAAGACGCGGAAAGCTTCAGCGGGAGGCGCGTTCCCGAGTGTCGCCTCCCGCTGCGGGCTGGCCGCCGTGAATTGATTGGTTATCGGCAGAAACTGTCCGGTAGCCGTCGCCGCGAACAGTAAAGCCATGGCAATACCGCCCACCAGTCGCACAGCCATCGAACCGTTCACCTGAACCTCCCTGAGTTGCAGCATAACTCCGCAGATCCGTCTCACGGTAGCCCCCAACGCAGTGCAACCGGACCATTCCAGCTTACCGCTTGCTCACCTCCATTTGCACCGGTGGAGACGCGGAGTTCACATCGGGGTCGTAGTATTCGTAGACCCGCGACTGGAACGTGCGGGCGCGAATCGGATACTTGGCGTGCAACCGGAACCGCAATACGACCGTATCGCCGGCCGCAATCGAGTCGAAGTACAAGATGGCCTGGGTAGCGGTCATGTTGAATTTTTCCAGACGGCCGCTCTTCTGTCCCGCACTCTTGTCCAGGTATGTCTGCAAGTCTTCACTCAGCAGATCGAAGCCGGGAGGAATGCCCAAGTCGACCATGACCATGTTGGCGGACTTGGGGAGGTTGTTCTTGATGGTCGCGGTCGCTGTGGCGATATCGTCCTGGGCGAGATGGGTTCGATCATAAGCCACGTCAATGGAGAGAGGTTCGCTTTCAGGCTTCTGGGTCCAAGGCAGAAAGTAACTGCCCACCACCTGATACGCAAGGCCTCCCTTACCATCGAACCGAATACCGACGGTGGTGCCGCCCTTGGAATCGATTTCCTTGAACACAAACTGGTGGAGCAGGTCGTTGTTCTCGGGCGTAAGCACGAGTTTTTCGACGGGCTTGCCGTTGAGCAAGACTTCCAGCGTGCCACGAACATCGGCCGTGCCTTTCTCGGTGGCCAAAAGCAAGGCCCGCAGAGCCATGATCGTGGCTTGCGTTGTGCCCCAGGTACCGGAAGCATCTTTTTTCGGCGCAAGATAAGTGAGGGCTTTGCGGGCGATGCCGGAGGCCTGTCCCCACTTCAGCAGCGCCTGCACAGCCAAGCCGGTGGTTTCCACGCTGGCGCTGGTTCCTGTGGCGTAGACGCTGGTTTCGTCTGCCGTCCACCAGGCCTGATCGCCTTTCTCGGTGTGGGCGTCCAGCAGAAGTTCCATGGCTTGGCGAGTGAAGTCGCGGTCTTTGCCATAGTCGGCGGCGAAGTTGGCTAGAACGGCGAGCGTATAGGTGTCCAGCTTCGCACTCATGTGTTTCTCGATGAACCGCCGCGCGTTTTCGACCGCAGGTCCCTGATCCCCAGTGTTCTCGAGAGACCAGGCGATATACGCGGCGATTCGGACTTCGTCGTTGTTGTAGCGATTTGTGGCTCCCTCGTTGATGAACGAAGCGTCCGGTTTCCAGCTGCCGTCAGGTTGCTGTTGCGCGGCGAGCCACTGCTGCGTGCGGGCGATCAGCTTTGGGTCTACGTCATAGACTTGCGACATGTCGTAGAACTCCATCAGCCCGTAAGCGGTCAGGATCTTATTGGCCGGAGCGCTGCCGAACCAGGAGAAGCCTCCGCCGGGAACTTCAAAAGTCAGCAGGCGCTGGTAGCCGTTCGCGATGTAGCCTTCGGCTTTGGCGTGCACCTCGGGAGTGAGCTTGTGGGTGCGCTTCATGTAGTCGAGCGCCAGAACGTTGGGGTAAGTGCTGGAGGAGGTTTGTTCAAAGCAGCCGTAGGGCATGCGCAAAAGACTGTCCATGCCTTCGATGACCTGGCTCAGCGGGCCGGGATAGAGGCGGACGAAGATTTTGCTGGCATCGGGGATGGAGTCTGCCGGGAAATTCAGTTCATGCTGCACTTCGTTTTCGAGGCGGCCGTTGAAGACCAGGCTTTGCTCGCGGCCGTTGGGAATGACTTCGATTTCGCGCACCACGATGTCGGCGCGGTTGGCCTCGCCGTGCATTTGCGCGGACAGCGTCAGCTTGAACTTTCCGATGCGGCGGGCTTCCAGGGTGAACTGCGATCCGGCGACGCGGGCGGAATCCACGCTGACGGTTTTTTCCGCAACATCATCCACCAGAGAAAACCAGTCGTCGGCTTGAAGCTTCAGATTCACCTCTCCGCGCGCTGAGGAGTAGTTATAGACGGCAACCGGGAGCGATACGCGATCTCCCTGCGTGAGCGTGACGGGAAGATCGAGATCGACGAAGAAATCCTGGAAAACCTTGATGCTGGATGTCGAACTTCCCAGCGCGCCGTGCGTGGTCGAGGCCAGCATGGCCATGCGCCAAGTGGTGATGGAATCCGCTAAAGGGATGACGATGCTGGCGCGGCCTTCATCGTCGGTAATGATTTCAGGATTGATGTAGAGGGCTTCGGGGAAGTAGGAGCGCACGTGGGCAGCGGCAGCGTCCGAGCTTCCTTTTTTGTCTGCGATGAGAGTTGCGCTGTTGACGGCGAGTTCTTTGGCCACCCGCATCGGCATGGCGGCCTTAGGCACCTCGAGTTGGTCGAAATTGCGGCCATTGATCGCCAGGCCCCCGATGACGCCTCCCATTTGGCCGCCGCCCGGAACACCGCCGGGAACGCCGCCCACAACACCTACTGCTTCGACCTCGACCGCCTCGGTGACGTCACCCACAGACAACGTTGCGCTCAAAACCGCCCGGTCTCGCGCCTGGACCGTAACTTTCTGTGAAGCGCTGCGGAATCCGGGCGCGGAAACCTGCACTTCGTAATTCCCGGCGGGTAACGCTGCCAGACTGAATTGGCCCGCGGCATTGGTTTTGGTCGTGCGTAGTTTCCGGTTCGACGTTTCGCGCACGCTGACGATCGCTGACGCCACTGCCGCTCCCGAAGGGTCGGTGACGCTTCCAGCGATCTCCGCCAGACCGTTGAAGGGGCCGCGATCATGCTCGATCGTAAGAGCGATCGTGCCTGACTCAGAGCGGCTTGCCACGGTTCCGGTGCGGACTTCCAGATACGCTGCCATGTCATCGGCGGTGTTGAATTGCTGATCCGCTCCAGCGCTGCGAACAACGTACATCTTCTTACGAGCCCAACCGGCAGGTTCAAGGCGAAGTTCGGTGCCCCAGGGATCGCGCAAATCACTCCCGCCGGCTTTCGCGACCCTCACGAAAACCCTGGCGAGGTCGCCTCCTTCGGGGTTCTGCTGGTAGGCACGATTCAGATCTTCTGCCAACTGGTGAACCTGCGTCTGAAAGCGCGACTGGTAGCGCGCGGCGTACTCGGCGTATTTGGTCATCGGCACAGTGCGGCCGAATTCGGTTTCGAAGTGGTTGGAGCCAACCAGTTCCGTGGCTGAAAACAGCGCCCGGGCCGCGCGATTCTTTTGTTCGATTTGTGAATCGTTCATCGGCTCGACAATGTCCGGCATGCCGATGGAATGGATCTCGTAGCGAGGCTTCATTACCTCCTGCTCAAGATAGAAGAAGACCTTGGCGAAGCCGGGCTGCTTTTCGGCCAGTGCGAAAACGGCCTCATCGACGACCTGAAGTCCGAGTGCGGCTTGCACGCCCTCGCCGTGTGAATTGGTTACGCGAAAGCGGATGCGTGCCTCACCACCGGGTTTGTACTCGGCAGCATCGGTTGTCGTCTCGATTTTGAGTTCATCCGCAGGCTGCACGAACACCAGCCGGTGATCGCCTACGGGACGGGCATCGCGGCCGAAAAGATAGGCGTTCAAGTCCAGCGTCCCGGCCATCTGAGGCGTCGCAGCCAGGGTCAATTCGGCGTGGCCGTCTTCAAGATCAAGGTCGCGAGTCAGGATCGTCTGACCTTCCTTGACCACGTCAACGTAGGCCGTGCCGCGTTCCTTGGTGGAGAAGATTTTGAGTTGAATACGATCGCCGGCTCGATACACCGCACGCTCGGTACGCAGCAGAATCTGGTCCTCGCCGGTCCGCGTTTGCAGTTGCACGGTGCTGTTGGCGACATTGCCTTCGGTGTCACGGGCTTCGATGTCGAGAGTCGCGGCCTTGTCGCCTGCACTGATGCGAACCTCGGCGACACCTCCTTCATCAGTGGACGCACGTTGGTCCACACCGCCGGAAGCATGCACCTTGAGTTCGGTGCGAGCCGGAGTCCCATCGGGATAAGAAGTGAGGACGAAAACCTCATTCTCCAGATTAGGAATCAGTGTGCCGCCTTCAGGCACAGCCGTGATCAGCAGCGGTGCCTCGGTGACCGTGATCGGCTCTCCGCGAGTCTCGGAGTGGCCGGCAGAATCTCTTAACGTGGCTTCCACCAGCACGCGGGCTGCATTCTGGCTGAGAGGGCGTCCGGCGAAATATTCGGGAAGCAACAGATCGAAGTGATAGGCGCCATCGTGATCCGTCTTGCCATGCACCGGGCCGACCTCGAAGATGGCGACATCCATGGCCGAACCTTTGACGCTGATTTCAGCGTCATCCACCGGTTTGCCAAAGAAATAATTGGCATGGACCGTTCCCGTCACATGGTCGCCGGGACGATAACCATGCTTTGCCTTGTTACCGCTTCCAGCGAAATCAATGGCTACCTTGAATTTGGGCAGGACGTACCGTTCGACATTGAGAACGATTTCGGCCGTGCTGGAGGGTGCTTCCGCATCTCCCATCAGGGCGCGGAGATGATAGGTTCCAAGATTCACTTCGTCGGCGAGCGCGAATTCAGCCGAACAAACGCCGAACTTGTCGGTTTGCGTCGCCTTCTTGAACACTTTGTTGCCGCGAGAGTCTTCCAGTTCAAAAGTGAACTGGCGGCCTGCGACAGCCTCGTGATTGGCACGATCGAGGACCAATGCGCGCGCATGGATCGTCTGCGCCGGCTGGTAGATTGGCTTTTCCGTGGTCAGAAGAATTGAAGCTTTATCTTCCAACTTCACCGGCTGGGTAAGTTCGGTGGACCCGATCGTAGTATCAACAACGTAGTGCAGTTGATAACTGCCCACCAGGTTGGGAGGAAAACGGAACTGCGCTTCAGTGGTGCCGCGGCGATTCAGCCGTCCGGTATAAAGCAGGCGCGCCTTCTGATCAGGATTCAATAATTCGATGCTCACCGATCCTGCGCCGCCGATGATTTCATCGTGCGAATCAGTGACAATGACCCGAACCGCGGCTTGTCCGCCGCTCAGATACGACTGCTGACCGAGGATGTGCACGACCGGCGTGCGCAGTATCTGGGAAATGGACTCTGCTCCTTCCAGAGCTTTTTCATTCGAATTGCTGTAGTCGAAGCGGTAGCGGACGCGGTGCCACACCAGGTCATCCAGAGCCAGCGGTTGGTCAAGCTTGATTTCTTCCCGCCAAGATCCCCTGTTGCTGACAATTTCAGCGTGGTGCTGCGAGCGGCCGAATACTTTATCCTCGGGATCGACGACCTCGATCGTGAGTTGACCGGTTCCGGGATGAGCATCACGGTAAGGAATGGTGACGTGCAAAGTGCCGTGGGAATAGGTCGCCACCGCGCCGGATGCGCCGCTTACAGTTTGAGACGGGTGCACTAACAGCATCGCGACAATCAGGGCTACAGCGATAAACAGGACGCAGAATCTCACCGCGTTGCCGGGTCCGATGCGGTCTTCCATAGGAGTCTCCGTGAAAGCACTTTCAGCCGCGCCACTACTGCTTTTGGCGCTCAGAGAGAGAACGTTTCGTTCGCCCCTTCTTGCGTAGGGTTGGGCGAAGCGCAATCTCCCTGGATGCAATAGACACCGCGGCGGCTTGCTCGGGACTCTGTAATTCCGGGCTTAGCAAGCAGCGGATGGCTTAATGAACGGCGTATGGCTTACTGCACGAAGATGTGCATGGAGTTGTTGGCGGAGAGATGAAAGCGCAGAGGCGAGGCGCGGAGGCAACAGTGCATCGTTGCTCGCGATAGCGTCCACGGCTGGCAGGCGATTGTTAGTTCCCAATTTCCATCTGGGTCAGGATGTAAGCATAGTCAAATGCCGCTTCGTGCAGCCGATCATAACGTCCCGATGCTCCCCCATGCCCGGCCGGGCTCAGATTCGTCTTGAAAATCAAGATATTGTGATCCGTCCGCAGAGCTCGCATCTTGGCCACGTACTTCGCCGGCTCCCAGTACATCACTTGGCTGTCATTGAACGAAGTCTTCACCAGCATACTGGGATACGCCTTCGCCTCGATGTTGTCATAGGGGGAATACGTGATCATGTAATCAAACGCCGCCTTCTCCTTCGGGTTTCCCCACTCCTCAAACTCCCCGACGGTGAGTGGCAGAGATTCGTCCAGCATCGTATTGATCACATCGACAAACGGCACCCCAACCAGCGCCGCCCTGAACAGATCCGGACGCATGTTCAACACTGCCCCCATCAGCAGGCCGCCCGCACTCCTGCCCTCGATTACCAGCCGGTCCTTCGACCCATACCCGCTGTTCACTAGATACTCCGCGCACGAAATGAAGTCGGTAAACGTCGTCTTTTTGTTCATCATGCGCCCGGCATCGTGCCACGCCTTACCCATCTCACCCCCGCCGCGGATGTGCGCCACCGCCGTCACCACCCCGCGATCGGCCATGCTGAAGATATTCGAATTGAAAAACATGTCGATCGGGGCCCCATACGACCCGTACCCGTACAGATATAGCGCCTCTTTCCCGTCGAGCTTTGTGCCTTTCCGATACATCACCGAAATTGGAATCTTCGCGCCATCGGCCGCCGTCGCATAAATCTGCTCCACCTGATAACGCGTCCGGTCATATCCTCCCGGCACCTCGGTCTGCTTCAGCAAAGTTGACGTCCCCTTCTCCATGTCATAAGCAAACACTGACGCCGGCGTAATCGCCGACTGATACCCATAGCGAAACTCCGTGGTGTCATAAACCCGATTCACATACGGATACGCCGCATAGGCCGGCTCCGGAAACTCAATGCGCCGGGACTGCCCGCCGCGCAAATCGGTCACGCGAATCTGCGGCAGCCCGTTCTCGCGTTCATACAAGACGTAGTAGTTCTTGAAGAAGTCCGTGCCGTCAAGCATGACATTGGAATTGTGCGCCACCACCTCCCGCCAGTTCTTGCGCCCGGCATCTCCCACCGGAGCCTTCACCAGCCGGAAGTTCCGCCCTGTGTCGTTGACGCGAATGTAGAAAGAATCCCCATTGTGATCGGGATAGTACTCCACATTTGGTTGGCGCGATTCCATCACATGGAACTCGGCCAGAGGCTGGTCCGCCGGGATATACCGGGCCTCGCTCGTCGTATGGCTGGCCGAAATCAGGAAGATGTAGGCCTGGCTCCGTGCCTTCCTGGCATAGACATCAAATCGTTCATCCTTTTCTTCGTACACCAGCGAGTCGGGGCCCGCTGTGCCCGCGGTGTGCCGGTAGAGCCGGTATTGGCGTTTCGAAACCGCATCTTCCTGCGTGTAAAAGATCGTCTGGTTATCGTTTACCCACACCACCGATCCCACCCGCTCGGCATGATCCACCAAAGTCTTCCCAGTCCGCAGATCCTTTACCGCCAGCTGAAACTGCCGAAACCCCGTGTTGTCGAAGGAATAGGCCAGCAGATTCCCATCCGGGCTCACCGCATATGCTGCCACCGACATGAACGCCTGTCCCTTGGCCAGTTCATTGATGTCCAGCAATACTTCTTCCGGCGCGTCCGCGCTCGCCTTCCTGCGGCAGCGAATCTGATACTGCTTCCCCGCTTCGGTCCGCGTGTAATAAAAATAGTCGCCCTCTTTATATGGCACCTCGACATCCGTCTCCTTAACCCGGCTCAGCATCTCGTCATAGAGCTTCTTCTGGAAGGCCTCCATCGGCTTCATGACCGCATCTGTGTATGCGTTCTCCGCCTCCAGATACGCCCGTACCTCTGGATTCGCCTTGTCCCGCAACCAGAAATAGTTGTCCACCATCTTGTGGCCGTTGATCTCAGTCATATGCGGCACTTTCTTTGCCACTGGCGGTGCAGGTAGTGACCCCGTGTCAGCCCCTGCGAGCACCAACACTGCGACCAGCAGCAAAACTCCAACCTGAACTCGACGCAAGGAAGCTTTGTTCATAAATCCCTCGTAGCAGTCAGACTGCGAATGAGCGAACCAGCATCATTTCTCGTTTGAAGCGTGCTCGGCATTGGACCGGCCCGCTGTGCTCTCTGGAGCCAGACACCCGCTCGGGGCAAGGAGAAACCCTAAATCCATAAGTAATAATAATGATAGCGGTGGGATCGTCAGCCGAAACCTCTCGTTCGAAAGCGGCAACGATTGTACATCAAGTGGATGCCGGCCTCGCTGCGCCATCTATCCTCTCTCGCGATGGCCGGATCTCGTCCGCCTGTGCCGTGGCGTATGGTTGTTTTAGTTCTCAGGATGGAGATAATGTTCGGTTGGGTTCCAGGATGCCGCATCCAGTGAATAGGACTCTCATTCAAGAGATTCTCCGGGAAGCCGTCATGCGCTGTCTGCCAAAGACAGACGCGCTCGATGCCGCTGCTGAAGAAATTCACCGCTCGCCCGCAGCACTGCGCATTAAAGAAGAGATAATTCGCGTCGGCAAGAAGTTATGGGAGCGGCAGTATGTTGATGGCAACGGGGGCAATATCTCCTATCGCATCGCACAAGAATATGTGATCTGTACACCAACCATGTGCAGCAAGGGCGACCTGGTGCCCGAGGATTTTTCGTTGATCAACATGGATAACGTGCGGGTGTGCGGCGACCGGCCTCACACCAGCGAAGTGCTTCTCCACCTCGAAATTTACAAAGCCGTACCGCAAGCGTGCGCCGTGATACATTGCCATCCGCCGCACGCTACGGCCTACGCGATCACCGGACTCGTGCCGCCGGGGAACGTGATTCCCGAGCAGGAAGTGTTTATAGGCCCCCTGGCCGTCACTCCGTACGAAACTCCAGGGACCCAGAAATTCGCGGAAACCATACTGCCATACGTTCGAAAGCACAACACCATTCTCTTGGGGAACCACGGCATCGTTTGCTGGGCTGATACGGTGACGCACGCGGAGTGGCTGGTAGAAATCGTCGACACCTACTGTCGCACGATCATGCTGGCCCAGTCACTGGGCAGCCCAATTAAGAACATGGCGGCGGACAAAATCGCCGACTTGCTGGAGATCAAGAGGCGGCTTGGTTTTCCGGACTGCCGCTTGGATGAGTCCATTGCACCAGCGGAGTTTCGCTTGCCTGCATCTGACGCTGGCGGCGCGAAGGCTGGCAATACGGTCAATGAAAAGAGCAGAGTTTCACCGCAAGAGATTGAGAACTTGGTTGCAAAGATTACCGCCCAAGTGATGGAGTTGCTGTCTGAGAAAGAGTGAAGTCGGGTGAGGCCCACCACTAATTTCGTGGCAATTGATCTGGGAGCTTCCAGCGGCAGGCTCGCCGTGGGCCGCTGGGATGGAAAACGGTTCGATCTTCAGGAACTGCATCGCTTCGCCAATGGCTATGTGAATGTGGATGGACACCTGAAATGGGACGTTTCACGCCTTTGGTCAGAAATCAAACGTGGCCTTGCAAAATATGCGTCGCGCTACAGCGAGCCTCTGGCGGGCATAAGTGTCGACGCGTGGGGAGTGGACTTTGCTCTGCTCGACAAGAGCGGGGAGTTGCTCGGCGCTCCGTTCCACTATCGCGATTCCAGGACGGACGGGGTACCGCAGCGTGTTTTTGCCCGCGTGCCCGAGCCTGACATCTACCAACGCACCGGCATTCGCACCATGCAGATCAATACGCTGTTTCAATTGTTCAGCATGGTGGAGTCGGGCGACAGGAACCTGGCCGACGCCCGGCATCTGCTCATGATTCCTGACCTGTTTCACTTCTGGTTGTCGGGCGAGAAGTCCGTCGAATACACGGAAGCCAGCACCACTCAGATGCTATCGTGCCGCGAGCGGACGTGGGCTCGTGATCTGCTCGAGAGAATCGGTATTCCGGCCAAGATCCTCGGGCCGATCACTCGTCCGGCAACGGTCTTGGGCACGGTGAAGGCGGAGCTACTAGAGGACTGCGGCCTGAAGGGTCCCGTGCCTGTGATTGCGGCAGGAAGTCATGATACCGCCAGCGCGGTGGCCGCCGTCCCGCACCTGGACCAGCACAGCGCATACATCTCCAGCGGCACCTGGAGCCTGATGGGAATCGAGTGCGACCAACCGGTCACATCCGACGAAGCACTGTCTCAGGCTTTCACGAATGAAGGCGGAGTCAATGGCAACATTCGTTTCCTCAGGAACATTTCCGGGTTGTGGTTGCTTCAGGAGTGCGTGCGTCAATGGCGTTCCGAAGGCCGTCAGTACAGTTGGAATGAGGTAATGGAATTGGCCGCTGATGCTGCACCCTTCCGCAGCCTCATTGACGTTGATGCCGGCGAGTTTCTTGCCCCGGACGACATGCCGGCTGCCATTCGCACACATTGTCACCGGACAGGGCAGCCGGAACTGCGCGACGATCGCGCAGTCGCACGCTGTTGCCTGGAGAGTCTGGCCCTGAAATATCGGACTGTACTCGGCGCGCTCGAAATGCTCAGCGGCAGAGAGCTCAAGACGCTCCGGATCGTTGGTGGCGGCGGCCAGAATAAATTGCTGAGCCAGCTCACCGCAGACATCTGCCAGAGAGTTGTCGTCAGCGGACCGGTCGAGGCATCAGCTCTGGGTAATGTGATGGTGCAGGCGGTTGCCACTGGCTCGCTGGCCAGCATCGCGGAAGGTCGCGAAAGCATTGCCTTGTCGGCTGATCTGGTCACGTATGAGCCGCGTCCTCTGAGTGGGCTCGACGACGCCTATGACCGGTACGACTCGTGTCAGGGCATGCCTTCAGGCATACCGTAAGGCAGCGTTATCATTGCGCCTTCAGGCGCTGATTTTACGATTCTGAGTTTCGCCGCGGGCTGTTGGCACGAAATTAGGTAGTGGGCTGTCTCGAATTTCTTTGGTGCATTTGCAGATTTGCAGACCACGTTTCGACGCTCGAGCAGTGCAAGATGTACATCGCGGCCATACGCATCGCCGCCGAATTCGGATGTGACCTCATCGGCATTCAGTACCAGCAGGGATTAAAGGGTATGGCTCCGGCGTCGGATCTGGTGGAAGCGCTGCTCAACAATGCTAAACGCCCGCCGAACAGTGGCCGATCATGCACACGGTCTTGCACGGGATCACGCGCGACCAGTTCATGGCGCGGTATCACGCCAGCCATGTGAACGTCGCCTATGCGCCGTCGGCCAAAGCTGCCGATAAAGCGCTGGCCGCCAAAGCGGCCATGATGTGTGAGTTGGGCATCGAAGTCCACCTCTGCGGAAGCAGTTCGCGAATACAGTCACGCGATTCCGGCAGTTTTCATACGAGGTTTTCTGCGGTTGGAGGATGCTGCCTCTACCCGATTCCGTCCATTAGCCTTGGCCCGGTACAAAGCCTGATCCGCGGCTTCGAGGACAAGAGTTGGCGTGCACTTTTCCCCGGTTGAAGTAGCAACTCCGATGCTTACGGTTGCAGAAAGTGACCCTGCAGGCTTTGCCTCGGTGAGTTGTTGAACCGCGCCTGTAGCGCGCGGGCGGCCGCGGGTCTTTTCGTGGCGCCGATCCGGCCCGCGTGGAACCTCGCGGCGGTCGCCTCCGCGCAGGCGGAATTCAGCCGCCTCTATCTGAGCCCGGAGCTGTTCCAGATGATCGAAGACTTCGGGCGTAGTCTTGCCCGGGAAGAGAATGGCGAATTCTTCCCCACCGCAGCGGTATGCCTGTCCCCCGCCGGTCACCCGCGCCAGGTGGGCCGCAACCAGTCGCAGCACCTGATCTCCGATGTCGTGACCGTAGGTGTCGTTGAACCGCTTGAAGTGATCGATATCGGCGACCGCGATCGAATAGGGCTCCCCGAGTCGCAGCAGGGCATCGTTAAAGGCGCGGCGCGCGGGCAGCGTGGTGAGTTCATCGTGAAAAGCCATCAGATAAGAACTCTCAACGATGGAGGCTGCCAGGATGAATGCTGCCGCGGCCCCATAGGCGCTGGCAATGCGCACCGTCCCGACGAAGTAGAGCGAGAGGGAAAAAGCGGCGAGCGACCACAGCAGGGCGCCGTCGGCGGGCTTGCGCGTGATCAGAGTCCGCACCAGCAACAGCACTCCGGCCGCACCCAGAGCCGCCCAACCATAACCCGGCAAAGAGATCGTAGTCGCAACGTGATGCGCGTGAGAAGGCAAGGCTGGGGCCATCTCGTCAGCCCGGCACAGAACCGCCACCACGACGGATTGGACGAATACAAAGAGTCCGATGGGCGCAATCCCGGTAACCACGAAACCGCGTTCCTGCATCAGCGCAATGGCGATGAAGTTCAGCGGGACCAGCACGCAGGCAGCTTCGAGGGACGTCCAACCCGCTGTTCCGGGCGCGGCATGCCCGGCGCCAAACAGTGCCGCGGCTTCCTGCGCGAGAAACAGTACCAGCAAGGCGAAGAAGATGCGACTGGAATGAAATCGCCAGGCCAGTATCATCCCTCCACCGAGGGCGCAATAATACAGAAAACTCAGTGTGGGCACAGACAGCGTCAGCCATCCGGAATGCACCAGCACGGCGACTCCCGCCAGCACGATGCCACCTGGAATTAGAAGAGGCTTAAGTATTGTTCTGGTCCATACTGGCAAACCATTGCTCCTTCTCGGAAATCCCTCATCAGAAAATTATCTCTGGTACCACCCACAACCTGGAATTGGCCGCTGAGGTTCAGGCGTTTCCAGCCAATGGCAGAGCTTCCCGAGTTCCTTTCTGAAACCCAGCACCATTGCGGGAACTACAGACCTCCGTGCAAGCGGAGTCTTGGCTGCAGTTCAGCAGTTTCTAACTAAACTTGGGCTGTTGGATTAAGGACGGTTCACGTATGCGAATTCTGATTGCCGAGGATGAGGAAGCATTAGCCAAGTTCGTTCGCAAGGGTTTGGAAGGGGAGCATTACGCGGTGGATGTATTTTCCGATGGCGAGCAGGCTCGCGTCGCAGCTGCAGAAAACGATTACGACCTGGTAATTCTGGACTTGAACTTACCCAAACTGGACGGCGTAAGCGTGCTGCGCCAGGTGCGGCTGAAGAAACCGAGCCTGCCCGTGCTGGTGCTCACCCAGCGCTCGCGGGTGGAAGACCGGGTGCAGTGCCTGGATCTGGGGGCGGACGACTATCTGGGAAAACCATTTTCTTTCAGTGAACTCTCCGCCCGCATTCGGGCCCTGGTGCGGCGCAGCCACCTGCCGTCGGAAAACGTCCTGGCGGTGGCTGATCTCAAGCTGGACCGGGTCGAACGCCGGGTCGAGCGGGCCGGGCTCAGGATCGAGTTGACCACGCGAGAGTTCTCCCTGCTCGAGTACTTGATGCGCAACGCCGGCCGCAAGGTTACGCGCTCGATGATCATTGAGCACGTCTGGAATCTCACGTTTGACACCACCACCAATGTCGTTGATGTCTACATCAACTACCGAATATGAGCCGCAATACACCAACTCGGTCGCCCATTCGTGTGCTTGTGGTCGACGACAGCGCTTTCATGCGCACTGCCTTGTCCCGGATGATCGCCTCGGAAACCGATATGGAAGTGACAGGAACCGCGAGCAGCGGTTCGGAGGCCGTCGGCAAAATCCCCTCTCTCGATCCCGACGTGGTCACTCTCGACGTCGAAATGCCCGGGCTTGACGGCCTGGAGACTCTGCGCTGCATCATGGCCCAGCCTCCCCGGCCCGTCATCATGGTGAGTGCTGTAACCGAGAAAGATGCTGAGATTACCTTTAACGCCCTCGGCGCCGGCGCCTTCGACTATGTGCCCAAGGAGTTGTCTTCCACGTCGCTCGACATCCTTCACATTCAGCCCGATCTCATCGCTAAGATTCGGGCTGCGGCCCTGTCGCGCAACTCGCATTTGGGTGGTGTTTCGCGCCGAAAACCTGCCCGCTCTATTCTGTCTGAATGCCAGAACTCGAGTTCGACCTCGCCAGCGATTGTTGCTCTGGGAACATCCACTGGCGGCCCAAGAGCTCTGCAGGAGATTCTGCCTCTCTTACCTCGCGACCTTTCTGTGCCCATCTTGATCGTGCAGCACATGCCTCCCGGTTTCACCGCACCCTTCGCACAGCGGCTCAACTCGTTGTGCTCGGTCACCGTTCGTGAAGCGGCCCACAAAGATCCCATCCTGCCGGGGGTGGTCTACATCGCCCCTGCCGGGATGCACATGACCATCGACCGTCCTTCGGAATCGCTAAGCTTGATCTGCCTCGATAAGCAACCCGAAAACTCCATGCACATGCCCTCGGTGGACGTGATGATGAAGTCGGTAGCCAAGAATTTCGGGAACTCCGCCATGGGGGTCATCATGACGGGTATGGGGTCCGACGGCGCCCAAGGCATGAAGGCCATCTATCGCGAAGGCGGTCTCACCGTGGGACAGGACGAGGCCAGTTGCATCGTCTATGGCATGCCACGCGCTTGCGCCGAGTTGGGCGTTCTGAATCGCGTGGTCCCGCTCTCGGGGATACCCAGCCAGATTCTGCAGGCAACGAACTACCGCAGACGCGCCTGACCGAGTCTCGTTGTACCTTCCGTCACTCCCCCAGGATCAAGCACCTGCCTGACTTTCCGCAGCAGCACCCCGACAGAAAATGGCTTGGCCAGGCATCCGTCTGCCGCCGCCGCTTCCAGTCTCATTTGTTCGGCATATCCGGTGATCAACAGAACCTTGAGCTCCGGACATGCCCGCTTTAGTCTATCGGCCAGTGCGCGCCCATTCTCGCCGGGCAAAACCACGTCGGTCAGCAAGAGATCTACATCACCGCTCTGCAGATCGTACATGCGTGCGGCCGCGGCCGCATCCTTCGCCGTCAACACCCGGTATCCGGCGGATCGCAGAACCACGCTTGTGACCTCGCGCACAAACGCTTCGTCTTCTACAAACAGGATCGTCTCCCCTCCGCCCAGCGGATCTGCCGCTATGCCACGACAACAAGCTGCGGTTTCTTCTGCCGTCTCTACAGTCTGTGCATCTCGAGCTGCGTGCGGGATCATTCTTTGCCTTTCCTTCTTTGCCTTTCCTTCCTGGATCGTCCAGCCAGCCCCACCCACATCTCGTTTCACAGCAGCTCGGCTGCCATATCCCCGGGGTTCTTAGCGCCCGGTCAGAACTCCTTACGAACACGGTAGTTATCCCAAGGGGAAAAGTGGCGAGACTTGAGGTTAGATATCCGCATTCCGACCATTTCGGGAATTCTGCAAGGAACCGGAGTCCGATTTGGCACAAAGAGATTCGCGCGTCAGTGCGTTCGATCGTCTACTTCGGGGCTGTCAAGATCGTCTCGTTGGGATCGAGCATAATCTTGTGTGCCCCGGCGGGAGCCGCAAGGTGGAACGAGGATTCCTCCCCATCCGCGAATACCCGCCCCAGCAGCACCGGTTGTTTCCCCGTGATTACCGCATACACCGGAACCGAGGTCACGAGATTTTCCGGTGCATCCTTCTGCAGAATTGTTCCACTCACTTGAGTCCCCGCGCCTTTCGGAGTGAGCTTCACCGCTTTCAGCTCCAGCTTTGGCAGGGAAGTGCCGTTGACCCACCCATCCAGGAACCAATCGAGAGAGTCCTTGCCTTCGTAACGCAACGACGGCGGCAGATCCTCCGCGAACATGGCCAGCAGTTCGCGCGTGCTGATGCACTTGCCTTCGTACTCTTGCCGGAGTCGGCGCAGGGCCTGGACAAACGGTTCATCCACGCCGGCGCGCGCACCTTTCGGGCCACCTGGCTGGGTCGCGGCATCTTTCAGCATCGTGCGCAGCATGTGGAACAGCCATGTGGCGCGCCCGTAGCTGATGGCTTCATATCCGCCTGGAAACCGCGAGGAAAGTAATCTGGCCCCCAGAGTCACCGGGCCTGCATCCTTTGGAGCTAGCCCGTCCTTGTTGGTCTGCACCAGATCTCGCCGGTATCTCTCCATGACTTGCCGAAAGCCCGCGGGATTCTTCTCCTGCAGCATCATCAGAGCACAGTAGTTCGCCAATCCTTCGGAGAGCCACTGGTCCCGGTAGCTCTTCCAGCCGATCAGGTCCCCCCACCATTGGTGGGCAGTCTCATGCGCCGGGATGGATTGCTGCAGCAAAATCCGGTACGGCTCAAAGTGCAGTTGCTCTCGCTCCTGTTCATTTAGGAAAGCGTAGGACGAGAGGAACACTAGGCCAGGCCACCCCTGACTATCGTTCCCTGGCATTTGCGTCAGCGCCAGTCGGCTGTAGGGATACGGTCCAAAGCGGTCGGCGTAATAGCGAATGGCGCTGGCTGCCGCTTCTCCCACGGTCACTTCATTGCGTGCGGGCGAGGGCCGGCTCGGCACAATCACCTCCGGCAAGTAAGATGTGTCCGGGGGATGCGGAGCTATGTCAGCGGGATTTGGCTCAATCGTTTGAACCGGAGCGTTTGGGAAGTTTCGCTCAACTGCCTCCGTCGCATATGTTTCCACTGTGACATTGCCTGCCTGGGTCTTCGCCACCTTATACTTGCCCAGGTTAAAGCCGGCCACCGGAATCGGCCGTTCCGACATCCAACGTGACGTCTCCACTCCGTTGGCCTTCGACGTTTCATCCGCCGACGACAGCACCGGCCTTCCCGTCGCCACCAGTGTCCAATCTTGCGGATAATCGAACTCCAAGTCGAAATCGGCCATGACCAGTCCACGGTTCGGGTACCAGGTTCCACGCTCCCCCACGTAGAGCAGACCCTTACCTGCCTCGGCCAAGACTTCTCCGGCATAGATGAATTCGAGGTCGATCTTCTGCCCGGCCCGCGCTGGGCGGGGCAGAATTACCGCCACCAGGTCATTTCCCTGGCGCGCCAGTTGTGTTCCCTCCACCGCTGGATTGTGGATGAACTCCACGGGCTGACCATCGCAAGTCACGTTTTCAACCTGCAGAAACCGCGACAACTCAAACACCAACGCCCGCGCCCCGGCGTCCATTACTTCCAGTTCCAAGCGGGCCTGCGCACGAATTTGCCGGGGGGGCTGTACCTCTGTCCTGATGGTAAAGCGGCGAATCGACACCGGGTCCCCTCGTGGCCTTTCGCTTTCCAACCGCGTTGTTTCCTGGGTGTCGGCAGGTGCGGTTCCCCCCGCGATCGGCGTGAAAGAGGTCCAGACGTCGTAATACCTCACACCGTTCTCGGCCGCTCTGGCCTGCCCTGCCTCAACTTGCTCTCCGGCCAGGGAATCGAAGTAAAGGTCGAAGACGCCGTGCTTGGTGCCCTGCAGCCGCGCGTGAAGAAACCGGTCTCCGGTGCTCCTTGCCTGCGCCAGATTTTGTTCCTCGGCTGAAGCCGCATGGTCCTTCACCGGAAGCATCCGGCTGAAGCTCACCAGCAGCCTCATGGCATCGACCTGGGCCAGATTCCGCGCCGTCGCTCCCCAGCGCTCGAGAAACTCCTGCTGGTTTTCCGTGGCTCGCAAATCCGGTCTCAACTCGGCTGCGACGTCGTCGTTAAATCGAAAATACGCAGTCGTAAAACGTTCTTCCAGAATGGCCATGCCGGTGAACAAGCTCATGGACCTTCGCTCAACATCATTCGGAGGCGTCAACAACACTTCTCCTTCGCCCTCGAAAAACGCCCCAGTGATCCGGCCCATCACATCTTCGGTAAACGCGATGGTCCCGTCTTCCAGTGTGACTTGGACGGCGGATCGATTCAGCGACGCGTCTCTCACCTGATACACGCGCCCCGGATCGAGCCCGACTTGCCCGAGCTGCAGATACAGCGCCTCAGCAGGCTTATCCGCCGCTTTCTCAGCGGCAGCGCAAGCTGCCGTCAATACGCCCACGGCAAGCCAGATCACCGCAATAATCCGCAAGCCTCGCCTCTCAAGTAGTACCTTCGTCACGTAGGTATGCCCACCCTCTGTTGCTAGAATGCGCCTGAATGCGGCTACGTGTCACCATCCTCTTCGTATGGCTGATGTGCACCGGCATTGGCGCTCTGGCTGACACCATCCATCTGAAAAACGGCCGCACCATTGTCGCCGATCACGTCCGCGAAAACGGCAGCCACTACGAATACGATGTGGGCGACGATTCTTACGCCATCCCCAAGTCTCTGGTGGACCACATCGATGCGGGCGGCATGCCTGCGAACGGCGCTTCTTCTGCCGCCAAGGTCGCCGACCTTCCCACTTTCACGCCCACTGACAGTCTCGACGACGAAGGCCCTGTTTTCGTCCAGATTGTCAAGGAAGGCAACGTTGACCCGGACGTGCTGGCCAGTCTGGAAAGTAAGGGCAACGCCGAGCTGAGCGCGATCGCCAACTTCATCGCCGGGAAATTTGAATTCGATCATGGCAACATCGCGCAGTCCCGGCAGTACTTCGAGGCCGCTCTTCGTTACCAGCCGGACAATGCCACGATCCTTATTTATTACGCCGCGCTTCTGGTCCGGACGGGCAACGCCAGCCAGGCTTTGCCTTATGCCGAGCGGGCCGTGCGTTCTGCCCCCGATTCGCCCGATGCCTACACCATGCTGGGCTATGCCCAGTTCGCCTCCGACCACACCAAGGATGCGGTCGCTTCCTGGAAGCGTTCCCTCGAACTGCGACCCGACCCGGCGGTTCGCCAGTTGCTGGCCAAGGCCCAGCGCGAAGAAAAAGCCGAGTCTGATTTTTCGCAGGGTGAGAGCAGCCATTTCACGCTGCATTACGAGGGCAAGCAGACTTCCGAAGCCTTTCGGAATCAACTCATCGCTGCGCTCGAATCCGACTATGACGATCTTGTGCGCGATCTCGGCAATCCGCCGCGCGACAACATTCTGGTGACTCTCTACACCGAGCAGGCGTTCTTCGATGTGACTCACGCTCCTACCTGGTCGGGAGCGATGAACGATGGCAAGCTGCGCATCCCGGTGAGCGGCCTGAGTTCGGTAACGCCGGAACTGGCGCGCGTTCTGAAACATGAGCTGGCGCACTCCTTCATCACTCAGCTCTCTGGCGGACGCTGCCCGCCCTGGCTGCATGAGGGCATCGCCCAGCTTCTCGAACCCAAGAGTCTGGGCGGCGATGGACACCAGCTCGCCGTGCTTTTCAAAATGCAGCAGAATATCCCATTAAACGCTCTGGAAGGCAGTTTCATGAACTTCTCCGGCGCTCAAGCCTATGTCGCTTATGCCGAGTCTCTCGCGGCCGTGTCCTACATCAATGACTCCTACGGCATGAGCGACATCCAGCGCATCCTCGAACGGCTCAGCCAGGGCAATTCCACCGAAGCTGCTCTGCGCGCGACCATTCACTCTGATTACGGCCAGCTTCAGGACGACCTGGCCAAGTATCTCGCCGATAAATACGGCGACTAGCCTCTCACGCCCAACCAGGACCCTCGCTTCCATTGCTCGTTGCTGCGCGCTGTGCTAGCTTTCTGCACTGGCTTTCTATGCGTTCCCTGTTTCACCGCCGTGCTCCTAAACCACCGGTCGAGCTGGTCCCGACCGTTTTCCCCAGAATCGCGGGGGCTGATATCGCGGCTAGCTTCGCTGCTCGACGCGTTGCCGGAGATTTCTACGATTCGGTCCGCGTCAGTCCCGAGCGGGTGCTGTTTGGGCTCCTCGACCTCGCCGGACGTCGCGAGGACAACCGCAGTCTCCTCGCAGCGGCGCAGGAGATTTTCCGCAAAAACGGCGCGGAACTGTTTTCCCGTCCCGATCTCAATGAGTCCGACGCTATGACTGAACTCGGTCTGCATATCAATCGCCACCTCATTGAGGTCTCCAGCGGGGTGCATTCCTGTCCCGCATTCATCGCCTGCTACCACGAAAGATTTGGCACCCTCTGCTACACCAATGCCGGCCATACGCCCGGGCTCCTGCGCGACAACACTGGCATCACAGAACTCGGTTCCACTGGCCTGCCTCTGGGCCTGTTCTCCCATGCCACCGCCGACGCTCCCACCGTTGGGCTGGCGAAAGGCGCTGTTCTGCTGCTGGTTTCTCGCGGGCTGGTCGAATGTGAGGGCCACAAACTTTGGTCAGACGAAGAGTTCGGCCTGGAACGTGTTAAACAGTTTCTCCTGGCCGCTCCTCCCGGCAGCGCTCAAACACTCTGTGTGTCCATCCTCGACGCGGTCGGCAAGTTCACTGGCGCAACTCCGCTCCGGGACGATCGCACTGCCCTCGCCTTTGTGCGAGCCTCCTGAGTCATCTGCAGCCAACCTCCCCGCCTGCCGGCGCGTCAAACTACGTGGCTCTGCCCCGAACTACAGTGCTAAGGAGTAAAATATTCGTACCGGCCCGAGCCCGCCTTTTACCCGCAAGCCCAGGAAGCGTGGCGGCCTTACAAACACTATGAAAAGACTATGTGTGATTCTTGTTGCTTTGGCATGTTTGCCCACCCTGGCCGCGGGCCAACAAGTGGTCCAAGAGATCATTGCCCGGGTTAACAACCAGATCATCACCCTCTCGGAATTCGAGCGCAGCAAGGATCAGCTCAAAGACGAAGCCAAGCAGCAGGATCCGAACAACGCCGACAAGCTCTACGCCGATCGGGAAAAAGATGTTCTTCGCGACCTGATTGACCAGCAACTCCTCCTGGAAAAAGGCCATGATCTCGACATTACCGGCGATACCGACCTGATCAAGCAGCTCGACCAGATGCGCAAGGAGATGAAGCTCGATTCGCTCGAAGATCTCGAAAAGGAAGCCACCAAGCAAGGCGTCTCGTGGGAAGATTTCCGCCAGAACATGCGCAACAAGATCGTCACTCAGAAAGTGATTGGGGAGGAAGTCGGCACCCACCTCAGCCTCGGCAAAGACGAGGAGCAGCAGTTCTACGACGAACACAAGAACGAAATGGAAAGGCCGGAGGCGGTCCGCCTCAGCGAGATTCTCATTGCTCCCAAGCCCATCGCTCCCCCGGCTGCCGCTGCGGCGACTGACCCAAACACCCCGGCTTCAAGCACTCCCGCTCAGCCCGCCGTCGATGAGGCGGCCCGGCAGGCTGCCGAAGCCTCAGCTCTGGCTGATGCCGAGGCCAAGGCCAATGATCTTCTCAAGCAGATTCGCAACGGCACGACCTTCGAAGACATTGCCAAGAAATACTCCGACGGCCCTTCTGCTGCCGACGGCGGGGAACTCGGCGTTTTCGAGCGCGGAAAGCTGGCCAAAGAACTCGAAGACAAGACTTTTGCCATGAAAGCGGGCGAGGTCACCGACGTGATCCGTGTGAAGCAGGGCTTCGCGATCCTCAAGGTCGATGATCACCAAACGGCCGGCATTCCTCCACTAAAGGACGTCCTTCCCAGAATTCAGGACGCGCTTTACTACCAGAAGCTGCAGCCTGCTCTCCGCGCCTACCTGACCAAATTGCGGGAAGAAGCCTACATTGACTACAAGCCCGGCTATCTCGATACCGGCGCCAGTCCGAACCAAACCAAGCCGGTCGACACCCCCTCCGACAAAGAATCGGACGCCAAGAAGCTCAAGAAGAAACACAAAAAGCTCGGCGTCCTCTGATCCTCGCGGCGCGTATACTCAGACTGCACAAGCCATGAAAGATTTCTACATCGGCGATTGCGCCCGCCACGAAAACAAGATCATTACCTCCAGTTTCGTGGTCGTGGCCAAGCAGATCAAGCCCAAGAAGACGGGCGAACCTTACCTCGCCCTGACTCTCGGGGACCGCAGCGGCCAGATCGAAGCCAAAATGTGGGACAACGTCGAGGAGGTCCTCGAGGCTTTCGAGCAGGATGACTTCCTCAAAATCAAGGGTCTGATCAACAAGTACAAGAACCGCTTCCAGCTCACCATCCACAAGCTGCGCAAACTGGGTGAATCCGAGATTGACTTCGCCGACTATCTTCCCAAGACCACCAAAGACATTGGCCAACTCTGGCAGACCCTGGGCAACTTCGTCGCCACGATCCAGAATCCGCATCTCAAGTCGCTGGTGCAGGCCTTCATGGCCGACCCGGAAATTGCCGCCGCTTACCGCAACGCTCCAGCCGCCAAGACTCTCCATCACGCCTACATTGGCGGCCTGCTCGATCACGTCGTCTCTCTGTTCCGCTCCTGCGATCTGCTTTGCCGGAACTATCCCCAGATCAACCGCGATCTTCTTTTCACCGGCGCATTCCTCCACGACATCGGCAAGATTCACGAGCTCACCTATAACCGCTCGTTCACCTATACCCACCGTGGCCAGCTGCTCGGCCACATGATCATCGAGCTGGAGATGCTGCAGGCCAAGCTCGCTCTCGTCCCCGGCTTCCCCGACGAACTCAAAACCCTGATCGAGCACCTCATTATCAGCCATCACGGCGAGTACGAGTTCGGTTCACCCAAGTTGCCCATGTTTCCCGAGGCTCTCATGCTGCATTATCTCGACGACCTCGACTCCAAGATGGAAGCCATGCGCGCCCACTTTGAGCGCGAAGCCGGCCTCGATAGTCCCTGGACCAGTTACAACGCGTCGCTCGGCCGGCCGCTACTGAATACCGAGAAATTCCTGTCCCCGAAAAAATCCGCGGCCCCGGAAGTCCCCGACGCGCCTCGCGACTCCCAACTCGATCCGAGCGAATCCGACCCGACTCCCTCCTTGCCAGGGCTTGCGCCTCGGCCATGAAAAGTCACGCGCTTGATCCAAACCGAGGGTCTTTAATCTCCCGTCATGGTTTTCAGATCAGGCCGGCGCGCAGGCGGCGGAGGAAGTCTTCCCCCTCGGCGCGGGCCTGGTCGAGAATCTTGGGCTGATTGGGATATTCGATCGCGACCTCTTGCACAACCAGATCGACCGCGTCTTTCGGCTTATACCCGTGCGCCACCATTTTTCGTATGCGGGAGGTAAAACTCTCGGGCCCCACGCCCTTCAGGCGCGTGGGGAGGTCGGCGCACTTGTGCTCGCGGAATTTGGCCGACGCCAGGCGATCATAGGCATTCTTGGCTTCGGGATCATTCAGCAGCGTGGGAACCGGATAGTTCCACTCGCATTGGGAGCAGGTCCATCCCTGAAAGTTGCGGTCGAAGCTCCACTGGATCTCCCTAGCAGGCTTCTTGTCTGCCGTATTCTCCTTTGAGGTTTGACGGTCTGGCCTGCGCTCGTCCATATGCTGCATGGCTGCCCCACCCACAACTTGCGTGGCCCATGAGCACCCTTCGAGAAATAGTACTGCGAATAGGTGGGAAGGTGCGAGGGCACAGGTGTCGAGAACGGTTCGGGGGCAGGAGCAGATGCAAGAACTCAAATTCCAAAGTCAAGGGCGGCGGACAGGAGTGTCCGCCCCACACCAGCTATTTGGCGAAGAAGTAGTCGAACGACTTTACCGCCTTGAATTCGTCGTCGCGGATGTCGAAGACTGTATACAGCTTGGTGACGTGGAGCACGTCCTGGACTTTCTGCGTAAGGTTGAGGAGTTTAAGCTCGCCGCCCGCGTTGCGCACAGTCGTGTAGCAGCCTACCAGTTCCCCAACGCCAGAGCTGTCAATGTAATCCACCCCGACAAGATTCAGGATGATCTTCTTCTTGCCCTCGTTGACCAGGCGGTGGACGGCATCGCGCAGTTGGCCTAGTTCCTCGCCGAGGATGATTCGGCCGTGAATGTCGAGGATGGTGACGTGGGCAACTTCGCGAGATTCAATCTTCAAGGACATATGGGTTGCCCCAAGGGCGATGGCCGGAATGGTAGTGGGTAGAAACAGGCAAGTCAATGGGCGGGATTAGACGGCTTCCAGAGTCAAGACACGCTGCGATCAGTCTTCAGGCAGGCAGGATCAGTATCGGCCTGATAGTCGCGGATTTCCTGGATGGCTGACGTCACGATGGGGGTGGCATATTCGGGGTGACGGAACTCCAGGTGCATGCCGCGGCCCACGTACTGCAGCTTGAGCATGGAGCCTCCCCACGTCGAGCCGGCGATGGCGACGTGCACCGGCGTGGGGCAGAACTCAGGGTGGCCGGAAAGCAGAGCCTCGCTCCCGCCCAATAACACGGCCGTGTAGCGGTGGTGCATCGTCTGGATCTCCAGCACGGTAGAAGGCGGAAGATCGTTGAGGAACACGCCCCCCTCGATCTCCGCTTGGATGATCCTGCCGTTCACTTCATCGGCCAGGTTGGGGTGGGGGCTGAACATACCTGATATTCGGGCATCTAGGGTATAGCGTTTCTGGCGTGGGAACAAGGGTCCTTTGGGCGATGGCCGGGAACCGGGGAGCATGTCCTTTAGAGGTGCGGGTAGGGGGTACGGCTGCAGAAATTCACTGCAAACCACTGCTTACACGCCACTTTACGCTAAGGGGCTGCGCTTGCAGCGCTTTGCGGTCATTCTCCGCCGACGGTGAGGCCGTCCACGCGTGTGGTGGGACACGCGACCGAGCCGCGAAACTCCAAGTCATTGGCGATTTCGGAGATGTTGAGAAACACGTCTTTCAGGTTCCCCGCGACGGTGATTTCCTCCACCGGATAGGCGAGTTCCCCGCCCGAAATCCACAGCCCTGACGCGCCGCGGGAATAATCGCCGGTTACGAGGTTTACGCCGTGGCCGAGAAATTCCGTGACATAGAGACCTTCTTTAATTCCCGCAATCAGTTCTTTCGGCGTCTTGGACCCCGGCTGCAAAAAATAGTTACCGGGGCCGATTCCGGGTGTCCCAGCGAGTCCGCGGGAGGCGTTGGCGGTGGTCTCGAGGCCCAGTTTCTTTGCCGTGTAGGTGTTGAGCAAGTATGACTTCAGCATGCCCTTTTCGATCACTACCGTGCGGCGGGTCGGAATGCCTTCGCCATCGAACGGGCTGGTGCCGAAGCCGCCGGGCATGGTGCCGTCGTCAATGACGTTGACAATGTCGCCCGCGATTTTCTCGCCGAGCTTACCCGCAAGAAACGACGCGCCGCGGTAGACCGAGTCGCCGTTCACGCCTTCGAAGATGTGCTCGAGGATCGAGGTCGAGACCATGGGATCGAAGACGATCGGGACTTGGGCGGTCTTCACTTTACGCGCGCCGAGGCGGCGCAGCGTGCGCTCCGCGGCGATCTTGCCGACTTGCTCCGGCGGATCGAGTTTTTTCAACGTACGCGCCACCGAATACCAGTAGTCACGCTGCATTGCACCGGCATCCGTTTGGGCAATTGGAACGGCTGCCACCGAACAATAAGACCGGCGATACTCGCCCACAAATCCGTGCGAGTTGGCCAGCACTTTGTGGCCCGTGGCGGCATCGAACGATCCGCCTTCGGAATTCTTGATGCGAGGATCGAAATCGAGCGCGGCTTTTTCGGCGCGGCGGGCGTAGTCGATGCGGTCGGGGCCGGGCAGCGAGTAGACGTCTTCGTGGTAGAGATCGAGATCGCCCGCGAGTTGGCCGAGTTGGGAGGCTTCGGGAATTCCCCCGAAGGGGTCTTCGGACGTGATTTTCGCCAGTTCCAGCGCGGACTTCACCATGCGGTCGAGACCTTCGCGCGAGAAATCGCTCGAGTAGGTGCTGGCGGCGCGCTGTCCGAAGAACACGCGCACGCCGATGGATTTCGATCCCGATTCCTTCAGGGTTTCGACCTGGCCAAGGCGGACCAGCGTGGAGAATTCATCGCCTTCGCGGACGACGCATTCGGCGGCGGTGGCGCCACCTTTCATCGCGCGGCGGACGATGTCGTGGGCGAGGGCGCGGAGATCGGTTTCCAGTCTCGGGTTTCGGGTTTCTAGTTGGGTTGGGGTCATAGAAAAAATCTTTAACCGCAGAGGACGCGGAGTACGCGGAGTAAGTGCATGGATCCTTCGCTCCGCTCAGGATGACAAGCCTTTGAAATATCCGTGAAATCCGCGTTAATCCGTGGCAACGAATTTTACTGCATAAATCCGCCGGGGTCTTTTCTCGCGGTGCCGCCGACGGTGAGGCGATCAATCTTCAATGTCGGGATGCCTACTCCTACCGGGACTGCCTGGCCGTCTTTGCCGCAGGTGCCGACGCCTTCGTCTAACTTCAGATCGTTCCCCACCATGGAGACTCGCGTCAGCACATCCGGGCCATTGCCAATCAGCGTTGCGCCTTTAATCGGCGCGGTAATCTGGCCGTCTTCGATCATGTAGGCTTCCGATGCCGAAAAGACGAATTTCCCGTTGGTGATGTCCACCTGGCCGCCGCCGAAATTCACCGCGTAAACGCCGCGCTTCACCGAGCGAATGATGTCTTCGGGATTGTCCTGGCCCGCCAGCATGTACGTATTGGTCATGCGCGGCATGGGGATGTGCTCGTAGCTCTCACGGCGTCCGTTGCCGGTATCGGCGATGCCCATGAGGCGCGCCGAAAGTTTGTCGCTGAGATATCCCTTCAAAATTCCTTTTTCGATGAGGACAGTTTCCTGGGTGGGCGCGCCTTCGTCATCCACGTTGAGCGAGCCGCGACGCCATGGCATTGTGCCGTTGTCAACCACCGTGCATTTTTCGCTGGCCACACGCTTGCCAACCAGACCCGCGAAGGCTGACGTTTTCTTGCGGTTGAAGTCGGCTTCGAGGCCGTGCCCGACCGCTTCGTGCAAAAGCACGCCCGGCCAACCCGGGCCCAGAACCACTTCCATTTCGCCGGCCGGAGCTTCGCGCGCGTCGAGTTGCAGGATCGCCTGGCGGGCGGATTCGCGGGCGAAGAATTCAGGATTCTTCTCGCCGAAGAAAAAGTCGAGGGCGACTCGGCCGCCGCCGCCGGCAGTGCCGCGGGCAGAATTGCCGTCCGTCTTCGCAATACAGGAAACGTTCACGCGGGCGAGCGGCTGGGAATCTTCGGCGAAGGTTCCGTCAGAGGCAACGACGAGAATGTTGCGGAGTTCGTCGGCATAGCTGGCGCGAACTTCCTTGATACGCGGGTCGTAGGCGCGAGCTGCTTTGTCGGCGCGCATCACCAGTTCCACCTTGGCGGTGATTTCGGCGTCCACCGAGGGCAAGGTCACCGGATACAGGCTGCGGGCCGCGGCCTTTTGAAATCCCGCCACGGGCGTCTTGGCCGGAGCGCTGGCGATCAGTGCGGCCGTGCGCGCAGCATGCAGGATGCGGTCGGCGGAAAGATCGTCGGTGTAAGCATAGCCGGTGCGTTCCCCGGAAACCACACGCACGCCACAGCCGGCGGAGATCCCCTGCGACGCCGACTTGACCATGGACTCGTCCACCATGAGCGACGTGGAGGAAAGATATTCGAAGTAGAGATCGGCGTAATCGCCGCCTGCCGAAAGTGCGGCTGCGAGATAGCGCTCGAGATCGCGCTCGGCGAGGCCGTAATGCTCGAAGAAAAAACGCTTCCTGTCTTTATTCACGGAGTCTTGGTTCACGCAAATTAGATGCCGGCGAGTTAGGTGAGGACTCGAAGGCGGGTTGTTCCTGGTTTGCTATTATCCCATCCGTTCACGGATTTGACCGCATGTCGCTGGAGATTCCTCCGGCTGCCGGATTGTAGCACTTGAGCGTGTAGTCCATGACCATGCGGTCAGCGCTGAAGCGCCAGCCCAGCGTGCGGATGGCCCGCTTCATGCGCTTGATCCAGCCCCGGGGCAGGCCGTCGCGATCGCGCTGGTAGTAGAGGGGAATCACTTCTTCGCGCAGGCTGCGCAGCAGGTCTTCGCCGTCGCGCCCGTCGTGCACGCTCATGTTGGAGTGAGTCTTGCCTGTTCCAATGGCGAATCCGTTCATGCCGTCGTAGGCCTCGGCCCACCAGCCGTCAAGAATAGATAAATTCAACCCGCCGTTGAGCACCACTTTCTGGCCGCTGGTGCCGGAGGCTTCCTGCGGTCGTCGCGGATTGTTGAGCCAGACGTCGACGCCCTGCACGAAATGGCGCCCAACGTTGATGTCGTAGTCCTCGACGAACACGAACTTGTCGCGGAATTGCGGGTCGCGCATCATTCCCGCAATCTGCTGCAGGATGCGCTTGCCGGGTTCGTCGAGCGGATGCGCCTTCCCGGCAAACACAAACTGCACCGGGCGGTTGGGGTCGTTGACCATCGTGGCCAGCTTCTCGATGTCTTTCAAAATCAGATTGGCGCGCTTGTAGGTGGCGAAGCGGCGCGCGAATCCGATGGTGAGCGCATCGCGGCTCAGGACTCTTTCCAGGCGTTCCAGCACTTCGTGCGATTCTCCCCGGCGTTCCGCCTGTTCCACCGAGCGCCGGCGCACAAACTCGAGCAACTGGGATTTCAGGGTGAGGTGCGTTTCCCAGAGCTCGCCATCGTCCACGTTCTCGATTCCTTCCCAAGTCTTGGCTTCGCTGCTGCGCTGGTGCCAGCCTGTCCCCAAATGGCGGTCGTAGAGGCGGAACATGTGCGGCGCCAGCCACGAGGGAACGTGGACTCCGTTGGTGATGTGGCCGATGGGAACATCGTCTTCCGCCTTGCCGTGGAACAGGCCGGTCCACATGGCGCGGGAGACTTCGGCATGCAGCGCGGATACAGCGTTGGCGCGCCGCGAGAGGCGGAGTGCAAGCACCGTCATGCAGAAGAGTTCGTCGGCGTTGTCGGGATTCTCGCGGCCCAGACCGAGCAGGCTTTCCTGCGTCAGACGCAGCGCCTCGCGCAGCGGTCCAATGTGCTCCTCCACCAGAGCGGCGCTGAAGCGGTCGTGACCGGCCGGAACCGGGGTGTGGGTGGTGAATACCACTTCGCGCGACACCCGCGGAACCGCGACGTCAAACCCGATGCCTTCGTCTTCCATCCTCATGCGGATGGCCTCCAGCACCGCGAAACCGCTGTGGCCTTCGTTCAGGTGGAGCACGCCGGGAGAAATTCCCAGCGCCTTCAGAGCGCGCAACCCGCCCACTCCCAGCAGCACCTCCTGGCGAATCCGGATGCGGAGGTCGCCGCCGTATAACCGCGAAGTGAGCTCGCGGTCCTCGGGAGCATTGCCTTCGACATCGGAATCCAGCAGCAACAGATCGCGGCGTCCTACTTTTACCCGCCAGACCTTGGCCTGAATACGGCCGCTGCGCGTCTCGATTTCCACCACCACCGGCCGTCCGTCTTTGCCGATCGCCGCTTCCATGGGCAAGTGATCCAGGTCGGTCTCCAGATATTCCTCGCGCTGCCAGCCGCCCAGATCGAGCCGTTGCCGGAAGTAGCCCTGGCCATAAAACAGGCCAATGCCAATCAGAGGGATATCGAGGTCGGAAGCGGCCTTGATGTGATCTCCGGCCAGCACTCCCAGGCCCCCGGAGTAAACCGGCAGAGACTCGTGCAAACCGAACTCCGCCGAGAAGTACGCCACAGGGTGAGGCCGCAGGACGCCGGCATGCCGGGCGCCCCAGGTACGGTCCGCTTCGAGGTATTCGAGCAGGCGGCGGTAGGCATAGTTCACCCGGCTGTGCAGCGTGAGCTCCGCCGCCCGGCTTTCCAGTCTCGCCAGGGGAAGCTCTCCCAACAGCGAAATGGGATTGTGGTTCAGCTTGCTCCAGCGGACGGGATCGAGGTCAACGAACAGACTGGACGAATTGTGGTCCCAGGCCCACCACAGATTACGCGCGAGTTCCCAAAGGCGCTCCTGCAGTGGAGCAATAAAACGATCAAGAGCGCGGGCTTCGCTGACCACCGGGGCTACCTGGGTGGCAGCTTCGGTCAACATTCGGATCTCGTCTTCGCCAAAAACGCGGGCCTCGATGGTCTGCACCACCAGGACTCCCTGCAAAACGCCGCGATCAATGAGGGGGACGCCAAGGAAAGACTGGTACGGTTCTTCGCCGGCCTCCTTGAAGTGCTTGAAGCGGGGGTGGTGCTTGACCTGGCTGACGGCGACGGGCCGCAACTGTTCCGCCACCAGGCCGGTAAGCCCCTCGTGGATTCCCATCCGCAGATTCCCAATGCACTCCCGGCGCAGCCCTACCGTTGCGGCCAGCACCAGGTTGGCGCGGTCCGGCTCGAGCAGGTACGCGGAGCACACATCGGTTCGAAACCGTTTGGCAACGAGCGCCACCACGTTCATCAGGGTCTCGGCCGGCTGGCCACCTTCGGCCCCGAGGTTTCTGACTTCTTCCAGAGTCAGGACGCTCCAGGCGCCCCGCGAGTGCGCTTCCTGCCCAATTTCCTGAGCTACTTCGTCATATCGGTCCAAGTCTTTCCCCAGCCTCCCCGGGAGGTTCCACTCCACCTGCTTTGCCATTCATGATGGCACAGTCGCGCCCTCCGCGCTAACCCCAGTAGCAGTCCCTGGGATCATTTTACGGGCTGCTGGCAAAATCGCGCACGGCGTCTTTATGCCGGACCGGAGCACTCCCGGAACTATGCCGAAGATGAGGAAAACGCGCGTTGCGCCCGCCCGGTGGAAGGAGTAAAATTCGGGCCATTCCAGCCTCACCACTCGGAGATGAGCACCCAGCCTGCGATCTGGTGGTTCGAGTATGAGATATCGCGCCATGCAGGTCCGCGAATGAAGAGAATGAACACAATCCCGGCCTGCGGATTTCAGTGGCCGGAAACCGGCAGCTACAAGCGTTCCACAATCGTCGAGCCTCTGCAGTAACCAGATGAGGAGTAGCAAGATGGAAGGAAATATTTCCCGCGTCGTTCGCCTCGGTGCAGGTCTACTAGTGTCCTGTAACTGAAGTTATATAAACAAATAGGTTGCCCGTACGTCTAAGATGGGGAGGAGATCTTAGATGCGAACTTCGGAAGATGAGGAACTGGTGCGGGCGGCATTCCATTCCGCTTTCGAGTTCGTAAGCCGGGTGCCGGTCTCGCGCCTGACATTTGTGCCCGATGCCCGGGTGTGGGAGTTGATTCGATGAGCAGGCTTTTTGTGGCCCGGAATCCGCGGGTGGCGGCACGCTGTCTCGACGGCGAAATGATGATCATGTCCGCCCGGGATTCGACTCTCTTCACCCTGAACCGTACCGCCACCATCCTTTGGCAGGCGGCCGACGGAACCACGCCGCTGGATGAGATCGTGCAGTCTCGGATTTGCCCGGAATTCGAAGTTGAACCCGCCGAGGCGCTCAAAGACGCCGAAACCCTGGCTCGTGAACTGGCCGGCCATGAGATCCTGCAGATTTCCGAAGAACCGATCCTGCAGCGGAATGCGCCGGAAGAATCACCGGGAGAATCCCGATGAGCGGCCTCCTGGAGGAAATGACGGTAAGGGCGCTGGCCCGCAACATTCCGCTCAGCGTGCAGCTCGATCTGACCTACCGCTGCAATGAGCGCTGCGTTCACTGCTATCTCGACCATAACGACCATGGCGAGATGACGACCGCGGAAATCAAGCACCTGCTCGACGAGATGGCCGACGCTGGTGTCTTCATTCTGACCCTGAGCGGCGGCGAAATTTTCCTGCGCAAGGATTTCTTCGAGATTCTCGAGTACGCCCGGCGGCGCTTGACGTTCTGCGTGAAGCTCAAGACCAACGCCATCCTGATTAAAGAGCGCGAGGCTGCCCGCATCCGCGATCTCGGCGTCGAATCCATCCAGATCAGCATCTATTCCCACCGCCCCGAAGTTCACGACGCCATCACGCTTGTGCCGGGCTCGCTCGAGCGCTCTTTGAATGCGATTCGCTTTCTCAAGCCCCAGGGGCTGCGCGTCGTCATTGCCAACGTGCTGATGACCCTGAATGCGCAGGACTATACCGGCGTTCGCGCCCTGGCCGACGAACTGGGCGTCGACTGCACGCTCGATCCGACCATTACGCCCATGATGGATGGCAACCGTTCCGTGCTGAGCCTGAGCGTAGACCAGAGTGCGCTGCGGCAAGTCTTCCGCGACGGGGCGCTGGTGGGAAATGTGGACGAATTTTGCGCCATCCCGGCGCCGGCCCAGGAGAATGATCTCGCGACCCTGCCCTGCAGCGCCGGCCACACCGCTTGCTATGTTTCGCCCTACGGCGATGTTTTTCCCTGCGTCCAGTTCCCTTTGCCCACCGGCAACGTGCGGCAGCAGCGGTTTATCGACATCTGGCGGCACTCGGATCAGATGAATGAAGTCCGTTCGATCCGCATGAAGGATCTGCCCACCTGCAGCCAGTGCACCCACGTGGCGAATTGCACGCGCTGTCCGGGGCTGGCGTTTATGGAAGGAAACATGCGCGGGCCTTCGACCCAAGATTGCCAGAAGTCATTCGCGAGGACCGGAGTTCCGTCGGCGAATATGCTGGCGAAAGGACGCGGAGCGGCGAATTTGGTGCAAATACGAACTCAGCACGGTTTAGCGACCATTTCTGCCTGATGCAGTCATCAGTCATCCGCTCTCTGCAAATGACCTAGACTGATGACTGATGACCGATGACTGACGACCGTTTTGATACCGAGTGGTCCATCCTGCTAGCCGCCTGTTCCGCGATAGCACCCGAACAAAAACGAGAGCGCCTTTTGTCGCTCCTTCAGCAAACGATTCGGTGGCAAAGGCTGTTCGCACTTGCCGATTACCACGGCACTCAGCCACTTCTATATCAGGCGCTCTCCCGCCTTGAGAACACGGTTCCTCCCCCCGAGATGCATTCGCTGAGGCAAAGCTGCCAGGCGAATCTGCGCAATGCCCTGTTGCTATCGCGCGAGTTGATTCGAATCATGGAGCATCTTGCCGCGCTTGGCATCGAAGTCATGCCCTACAAAGGCCCGGCGCTGGCGGAATTGCTTTATACAGATATCGCTCTGCGGCAGTCCGGCGACATCGACCTGTTGATTCATCCGCGGGACCTGCCTTCGATCCGCGATGAGGCCCGTGAACTCGGGTACGCGCCGCACCAACATCTCTCCGCCTGGGAAGAACGCGCCTATCTGAAATCGGGATACGAATATGCCTTCGATGGCCCGGCCGGGCCGAATCTCCTGGAACTGCAATGGGCGATTCAGCCGCGGTTCTACGCGGTTGATTTCGACATGGACGGTTTGTTCCAACGCGCCGTCACCCTCGCCGTGGCCGGCCGACAGATGAAGACGCCGTCACCCGCGGACTATTTTCTGATTCTGTCGCTGCATGCGGCCAAGCATGTGTGGGGAAGGCTGGTCTGGCTGTGCGACATCGCGCAGCTGATGAGCAGGCCAGGCCTCGATTGGAACTGGATCGGATCGCAAGCGCAAGACCTGGGCATCGCGCGCCTCTTGCGCACCACCCTGCTCGCGGCGCACCAGTTGCTGGGCGCTTCGATCCCTGCTGCAGCCGAGCAGACCCTCCCGGAAGATCGCGCGACACCTGCATTGGTGCAAGAAATTCAGGCTCACATCGTCAGCGAGTCCGCCTTCAACGTCGAGTCGTTGGCCTACTTTCGCCTGATGCTGCGCCTGCGCGAAAGACGTTCAGATCGGCTGCGGTTTCTCGCCCGTCTGGTGTTTACTCCCGGCCCCGGCGAATGGGCGGCGGTTCGACTGCCGCGGCTGCTGTTCCCCTTGTATCCCCTGGTCCGGCTTGCGCGTCTGGCGACGAGGCCGATCCGCACTTGAATGGAAAATTGTAGTCCGGAGCTCTAAGCAGGCCGCTCCGGCGACGCCGGTTTCCATTCTCGCAGGAACAGAAGGATCATCGCCGCGCCCCCGATAAGCGGCACCGCGAGCCCCGCCTTGAGCGTCCCGAAGCGATTCGAAGCCACTCCCACCACCCATGGAAGCGATGCCCCTCCCAGGTTGGATAGCGTGAACATGACTGAACCGACTCGGGAAGCTTCGGAGCCAAATTCATGCGACAACAGGGAAATCGTAATCGGATACACGCCCGAGAGCCCCAATCCAGCCAGACAGGCGCTCACCCCTACTCCGAGCAAATCATGCGACAACACCAGCCCGGCCATGCCTGCGCACGCAACTACAAGTCCGACCTGCACCAGCCGGACGTCGGCGATTTTGCGCAGCAGCAGTGGTGCCAGCCACCGGCCAAGCATGAGTGAGGAATAAAAAAAAGCCGGTGTGATCACCGCTGTGGCCGCCGTCATGCTGCCCAGTGCCTTCGAATATGATGCGACCCAGCCCCCGATCGCGTTCTCTGTACCGACATAGATAAAGAACAACGCTGCCAGGGCGGGCAACGCGCCGTGGCGCCAGTTCATCGCCGGCTTTGTCTCTCCGCTTTGATTTTTAGGGGCGGCCGGTTCCTTGATCCACGAGGGCATGACCGCGATGCCGATCGCCACCAGCAGGGACAAAACCGCCACTGCCCCGAGCAAAAGCGGGACCCGGTGACTTTTCGCAGCTGCCGCAACCAGGAACGGGCACGCCACGGCTCCCGCACTCCAGCAGAAGTTGAGCAGGTTCAAAGTCGCGCTTCGCCGTTCGGGATTGACTTCCGCCACCAGCAAATTCGCCGCCGGCACCGTCAGTCCAAGACCAGCTCCATAGGCCGCGATCGAGATGATCCCCAGCAGCCGTGGACCAGCCAGCAGCAGAGCCACGCCCGCGGCCGTGAGCACCAGACCGGACTTGATCGGCAACCGGAATCCCCAGCGCGAAGCCAGCGCACCCGAAACCGCGACCGCCAAGGTTGACGCTACATATTGCGCCGTGAACAAGGCGCCTGCCTGGGAATAGTTCAACGACCACCGTGCCGAGAGTGTTGGCAGCATGGGGCCGAGCAGCACCGTTACAATACCCACCGGAACGAACGCCACGTAGGCAGCAAGAGTCAGCGCCCGGGCGGAATCTGGAGCTTGCGGTCTGTCGGACGCGGGCATGAAAAGGGCCGGGGCGTTATGTTATCACTTGCACCAGAACGAAAACGTGGGTTTGGATGTTAGCAGGAACCGCGAGCCTTGCCGGTAGACTCACGCACGATCAACTCGGGTTCGATGGTGATCTCCGCCCGATATTTTTTCTTCCCTTCAATGCGTTCCAGCAGGCTCTGGGCAGCTACTTCTCCCATCCGTTTCAAAGGCTGTCTTACCGTAGTTAGACTGGGAGTCTGCCACGCCGCGCTGGGAATGTCATCAAAGCCCATCACCGAAACATCCTGGGGAACGCGAAGCCCCTGTTCCTGAAAAGCCCGGATGGCGCCGATCGCGGAAATATCATTGTATGCAAACAAAGCCGTGAACCGCTTCCTGCGCTCCAACAGCTGCTTGGCAAACGGATACCCTATCATCGGCGTCGGGTCGTCGCTGTCGAGCTGCACCACCAACTCGGGATCGATCTCCAGCCCAATCTCCCTGGCTACCCGGCAGATCGACTCCCACCGATCCTTCGAATCCGAGCTGGTGAACTGGCCCTTCATAAAAGCGATGCGTTCGTGGAACAGTTCCTTCAAATGGCGGAGAGCCAAAACCGCGGCCCGCTCATGATCGAGGACAATGTTGGTGACTCCCTTTACTTTCTTGTGGCCGGCGACGGCCACCGTAGGCAACACCGGCGGTTCATACACGGTCGTATCCACCGTGATGATGCCCTCGACGCCGCGCTCGGAAAGGATGTGCGAGTACCGCTCCAGCAATTCAGGATCGTGGCGGTGAGCCACGGTCAGGAAGAAATAGTTGCGCTTCCTCAGGTACTGCTCGATCCCACTGATGACCGCTGAGCCGTAGGCGTCGCCAATCTCTTCCGCAATCACTCCTACGGTATACGTCCGCTTGTTGCGCAGCGTGCGGGCAAAAAAATTCGGCCGGTAGTTGAGCTCCTTGGCCGCCGCGTGGATCCGATTCTTGGTGGCTGGTGGAATGGAACGGGACGAGGGCGCGTTGTTGAGAACTGCCGATACTGTCCCGGGAGTAAGTCCCAAGTGCTGGGCTACGGTTTTGAGTGTGACGACTGCTGGTTTCTTGCGAGAGCTCCTGTCCTGGCCCATGATTTCTCACCCCGAAGGGGCCTCGTTATCCTTTTGCGTAACGCTCACTGTTCGGTCGAGAACCGCTCACGGCGTAGAACAGGATGTACAAATAACAGAATGTTGCAATTATGAGTGCGTAGTGAATACCTTGGCCCCAGCTCAGTTCGCCTTGGGTCATTGTGGGATAGTGGGCATGATTAATAGCGTCAGCAATCTTGCCGACGATCCATGGAATTGCAGCTCCCCCCACAATTGCAGTGTTCAAGATGCCTGATCCATCGCCCGTAAGCTGCCCAAGCTCTGCGATACCGCTGGTGAAGATGCAGGGAAACATGATGGAGTTGAACAGGCCTACGGATAGGATGGACCACATCGCCACAGGTCCATTGGTGGCAACCGAAACTGCTACCAGCAGCGCCGTCATGATGGCGCAGAACGCCAGCACCCGCGAAGTTTTCACCTTCTGGAGAACTGCCGATCCAATGAACCGGCCCACCATCGCTCCGAGCCAATAGACAGATATGTATCGTGCAGCAACCGCCTTTGCTGCGAGGTAGCGAGCCGCAGGGTCCACCACATTCGACGCAAAATGTCCGATATTATTCAGCGCGAGATAGTTGGATATTGAGCTACCTATCGCAACCTCGGCGCCAACATACACGAAGATTCCGACTGCGCCAAAAACCAGGTTCGGATGCTTCCACACGGAATCTCCGACTTTCTGGCCGATATGGTGCTCGGCGGCTTCCATCTTGGGAAGCCTGAAGACGGCGAACAACACCGCCAGCAGAACGAGAACAATCGCGAAGAAATAGACGTAAAGCCTGACCACTGCATCCTGCGACGCGCTTTGGGCCGCCGCGCTCACCGATTCCTTCAGGATCAGCTTGGCCCCGACCCAGGGGAAAACGGCAGTCCCGAGGGAGTTAAAAGCCTGGGTCAGGACCAACCGACTGGAAGCGGTTTCGGGCCTGCCCAGCACGGCTACATAGGGATTCGCCGCAACTTGCAGCACTGTAATGCCGGCGGCGAGGATCAACAAAGCTGTCAAGAAAAAGGGGAAAGACGGGATCTTCGCCGCCGGATAAACCAACAGGCAAGCCGCAACCATGGTGCTCAGCCCCACGATAATCGCCCGTTTGTATCCGATCCAGTCGATGATCCTCGCCGACGGAATAGAGAAAACAAAATAGGCGAAAAAAAACGCCGTTTGGATCAGAAAACTCTGAGCCAGGTTTAAGTTGAAAACGTTTTGCGCGAATGGAATCAGTACGTCATTGAGCGACGTAAGCGATCCCCATATGAAGAACAGTGTCGTCAGAACAGCCAGCGGAGCACGGTAGTCCTGCTTGGTTCCGGGTGCGGTTACCGTTGTGGAGGTATTGGGGGCTGTCATTGCCATAAGTCCTGTACCCGTCCTTCAAGAGAAAGCCTGTAAACTGGGAACCTCGCATGATAGCATCGAACGTTCCTGAGCCTTGAGTTTTTCTTGGGGCGGAAACCGACTCCGTCCTCTACAAAATCGTTTCTCTAGTCGCACATCATATTCCCTGCAGACGCTTTGCGCAGGCGTAAACTCTTTCGTCAGGTCAAACTCATGTTAAGACTCCCGGTCCTGGCTGTGGTTACCCTCATTTCCCTCGCCGCTCAAACCTCACTCATGCAGGTCAGCATGCCCGGAACTGTGGTGTTCAGCGAACCTCATTTCCCGACAGCCGATTCCGCCTCGCCGTCTTCGCCGCAATTGACAGCAGCATTTCCTGGAGTGCAGTCCGCGGATGCGGACCACCTGCAATCCGCTCTGGCCGTGCCGTCTGTCCGGCTCCTGGTGCTCCCCTACGGCTCGGCGTTTCCCGAGGATGCCTGGCCGGCCATCAAGCAGTTTCTCGATCGCGGTGGTAATCTCCTCGTGCTCGGGGGCATGCCTTTTACCCGCGCCGCCTACCGCGATCATGCCGAGTGGCGTCTGCGCGACTACAGCGTGCGTTTCATCCGTCCGCTGATGATTGACCAGTACCAGCAGACGCCTGGCTCCGACGGCTTCCAATTCCAGCCCAACCCCGAGCTGACGCTGCAGCTTCATCCCTTTGCCTGGAAGCGCGCTTTCAGTCCGGTGATTCGCCTGAGCGCCGTGGATCTTTACAAGCGCGGCGGGACCGCCGGTTCCATCGACGCGCGCCTCGACACGCTGGCGTGGGGCGCGAAGAACGGCCACAAGCTGTCGGCGCCGGCCATTCAGGTGGACCACTACCGGAACGGATTCGATGGCGGCCGGTGGATCTTTGTAAATGCGGAACTCTCCCAGCAGTTCTTCGACGATGCCAGCCGGTTGCAATCGCTCGCGCAGCGCGCGTTACAAGGTGCTGAGGAATTCACCGTTCGCCCTGTACTGCCGCTTTACCTTCCTGGCGAACCGGTGGAATTGGAGGTTCATTGGCGTGCAGCGGAACTGCCAAAGGCCGCCCTGTCGGTGAAGGTCACAACCTTCCCCGAAGCACAACCGGTAAATCACGCGACCGTATCCGCCGCAATTCCTGCAAGCGCGCCGATCATGCTGCCCGCGCCGCAAAGCAAAGGGCTTTACATCGTCGAGGCGCAGTTGCTCGACGGCGACCAGATCCGCGCCATCTACCATTCCGCATTCTGGATTCGCGACGAATCGTATCTCCGCTCTGGTCCTCGTCTCACCGTCAACCGCGATTACTTCGAGCTCGATGGCCATCCCCTGGCCGTGGTGGGAACGACCTACATGTCGAGCGAGGTGCAGCGGCTGTTCTTCGACCATCCCAATGTTTACGTGTGGAACCAGGATCTGGCGCAGATTCACGATGCCGGCCTGAACATGATCCGCACCGGATGGTGGACGGGCTGGGACAAGTTCTGCGACGAGAACGGCCAGCCGTACGAGCGCACGCTGCGCACGCTCGAGGCCTACCTCATGACCGCCCGCAAGAATGGGCTGCCGGTGCAGTTCAACTTCTTCGCTTTTCTGCCCGACGTTCTCGGAGGCGCAAATGCTTTTCTCGACCCGCAAGCGGTTCGCCGGCAGCAGACTCTGATTTCTTCCGTCGTCGCGCGCTTTCACGACGTGCCTTTTCTCGCCTGGGATCTCATCAACGAACCGAGTTTCTCCGAGCATCTGTGGATCATGCGGCCGAACGGTGATCCCATCGAACTCGCTGAATGGAATCGCTGGCTCAGCGGGCGTTATCCCGATCGAGCCAGGCTCGCGGCATTGTGGAACGTCCCTGCCGCGTCGATGGAAGGAACCATCCCTTTGCCCACGGAAGATGAGTTTGCGCCGCGCGGCATGTACACCGGCACGAACTCGCTCAAGATTCACGACTATTTTCTTTTCGCGCAGGAGAAGTTCGTCGCATGGGTGAGTGCTCTGCGGGCTGCGATTCGCGCCACCGGCTCCCAGCAACTCGTCACCATCGGCCAGGACGAAGGCGGCATTCAGGACCGCCTCTCGCCCGCGTTCTGGGGAGCGTCGGTTGATTTCACCACGAATCATTCCTGGTGGCTGAACGACTACGTTCTCTGGGATTCGCTCGCCGCCAAGCAGCCCGGCCAGGCCATGCTGATTCAGGAAACCGGTCTGCAACGCGAGCTGAATCTCGACGAGGTCGCCCGCCGTACGCCGGAGAGCGAAGCCGCGCTTCTGGAGCGCAAGGTGGCCATGTCATTCATTCAGGGCTCGGGCGCGATCGAATGGTTGTGGAACACGAATTCCTACATGACCGAAAGCAACGAGACGCCCATCGGCGCCGTGCGCACCGACTACACGGAGAAGCCGGAAGCCTCGGTCATGCGCGCCTTCGCCGAGTTTGCCCCGTCGTTACAGGAACACCTGCGCGATCCGCAGCTGCCTCCGATCGCAATCATCACTTCGCACGCCGCTCAATACTCGGCCATCGCCGAGTTCCAGTTGGAAGCCCAGCGCCGCGCCGTGCGCGCCCTGGCATATGACGTTCACCTGCCCGCGTACATGATCGCCGAAAATCAGATTGAAAAGCTGGGCTCGCCCAGGCTGGCAATTCTGCCTTCTCCGCAGGCGCTCGGCGAACCCGCATGGCAAGCGCTGTTGAAATATGTGGACGCGGGAGGGAATCTCCTGATCACCGGCCCGGTGGATCGTGACGAGCACTGGCAGGTCGTGCGGCGGGAACAGGAGTTGGGAATTCAGGCCCACGTCGAACCGCTGACTTACCACAACGCCACGCTCCGCCTGGGGAACCGCTCGCTGGCCCTCGCGTTTGGCCAGACGCAACAGAACGGGCTCGATTCGCTGCGCTTCGACGACCGTTCCACTCTCAAGGAGATCCCTCGCGGCAAGGGGCGCATTTTCTGGGCCGCGTATCCGGTTGAGCTCGCCGAAGACTTGCAATCGGCGGCCGCCGTATACACATACGTGACTGGCCAGTTGAGCCTTGCACCACCGTTCACGCTGCCGTCGCCGCTTCCTTCGGGCGTGCTGGTATTCCCGACCGAGCTCGCGGACTCCGTGCTCTTCGTCTTCGTCTCTGACTCGGCCAATGACGCGGCCATCAGCCTGCGGGACCAAGCAACCGGCGCGCCGCTGGCGTTTACTTTGCCGGCCGGGCATGCAGCGCTTGCAGTCGTAAGCAAGAAGGAAAAGAAAATCGTCGCCAAGTACGGATTCTAGGGCTGCGAGCAAGTCAGTATTGACGTGGAAGAGCGGCGCTTCAGCGCCGCGTTAGGTTGCTGAATCTCGATGCCCTTTAGGGCTGGTGGTCGCTTACGCGGCGCTACTTGTGGGCCACCGCTCGTTGCTCGGCCAATCTTTGGCCAAGGAAGTTCAAACACTCTTCCATTCCTTCGCCGGTTTTCGCCGACACGCGGAAAATCTGCATTCCCGGCCGCACCGCCTGAATATTCGCCTGCGCGACATTCCAGTCGAACTCCGCGGCGCTCGCCAGATCGTTCTTGGTGACGACTGCAACGTCGGCACTGTTGAAGATCGTCGGATACTTCAGCGGCTTGTCTTCACCCTCGGTTACCGACATCAGCACCAGACGCAGATTCTCGCCCAGGTCATACGAAGATGGACACACCAGGTTCCCTACGTTCTCAATAAACAGAAAATCCAGTTCAGGCAGGTTCCAGCCTTGCAACGCGTTCTCGACCATCGCGGCCTCCAGATGGCAGAGCGTGCCGGTCGTGATCTGCTTTACCGGCGCCTTGCTCCGCGCCAGCCGGACGGCATCGTTCTCGGTCGCCAGATCCCCAACCAGCGCTGCCACGCGATATCGCGGCTGAAGTTCGGTGAGCGTCTTCTCCAGGAAAGTTGTCTTGCCTGAGCCCGGGCTCGAAACCAGGCTCACCACATAGACTCCCTTCGCGCGAAACTGTTCGCGCAAGGCACGCGCCATGATGTCGTTCTGCTTAAGAACATTTCGGCGCACTTCCACCAGGCGTGGCTCGCTCATTCCTGCACCTCCAAAGCGTAGACTTCCAGTTCCTTGCCTTGCAGAATGTCCCGGGTGGGCGCGCCGCATTCCGGACAGGCAAATGACTGGATCGAATCGAGCGCCCGCCGCTCGTGGCATTGCGGACAAAATACAACCACCGGAACGTCCTCCACGATCAAACGCGACCCTTGGAGCGCGGTGTCCTGGCAGGCCATTTCATAGGAAAACACGAGCGCATCCTTGACCACGCCGGAAAGCGCGCCCAGCCGCAGGTGGACAGCGCTCACCTGCAAGCCGCCCTGACGCTGAGCTTCTTCCAGTGCCGCATCTACAATGCCCATCGCGATTGAGAGTTCGTGCATGTCCCACCGTGCATAATCTTACGCGATTGCCGGAGCGGCCGACCGAGAACGCATTCCTTTGCGCCCTTTGCGTAGCCTTCGCGAGCTTTGCGGTCCAGGTGTCTCCTGACGGGAACGAAACGGCTAGAAACCGCAAAGCGGGCAAAGACGTTTCGCGAAGGACGCAAAGAAAGACAAGCCACTTCTGCCAGCGCATCACATTGTTCCGATCATTTCGCCAGCTGCCCGATGAATACTCCGAACGGCCCCAGTGTCACCGTTTCTCCCTTGGCCGCCGACTTCTCCGTCGCCACCAGGCTCTTTACCCCAGAAAACCCTTGCTTGCTCAGATCAAAGGTAGCCGTCTGCTCCGTTGCCGACATGTTCAGCGCCACCAGCACCGCCTTATCCTCGTAGACGCGCAAGTACGCGAGAACATTCTGGTCGTTCTCATTCAGGGGCACGTAGCTCCCGTCCAAAAGCGCAGGGTTGGTGTGACGCAACTTCAGCACTTTCTTGTAGAACGACAGAACCGAGTCGGGATCCTTGGATTCATCGGCCACGTTGTGCGTCTTGTAGCTCGGCGGCACGGGAAGCCACGGCGTCGCCTTCGAGAAGCCTGCATTCTCGTTTTCGTTCCACTGCATGGGAGTGCGCTCGCCGTCCCGGCCTTTTTCCTCCGGCCAGCCGGTGATGCCTAGCGGATCTTTGACGTCTTCCTTGCGGGTGGGCGGGGTAGTCGTCATCCCGATTTCTTCGCCGTAGTACATGATCGGCGTTCCGCGCAGGGTCAGATAAAGGCCGGCCATTACCTTTGCAATCTGATCATTGTGCACGCCATCGCCATAGCGGTCGTAGGAGCGGACAATATCGTGGTTGCTGATGACGAATGTCGGCCAGCCGGAAGCCGCATCCACGGCGGCGATCTGCTTGCGGAACTCTGCCGGCGACAGTTTGTTGACCGTGGCAAAGAGAAAATCCATGGGCAATTGCAGCTCGTTGTTGCCGTCGCCATAGTAGCGGTTCAGCGCCACGATATCGTCGGTCCAGGTTTCGCCGATGAGCACCCCGTCGTACTCATCGGCGATTTTCCGCAATCCGCGCAGCACGTCATGCACCTCAGGCAGGTTGTCGTTGTACTTGTTTTCTTCGATGGGATCGCCGAGGGCATTCTTGCCCGGGCGCTCAATCGGGTTGTCGTGCAGATCTGGATCTTCGAACAGCGTGTCTACCGCATCCAGGCGAAATCCGGAGACCCCGCGCTTGAGCCACCAGCGCTCGACATCGAACATCGCGTCTTTCACCGCCGGGTTGCGCCAGTTCAAGTCGGGCTGCGCCGCCTCAAAAAAGTGGTAGTAGTACTGGTTTGTCGTAGGATCGAATGTCCAGGCCGGGCCCCCAAAATCCGAAACCCAATTGTTCGGTGGCTGGTCCGGTCCTTTTCCGTCGCGCCAGATGTACCAGTCGCGGTGCTCCGCCGTGCGGGATGACTTGGAATCCAGAAACCACTTGTGCTGGTCCGACGTGTGATTCACCACGAAATCGAGGATGATGTGAATCCCGCGCTTCTTGGCCTCTTTGGCCAGCCGGTCGAAGTCCGCCAGCGTCCCGTACATGGGATCGATGTTTTCATAGTCGGAAACGTCGTAGCCAAAATCCTTTTGCGGCGAAGGGAAGCAGGGCGAAATCCAGATCGCATCCACGCCCAGTTTCTTCAGATAATCCAGCTTCGACGTGATGCCGTTCAAATCGCCTACGCCATCGTTGTTGCTGTCGGCGAAGCTGCGCGGATAGACCTCATAAAAGACGGCGTTCTGCCACCATTGATGTCCCGCGGCATCTGCGGCCTTACCGGAATTCTGGGCGCTGGCCGCAACCAGCGAGAGACACAGCAACCCGCAAACCGGCATCCAAAGGGATCTTCGATGCATGAGGATGACTCCAGGACTGAGGCTTTCGATAAATATTGAGTGTAACCTTTTCTGGATTGAACTGCTCAGCAGGAAGGAGGCGCAGGCAGAGATTCGGGAAACATTTCAAACTCCGGTTGATCCTCGCGACGAAAGCGAGGGAACCGCGCACCCTGCAATTTCCGACAAATGCGAAGTCCGAATAGAACACCACTACAGAAAAACGGCAGGGCCGACCCCCTGCCGTTTTCCGACAATTTTGAGAATTCGGCCCTACTTCTTGTTCACAGCCTTCTTGAGTTCGGCCCCAGGGGTAAACTTCGCGACTCTGCGGGCAGCGATCTTGATAGTGGCGCCGGTTTGCGGGTTGCGCCCGTTCCGTGCCTTTCTTTGCGACACGGAGAACGTGCCGAAGCCTATCAAAGCCACTCGATCTCCTTTGCGGAGAGCAGACGTAACGCCGTCCACCGCGGTATCAATGGCAGTCGTGGCCTGCGCCTTGCTGATCTCGCATGCACCAGCGATCTTGTCAACCAGATCGGCCTTGTTCATAGTTTCTCCTCGCAGGTCTCTTTCGTGCCCAGCCTGAACCGGAAGAAAACCGGTGAGAGCTGAGTTGGGAAACCTGACCGTCTCGTATTCTCTACCCTCTGCGGCGAATGTCAACTGTGAAAATCCGCACCGGAAGCCTGTTTCGCACCTTTCTGACCCGAAATGGGCTGCGCGGGCGGTTGTTGGCCCGACCGGGACGCTTTTTCCTACAGCCTCCACAGTTCACGCCGTTACTTCACAGGATGTACACAGGCCGCCAGCCTTTCCGGCTTGCGCGAACCGCACGCCCGGGTGCAAAGTCAAGAAGGAGCAGTTTTGGCAGCGTCTCAGTCGGCGAAACCGTGTGGGGACAGCCGCCCTCGGCTGTCCGGTCGAGCGAAGCTCGACACTCGTGCATCGGGAGAGTCGAGACTCAGATACTGCCTAATTTCTTAAGGTGAAGAGTCCCAGGTGATCAAAGCTCCCGCAGAGACTTGTCCCTTGTGCGACGGCACAGGCTGGAAGACCGTACCCTCCGGCCCTCAGGCCAGCAGCCGTAAGAGCGAACGCCGTGTAACCCGCTGCGACTGCCGGTTGCGCGCGCGGGTCCAGTCGTTACTGGCCGCAGCCCGCATCCCGCGCCGCTACGAACACTGCGAGCTCACCAACTACGACACTGATTTCCCCGGCGCCCATCCCTCGCTGGCGGAAACTCATTTCCTGGCGTCGAGCTTTGCAAAGAAGTGCGATCCGCGCGGCGACAAGGGACTGTTGATTATCGGCAAGATCGGCACTGGGAAGACGCACCTGGCCGTTGGCATCATCAAAGAGTTGATTCTCAACCGGGGCATCTCTTGCCTGTTTTATGACTATCGCGAACTGCTCAAGGAGATTCAGAACTCCTACAACTCGACGGTTCAGACCACGGAACTGGATGTTCTTCGGCCCGTGTTCGAAACCGACGTTCTGGTGCTCGACGAGCTGGGCGCGGTCAAGCCCACGGAATGGGTGTGGGACACGGTCAGCCTGATCCTGAACACGCGCTATAACGAGAACCGCACCACCATCATCACCACAAACTTCGAGGATCAGCCGGCGGCGGCCGTTTCAAACTCCCTCTCGCCGGCAAGGGCCGCCGCCCGCGGCGAGACGCTCGGCGACCGCATCGGAGAGCGCATGCGTTCCCGCCTGCACGAGATGTGCCGCACCGTAACGCTCGACGGCGCGGATTTCCGGCAGAAGTACCGCAGCGCCAGCTTCCGGTAACTTCTTCGCACGGATCTACGCGGATCAATAATCGATCTTGTCATTCTGAGCGAAGCGAAGAATCTGTGCCCTTTGCTCGCGCCAGAAGATTGCACAGGTCCTTCGCCGCGCTCAGGATGGCAAACGCTTTCTCTGTGTTCCCCTGTGTCCTCTGTGGTTAATTCCCACTAAAATAAATCCGTGCTGACCGAACGTTTGGAATTCGCGCCTGAGCGAGACCGCGAGATCTTCGCCACCGTCCCTGCCGCTCCGGCGGTGTTCCTTCTGCGCGGCGGCGACGCCCAGTCCGAGCCCTATGTCAGCAAGACCGCCAATCTGCGCCGGCGTCTCCACCGCTTGCTCGGGCCGGTCGAGGAACGCACCAGGAAACTCAACCTGCGCGATCGCGTCCGGACCATCGAGTACACCCCCACCGGATCGGATTTTGAATCCGGCTTTCGGCTCTACACCGTTTTGCGCGCCGCGTTTCCCAAGACCTACTCGGCCCGCCTGCGCTTCCGCTTCGCTCCTTTCGTGAAACTGCATCTGGAGAACGAATACCCGCGCGCCTCCGTCACCACACGGCTTGGCCGGCTCAACGGGCGATCGCTGTATTACGGTCCGTTCGTCTCGCGGGTTGCCGCCGAAAAGTTCATGAACGACTCGCTCGATTTCTTCAAGATGCGCCGCTGCGTGGACGACCTCGACCCCGATCCCAAGTTTCCCGGATGCATCTATTCCGAGATGAAAATGTGCCTGGCTCCGTGCTTCAAGGGATGCACCGACGAAGAGTACGACGTGGAAGTGAACCGCGTGCAGGCCTATTTCGATTCTGCCGGCGACTCTCTGCTGCGCCACTTCTCAGCCGAACGCGAAGCCGCGTCCGCGAACCTGGCCTTTGAGGAAGCCGCCGCCATACATGCCCGCGTGGAAAAACTCAAGCCTGTTCTCAGCCAACTGCCCGAGATCGTGCAGCGCCTCGACCGCATGTCGGCGCTCATCATTCAGCCCAGTCATCTCGCCGGCTCGGTTGCTTTCTTCCGAATCGCGGCGGCGCGCATCCTCGGGCCGATTCCGTTTTGCATCCAGCCCGCCGAGCACGCCAAGTCGCAGTCCATGGAATCGCGAGTGGAGGAAATGTTGGCCTCCCTTGCCCCGACGAAAGCCAAGTCTGCCCTCGAAACCATGGAACACCTGGCTATGCTCAAACGCTGGTATTACCGCAGCAGCCGGACCGGCGAAATCTTCTTCGCTGACACCAAAGGAGAACTCCCCATGCGCCGTGTCGTTCGCGGCATTTCGCGCGTCTTTCGCGGCGAAAAACCGGAGCCCAACGCCGATGGAAGTCTTCCTGCGGGCTCTAAACGTTTTGGCGTGGCGCTCGCCCGCCACGGTGGAAGCCAGTTCTTCGGCCAACAAAAATAGGCAGCCCGAAGGCTGCCCTGATCATTCTTTTGGTTTTATCCGTGTGAATCCGCGTTAATCCGCGGCAAAGAAGTTAGATGTCCAGGTTCTTCACATCCAGCGCGTTTTCTTCGATGAACTTCCGCCGCGCCTCGACGTCCTCGCCCATCAGCGTGGTAAAGATGGTCTCGCACTCGGCAATGTCTTCGAGTCTCACCGAAAGCAGCGTCCGCCGCTCCGGATCCATCGTTGTCTCCCACAACTGCGGCGCGGTCATCTCGCCCAGGCCTTTGTAGCGCTGGATAGCAAAATCCTTCCGCCCTTCGTTGATCACGTGATCGCGCAGGTCGCGGACGGTCAGCTTTTCCACGACCTCCACATCAACCTTGCGCTTGGCGGGCTTTGCCGCTTTCTTCTCACCCTTCTCACCATCTGCGGCTGCCTCGCCCTCTGCTCCCTCGCCGTTGCCGTTCGCAGGCGCGGCTTTGACCAGCGTCTCGACCACAAACGGCGGCTCCATGAACGATTCAATCTGCTTGTACTTCGAGATCATCTGCCGGGACTCAGCGCTCGACGCCAGCACCCAGCTGATAACGTGCTCGGCGCCATGCTTATTGACGAAGCTGACTTCCCACAGGTTGTGCTCTTCGTCAAACCGTGCCTCGACGGTCTTGAAGCCTTCGTCTTTCTGCAGTCTCTTGATTTCTCTTTCCAGTCGCTCAATTTTCTTCGGCGCCGCCTTCTTGTCGCCTTCAAAATCGGCGCGCTTGGCCAGGTCGAGTCTCGGGATCAGTTCGGTCACGCGCTCGTTGCGCACGCGCTTGTCCAGCTTGTCGAAAAAGCCCAGATACTCGTCGAGCACGGTCATGAAGCGCGCCAGATCCTTGCCTTCGATCTTGGCCGCGCCCTCGCCGTAACGCACGCTCAGTCCCTCGGCCGCGCGTTTCACCATCACTTTCACGAACTCGCGCTCGTCCTTGATGTACTGCTGCTGTTTGCCTTTCTTCAGCGAAAACAACGGCGGCTGCGCGATGAACACGTTGCCGCGCTTGATCAGTTCCTGCATGTGCCGGAAGAAGAACGTCAGCAGCAGCGTCCGGATGTGGCTTCCGTCCACGTCGGCGTCGGTCATCAGGATGATCTTGCCGTACCTCACCTTGGTGGGATCGAAATCCTCCTTGGCGATGCCCGTGCCCAGCGCCGTGATCATGGCGCGGATTTCCTCGTGCGCCAGCATCTTGTCGTAGCGCGCCTTCTCCACGTTCAGAATCTTTCCCTTGAGCGGCAGAATCGCCTGGAAACGCCGGTCGCGGCCCTGCTTGGCCGTTCCGCCTGCCGATTCGCCCTCGACCAGGAACAACTCGCAGCGGTTGGGATCGCGTTCCGAGCAATCCGCCAGCTTGCCCGGCAGACCGCCGGAATCGAGCGCGCCCTTGCGGCGCGTCAGATCGCGTGCCTTGCGCGCCGCTTCACGCGCCCGGGCCGCATCCACCGCCTTGTTGATGATCTTCCGCGCGACGGTCGAGTTCTGCTCGAAGAACGCGCCTAGCCGCTCGTTCACGAACGCCGTCACAATGCCGGCGATATCGGAATTCAGCTTTCCCTTGGTCTGCCCTTCAAACTGCGGCTGCGGCAGCTTCACGCTGATCACCGCGACTAAACCTTCGCGCACATCGTCGCCGGTCAGATTCTCTTTGACGTCCTTGAACAATCCCAGCTGCTGTCCCGCGTAGTTGATGGTGCGGGTCAGCGCGGTGCGGAAGCCGGAAAGATGCGAACCGCCATCCACCGTGTTGATATTGTTGGCAAAGCTGAACAGCGACTCCGAGTATCCGTCGTTGTACTGCAGCCCGATCTCCATCGTCACGCCGCTGCGCTCGGCCTCCATGTAGATCGGCTTGTCGTGCAGCACCTGCTTGCCGCGGTTGAGATGCTTGATGAACTCGGCGATGCCGCCGTTGTATTTGAACTCGGTGTGCTTGGCTTCGCCGGTCTTGGCATCGGTCGTACGCTCATCCGTGAGCGTGATCTGTAGTCCCTTGTTCAGGAAGGCGAGCTCGCGCAGTCGCTGCGCCAGCGTGTCGTAGTTGTAGTCGGTGACGGTGAAGATGCTGCGGTCGGGCAGAAAATGCACCTTGGTTCCGGTCTTCACTTTCGCGACCCCGGTCTTCTTCAGCTTGCTGGTCGGCTCGCCTTTGGAATACGTCTGCTGCCAGGTCGCGCCGTCGCGCCAGATTTCGAGTTCGAGTTCTTCGCTCAGCGCGTTCACGCACGACACGCCCACGCCGTGCAACCCGCCGGAAACCTTGTAGGACGACGTATCGAACTTTCCGCCGGCATGCAGCTTGGTCATCACCACCTGCGCCGCGGAAACTTTCTCGCCGTCAATCTCCATATCGTCCACCGGAATTCCGCGCCCGTCGTCAATGACCGTGATGGAGTTGTCGAGATGAATCGTGGCTTCAATCTTGCTGGCGTAGCCGGCCAGCGCCTCGTCCACGGAATTGTCGACCACTTCGTAGACGAGATGGTGCAGCCCCAACTCGCCCGTCGATCCGATGTACATCGCCGGACGCTTGCGCACCGCTTCCATGCCGCCCAGCACTTTGATGGACTCAGCCGTGTAGCCCCCATTGCCCGCGGCGGGGGTAGAGTCAGCGGGCGTGCCGGGTGCTGAAATCCCTCCGCTGATCGGAGTCACTTTTCCGTTTTTTGTTTTGGTCTCAACGATGGGAGTATTGATCTCTTTGGTGGCCATTCCGCTCCGCGAAAATGTCCCGATTTTCTCTCTGAACCCGGTCTTGCTTACGCCCTGGAAACTGGCTGGAAATTTCGTCCCGATCGGGCCCGCGTCGAAGTCGCTCAACTCGACTTCAAGTCATTGAAATTCCAAATACTTACGACCGTTTCGGACTGGTTAAATTATACCACAAAACGAGCCACTTGGGACCCCCTGTCCAGCGCCGAATCGAGAGTAACAGGCAGATTTTGCAGGGATTAGGACGCCTTGGGGAAATGCCCAGGAGCCGCTACGCGGGTTCTTTCCGGTTGCCGTAGCGCTCTTGCATTTCTTTGAGTAAGATAGATTCCCTTCGCAAGATAATCCGCTCGTCCATTTGAGGAGGCCTCTATGGCGCAGCAGACTCCGTCCGGTATTGTGCGCTCGGCATCGACATGGTCCATCGTGTGGGGCGTTTCGCTCATCATCTTGGGCATGCTGGCGGTGGGATCGCCGTTTCTCGCCGCCGTGGCGGTCAACGCGGTACTTGCCTGGCTTATCGTTTTGGCAGGTGTGGTCCACTTGACCGTCGCTTTTCACACACGCGAAGCAGGCAGTCTGATCTGGAGACTGCTGGTAGGGCTGGCCTATATCTGCTTTGGTGTGTACCTGATTGCGCGTCCAGCACTGGGTGTGGTGTCGCTCACTTTGGTACTGGCATCGCTCTTTCTGGTAGAGGGCGTTCTGAACATTGTTTTGTTTTTCAGGATACGGTCAATCCGAGGATCCGGTTGGGTTTTGCTTGACGGGATCATTACTCTGTTGTTGGGGCTGATGATCTACACACAATGGCCGTCGAGTTCGGCCTGGGCGATAGGCACGCTGGTCGGCGTGAGCATGATCATCAGCGGCGTTACACGCGTGATGGTCTCTTTCGCGGTCCGCCGGGCAGCGGACACGATCGAGTCGAAATTGGCTGCTTAGTGGGTCGGGGCAACATTTGGGAAAGCTCGCTCTAGCGACGCGAGGCAGGATGCGGCGCTTCGGGGTAGTTGTGTCCGCTGAAACCTGGCGTTGACCGAAACTGAACGGAGGAATACGGCATGGGAGGCTTGATTCCGTTAGGCGACGCCTCGCGGCGCCCGGCACGCGTCCCCCTGGTTACCGCCCTCATCATCGTGGTGAATGCCGTTGTTTTTGTGCTTGAGCTGATGCGCGGCGAATCATTCGTGATGCAGTGGTCAGCGGTGCCCGCGCAAATTGTTTCCGGCCATCACTGGATCACGATTCTGACCGCCATGTTCATGCACGGCAGTTGGTCGCACATCATCGGCAACATGATTTTCTTATGGGCCTTTGCCCCCGAAATCGAAGATGCTATGGGCCGGGGTCGATATCTTGTCTTCTACCTGCTTGGCGGGCTCGTGGCCATGCTTGCCCAGGTTCTGGCCGACCCGCATTCCACGGTGCCCAACCTCGGCGCCAGCGGAGCAATCGCAGCGGTGATGGGCGCGTTTCTGGTGACCTATCCTACTGATCAGATTCGCACCCTTCTGTTCATATTCGTGTTCGCGCGAATCAGGTTCATCCCGGCAGCCCTCTTAATTGGTTTTTGGTTTCTCACTCAGCTCTTCCACGCAGGCACTGTGGCACACGTGCAGACCGGCGGCGTGGCATACCTGGCGCACATTGGCGGCTTTATCTTTGGAGCTGCCACTGCCCGTCTGTTCGAGGGCTCGCGTCGAATCGCGTGAAATAATCGCTTCTTCTATCCGAGAGCCGAGCGGGCGTCGACCAGCCGGCTCCCTATCAGCAGCAAAAAGGGCGGCCGCGAGGCCGCCCCAAACTGACAACTGACAACTGTTCTTACGCCGTCGCCGGCCGCTCACCGGCCTTTGGAGCCCGTCCCGGCTGCAGGTCTGGCTTGATCACATGTTGCACGCCGTCTTCCGGCTTCGACGGCGGCGCCTGCACCGGAGGCAGTTCCTGGCCATCGACCAGGAGCTTGATCTCGTGCGCGTCGAGCACTTCCCGTTCAATCAGCGCCCGGGCAATCTTTTCGAGCGTGTCGCGATTATCCGACAGGATCTGCTTGGCGGTGTTGTAGCCGTTATTGACCAGCTTGCGCACTTCCTGGTCAATCTTGATCGCCGTGTCTTCGCTGTAATCGCGATGCTGTGCGATTTCGCGTCCCAGAAAGATCTGCTCTTCCTTCTTGCCGAAGGTCAGCGGACCCAGATCGCTCATGCCCCACTCGCAGACCATCTTGCGCGCCAGGTCCGTGGCCCGTTCGATGTCGTTGCCGGCGCCGGTGCTCATGCAGTTCAGGAACAGCTCCTCCGCGATGCGCCCGCCCATCAGAATGGCGATCTCGGTCTCCAGATAGTTCTTGTAGTAGTTGTGCCGGTCGTCAATGGGCAACTGCATGGTGACGCCGAGCGCCATGCCGCGCGGAATAATCGTGACCTTGTGCAGCGGATCGGAATTCGGCATTTTCGCCGCCACCAGCGCATGCCCGGCCTCATGGTAGGCCGTATTCCGCTTCTCTGCGTCCGAGAGCAGCAGTGACTTGCGCTCCACGCCCATCAGGACTTTATCTTTGGCCAGCTCGAAGTCATACATCAGAACCGCTTTACGGTTCTGCCGCGCCGCCGCTAGGGCCGCCTCGTTGACCATGTTCTCGATATCCGCCCCCGAGAATCCCGGAGTGCCGCGCGCCAGCACGGAAAGATCAACGTCCTCGGCCAGCGGCTTCTTGCGGGTATGCACGCGCAGGATTTCCTCGCGCCCGCGCACATCCGGACGGCTCACCACCACCCGCCGGTCAAACCGCCCCGGCCGCAGCAGAGCCGGATCGAGCACGTCTGGACGGTTGGTCGCGGCCATCAGAATCACGCCCTCGTTCGACTCGAACCCGTCCATTTCCACCAGCAACTGATTCAGCGTCTGCTCGCGCTCATCGTGCCCGCCGCCCAGGCCGGCGCCGCGATGCCGCCCCACTGCGTCAATTTCGTCAATGAAAATAATGCAGGGAGCGTTTTTCTTGCCCTGCTCAAACAGATCGCGCACCCGGCTCGCGCCTACGCCGACAAACATCTCCACAAAATCCGAGCCTGAAATCGAGAAAAACGGCACGTTCGCTTCGCCAGCAACCGCCCGCGCCAGCAGTGTTTTGCCCGTTCCCGGAGGCCCTACCAGCAGCACGCCTTTCGGAATGCGCCCGCCCAGCTTCTGGAATTTTTGTGCCTCGCGCAGGAATTCGATGATCTCGCGCAGCTCTTCTTTGGCCTCATCCACGCCCGCCACATCTTTGAACGTGACCTTCTTCTGCTGCATGGAGAGCAGCCGCGCCCGGCTCTTGCCGAACGACAACGCCTTGTTCCCGCCCGTCTGCATCTGGCGCAGCATGAACAGCCACACCGCTCCAATCAGTACAAACGGAACCACCTGGATCAGCCACGCCCAGTTTCCGCCATTGATGTCGCGGAAAGTGATGCTGACGCCCTTGCTCTGCAACGTCTTCAACATCTCCGGAGTGAAGTAATTCGCGGGCGCAGTGGTGTGGAAGGCGGAGCCATCGGTGTGCTTTCCGCGCACTTCCATCCCGTTGACCGTGAGCTCGTGGACTTTGCCCTGGTCGATGTCACCCATGAACTGCGTGACGTTGAGTTCTACGTCCTTTTGCCCGTCGCGGGCGCTCTTCAGCAGTTGGTACAGCAGCAGTCCTGAGACTACGATCAGCACCCAGAAGAGCACGGTCTTTACAGTTGAGTTCACCTAGAAGACTCCTCGAACACAGGTCACTGCCTACACCTACTCCTACAGCTATATTAGATGCCCATGGCCAACTTTTGATTGGCCAAATCCCTAGTCCTATTCTACCTTTTCCCGGCCAAAAGCAGGTGGCCGCGTAACTATAACTTAAGTCATAGGGCTGCTTAGACTTGCCGCCGCTACATAGGGCAGGTTGCGGCTTGTCTGCTCGACCGCGCCTAAGCCGTATCCCACCAGAAAAGTCTCATCCACCAGGAAGCCGAAATAGTCGGGCTGCAGCGACACCCGGCGCGCCGCCTGACGGTCGAGCAGCGTCACCAGCTTCACCGACGCCGCGCCTCGCGCCCGCAAGTCGGCCATCAGGAACTCGCTGGTTACCCCCGAGTGCACCAGCCCCTCAACCAGCAGAATGTGTTGACCGCGAATGTCGGGTTCGTGGCTGAAGAAGATCTCCATCACCTCGTTGGCCGATCCGTCCTTCGTCCGGCGATACTTCGGCTTGATGAACTGGCACACGACCGGGACTTCCAGCACCCGCACCAGGTCGGCCAGAAACATGAACGCGTTCTCCAGCACGGCCAGCACCTGAACCGCCTGATTTCCGGCGGTTTGCCCTTTGTAGTCGTCGGAGATCTGCCGCCCCAGTTCCTTTACCCGCTTCTGAATCTGCTCGGTCGTGATGACCTGCCGCAGGGGCTCAACTCTCGCGCCGCTCATCGAAGTTTGGTTTCTCCCGCCCTGCCGCTCAATTCTACGCCGTCGGCGTTCCGGCGAGGGGCCGCTCTACGATCCGGATCGCCTCCCGCCCCGGCGCCGCCCGCAGCTTCGCCGGTGCCGGAAATCCCCGCACCCACACGATCTCATTTCCGCTCGCCGCCACCGGCCATGACCGGCGCTCCGGCTGCGCTACGTGCCGCTCCTGCAGCAATTCTTTGACTTTCTTGGGGGATTTCGTATGGGCCGGCCAGAACCGGTCTCCCGGACGCCAGTTCCTCACCTTTAACGGTCCGCGCAAGGATGCCGCATCCAGAACTTCCTGAGGATTATACTCTGCCACCGCATCGGCGGGAATGTGCAGCACTTCGATTTGCGTGCCGGTTTCGTTGACCACGATTGTTCCTGGAATCGGCAACTCGTATTCGTAGTCCTGCGACGCGAGCGCCTGGCGCAGGTCGGGAGTCAGGAAGACGATCTCCTCGGGATCACGACTCGCCTTCCATCCCAGTGGCAGTGACAGCTCCCTGCCCGCGCCGGCGTCTTCAGCGGCAAAGCGCAGAATCTCTTCCACGTGCTTGAATCCCAGCGGAATCCCCGCCTGCTCGCCAACCGCTTTGATCACCCTGCGCTGCACGGCAACCGGCTCGCCCAACAACCACAGCCGGCTGACGGATGCATTCATGACCGCCCATGGAGCGCTGGCGATTTTTGACTGAAGATCGGCACTCGACGCTCCGTGGAAGAGCGGCCCTTCAGGGCCGCGTGAAGGACCGCTGTCTGGAGTGGGGGGCTTTAGCCCCTGAGGTCCGCTGTCGCCCGCCGATGCAATCTGCACCAAGCTCGCCCGAGAACCCGCGTCCCGCGCCCACTCCGGCTCCGACCAATGCACCGTCGTGCCCATCCAGCCCGCCACTTCATTTTCCCAATAATCTTCTTCGCCCCGCGCAATCTCAGCCAGCTCCGCCAGACTCTCCGCCACCGCCGGATTGAATTCCTTTTCCAGCAGCGGCACCACCAGCTTGCGCACGCGGTTGCGGGTCAGCCTAGCGTCAGTATTGCTCGAATCTTCGCGCCAGGTTTGCCCAACGTCGTTGAGATACTGCTCCAGTTCGCGCCGACGAATGGCCAGCAGCGGCCGCACAATCTCGCCGCAAATTTCTCCCTCATCGTCTTCCACCGGAATTCGCGGATAAATCCCTCCCAGCCCCCGCATGCCCGCGCCCCGAATCATCCGCATCAGGACGGTCTCGGCCTGATCGTCGAGCGTGTGCCCGGTCGCAACTTTGTCCAAGTGGGGCAGAACCGCCTCCGCATTGCCGGAACTGCGGGTGCCCCACCCTTGTCCCTGCGTTTTTTGCAGGGACAGGGTGGGGATTTTGACTCGCACGGCCTGATCGTGTTTTGAAAGGGCGCGGCTTCCAGCCGCGCCGCGAGCCGTAACCGTCGGATCGGGCTTTAGCCCCTGGGAATCGTCGCGCTTCGGGAGGGGCACGGCTTCAGCGGTGTCGCGTGCGGGAAGCTCCCTGCTCCGACCATCACCGTGGAAGAGCGGCCCTTCAGGGCCGCGTCCCGGGGCAACTTCTGAAACAGAGGGCTTTAGCCCCGGATCGCGACCCTCGCCAATCAGACACCGGAAAAATCCATACCTCAACTCCCGCGCCGCCGCTTCTACGCTGACGCCTTCCTCGCGCGCATGCTCCGCCACATCGTCGCCATCAACAAGAAACTCCAGATCATGCTCGCGAGCCAATTCCGCGACGAACTTCTCGTCCGCGTCCGATTCCTCCCCGCGCAGCTTGTGATTGAAATGAACAACCGAAAGGACAATCCCCAACTCGCCCCGCAACTCCAGCAGCAACCGCAAAAGCGCAACCGAATCAATCCCGCCGGAAACGGCCACGCCGACGCGGTCCCCGGCCCGCAGCAGCTCCTGCCGCCGGATATGGCCAAGCACGCGCTCCGCGAGTGAATGCACGGGACAATGGTACAGCACGGCCCATGTGGGGACAGCCGTCCTCGGCTGTCCGCCGGAGCGAAGCTCCGCAGGCGTACAAGCTGGAGCATGAATCACGAACGGGAAGGGCACGGCTTCAGCCGTGCCGCCAGCGCCACGAGAGAGTCGCGGCTTTAGCCGCTGAGGGCAGGCATTCTACACTATTGGGAGAACTGCTCTGTCCCCCGCCGATTTTTCCAACGTGATTCCCACAAACATCGTCAGGCAGACTGGCGAGCAAGCGCTCGCCCGGACAGCCGGGGGCGGCTGTCCCCACATTGTCTTTCTCCGTACCTCTGTGCCTCCGTGGTGAAGGTCACACTCCCGCGCTCTTCTCCGCGATCAGCTTCCTGATTTTCTCCACGAACTCCGCCGCCGGCATGTCTTCGGTCTTCTCTTTCCCGCGCGACCGGACGTTCACCTTCCCTGCTTCCGCCTCTTTATCCCCGACGACGAGCAAGAACGGCACTTTCTGCATGGCGTGCTCGCGAATCTTGGCATTCATCTTCTCGTTGCGCGCGTCCACTTCGACCCGCACGCCGACCGCCTTCAGTTGTGCCGCAACTTTGTTCGCGTATTCCGCGTGCCGCTCGCTGATCGGGATCATCACCGCCTGCACCGGCGACAGCCACACCGGAAACGCGCCGGCGTAGTGTTCGATCAGCACGCCGAAGAAGCGCTCCACCGACCCGTAGAGCGCGCGGTGCACCATGACCGGCTGCTTGCGCGATCCATCTTCCGCGACGTATTCGAGTCCGAAGCGCTGCGGCAGGTTGAAGTCGAATTGCACGGTCGAAAGCTGCCACAGGCGCCCGATCGCATCCACCAGCTTGATGTCAATTTTCGGCCCATAGAACGCGGCCTCGCCGGGCATCGTCTTGTAGTCAATTTTCTTTTGCTTGAGCACTTTTTCTAGCGACTGCGTGGCATGATTCCATTGATCTTCGCTGCCCACAAAATTCTTGCGATCCTCCGGATTCCACGTCGAAAGCTCGGTCTGGAACTGGTCGAAGCCGAAATCCTTCAGCACATCCAGGGCAAAATCCAGGCACAGCGCGATCTCGCCTTCGATCTGCTCCGGCGTGCAGAAAATATGCGCGTCGTCCTGGGTGAACCCGCGCACGCGCATCAGGCCGTGCATCACTCCAGAACGCTCGTAGCGATACACCGTGCCCAGTTCGCCCAGCCGCACCGGCAGATCGCGATACGACTTCAGCGAATCCCGGTAAATCAGAATGTGGCCGGGGCAATTCATGGGTTTCAGCCGATATTCGGCGTCGTCGAGTTCCATGGCGTCGAACATGTTTTGCGAGTAATAGCCCTCGTGCCCCGAGGTATAAAACAGCTGCCGCCGCGCCACATGCGGCGTGCACACCAGCGCGTAGCCACGCTTGAGGTACTCGGCGCGCATCCAGTCTTCCATCTCCTTGCGGATGATCCCGCCCTTGGGATGCCAGAAAATCAGCCCCGGCCCGGCCAGTTCCTGTATGGAAAACAGGTCGAGCTGCTTGCCCAGCACGCGATGGTCGCGCTTCTTCGCCTCTTCGACCTGCTTCAGATAATTGTCGAGGTCCTTCTTCGAAAAAAACGACGTGCCGTAAATCCGTTGCAGCTGCGGGTTTTTCTCATCCCCCAGCCAGTACGCGCCCGCAATATTGAGGAGCTTGAACGCCTTGATCCTGCCCGTCGATGGGATGTGCGGCCCGCGGCAGAAGTCGGTGAACTTGCCGGTGCGGTAAATCGAGATCTTTTCATCGGGCTTGGTGAATTGCTCGATGAAATGGCACTTCATGAAATCGCCGTCTTTCTTGAATTCGGCCAGCCCCTGGTCGCGGGGCAGAAACTCGCGCGCATAGGAAATGTTCTGCTCCACCAGTTCCTGCATCTTCTTTTCGATCTTTTCCAGATCTTCCGGCGTGAACGCGGTCGGGCGGTAGAAGTCGTAAAAGAATCCGCTCTCGGTCGCGGGCCCGTGGCCCAGCTTGGTCTCCGGGAAAAGCTCGAGCACGGCCGCCGCCAGCAAGTGTGCCGACGAATGCCGGTAGATTTCCAGCGCCTCCGGATCTTTTTCGGCCAGGATGCGAAGGTCGATGTCTTTTTCGAGAGGCCGGGTGAGGTCGATCAGGGTGGGGCGGGCGCCCTCGCCCGCCTGTTCGCCGTCGGAAGATACCTTGGCCGCCAGCGCCGCCTCGGCCAGACGCGGGCTGATGGATTTCGCAATCTCGAGCGCGGTCGTGCCTTTGGGAACTTCCTTGACGCTCCCGTCCGGGAGCTTCACATGAATGCTGTCTGCCATAGTGTGGGAACCTGCAAGTGAACTGAATCCTTCAGTCTAAAGAACGGCGTGGGGAGGGTCAAACCCAGCCAGGGTAGGTATATACAGACGGCAAAATGCTCCCTCCCCCCCACCATACCCGATTTTGACCTTGGCCCGTCCGCCCCCGCCCCCCCAGGGCCCGCCCACGCGGCGCTGCGAAGGGCGCGTGTCCCATCGCAACCGCCGAACTGTCGCTTCCTACGCCCCGAAACATGCGCGTCATTTCCCAGATTGGCCCGGAAAGCTGCGGGTAGGCTGCAATGCAGTCTTTCTTAGGCTTACGACATGCCATATCGAAGCGACCTGGCCAAAGCATAACTTTTTCGCCACGCGCAAATTCTGCGGGCGTGAATACGTGATACATCCCAGACGCGTGCCCTGTGTAATGCTCAAACAGAGCTGCACGGAATGTGCGCCCAGTTTCGCCAACGTAGGTAGATCAGGCAGCCGTCAGGCAACGGAATGGTGAAAAGATAGATGCCCGCTGCCAGCCCCTCATTTACATCGAAGATGGATGGTGCGTCTGGCGCACCCGGCCAAGAGAACGGTCTGCAAAAGGAAACAGGGATTTCGTCAGGGAGCGGCTGCCTCTTTGAACTATAGATTGTTGGAACTGGGGATTATACTGGGAGAGAAAACAGGCCAAACACGGCGGATTGCGCTCTCGCCAAGGCTGGACTATAGTTCAGAGTTCCAGTAGGCCCCTTCCCCCAAAGGAGAATCATAATGAAGAGATCGATTGCACTTGTGTTGGTCTGCGCGTTTGCCTTTGAAATGGTTGCGTTTGCGGGTCTGGGAAGCGACAAGACGGCTTATGTGGGCGGTACAGAGAATCAGATTAAAGAGGGAACCGAAGGTAAGTCCTCGGCCAAGGACGAGAAGAACTATGTGTTTGAGTACAAAGACGGGAATCTCTCGATTCCTTACGACCAAGTCAACGACTTAGAGTATGGACAAAAAGCAGGCCGCAGAATCGGGCTCGCGATCGCGATAAGCCCCTGGCTTCTCTTTTCAAAGAAGAGGAAACACTTTCTAACCGTGGGCTGGAAGGACGCACAAGACAAGCAGCATGCGGCGGTCTTTGAGTTGGGTAAGTCGATCATCAGAACTACCCTTGCGACGCTGGAAGCGAGAACTGGCAAGAAGGTTGACTACCAAGATGACGAAGCCCGCAAGAGTGGGCTGGGAGGGATTTAAGCCATGCTGCCACAGTTGCTGATCGCCGGTCTGCTTCTACAGGCCGCCGCGAACCCTGCGGCAGCGAAGCCAACGCCCACGCAGGCCACGACTCCTGCAAAGGATACGGACACGGACGATCCCGTCGTGCTGCTCAAGGTGAAACGCATCTACGTCGATAGCTTTGGAGACGACATCATCTCGAAGGAACTCCAATCCATGATTGTTTCGTCACTCGTTGCAACGAAGCGATTCAAGGTAACGGAAAATCGTGAACGAGCCGATGCAATCCTCAAAGGCGTGGCGCTAGAAAAAACTTCCCAAGAACTCCACGCCTACGGAGAAGCAACGTCGGTCGGCGGTGCGAGCGGTGGCGGTAATTCTTCGATTAGCGGCGGAGGAGGAACGATCTCTGGTTCTTCAAGTGGAGGCTTTGTCGCCCAGCACATGGGGACCAGCGATTCGTCCGTCAATACGGAGACGATAAACGAGGCGAGAGTTGCCATTCGCTTGGTCAATCCTGAGGGCGACGTGATCTGGACTAGCACTCAGGAGAGCAAGGGAGCGAAGTACAAGGGAGCCAGTGCTGACGTTGCCGACAAGTGCGTAAAGCAGTTGCTTCGTGATGTCGAGAAATTGGAAGACAGCTCCCCACGTACTGTTTCGAAACCTGCTTCCGAAGTGAAGTGATTTAAGAGTCTCGTGGCCCCGAGAACACTCTGGCGCGATCAACCGAACGTTGGAAAATGTCTCCCGATCCTGCGTGTCTGACCAAGGCGAACCACCTACGCGGGCTAGGCTTCGGCCTCGTGGCGGCATTTCTCTGCGCGTTAGTTTGGGGTCAGGTCGAACTCGATTCAGCGGCGATCTTTCTGCCCTTCGCCATTGTCCAAGGATTCGTCCTAGCCAAGGCGGTGCACCTCGGCACGGGGGTAATGACGAAGTGGTCGCAGGCCCTCGTCTTCGCACTGATGTTGCTCAGTGTCCTTACGGGCGACGTGATAGCAACTGCTC